>ERZ778019.565-NODE-565-length-67155-cov-13.087466_pt1 | contig 67155 bp, 78 predicted proteins | sample MGYA00375749_ERZ778019 | MGnify/ENA primary metagenome ERZ778019 (study PRJEB29350, sample SAMN05389821) | bioreactor metagenome | isolation source: Ammonium sulfate bioreactor | place: South Africa: University of Cape Town | collected 2014-03-17 ... | reverse complement strand
GACGAAGGAGATTGTCAAGATGAATCAACAACGAAATCATTTCAACAACAAACGGTCACACATAACATCGAACAGATTCTATTGCAAATGCAAACACAGTTCGATCCAAATCGAATCGATGATGAACAGTTAAAAGTATCGATTCTTCGCGAAATTCTCGAATGTCAACGTTTACTATTGACGATTCACGTTCGCAAACAAACCATTCATTCACATGCAAATTATGATATCTATGAAGAATGGAAGATTCTTGCGATTATTGTCGATCGAATTTGTTTTATTTTCTATTTGATTAGTATGTTAGCAGCATCGATTATCTTCTTTGTTCGCGAGCCAATACTCCGACGAAATGGTTAGAAAATATACTATCGTTTCACTTTATATTTTCGACGAAAAAAAAAAGAAAAAAAATGTTACGAATTTGCAAGAGTAGTTGAGAGAAGTTCATTATGAAAAATAAATGAAAAACAGGACACATACTATGTAATTACATATGAGAAGTAAATCTCAATAAAGGAAAAAGACAAGAAGCACGTACAATCAAGATTTCGGTCGTTTTTTCTCGATAATTTTGTCTTGTGAAGAGTAACTTTTGGGCGATTGATCTGGAGTCGTTAGTTTCCTTTTAAATGCTTGTCGTGTGACCATTCTGAGGAGAGATGATTGATTTTCACCAGGGCGTAGGACCTGTACGATGAAAAGGGCACGTTTTTATTTATTCGAATGTTTAATATACAAAAAAAAAGAAAGAAAGAAATGAGCAACACACAGCTTTTTATGGCGATTCGATGATCAACGAGCGACGATAGCAAATCTGTTCGATTCTCACCTTTCGATTTGATGGTGAGGAATTTCGGCACGGTGTTGTCCAAAGATTTTGTTCTTCAACTGGCCGAAGATGAACAGCTTGATACCACTTCGGTAGAAGACGATATTCTTGATGGATTATTCGATTCATTGAATTGTTGAGATCGATCGCACGGACAACATGAGCATCGAGTTTCGTCGGTTGAGAACTTTCAAAAAGAAAAGAAATCAAAGATTTAATTAGCAAAATAATAGTAAATGTCTTTACCCAGCTAGGAAATAATGCCATTTTTCGATTTTTGATTTATCTTCTTTAAACATATCGACACTTAGTTGTGACGAAAACATCGATGAATTATTCGAAAGCGAAAGTTCTTGAATCGATTTTCTCGTTGTTTCATTGAGTAAATTCGATGATGAATAGAAATTATTATTTTGATTAAGATTCGTTTCGGATTGACATCGACGAAGTGACGTTGTTTCTTTGATAATCAACAGATCTGGCCATGAATTCGATCGAATTATTTGATTTGTCGATTTCAATGATCGACGCGATTGTTTGCGTTTCGGACAAACAAGTCCAATCAGACTGAGTCGTGATGCTGGACGAATTTTAGCCGGATAACGTTGACATTCATATTGATTCTGTTGAATTTGATCGATTAATGCGCAACCCGATGAACTTAAAATCAACGTAAAAACCATCGTCAACGAATTTAAAAGAGCTCGATTGAAGAGTGATAAGATCTTCTGATTTTGATTTGATAGATGTTGTAATTGTTGAATGATGTTGATTTTGATGGTAACGAGAATATTGTTTGGTTGATTGACAAATCCACCGGATTCGAGATGTTGCCGATACGAATGATTGAGCGTAAAATCATGCAAATTCAAATGATCGGCTAATGAATAAAATAATTGAATTAATTCTGAGAGAGAATTTAATACTGAATCATTTTCATTTTTGGAGAGTTTCTCGTTCTCGGTGGATAAATATTGTGCCGAAAATTTCTCAAATAAATCAATTGTTTTCAATATTTGTGAATGGAGAATACGCTGTTGAAGATAATATTCTGTTAAACGAAGACCATCAGTCGATGATAAATTAACATAAGTATCAAGAAAAGGCCAATATTCACACCAGTTGATAGCGTATGTTTCGAGAGCATAAGTTCGAGCAATACGTTCGAGACCTTTTTCGGCATCACTACGAACGATATGAATTGGACTTTGAGGAGATGAGAGAAGATTCTGAGCACGACGCGCTTGACCACGAGTTGATGTGGAAACAGATGTATAAAATTTCATAGCCTAGACGAAACGAGTCGAAATAAATAAAATCAAAATTCAAAAAGCAAACAAACAATGTCATTTGTTGTTGGACCAGCAAATGCAATGAGCACCATCTCATTATCACATTCGATAGGTAGATTCGTTGTTTTCTGTTCGATTTGATTTAAAAATGATTTAAATGCCGTTTCATCAACCGGTTTTGATACTGTTTTTTCCATGGTTATCTTTCGATTATACATTGGAACATAATATTTCGCTAAATAAAAAAGAAAGAAGAAAATAAAAAGCAAATATAACGATGAGCTCTACATTCGAATAACTGTTGGATTTTTTTCTCTTTGGATTTTTCTTTTGCACGTGAGCAGATAATCTAAACGAAAGTAATCGATTTGTACAAAAAAATAACTAAACGGTTCAATTTCCTACTTCTCGAGGTGTTGAACCAGCTTTGTTCACAGCATCTCGACTACAACTTGGCTCATCGAGTAACGCACAAACGCAATCATAATGACCGAATTTCGATGCGAGATGTAGCGGAGTTTCGTTTTGCTGAAAAATCAAAGAAAATATTTATGTAATGAGTTCTTGAAATATTTGTTCTGTTTTACCATTTTATCTGGCGTATTTAAATACATATCAAGAATGAATCGAATACGTTTTTGAGTTTGTTCTTCACTATCGTTTACATAGAGACGACGAATAAATTGAACATTTTTTATTGTTTTTATTAGTAATCGAATGATATTCGATTGACCTGAGAGTGCAGCAACATGCATACAATTATATCGAACTGAGATCTGAAGCAAAAACAGAAATCTATTGAGTGTTTATTCATCGAAATATTCGATTTACTTTGACTATGGTCGGCGAATCTCCACTACTGATTAAATAACGTGGATTCGTCCAAACTAATCGTTCGAATTCTTGTTCGTTGCCTTTATCAACCAGATTATAGAGTTTAGTTAATTCTGATGTTGGTACATCGCTATATGGTAATTTTTCTGCATCATTTGTCACCGGTTTAGTCACTTGTTCAATCGACATGTTAAAATCATTGTTTGTATTTGTATTATCACGTTGTTGTTGAAGAAAATGTTCGGCATCATTACGATTGGCAAATATTTTCACTCGGCTATTGTGTTTACTATATTTTTTACAAAGAGCAAAAGCACTTTTCATATCATCGAAGACGAATTGATTTTCAGTTGTTTCCACATTCGATGGTATCCAAACGGCGTAATAATGTGAAATAATTGTTTCTGTTTCGTTGTCAACATTTGGCTCATGTGTTTCATCATCATTGAGACAATCAAAAAATTGATCATCTTCATTAATGATTTGTTCTTGTTCCTTATTTCGAGAAAATAAATTACCCATAAATAAAGCTTTTTCAATTAATCACATCTGATGAAATCATCACAGGTTAACGAGAAGAAGGCGAAGAATAATATAATATAATATAATATAGCTGTCTATATTTTAGTTCGTAGATTTAACTGACAAACGAAAAAAATATCGATAGATATCGCTTCAGATCGATATATTCGTCTTACATCTGGCGTATAGAAAAGTTTTAGTTTTTGTCTTATAGTAAACGTTTATTTGGTATTTTTGAATGCTTTTGTCAGCTAATTGTACATATAAAAATAAGGAATGAAGAAACAGAATCAGAAAAACACAGACAAATTGACCCGAAAGCACTGTTGCATTATTGGAACAAAAAAAAAGAAGAAAAAAAACAGTTATGCTAACTTGTTATTCGTTTAAATACAATGAATCTCTTTGATCAGTTTCTAGATTACTAACAAGTTGATCGAATTCTTCAACTTTCGATTCAAATATACGTAATTCTTCGTTTAATTGATTGATTGTTTCATTAAACGATGGTTCGAATGTGAACGATTCAAGCATTGGAGGTTGTTGACATGAACGAATGAATAGAGCGAGATCATCTGTCGAATCACTTCGACCAAAGAATGGTTTGACTTCAACGAGAATGAAATCGTCCGGTGCCATTTCATTTTCAGGATCACCGCCGAGAAAATAATTTGCTTTCGAATTTAATTCTTGTTGCTGATCGCCTTCAAGTGAATTCGGTTGTTGTTGTTGTTGTTGTTGCATTATTAAATCAAACGGGAGATCATTATCATTTGAACGACTATAGGCACTCGCTTGAGGTGCTTGAGTTGTCAGGCCGGGAGTGGCAAATGCAGCGCGTAGTTTACTAAAGACTTTATCTGGAGTTCTAAAAACGAATAATTTCGAACATAGAGTGAACAGAATGATGATATACCCATGATTGGAAGACACTGAATCCGAACTTGCGTATCTTTGTTTTCCCATTCCAATTGGTAGACTTTTTGGTACGCTGGAGTTTTTCTCTGATGGTAATTGAGCATCTTGATCTCTTGAAAATGTACGTTTCATTTTTAATTTATATGTCTTTTTTGTTTTAATTGAAAAGTAGTCTTACTCATCGATTTGATTTGAGCTTTTTATTATTGGAAAATGATTATAATTCATATCTTTTTCAAATTGTGTCATTGCACTTGTGATTCCATCTTCAGTTGGTATCGTTGACATTGTCAGACGTGTTCGATAGGCAACATTCAACGCAAAACGTCCAATCGGCGTGACAACAGATCCGATCGTTCTCTTCGAATAATCATCTCCAAGATGACTTACCATCGGTTCACCACTGTACATCTTATAACAAATAATATATTTATCTGCTGATTGTTTACGAGATAGTTGATATGTTGGAGTTGCACGTGTACATGCCAATAATGAACGAAGAACAATACTCATACGATTGTAGATATTCCATCGGATACGTTGAGAACTGTCCGTTGTTGAATCATCGAATGAAATGCACCAAGTTTCTAATGGCACCGTGTCGCCATCAGCCGTTCGTAAAGATATTTCCACACAGAATGGAATATGTGGTGAATCGATGAGAAGACTTTGTGTACCTTCGAGACATTGTTTTGTATTGACAGTCACTTCAGGAATGTCTTTGACAGAAAGATAAAACTGAAATTTGCAAATCACAGAATTCGATTTGCCGAATAAATTTTCGTTGTTCAACTTTACCCAATCGCCTCCCGATTGTGCAGGCTTAGATTTGGTTGATTTTCGTTCGCCTAAACGTGATTGAACGATAATCTGCGCTGCTTTAACTAAGAAAAACGTGGTGAATTTCTTCAATTCATCATAATCAGTTTTATTCAATTGATTTTCAGTCATTATCTGAAAAAACATTGAGAAATCAATTTCAAAATCAAAGGCAAACAACAAAGACAAATGAAACACAATTGAACAATGATGAGAATTTGTTTTTGAGATTTACTCATGTTTGTCGAAAGGTACGACGAACAATTCGTTGTTCGAATAAATTCATCGATCCATTCGGAGATCGTCGTTCGATCAACAAGTTCAGGTAAACGTCCATTCGACACACAAGTTTTCCGTATCGAAACATCTGTCGGCAGATCGTGATAGAATTGTGCAAATAGAGTTTCGAAAGTAATGAATAGACAAAGTAGATTCGTTGTTGCCATGTGAAGAATCTAATTAAATTGAAATGAAAAAAGAAAAGAGACAATGGATTTTGTTCGTTTTGTTTTTTTTTTATTTGAATTTGATGGCGACGAAAAAGAAAAAAAACATGACCAAACTAGAGCGAATGTTTTTGGTTGTTTTCCTAATGAGAATGAACGAAGGAGTTTGTGATAATCTAATTGAAGAACAGGACAGTCTTGTTTTTCTTTTAATGAGCAGCTGGTTTTTGCATTTCTTCAGTAATACCGAAGTCACTTAGATCAACATATTCTCGTTCGACTAATTTAAACCAATGGCCTGAAAACAAAGATTTCATTTCGAATTTTCCAAATGAAAGAAGGAGAAAAAAAAACATTCTCGTACCGCAGTAACATCGTTTTGGTTCGCCACGATGAAGATGCATCCATTTTAAGTGATAGACATCTTCATTACCTAGGAGAACAATCGATTTCGATATCGAAAGAAACAAATTCACTGAATCTTACAGATACAAGCCATCAATCGTTTGTCGTTCGAACTTGGTAACAAATTCGGATTGTCTGGTGAACTATTTGCGATACGTTTAACCGGCATCATGTCGAAAGGATCATCGTATCCTTTGAATTTCTACACGAAATCATTTTAACAAATGAAAAACAACTCGATTGTGTTCTACAAACCATAGCGTATTCAAAACGACGTTTATTGAGAATGATATCCCATGGATTAGGAAAACCTTTGCAATCAAATCATTGAATTAATCTATCGAAAAAAATTTCGTCTACATACGAACTTTGCCATCATCGGGTGGCAATGGTCGTTGACTCATGGGTGAATTGTTTGGATCATTGTCTGGTGTTGAAACAGCGACAGGTTCATCAGATTTTTTGTTTCCACCTGAATGGGATGATGATGCTTGACGAACGAGAGCTAAGCTATTGACACGAGGCAATGTACTGAGAGCAGCACAACGGCTACTAGCTGTCAAATGGGCTAACATGGTTTTTATTTGAGAAATGTGAAATTATCTTAAAAGAATGAAAACATGTGAGAAGAAGAACGATGGTAAAGCAAAAAGGAGAAAAACAGAAAATAGAAAAAAATGATGATTTCGTTATTTCGCTTCTGATTGGATGTTAAGAGACCAATGATAGTCAATAGATTTATTTATGCAGTGCTGATTTTTAATTTCTAAATAATAAAAAGATTAATAAGAAAATTTTAGAAAATAATTTTCAATTTTATGCAAATATATAAATAAATACGTGACGAGTGTCAAGGAGATGTGCTAATAGCAACGAAATCAATAATGGACAACGGAATTATCTGTCAGAAAAAGTGTCATTAAAACAATATTTTCTCTTAGAATGCTGTTAATCAACAGTTTTTTTTATCTGATCATTATTTCTCAATTGAATCCAAGTAAATTTGATCTCTGTTCGTCAACTTAAATGAATCTCTGTTTACTTCTTCGCAGATTTTGTTCGATGTCAACGAGATTTTCCTAATCCGGCAATTATCGACCCGGGCCCATGCGCCTGCGACATTCAAGCGAGTGCCTGTGATGCAAACTGTTGTTGTGATCCAGTTCGTTATTTTCTCAATCCGAAATTCAATACGAAATCTTCGCTTATATCTTTAGAATTGTAGCGACGACGATCTGAAAGCTTCACCGGTTTGCCAATCGGGCCGTACCATTTATTCCTACTCATCGAATCCCGAGCAAAAACTCGAAACATGGAATTGTTCGAATGGTACTTCAGCAGCTCTCTACGATTATTTTCCATTCGTTTGCATACAAGTATGCCGACACACAGAGAAAAAAAATCAAAATGATTTCGTTTTCATTTTAATAGCTTAAACAAAATGAAATCGTCGGAGATTTCTATCCAATAGATAATATCACATTCATAAACAATGATGAAAGCACAGACGATCTACGACAATCATTCGTAAATGACTATCCACAATTATTTCAAAAAATACAACCTGATGAAGATACTCCATCGGCATATACTGTAGGATCACCAGTTCTCGCAGGGACATCAACAGGCGATCGAGTAGCATTGCCGGGAATATTAATGGGTTCATATTGCCAAGTAGACGCGCCTGTTTTGTTTGGAGTAGATCGAGATGTGACATGTACAGTCAATTCTACTGTATGTTGACACTTGTATGTTGAAACCGAACGATATATTGTTGCTTTTCATTTTATTAGATTCTTTGTACTATGATAAATGGTGTAACATCAATTTGGAGTGGTGATGATACATCATCAAGTGTAAATATTACTTTTTTCACAGGAACTTATACAACACCCCCATCACCCTCAACACCAAGTTCCTCTGAAGAATCTTATTTTCTCTCTGGATATGCTCAGAGTATCGATGATATAGCACATGAAGTGGGTAATATCGATGACTATTGTCCTGGTCATCATCCAATTGCACGCATTCAACGTTACAAGGGTATTTGCAATTTAACAACTCCATGTTCTACTTCTCCTCCATATTTTGTAACATGGACGGAATGTCCATTGAGAGATAGTTTTTCATATAAAGATATATCTGATAATTTTCTCCCTGGTTTAACTCCATCAACTGATGATGCAATTAATTCTAACGATTTCGATGCTGCTTCAAATGGAACACGTAAGTTTATTTAATTGTTCCTTCGTTTCTCTAATATTTATTATTTTAGTGACTTGTCCAAATACAATTCGTCGTGTTTTCTATCGTTTTAATTATTCGTCCATTACTAATATAATTTCAACTGTCGACGTGTATGTCTTAACAGATAGTTTAACACCCTCAACACCCTCAAATACTCGCATAACTATTCAATGGAATGATATTGACGGTGAAGTAGCTGCGAATACAACTGTTCCTCGGGGTTACAATAATGATGAAGCTCTCCGATTTTATCGTAATGGAGTTACTTCATATGTCGCATTTCCTATTCCAAGTAGATGTTCTTTTCAGGTCTTTTTTTGCTCTAAAATATTTGCTTAGATTCGGATGGATATTGTGCTAGTGATAATACTCCAACGACTCTCCGTTATAAACGAGACTTTTCATCATCTTGCTTTATTCAATTATTACAATCAACTTTAGGAGAATGTCATAAACTCAAGTTCGTCTTGTTTCTCTTTATCAACAGAATCAATTTCATCAATATTTTTCTGTAGATTGAATATGTATCTCTATTTAAATGCATTTTATGCACCAGCTACGGATGTTTGGACTTATCCTGATGGTAATAGTAGTACAATATCTATTCGGTACGTAGAAAATAATGGAAATTGACGTTTAATTCATATTTTAATTGTAGTGATGACACACAAGATTCAAATGATCTTGATCGAATCGATGTTACACGTAAAAACAATCGATTAAACTCAACTTATATAACCGATACTGAACTCAGTCAATCATCATACAAAATCTACGATACAACTGATTATTTGAAAGTTTGTTTCGATGTTCCATCGGGCATTTTCGTTGAGTTTGGTTATATCCGTGTACCGATCAGTTCTGATGTATCATTCGAACGTATTGTTTCCGTTCGATATACGTAAGATTTTTTTCTTAATCTCAACGAATAATCTCAAATAAAACTTTTTCGATAATCTTCAGTTACACGTATTCAAATTGGTCATTTGATTGTACTGGAACGTCTTGTGGCGATAGCACTTCAACACAGAAATATCTCGTTACATTTCAATCTTCTTTTGTTGATTATACAAAGTATTCGCAAAACGATCTTCTCCAATTTCATGTTGATTTTCTTGTTTTAGCAAATTATTGCATCGAACCGACACAACTCGATCTGATTTAACATCGGCTGATAACTATATTCAACATTTACTTTGGTTAATAACACCTGAATATAAAGGCGAACCAGGCTATCGAAATTATACGATTGCAATGATTTTAATATTCACCGCAATCGGTGGTGTCGTTCTACATATTTTGCTCTTTGGTTTCATGTGTCCGTTTTAGAGAAACTAGTGAAATGAACTCAATGTCTGTCTGTCTGTCTGTTTGTTTTTCTTTCTTTTAGAAAATGTTTATTTAAAAAAAACCGAACTAACAACTTTGTTTTCTTATGTTCTTGATTAGATCAGTTATATATGTATTAAAAAAAAAAGAAACAAGTTAAGAATACATGTTACTGGATTGTGTTGCTGCTAAACGAACCAATTGTTTGTTCGTTGTTTCAGTTGATTGAATCAACGGTTTAATTGCTGTTGAAATTCGATCTAGAATCTTTTGTAATAATTTCAACGCATCGGCATTCACAGATGAATGTCGTTGAAAAACAACAAGTACAAGCACCGGAATATTTTCACGATAGAATTTCGTAAATACTAACAGAAAAACAAAACAAATCATTGGTCTTTTATCCAAACATTTTCTTACATGCAGCTGAAAGACCTCGGATAGCATTTGGTGGTTCCATCGGTTTAATAACTTGACTAAGTTTATCATCAGTTGGAATGTTTTGCGATTTGACATAACGAACAAATAGATTGGCTTTATTTTCGAATTCACCGGCAATTGTAACATAATCCATGGCTAAACGTGATTGAATAATATAAACCGGATTTGTTGAATTGAAATTGGTGAATTTGAATTTGCTGAATATTTGTTCAGTTAATGGCCAAAGTCGATCGGATTTAATCGATGATGTTAATTGAATAAGAACGAATGATGATGACGACAAACGATAGATTCGATTGAGACTTTGAGTTGAATATTGTTGACTTTTAATTTCATCGAATGATTTCGTTTCACTATGATCATCAGTTGCATAGCCAATCAATTCAAGATTATAATTACTTAGAATATGTGTAAAAGCAAATGCTAAACAAAAATATAAATTCGTTATTTTCTTCCTTTTGAAGTCAACGTTTTTTTTTACCGGATGCAGTTGCACCTAGAGCAATTATAATTGATGAACAAGGTACTTGATTGGTTTCATCTCGCCAGATAATTGAAAACGGTAATCTATTGATGAGAATTGAATAGATTTTGAAAAGTCAATCAATTCTAAATACGAACTTATCCGGATCTCGACTTGATCGCTTTTGATCTTCTTCATCACTATCGATTGTTTCGATTTCATCGGAAATATTTTCATCATAACCATAAAGTGACGACATCTCAAAATAAAAAGACAAAGCATAGTATTATTTTATTATTAATACTTTATTCTCTATCGATTCTAATAAAAGTATATATTTACATATATATTTCTATTTCTATTCGAACAAAAAAAATACAAAAATCTGACAGAAACAACAGAAAATCTTGCAAAATTGTTTTCAATCAGTTTGAGTTTGTTTCGTCACGCCATTGGTGGTTAATTTCACGGATAAATTTTCCATTTCTTGTTGTTGTTTTTCTAATAATGATTTCTTATTGATTTCATCAACACAAAAATGTACAAAACAACTAACAGGTATCCAAATAATCAATGAAAATGTTAAAATTATCCCGACAATATTGCCTTCCATCCATTGAGCATGTCGATTATTGTTCAATGCATTGTCAATATACGGACTCTTTCGATGTTTACTCGTGATTGGCACTGATGATTGAAGATCTAATGATTGTTTACAAAAAATATCTTGTTTGACAGGTTTTAGTGATGAATTGTAGAGATTTAAATGAGTAAAACAAAGATGTGCACGTCGTTTCAATGAAATCGGCAGTGTTTTTGGTAGGAGATCGATACAATCTTGAACAATCGGCGAAATATTTGAGTTAAATTGAAAGAATCTTCGTCGTGTACTATTCACTGAACATAATGTTAAATTCAAGCCCATCTGTCGAAGAAAAAGATAACTTGTTTTCATAAGAACATTGAAAAATATCGAATGATCTTGCGTGAGATTCTCATTTAGAATCGATAGGCCCGTATTTAAATAGACTTCTTCAGATTGATTATTATTGATATAGAATGGTGACGAACATACTCCACCGATATCATACGTATGAATCGATGATTGATACCCGAGAATCGATGTATCTTTTTCTTGATCTGTTGATAGCATTTCATGAACAAGACAATAATCTTTCGATGAATAAGCTTTCGTCTTCGAAATGTTATGCAAACGTTCGTACGATGAATTCGAATTGAGTTCGACGTGATTGATTAATGTCAAACGTTTTAATAGAAAACCACCGTATTCTTGATGAGTTAATGTTCGTAATAGGAAATTAAAATGTTCGATAATTGTGTACAAATGATAGATATTCGATGAAAAGGCATTTTCATACAGCATTCGATCGAGCATTAAAGCTAATGAGCAAAACGATCGAGTTTTATCTTCATTCTCGTTGGTTTCGCAACGAAGTGTTAATAATTCATAAACAAAATGTAATTTATATAGAATTAATGAATTTTTCTGATAGATTTCTTCTTCCTGTCGTAGATTTGTCCATAGACTATCGTTGACTAACTGAGAATAGAGTTGTAATAATTGTTTTTGAGAAAATCTTAGAATATTTGCTGAACGATTGTCTAATGAAAGATAATAATAATAGGTTCGGTTGTAATAAATGAAGATTTGTAAATTGGGATAACGAATGAGACTGACGATGGATTCGTCGTCGTTTTCTAACGAACCGATATAAGCAAAACGACGTTTAGTTTGAAATTTAATTGATTTATCGATTGAGATATTAGGAGAGAAGAAATTTTCATTTGTTTGAATGACAAGATCGAATGTTCGATTGCATAGACTAATCGATAGATTCTGACTTGATGAATCGAGAAATAAAGGCGAAATCGATGATTGATTACAAAGAAGAAATTTTCGAGATAAAAAACCGAATATTCCGGGCAAAAAAACCAGCAAAATTATCGCTCGAGTCATTGTTTGTTTCCTTTTTACATCTACAAGCAAAAATGCATTCAAATTAAATATGAAAAAAGTTTTTTATTTAGTCAAATTTTGATCGATTGATTTTTAAATCTAAACAAATTTTATTTTCCTTGAAAAAACAAATCAAAATCAATTTCGATTTCCTACTTGTCAACATTTGCGTGTAAATCTCTCCAATAAAATACAAACCTACAGTCAAAATCATCGAACCAAGAAAAAAACCAAGCCGATAGATCGCTGACAGTTGATTGAGAACTGGATAAACCCACAGATTTATTTGTGTATTAAGAAAATGAATGTAATTTAAATAATGTAACCTTTTGTCGTACCCGAAGAAAAAAAGTACAATCGAATGAGAAGAAAAGTTTTCTTTTGTGCTCTTTACCAGATCGTATATCCAACGGTGATCATCAAAATACAAAGTAAACTGAACTTTCGCGATGGATAATTATGAGTATGAAGAATATTTTCGATAAATATCGAGATAACGGGTAGTGTGTGCTGAAAAAGAAGAGCGTAGATTCGAAAGTAGATCGATGAAAAAAAGAATACCATGGCGTGATTGAGAAGTGGAGGAAAGAATTGTTCGACTTCCTTGGGAAAAATTAATCTCCGATCGATAAAATACAATGTCCAGAAAGTCAATCCCACAAACTGAGAACAGAAAAAAAAACCGAGTGTCTTATCGAGAGAAGAAGAAGCAAAAAAGGAAATTATCTATCTACTGATGCCATCGGGAAAGCAACGGCAGCAAAGAGATGATCTCGGATCGTTTGTAATTTGTTCGTTCTTTTCAATTGCTTCGTATTTGTACCAAAAAAGAAGTTTATCATACAGATGAAATAATAAAATATTTGAAAATGCTAAATAACAATCGAAAATAGACGTTACGAATAGTTTTTCTCTTTGAAAGATTTACTAGATTCAATATAGTGAGAAATTTATATCTTCCTCCAGGCATTGTTAACAGATCAGCTAACATGATTCGTTCATCATCAAATGAACAAGCCCAAATCATCGTACAACATGAGCTAGCCGATAAAGCGAAACCAATATAATCTCGTAGTGACATCAATCAAAATCTGAAACGAAGCAAAAAAAAGCATTAGACTTGTTCGATTTATTCAGAAAAGACGAAAAGAAATCAACTAAGTTTGTATAAAAAAAAAGAATGAAGAATCAAATTGATAGGAAAATTGGTCTATGTACATGAACAAGTGAATCTCAGTTGATCTAATCAGCTGCGGCAAGCACACGTTGTTTGGTTCGAGTCGGTTGACGTTCAGCTAGAAAAACAAATTCGAATCAGAAGAACAAATTCAAAAACAAATTTCGAACTAGTTGGTTGATGTTGTGGAACATCTGGTAAATTATGCAGGTCATCATTACGAATTAAGTCTTCTAATTCAGCTTCGACGTCTTCTTCATCAGCGTCGCTCAAACCACCAGCAAGAAGATTTGATACTTCCTAAACAAGAAACTTCGATAAACCAAAACCCTCTAATTCGAATCGTACTTTTTGATATTCAATCGCTTCACGTGAATCTTCCATTAGTGTTTCTATATCTTCGAGTTTCATGAGTTCATTCATTTTCTTCAATGCGTCAGTTCCTTGACGTAAACTACTGACAACTTTAGCTTGAACTTGAGCAAATTCTAAATCATGTGTCTAAATTTCGAACACAAAATACATCGGATATGTTTTCTCGTTTGTTTGCAAAGCTTTACCATTTGTTCGACATTTTCTAATAACCGTTCGCTTTTGTCTAATTGACTTTCGAGGAATTTCTTCTTTCGAAGTACAAGTAATGCTCGACTAAACAACAGCCAAACAAAACATGAAAGAATATCTTTTCATTCATTTATCATTACTCCTTTTGTCCATTTCTAAGCAACTGTTTGGCAACTTCTCGTTGTCGTTCAAGTTGGCTTTCGATTCGTTTTCGATTTTGATTTAACTGATCTCGTTGTTGTTTCAATTGCTAATTGAAAAAAAAAAACAAAAAATATAATTAAAATCCTTCGTTTTGTCTCTTTACAAGCACTGCTCGATCTTGTTCGGTAATCGCCGGTTGTTTTCCGGATCGAGGCTGTTTTTTTCCGAAAATATTTCCCATCTAAAACGATTCAACGACATCAAGATATATATTTCTTTTTTTCTTTCTTGTGTAACAATAAAAATCAAAATGTTTTTTTTTTCTTTCCAATAAAATCTATTGTTTTTTGCTTCCCCACGAAAAAAATCCTTTGACATAACCAGTAAGACCGGCCGGTTGTCCTTGAGCTGCACTCGCTGCTTGTCGTTTGCTTTGAACTTTATCGTCTAACGAAGGCAATTGAACATGATTCAATGCCAAATCAAAAAGAACCGGTTTGCATGGAATTGATTTGAATGGTGGTGGTAACGAAACAAGATTCGCTCGATTTTTGTTGGCAATCGACACGTCTTCGAAATAGGTCTCCAAACGATCGATTAAAGCCTAGAGAAAGGAGAATTATGCGAGGAGAATGAAGAAAACGAAGATGAATCGAACTTTTTTCTCGAGTTCTTTTTGTTCCTCGGGCGAGAGAACATCGTCGATCGATTGTTGATTGGAACCGACTTTGGGCGATGCACTGCCGAGTGGCGTCGATGTTGCTGATGTTTGAATTTGGTATTTAACTTCGTCGAGTTTCGATTGAATGAAATTGAATTCATTTAATAAAGACTAAAATCAGAAATTTCTTCTTCGTTTTTTTGTTGAAAAAGAAATTTACTTCGTAATTAATTTCACTAGTTTTCGGTTGTTGACCGTCGCTGACGATTTTCTTGGCTTGATCCATGTAGATTTCGCTTTTATTAAGCAACGCCGCGGATTCTTTGAAACGTTTTTGTTGAACAAATGATATTGCGATGTAAAAAGCTCGGCAAGCTTTGTAAACAATCGTTTGAAACGATACATCGGATTGAATTGTTTTATCATTTTGAAGAGCTGGTATTGCGAGAATATCATTCAAAAACTAAAGAAAATTCAACGATAAACAACCGAAAAATTAATTTGTTTAGAGATTTACTTGTAACAACAAATCGTACATTCGAATAATATCAGCCGGTTTCGTGACTTTCTTCGATTGATTATCATTTTTTTCGTTATCGACTGTTGACGATTTCCATATTTGTTGTTTACCATTGTCGATCATAGCTAAATTACGTTCGATCATCTTCGACAAACGAATCCAAGCAACGTAACTGTAAAGCCAAACGCCATCGGAGAGCTTTTCATTGCTTTCACGTGTTGTACCAGCTGAAGCTGGAACGGGTTTGAATGACTAGAAAACGAAAGACAACGAGTTTTTGTGAGAAATTTGAATCAAATAGAATGTACTGGATCGTTTTTAAGTTCGTCTTTAACGAGTTGTAAGGTTTCGACAGCGTCTTTGAGAAAACTTTCGTAAAGACTCATTTTCGTATCGAATGAAACATCAGTTTTCTGAAATTGCAAACCAAATGTCGATTTTATTCTTAAAGAGAAACAGAAATACAAACTTGAATTTCGTTTTGAAATTCTTGTAAATTGAGAAAGAATAATCGAACTTTTTCATTGGACACTTGGACTTTACGTTGTCGCCAAGTAATCTCCGATATCGACGATGTTTGTTGTTCATGTGTTTCACTGAGAAATGCCTAGAAAATCATCAATCGATCGATCAAGAAAGGGATTCAACATGTTTTTTTTCTTTTCGTTTACATCGAGTACACGTGTCATTTCAGGATCATCAAGTGCTGCTTTCGTTCGTAGATTTCTTAATTCTCTTGCTGCAGTTTTATCTCCGCTCTTATATTGACAGAATCGAACATTCGTGGTTATTTCATCGATACGTTGATCGAGCATTTGTTTATCTTCTTCACTTCGAACACCGGTTTTTAATTTATCATAAATTGCTCTACGCAAACAAAAACAAAAGGCAAATCAAAACTCAAAGTTTTCGATATCAACGAACTGTGCTCGAACATAGAATTGCAATGCATCATTCCATGATTGTAATTCGAATTTCAAATGACCATTCATAACAGCTGTATATGCCTGAGAGCGAAAACAAATGAAATCGAAGCAAAAAAGAGCGATTTTCTCGTACTTGAACTTCGAGTTTAGTTCGAGCATCGCATGTTTTTTGATTGTTACATAATGTTTCGAGTTGTTCGGCATGTTTGACGGCTTTACGAAGACGATTTAAAAGATGGAATTTCTTTCGAGGTTCAGTATTGGCTTCACCTAGAATTAATCGAATCTTCGATGAATCGATTGAATCATCAGTTCGATCTACTTTTTAATTGCATTGCGTATGCCCATGCACGTTCACTGCAAATCAATGGTAATAGAAGATAACTGAAACAACAAACGAAGTCAACAATTGAATTCGAGAAAATCGGTTGTTGATTACCGAGAATCCTTGGCAACGAGTTCATCGGTTATGATGGGTTTTTGGAATTTTTTTTGATTACCATACGTTAATTCAAGTGATTTACGTATACGTCGAAGTCGACGAGAGCAAAATGAACTAAAAAATGTCGATAAAAATCTCGTTGTCATCGAATAAAAACGAACACTTACCGATATCGTTGGTAATCACCATGTCGGAGACCATGTTGTTGTTGAGCAAGACGAATGATTCGAAGTACTACGATAAACAAACAGCATTGGTGAGAAATCGCGAAAAAAATCAATTTACTATCGAGTTTTAACGGAGATGGAGCCTTTACTGGCTGACTCGGAACAGTTGCACTTGTAGTGTCAGAGGGTGTCGGTTGAGACATGTTTTTCTTAAGACTAAAATCAATACTGTATATCTAGAAAAATCGAAATCGAACTCGTTCTTCAAAAGATCCAATCTAGTTCGAATAGAGAATATGTTATATATACTATACCGACAACACGACATAAGAAAAAAATAGAGAAAAGCATCGATATTATTGGTGCACGTCTTGTTTCACCGTTCGTTAGATGTCCCTAGCAAACAATTGCATTCGTCAGTCAATCTTATAGCTCATCGATTCAGGTTTAAAGTTTGTTTGTTTTTTTTATTAACAATATTTAAAATGGCAAATAGATGCAATCGAGAGAAAAAAAAATATATATCTATTAAATTGCCACGTTTTGCATTTGCTCTAATAACGACTGATTCGACAAAAGTTCGTTTTCCGTTTGCACCATGTAATCTTGTTGAGCATTTAAGTACAAATCCATATACCGTGTATTATGTTCCATTAAATAATCCTAAATCAGAGAGAGAAAAAAAAGCTATTTTTTGAAAACTGTTTTCTCCGTTCGATTAACCTGCATGTTTGTTTTCGATTCCATATATTCAAGAAGAATATTATAAGCTCGATTTTCAATATCTGATTGATCATAGAGATCTAGAAAAATAATCGAATATGAATTTAATCGAATACTAGCCATTGTAATTTTACCTTGATTAGTTAAATATTCAATAATATCCGTTAATAATTGATCATAATTTTCCAATACACCATCTGTATTCTGTTGAAGATCGTCGAATTCTTCTCGATTGTCTTCATTAAATGAAACCGAATCAAATTCACTATTCTCTTCATGTCCATTATTTGTTGCTGTCGACGATGTCGAATGATACTGATGTTGTTCATCATCGATATCACCGTCACGTGCCGATAGATTTGAAACTAATAATTGACTATGGATATTCGTTTGCATGTCATCTGTAAAACGCAAATATTGACATTCAAGTTGTTGATTGAGATCATTTAAATGAGTTAAATTTTGAGTTAAAATTTTCAATTTATCTAAACGTTCATTGGACAATTTGATTTCCTTTTCGTTCTCATCGAATTCCGAACGAAGATTAGTTAATTTTAATGTTTCATTATTCACAGTCTAAATCAACAGATTTTCTCAATGAAAAATTGTCCGAACGAACGAACGAACGAACCTTTCGAAGTTGTTCGCATTTATTTTCTAATTCTCGAATTTGTTCAAGATTTTTATCAGGGGCTGAACTTTGTTTTCGTCGACTTGTATCTCTGAAAAAAAAAATTCGAGAATATAAATTATCAATGGTTTTGTTTGTTATTTACTTCGATAATTCAACGACTTTCTCGCCAAGTAAACTATTTTCATCGGACAAACGATTCGAATTTTGTTCGCAAATTTTCAATTCATTTGCGAGATGATTATCAACTTCGAGTTGAAGAGTTTCCATGAATGCACGCTAAAATCAATGAAATCGATTTCTATTTTGAAGAAGAATTCGTCTTCGTACTGTTGTTTGAAGATCACTCAAATGTTTTTGATAAGTTTTTTGTTTCGCCCATAGATGTTGCCAAAGTTTTTTATATTGTTCAGTTAGAAAGACTTCATAGTTCGAATAGCATTCGTATAAACGATCGAATTCTTTCAATTTATTCGATGAACAACCTAAAAGAATATTTTCGTGCGAGGAGAGAAAGAGAAAAGAATTTACTATTTGAAACAATATCATTGAAGTCAAAATGGGGAATCGAGATGAAATCATGATCATTCCAAACGAATTCATCAAGAAACGAATTCTTCGTTTCCGAATAGAGATAGATTTCGGATGGAATCGGCGAGAAATAGGAATCGAGAATTGTTTTTTGATCGATCAGAACATGATCATCGATGTCATCTTCTTCGTATTGTGTTTGATAATGTTTCGAACTGAATCCTGTTGAATATCGATGGCGTTGTCGAGTCGAAAGTGATTGTGTTCGCGGAAGAATATCTTCGGTTGATGTTGTTGGCGCAGCAAGAACAGGCGAATGAACATGTTGACCATGCACGCACGATGCTGATGCGCAACGTTGTCGTTTATCGTTCGTTGATGTTGGCGAACTGTCATCGTAATGTTGATGTTGATGTTGTTGCTGATTGTCGAGACTATGTTCCGATGGTGAAACGTAGAAGGTCGCTTGACGTTGAGGTGTTGTTACAGTTAGAAGTGTAGCATCGTAACGACCGAGAAATTTTCGCCAATGAGATGGTAAATCTGAAGAAATGTTTTGTCGTAGCAAAAGAATTAGGTAAATAGTTTACTTTGATTGTAAATCGATGACATTGTATCGATCACGGATTTGATAAATGCTTGATGTTGATTATCAGAACGTCGAATGATCGGCGTCGATGAAGCTGATAATGATAGATCAGTTGTACTTGGCAATTCGGGCATTGTTTTAACTGCACGAATATCAGAACCGAGTGCAGGAGATGGTGATGGTAGAACATTAGGAATGGATAATGTATTAGGATTTGTATTTGATGAAGTGCTTTGAGTTGAACTTAGTTCGAAATCTGGCGTTGATATTGTTGTTGCTGGAGTTGAAGATGAGCCGGGACGTACCCAGGATTTAACTTTTTCCTGTGAAAGATTTTGTTTTTTTTAATTAAAATAAAGAAGAAGAAAACAAACTTTGAATTTTTGAAATGGTGAACTACCAGCTCGTTTTGATGCCATCTCAGCTAGATAGAATAATTGAAAATATAATAAATAAAACATGAAAACGAATCTTCTTACATGGCGTTGCAGTTTCTATTATATTTCGAAGTTCCTCAGATGATGGATCGATTGATCTCGTTGGTGATTGTCCTAGAAAATATCATTCTTTTCTTATCTTTTGTTTTCTTCTTCTCGTTATTCTTACGTTTAAATTGTCCAAATGGTAGAATTCTTTTCATTTCTTCATGCATCCAATTGACATTTATCGGCGATTCTCGACCGAATAACGGATCTAATGATAATTTTCTCGCTTCATAAATAACATAATACGAATCCTGTTTCAAACGTTTGTCTTTATCTAATTCACGTTTTCTATCACTATCAATTAACCGTCGATTAAATCTCACACGTTGAAACATCGGAATAAAGATATGTTCGAATACATCCATATTTTCATTGCGTTGAAATTCTCGTTGAATATGATATAAAAAGTTACACGGATATGCTACGTAGAGCGTATAAAATAGAGCATGAGCCGATTGATTGACAATCCATAATTGAACGTTTTCAAGTGAATCTAGAAGACGAATCGAGAACGAGTTGATGAACAAGGAGATTAGCTTACGAGCGTTAGTCTGAAGTGAGAGTTGTCGAAGAACTGTTAGATTTTTAAAAAGATATTTGCATGTTGCTTTGAAAATGCTTATTATCGCTTCGGTATGTTGAACAATTTCACCTGGTAATGTTGCAGTTAATGCAGCAAAGAAATAACAAGCTTGTGCTAGAATATTTGGATCATCTTTATACTAAAACAATAAAAATCATTTACAGAAATGAATGATTATGTATTGATTGTACTTTAGTTATTGCTTGAAGACAACTCGGAAGTACGACATTGTCTTTAACAAGTGCTGGTAATCCAGATACTTGATTATGTATAATTAAACAAAGAATACGAAAGACTTTCATTGCATGAGCGACCTTATCTTTGTCTTCAGTTGAATGTAATTCCGTATTGGATAGATTTACTGAATGACGATTGCAAGGTTTGAGACCTTGTGTATTCAAATGATCCATGAGAACCTTTGGAAGAAAAAAAAAAGACGAGATGAATCAATTGACTTTGTGATGATTTACTTTAAATTGTTCTTTTCCCACTTCACTGAATTGTTTGATGACTTGTAAAGCATTTGATGATTCAGTTTGAAAATAATATTCGATCAATTGATTGAGTACAGGTTGACTTGCTTGTTGACATTCGCGTAAGAGAGATTCGAAAATAGTTTGCCGAGCCGAAACTGAGTCCCGCTTATTATCAAGTGCGGAAATCATCTGAAACATAAAAGGACAATCAATACAGATGTTCGTTTTCACATTCATTATTTATCACTATAAAAGAAAAGTAGTGCAACTCGTAACATTCGATAGAAATATGAATATATTCGTGCTCGTTGCTTTATTTTTTATTACGCCTTTGCAAGCAGCGAATAATACGACTTATCATTGGTCAATTGGCAGTTTAATTATTGTCGATCCAGTAATTCAATTTCGACTGGATATTTATTCGCCAACAACTCCTGGCTCGTATCCAGTATTAGTATTTTTACCAGGTCTTGCTGGTCTAGTTCCAACACCATGTTATAATTCGATGGTAACAACAATTGCCGAACAAAACGTAATTGTAATTGGCATATCGAAAATCGAAAATATCAAACCAGAGAAGATCGTTGTTCATCTTGGCGAATTTCTCGATTGGGTTGTCAAACCAAATGATGGTGCCGCTCGTCTTTTCTCGGAACAAACATCAGTTCATAGTGTCATACCCGATACGAACCGGCTTGGCTTTCTATCTCATTCAGCCGGTGCTCATCCACTTGGTCAATATCTGAATGGTACATGTGGATCATTGAAATTAGCTATTATGATGAATCCTGTTGATGGACTTGATCCATTCGGTATCATACAAGATTTTATAACACGTAAAATTTCAAACAAAAGAAAGCAAATAAGTAAACATTTGTTTTTACTCAAGATCCTCCCACTCCACTTCCATTTCGAACGCCAACACTTATCATAAGTGCAGGTCTTGGTAATCGTTAATTTCAAATTTGTTTTTCTTCATCTTATCAATCTACCTTTCACCTTGATTTAGATAACGATTCGGTTGCGAAAGCCATACCACCTTGTGCACCAAATAATATGAGCAACGATCGTTGGTATCGTTCATTATACGGGCCAACATTTCTCATTAATATCACTGACTATGGTCATGCTGATAATCTCGACGAGCCATTTCATACAGCTAGTAAAACCATTTGTCGATCATGTAAAAATGATGATTGTAATTTACAACAATTTAAATCCGATGAAGCCAGTTTAATCACAACATTTGTCAACGGAATATTCAATCGTAATCTTCAACAAATAAATATGATTCAGAATCCACAGACTTTCGTCAAAAGTCATGTTTCATCGAAATACGATCTTCATAATTATGATTATAAAACCGGTGGACCAGGTGGCTTTTGTACACATGATTAAAATTCGATCTGAAGAAAGATAACGTCTTATTTTCAAATTTAAACATGCGATGTTGTTTTTTATTTATTGAAAATGAAACGAAACGATATAGATACTCTATGCAATGATCACAAGGATTTTATCAATAGAGAAAAGTAGAAAGGATCAAATGAAGTGTTTTTTATTTTATTCTTGAAATTTAAGGACGGATTTGTGTTTAATCGACTAGTTTGTATTGAATGATTGTCCATTTTGTAAAATTTCATTTCACTTTGCAAATTTTTTCATACTCGATGATCTCTAGAAGCCAAAACATATGAGAATCAAACTCATTTTGATGAAGAAAATAATCTACCGCGAGTGGTGGTCGATTTAATATCGATAGATCGTATCGAGTTGTTAAATTGACTGACATATTATCCGGTTGAATAGGCAGTAATTTCGAAATAGTTGATGAACTTTCATTATTAACAGGTGTTTCCTCAGGTTTACGTTCGTTCATTGAAACATGATATGATCGTGTTGAGACTGTACTTGTTCGATCAGCAACATCACTTGGACTTTGCTTTCCAAAGACCATCATAACACGTTGTCGTTGTTGTTGATCAGACGCACGTTTTAGTGTTGGCTGTATAATCGGCGGTTGAATCGATCGAATATCGAGAACACTTCGATGTTGAAGGCCAGTTCCTGATGATTTTGGTCGACTACTAAATGGTCGTGGTGTACCGATTAAGCGTTCATTTACTTCAAAGAAAAAAAAATCATTCGATTGAGAAAAATAAATAGTTTTAGTTACATTGTGAAACTAATCGATTTGTCACAAACGAATTTGAAATAACTTTTCCTTCGTCATTTGAATTTGTTCCCATTGTTCGATTGAGTTCGATTTCACCCTCGGTATCCGTTGGTTCTTGAGCATTGACTTCCTTTGTTTTGAAAATTGAAAAAAAAATAATAAATTCTTATTTCTCAGTGAAACATACTTCTTCAACACGAGAATGCAATGTTGCACCATGATAATTCAATGATGGAACATTTATCGATGATTCTCGTTCAAGACCTACGGAGAAAAAAAACAATAAATCTATTTGACAATAAACAATCCAGGTCAAAGGCACTATTTAATCGTCGAAGTAAATATGTTGCGGTAAATGCATCTCGAGGCTCGTTTACCAAACTTAATTCATGAACTTCTGTTGGTTGAAACGATTGTAAAGAACTGTAACGAGCTGGATATTCTGAAAATAAATCATTTATATATTTATTCTTGTGATGTTCGTTTCGAGAAATTTTTTAGAACGAGTCAGAATAAAAATAAATAACCGATCAAATGTCAAAATAAGGCGTGTCGCCACATGCATATTTTCTTTCGTTTTCTATTTGTTTATCTCATCTTTCAGCTGGAATCTAGCGGCATCATCTTCTCTCCGACATACATCATGCTTAAATCTCAAAATACCTTGTCCCGATGGATTTTCAGACGTATGTTGTGCATTGGGAAAAATAGAAGAAGATGTTAGTAAGACATCACCATCGAAAATTTCCGATGATGATGATTGTTGTGGTTGTTGTTGCGGTTGAGGTATGATAGTTTGTTTATCGCGATCATCATTTTGTGTATCACGTGTTAGAATTTTATAATATTCAGCCTAGAAGAAGAAGAAGAAGGAGTACGAACAAACATCACACAGAATTTTTGTTAAAAATTAATATCAAAATAAGGTTTTTTAAAATCCCACCTGATTTACATAGATTTCTCATCTGTTGCTATAAATTATTTTCAATAGAAATGTCAAGTGAATGTCTCTCTCTCTTTTTTTTTGTTATTTGAATCAAATACCTGAGAACGTCGTGATCGATCATCGCCAGTATTGACTCGATTTGTTGAGATTTGTGTTTGTGTTAACGATGGCCAACGATTTGCTCGAACATGTGCACTGTCCGATCGAGCCACATCACTGCTTACTTCTTGTGGTCGACGTGACGATAACGGTGGCATTGGTTTCGATAAATCACCCATCTAAATATATCGTATTCATAAATATCAAACTCAAGAGGAATTTCAAAGCAGAAGTTCAAAGCATTCTATCAGAGATTAGATTAGATCATGCGTATAAACGAGATTTAATATAGAAGAGGATAAGAATTTCATAAAAGAAGGAGAGTGTATTATTTTCTTTCCCCAAACTAAGGAGCATATTAGTTAATACCAATGGTAATTCATTCCGGAATAAATATTTATTTAAACAGGCGAAACATTTGCAAACGCGATAAGTAGCAAAACTACGATGTTTTCTTGTTTTTTGTTTGTCATCAATGTCATTCTAGAAATGATTTTTAGTTGCAAATATGATTGATTAATCTCTTTATTTTTTTCATTTGATTTCTTATTCGAAATGAACAAAGAATAAAGACGAGCTTGGCGTACGCGCTATACACTTACCTCCGATACAATACCAGTATTATTATCCTGAGTTTCTAGTGAATCCTTTGAAATCAAAAACAAAAAAAACGAATGCAACACGATAGAACAAATGTTAGTTCAATTGTGATACAAAATAACAGAAATCCAAAGGTCACCATCAGAGTGAGAGAGAGAGAGAGACAGAAACAATCGACCGCTTTCAGTGTTGGTAAATATCTGACTTACAATGTTAGGAAATTGAGAATTACGAGTTCTGGATAAGGATAAACCAACGCTTTTATTCTAAATTCAAATGTCGAATTGTGAGAATAATTGAACGCATAACACCATCGGATTACTTTTTCAAAATTTTCTTTATCGATTTCATTTTTTCTTTTTGTTTCTTTCGTTGTTTTTTCTACAGGTGCTTTCTTTCTTGTTTTCTTCATTCGAACCTAAACAATCAATCAATCATTTCAGCAACGAAAACATTCAAATTCGAATCTACTTTCGCTGCTGCAATAACTTCTAAATGTTTCGGTAATCCATCATCTGCAGATGAATCCGATCCAGCATCATCGCTAAATTATCCCCAAAGAACTTCCTCAAGAATTTAAACGAACAATTTGATTTCATACCTTGATTCATCATCCGAAGAAAATTGATCTAAATCGATATCTGCTAATGCAGCTGGATTGACACCACGTTGAAGAAGTTTGATTTGTATCGAATGTCGAAGATTATCTTCCAATTCACGTAATAATTTATTTCGCTAGAACGAGAAAAAAAACAACAGAACGAATTAATATTTTTATTCGAAATTTTCTCATTCGAACAAAACAAAAACAAGACGACGAAAATAAACAAGCAAAACAACATCGATTTATATACGGGAGTGACTACAGGACGAGAAGAATTAGCCGGTTTTTCTTTTCGTTTTGTGTTTGAAACTATTTGCGATTTTGATCGTTGTATAGTCGGTGCACTTTTAATATTACGCGATAGATTCGATTTATTTGTCAAACGACTTTTTGAACGTTTATCATCGTTCGATGATATTAGTTCTCGTTTGAAATCCACTCGTGTTTTACTTCTTCGCATGGGTTCATCACAAGTCAGAACAATATCTGTTAGATCTTCGTGTGTTAGTAAAGTGCCTTTCAATAAATCATTGTAAATTTCTTCATAATATTCTTCCTAATTTTATGAAATTGTGTTTTTTTTTGCTGTAGTAAATTAAGAAAAAAAAACAAAGAAGAATGGATTCATACTTTAGTGTGATCAGGATCACAATAATCGAGTAATGAATCGAGAAAATGATAACCAATTGATTCGAGATCTTTAGTAGTGAAATGATGACCAGCTCGATCTTTTTGAGTTGATCCACAGAAAGTAGCCTATGTAAATTTATTGAAAATAATTAAAAAAATCTTGCAAAAGAATCGTCTCACTTCTAATGTATAACTATTCATAATTCCTAAAGACCACATGACAACACGACCAGTGCCTTCCTTATGTTTTTGAACTTTAAATTTCGATGAATAATACGAAAACTAAATTAAAAAGAAAACTTCATCGTCGGAGAATTGCTTTCATTGTTTTTGTTTACGAACTTTCGATGGATCATTTTTCCATAGCATTGCTGGAAATATTCGTTCTTTCAATTTCTCATTTGGTAAATGTTTATTTTCACATCCATAGACAAATACATTCTGTTTTCTTGAATGTCCATGAAAATCACAATAAAGAACAAGTTCAATTTCATTCATAAATCTACATTCAATCGAAAACAAAACCTTTCAATCAACATTCGAAACAACATTCAATCCGTACCGTTTAATCATTTCTCTCGTATGCCATATCGATGGATAGGCATCCTTTAAAATCGTCTTATAATTTCGATTTAAATCTCGACCTGACAATGAACAACGATAATTTCCAACAATGACACCATCGGGATTTAACATAGGTATAATTTTAAATACGAAATTATCCCGTAGTAACTAAACATTCAAAAATAAAACGTTTTTTCTTTTATTTTGATTTTTACTTTTGCATCGGCTGAATCTCCGAGTAGAAAATCGAGTAGACCTTTCATCATCCACGATGCATTGGTTTCACCTGGATGCACTCGTGCAGTAACAACTACACCTTTTTTCAATTGTTGATCAGCCGACGTACTCGTATTATTAATATGAACTGTCGATGGATTCGTAATTGTTAACATGTAAATAAAATTACCAGCTAACGTTCGACAAAGAACTTTCTGTTTGCAATATTGACTTTTAAAACGATCGGTTTGAATTTCATTGAGATATTCCTGAGGCGATGAAATTCAAATAATGCAAAAAACAAAGTATTTCTCGGAAATATCTACTTGTAAATCAGAATAAGTGTATGGATAACAATGAGCGAAATAATATGTATCATTATCGTTCGGAAATTTACATGTCCAAGTAAGAGAATATAAACTCACTGATGAATCTTCAGGTGCTCTAAATAGCAAATAATTATCTCAACTATTCGATTTAATCATTGAATTCTTCGTACGTTATATTATTTCTGTAATAAGCAATCTCTTCTCCCCATCGACGCCAGCCGATATTTTTGTTTTCGGCATCATTAACACTGTACATTAAAGGTCTCATTCCGCAACTATAGAGACTTGTTGGCTAAAATAATCAACAGATATTCGTTTGAGTATACGTAACTAATTGAAAATCGAATGAATTACTTTGAAAAAATTCACAATCGTAAAACGATATCTTTTATCAGCTCGAATATTTTGCAAACGGAAATAAAACCATTGTGTATTTCGTTTTGTATAAAGATCATAACGGAGATAGAGTTCGTAATCAAATTCTCCACTAAACGAATGAAAACAAATAATTTTCTCAACTTGAAAGTCAATCGACCGAATGATAGAACGTACACTTGAACAGCTTTCATGAGATTTCCACTTTCAAAACGTGATTCGAATAAAACGGTCGTATCATCCGGACTTCGAAGTGGCAAAGCTGCTGGCCGACAACCTTCTCGATTTCCACCGATTCGAGAACGAATAAACTATTCCCGAACAAACAAAAAAAATGACAAATATTTCACTCGTCACTTACATAACCGCATGTGTCTGGTGAATAATTAAATACTACTCGTCCGGTATTTTCATCGTAACTACGTGCCATAGGTCCTCGATCGATATCTAAAATTTCCACGAGTTGTTTTTGTATTTGTTTTTTTGTGAAATGAAAACGAACTTGATTTGTGAAAGAGTTCGGGTTCTTTTGGCGCAGTATCGATATGTTTTATGCGTGGCTCATTTAAAACTTCGATTTCAATCGGCCATCGAGGTTCAAATGAACATTCGTCATTCGGACCTCGACCATTTAAACCGTACGGAATACGAGCTGGTCGAATCGGCTAATTAAAATCACGTAAATATACATTATCTTCTATCAACAATTCACTTACAGCTCGAGGATCAGGTGCAAATGATTTCGGTTTATATTCTAAACAGAAATCGATTTTTATATGTGAGCAAAAGAATTTGATTTTTATATTTTTAATCTATTTCATGCAACATTCCTCCTAATAGATTCTATTTTTACCAGTTTCAATAGGTAAAATAAGAGAAATTCGATTAGTTAATCGACTATCAACTGAGAACAAAAGATGAATGAAAGGAAATTTTTCGAAAAGTGGATAAAAACACACCAGAAGATCTATCGAGAACATTCTTCGAATTCAAATATTCTGTAAAAGAAAAACAATAACATCGATTTTGTTTTGTTTTAGTTTGAGTATTGATTGATATTAAAACAAACGTAAAACAACAGATTCACATACTTCCGTTAGTTTCTTCATCTGAACTCGATTCGGAATCACTCGATGATGATATTAATTGTGGTTTCGACGGAATAAAACCATATTTTTTAATCACTTCACCTCGACCTTCGAATTTCAAACAAAGAAAATAAACGTATTTTTATAATCGAAATAAAACCTACCCGAAAAATATCCATAATGCTGCAAATGTTTTCGCATAAAACTATCATACGGACTCTTAAAAGAAACCAAATAAACCAATATTCTTCTCATTTGCTTAATCCTACCGATATCAACGAGTAGTTCAATTCTCCAACCTCCATTTTTCGTTGTTGAATGTATTGATGTTTGTAAAAGAAAAAAAAAGTCAAGTATTCTTTTTAATATGTTGTAAACATCATCATCGAATGTAACTATAAAAAAAGAAAGAGAGAGAGAGAAAAGAAATATCCACATTCACAAGGTTCAAATAGAAAGACTATGAAAAGACACGAATAAAAAATGTTGTCGATTGTTTGTTACACGAAGTAGGAGAAGTTTTTTTTTTATTCAACAAAGAAACATGTATTTTTTTGTTAATAGAAACAAAGAAGCGAAAGAAAAACTTTGATTTATCGATCGACACATTTTCTCTTCTTTTTCTTTTCTCGTTTTTTTTCTTCTTTCATTCTTCGTTTTCTTTTAATTCTCTTTGTTCAAGACGTTTCTCGTGTTTGTTTATTAGCTATATATTTTTTTTCGTCAAAAACAAGCTCATTTTGATTGAAATGACAGTTTCAAGGACAGCGCCGCTTTTTCTTTCTCTCTCTCTCTCTCTAAAACTTTATTACTTCGCATAACAATCAAATTTAATACACTCCTGACTACGTCTAATAGATAGAACATGATACTCTCGCTTTCCTATAGCAACCATCTGGCCAATGAATACATGATGATTAGAGTATATATATCTTATATAAAAATTTAGCGACATCATCACATGCATTTTTGTTCTTTTGTAGAAAAAGTAAATTAAAAGAAAACATTACAATGCAAAGATAAACTTACTTATAAAAAAGTTAGATCAACATTGGTGTATAAAAGGAAAAGAAATAACGTAATCATGTAAAATATAACTGATTTAATATGCAAAATTTATGTGTAAGTTCGACTCGAACGATGGAATTTAATCTAAGTAAATGATGTTCGAGTAGAATCAAAAAAAAAAGAAACGAGAACTCTCGATTGACATTGAGTTGAGTAAAACTAAAGTCAAATACGACGATGACTGTAAGAACAAAAAAAAGATTAGTTCACCATTTGCAGGTCCATGCAATATTTAGAGTTCATTTACTATTTATGTCCGTCAATGAGTGTTATACGCGTAGGAAATGCAGAATTACGTCATATTGATTTGGTTTTTTTTCCATTCGAAGGAAAGAAAATAAAAATCTTTGGTTTTTTTTCGTTTTTAGGAAAAAGAAAAACATGAAAATTTCCGCATGAATGCGCACGCTGCGGCTTTTTCAACATGTTTTGCGCACGAAAATATCGTATTGACGTATAGAAAAAAACAAATTGCTGTGCATATTCATTTGTAATTATGTCGAAAGACGAAAATGCAAAAGAGTCCATACTGAATTATGTAGAAAATTTCATTGACAAACGTGATAATGAATTGCGTGCAGCATCAGGCGACGAAGTCAGTGCTCCGGGAACGCCGAAAATATCTCGAGAATCCATAGTGATTAAATCCAATGACACCGATTTTCCGTCAGAAACCTTAGTAAATCAATTCAATTTTCTTTTCTACTTATTTGTTGATTTTTATAGAACAGTCGAACGTCAACGTCTACGGACATTGAAAGTACAGAATTCAATCTCGATGCGGATCCAATTGTTGAAACAAAAGAAAGTGGCGAACAAGTTTACAAACAACAAGTTTATTTACGACAATATCAACCGCCGACACCAGATCCAATCGATATTCAAGTTCGAGAAGTTGTGGTCAAACCGGTTGTACAACGACCACCGATTCATGTCTACGTTGGGCCCGATCAACAACGAGAACAACAACGTACACCATCGCCTATTCTCATTAAAAGTGCACCACCTGAACCGCCACCAGTAAATAACGAGCCTATTGTTTACAATAAATACGTGCCCATCGATTATCAACAACCACCACAACAAGTTTGCCCCATTACTTTTCATTTCACAGTAATACCATTTCTTTTTTTCATTGCTAACAGATAATTATTCATCGGTATCCTGAACAGCCGCCTAAACCTCGTCAGTAACCTTAAAAATTTTCTCATTCAACAATTTCTTTTCTCGTTTTAAAAAGGACCAATTGTTGTCGAACAATGGCTGCCAAATAAACCTGCACCTAAACGTGTTACTTATCATCGTGTTGATCAAGATGAATTCGTTCAACAAGAAACTCAACGACAACGTAATCGTTTCATTGAATACACAAAGCCGCATACAACTATCGAAGTTGAATACATTCGTTTGCCTGTAGTCAAAATCAATCCCGATGAATATCAACGTCGATCGAATCAATTAACACAACTCGATAGTGTTCGTTCCGTAACTCAAAATCCAAATATACTTAGCTGGCGAATCTAATTCTTCATCCTCTCCCACTCTCTTTTTCTCTCCTTTTTTCCCTCAATAAAAAAATAACAATAATAAAAAAATAATTCTGCTTATCGTAAAGACTTTATCTGACAATAAAATGAAACGAACGCGCCGAATAATTGGACTTGAATATGTCTGCAAATTGTGTTGAAATGACTTTCAAGAGACTTAAATTACAGTAACAAATCGACACAATGTGTGTCACGATTAATCGAGCAAAACAATTTTGAACTGTGATCAATTAGAAAATGTAGAAGAGGAACAAATAGCGGCATGTCAATCGATTAACACATGTAGACAGTCTGATAAATATCTTGAAGCATTGTTTTTTATTTCTTATCTACCTTCATTAGATTCGATATTCGTTAAATGTTTCAAATTGCGGTTCTCTTTAGATAGATATAAGATTGATATTGAAATTATTTTAAATAAAAAGAACATCTAATCGCATTTATCCTTGAATATCAAGGAGGAGTCTTATCGAATACGTTCATTTGATCAGATGAATGAACCAACGAACGCACACGCATATACATATGCATACATCTGTTATCGATATCGACTTTCTATTTGATAAACAGTTTACTGTGTGAAAAGAAAAAAAAAGAAATCAATTGATACAGATCGAGATCAATCACATCAGTATATACAATGTGATGCAATGAGACAAGTTTGCTTCTGTTGTGTTTACAGTCGATTTGACTTTTACATTTATAATTAACCAAGATCGAAGACAATCTGTAATTTTCACTCTTGAATAGTTCCATTCTGTGATTTTTCTTTTTGTTCTTAGTGACAATGACGACTTGATTCAATTTCGACGCTTGGGAATTTACGTCAACTCTTTGTAGTTCATAGTGATGAAAAAAAAAGCTAAAGTGTTTAATCGTATATACGCGTATGTTCACACCCATTTTATTTACCAGAGACGAAAGACAAAGTAGAAATGTTTTCTTTTTTCAATGATGAGAGTTCTTTTTTTCTTCTTCTTCTTCGTTTCTGATATTTGAAAATAGAAGAGCGAGAGGGGAGAGAAAGAGAGAAGGACGTACATTTGAATTTTATGTGTGAAGGATAGAACGTAAAAGAAACTGAACGTGTTTTATCAACTAATCTTATTGTTTGCATACGCACTCACAAAATATCGATACTATCATCATCATCATCGTTTCTAATTTTATTAGAGAAAGTGGATATTCTATTCCAACATTCTTAGTCGAATGAATTCGAAATCAGGTAAAGTAAGAAGAAAAGAGTCAGATTTAAAAGAGCGTTAATTTTATGCAAATATCAAATTGTTTCCACTTGTTTGTCGTTGTAAATGCAGCAGATCTATTATATTTAATGAATATATTCTCTATTGACCTTCTTTTTACGCCGATAGAAAAAGTAAATTATCGATGATTCTGTAAGTTGCTAGTTAGTATTCATTTGTATATCGTTATCTTTGTTTCGCTACATTGCTTTAGTCTTCTTATTTCAAGAGATGAAACTTTCTGTTGATATGCAATATGAGCCTTTCGAAGGTCAATCTTTTGAGTGAAGAGACAGATACGTATATCTATGTATGTATCTATATCTTCGATATTGTATAACAGTGTTCTTCCTTCTCCTTTTTCTTGAGACTTTGCATTAACATACGAGAGATTTCCGTTAACCTTCAAGTTCAATTTCATATGTAATACGTATAATGTTGTACCTAGATTGACGAATTTGTCATAGAAAGTAAGTGAATATGAGCCCTTGGTTTGGTCAGAAGAGAAAATGATGAGTCTCACACACTCGAGCGAAGAGAAAAGGGAGAGAAAGAGTGATTTAACATGAAATTGACATTCGCCTTTCAAGGTTCAATTGAGTCTAAGCTCAGCATAAATGTATACAGGTATATATTTAACATGAACCAAACTTTCGAAGAAAAAAAAAGACTGAACATGTTTAATAGCATGTTTCTGCGATGGTATGTTAAATGATACATATAATTTCGTGTCTCGTCTTGCTGCCATCGATTGTTAAGTGACTATTAAGAGAAAGAGAATGATTGTTGATTGTTCATTCAAGTAAGAAAATTTTGTTCATTAAGTAGAAAATCCTCGGATGAAATTAGTTGTTATTGTTGTTCATCTTCGAATAACGAAAATTTCAAAAGTAAATGAGATATTTGAAAAAATGAAAAGTTGATTGAATACGAGCAAATCTCACTTGTCTCTGTCAATAGAATTCATCTATCTTTTCATTTCTCCTTTGCTTTATTTGTTTTGTTTATTGAATGTACCTTCTTGAGTTTGTTTAATCAAATATTAATTACATCTCTCTTCTTTTCTTCACTTGACGTCATCTGTTCATACATATCGTCGAAATTTGACAATTCGACACCAGACCCTCATATCATTTCAAATATGTATACTTATATGTGTGTGTGTGTGTCTATATAGATCAATTCGTTTCTTCTCCTTTTCGATTGCTTTCGACCCACAAACAATACACTTGACCACACACCTATTGACGGATAGATTGCATCAGTCGACCCTAATTTGATTAAAATAGACGAAGACATACTGTCGATGACATTCCTTGTCTAAAGTCGAGACGATTAGACCAAGGATGACTTTCGAATTTCGTCCGACAATACACAGTAAGGATTAGTCTTTTCTCTTTCACTTTCGTTTTCGCGTGTTTTTTTCTTCTTTGCTATATCCTTGATCGTCTCTATTTATTCTATGATGATATGTTGACATTATGTGGGTAGAAAATTGTCGATAATGAACTGTTTTTATTCTGTAAATGAGATGAAAGATTTAACGGATTTCTTTTCAATTGAGAATGTATAAAAAAAAAAGACGAAAATAGTCGTTATTATGTTTCATTGGAATTAGGATCATTAAATTTCTACTTATGAATTCATTGAAAACAAGAATGTGTATGTATTAATCGAATAGAAAATGAGAGAGAAAGAAAGAAAAATCATTTAAGAGTATATTTATGTTTGCTTGATGACTGAAGGATGACCATCGGTCTATCGATTCACAAGGCTATTTGTGTCTCGATCGAGTATGCCCTTTAGTTAGATATTGAGACGCAATCGAAATACGGAGTAAGAGAAGTGCGAATTTGAGACGAGACAATGATTTAAGGACAAATCAATAGTTGAAAAATCGTTTGATCTCTTCCACATCAATGAAATATCTTATAGAGAGTCATGGAGAGAAAGAGAGAGAGAAAAGGTGAATGAATCAAAAATGACATTGACCACTCATCATCATCATCATAAATTTTTTTTCTCGATCATCCGTTAGATGCTGAATGATCTATCAGATTGTTAATATCCATGTGACAAACATACAACACATTGGCGTTCAATATCCTAGTGAGTACGCGCTTTAGTTCGAGTTAATTGTTTTTTTTTTCTATTTGAACGTATGTATGTGTGCAGTGTACACATTGATCGTAGATCAAAGGCGATATGATTGTCTCGAGAGTAGTGTTCAATAGTATTAGTACTATTATTATTATTTTTATTATCATTCTTGTGTAACACCAACCAAGCAGTTGTTTGACTAGAGAACAGGTGATATGATATATATATATATATAATCATTTCTTTGTCTTGTCTCTCATTAAAAAGTCTGTGATGACATATACATGCAGATATACGTATATATATAGACACTTCTAGTAAAATCTTATCAGTACATGTTTTCGTTCATCAATTTATCATCATCAGCTTACTTGAACACTCCTCCTTCTAGTGAAGAGTGAGTTGTGTATGAGACAAAGAAGCATGTGCAACTAGAGGAAAAAAATCGAGCACGTTTGTTGCTTCTCTGATAAGAGTTATCAACTTTCCCGAAGGAGGAGAAAAGAAGAAGGTAATGTACTAGTCTAGTCATGTTCACATTCACATACTCGTATATTTTCCGAAAACAAAACAAAACAATCTCTTAAAGTAAACGGAGCAGGTAGTAAATCTTTTTTTTTCTTCTCTCTTTCGCCCTTTCTTTTTTTTATTTATGACTTATTAGAGACGAATGAGAAGCATGTCATTTATTTATTGATGTGAGTTGTGAAACATATATAACCTCATTTGATTTCTGTTATCTACCGATTCGCTCGTACACAGTCGTTTTATTAGAAGAAACATTCAACATTCATGCGAAACCTAGTTGATTGTATAGTAGTAGTCGTATGACAAATTGCAAGAAGCCTATTCTTTCGTAGGTATATGTATACATATATTCGAACTATTCATTCTTTCATTGTTGTCGGTATCCCTTAATGGATTGTTTAAATTCATTATTTTATTTTCTCTTATATAATGCATTCATTCATTTATTCGTTCCGTTCCGGCCATATATTTCGTACATATACATATGTATGTATGTGGACTCAGCAGTCTAATGAGACTACTGGCTATTGTATTATTTCATGTTAGATTTACACGCGTACATGACACTGTTATGAATAAGAAAAGAGAGAGAGAGAGCGAGAGAGAGAGAGAAATGGGAAGAATAATACTTATAAATTCCATTCCAGTTATACAATCATCGAATGCAATTGTCATAAGCTCCGAATATCAATCAACAACAATATGTTGTTAGTTCGCTGTTCTACCACCGTTCGTTAAATTTAGATGACAATCAGAAATGAAAATTCTTGATTACATGTGTCAGCAAGCCGAACGATTACGTCGATATCTTCTATGCATATATACTTGTGTTTATTTATGCACATTGTTCAAAATCAGTGAATGTATGTATACCGATAAGCGAAGAAAAACCTTCAACTATTCAACTGTTGCAACATCGAATACGTATTGACCTCCTCTGTTGTTCTTGAAATCTTTCTCTTCCGTTTGATGCAATCATTTCATTATAAACTGACCGTTTATTCTTTTTCATTTCTTCCTTTTCTTTTTTTGACTTCATTGAACACGAAAGAGTTTAACTTCCAATGTCCTTCTTTTTGAACAAACATTATCAACAAAAAAAAAACCCGAAATGAATTCTAAAGAATCGAATTGCATAAGTTTTACGTTTAACCGAATCATCATCCTTCTCGATTTTATTGAGTCATACAGTTTTCTTCTAAGTACCGATTTTTTTTTCTTTCTCTTTCTTGACTGTTTTTTAAACATATATAAATATACGATTATGTTGACAAGTCGATGCAGAAATTTCGATAAAGAGTAAGATGTGTAGGCGTTCGTTTGATTTTCTTCTTCTTGAAAGAAAAAAACAGCTGAATGAAGGAGGAGATATCATATTTTTGTCGGTTATTATTTAACATGATTTATAATCGTTATGTAAATTCTATTTGACAAACAGCGTAGGTGCAGATATATAATCTTGAGGCAGAATAAAAATATGACTCATCGATATATATATACATTTCTTCTCATTCGCATGAAGAAAAAAAGCGATCGTTATTTTTCATCTGAGTGTCGTTGAAGAATATATATCCATATATAAGTAGATGTGTGTATGTTGAACGACGATGAATATGAAATGAAGTGGTACTAGTAGCTATAGGTTAGTGTCTAAGCCATATACCAATTTTTGATTTAACACATCGATTTGTTTTGTTTTCTTTCTATTGATTGTGTAATGAACATATGAATAGGTATCGTCTCATATCGATTTGTATTATTGCCAAGTGTATGCGAGGGAGAGAATTCGTTTTCTTTTCTCTTTTTTTTCGCGTTTTTTTTTCAATTTTGAAGAGCATGACGCGTCGAGAATAACAACATCGGATTGATTGCATGAACGAGAGAAAATGAAAAGAAGATGAGAATTATAAAAAGTCTTATTCGAAACGTGACTGTTCAAAAAAGAAATAGAGAAAGCGATCATTGCATAAATACAATGATGATCGAATTTCGTTTCAAAGACGAACATTCTTTTTCCTATTGTCGCCGATTTGTCTCGATACATGTGTCCTTGTTCTATTTATCGATACATCCTTTTGCTTTTTCTCTCTCTCTCTCTTCCGTTCTATCTCTGTGTCCAGGGATATTCGATTCGTTCGACGATGGTTTATTGTCCTCCGAAAATACGCTTTTCTCTATTTTTAGATGCATAGAATCGATTTTGAATAGAGAAATTCGTTATACCAAAAGCCAAATATGAACACGACATCGATGAAATTCTTATTCGTGTCTCTGTTCCTTCTGATGAACTATGTTCATACATCATCATGTATGTATTCAAACAACACATTCATCGTATGAAACATTCGTTTGTTTTGTTTAGTATTGAAACGTGGTAATGAAGTATTTAAATTGCTCAAAGAAACAAAAGAAAAAGTCAAACATGGAACACGTAAGTTTAGAATTCGAATTCAATAAAATACGAGTGAAATTATCTTGTTTTTTTTGCAGAGTGCCTTCCTCCGTCCCGATATCACGCGGGTTCGTGCTATACGTATATGAAAATGCTGCCCGCAACCTCATGGGATCGAGCACAAAACAATTGTTTATCATTACCGTTGACTAAAGATGCTCGTTTGGTCGTTTTCGATTCCATCACTGAATACGAATTTGTTGAGCAAGAATTAATCGGACCTAAATCCGGTTCTGAAAGCGTTTCAGTTTACGTTGGTTTACGTCGAGTGAATGGTAAAATCATTTGATTCTGTTAGACAAAAAAACTAAAATTTCGTTGTTTCTTTTCAGGAACATGGCTTTGGTCAAATGATGTCCCTTTAAAAGAAACTCCTATCTATCGATTCTGGGTTGATAATAATAAAGATATTCTTGCCTATGATTGCGGCGTTCTTTGGTTGTCTCAAAATAGTAGTGTATTAATGGCTGCTCCCTGTGCTGAACAAGCTTTTCGTCCTTATGTTTGCAAACACAGTGCGTTGAACTTTGTTTGATGAAACGTATTTGATTGTGTGTGTGTTTTTCGTTTAGCAATTGATTATTGTTATAATAATAGTGGTGGTTGTGGAAAATATGGAACTTGTTTGAATTTACCATTGTTAAACACGCATAAATGTCAATGTCGATTTTTGTACGCAGGCGAACGATGTGAAAAATGTAAGTTTGATTTTGAAATGAGATTCTTATTTTGAAAACTGAATTGTCTAGGGAGTAGTCAAGGTTTACAAGCTGTTATCGGCGCAATAATTGTTGTTATTACATTTATTGTTTCATATGTTATCAATCTCGATCGAACCAACGATCGATGGTCATTTAAAAAGGTCACTGCTGAACATTATCAAGCGTAAATAACTTCTTTCGATTTTCGACTCAAAATCTGTTGTTATTTTTATTTCAGACCTACGAATTCAATTTACGCAACAAGTCGTCCAACATCCTACATGCCTCGTTCTCCAATTGATATTGACAATGATCCTCTCCGACCCTGTCTACCTTCATCACCCGATTTCATCAACACATCAACTCCAAACAGTAAACAACCTCGTTGGCGTTACACATCACCGGATAGTCCTCCGCCTCTTCCTCCGCCTATCAATCGCAAGGATCGATATTCCTTTCGGCTCAGTGTTCAAGAACTCGTCGTCACACCACACATACGTAAATTATTCATCAAACCCAAACGATTAGTATTAATTATCCTACCGATAACATTGACCATCATCATTTCGATTATTATTATTCATTCTCGACAATATATTAAACGTACTCTTCTTAAATCAACATTTCCAAATTCGACACGATTGTTCGAATTCTGTGCTCTCTATGATAATCATTATTATGTGAATTTAATAACTCTACCCATGGTTATTGTTATCATGGCGATCATTATAATCAAACAAAACAGTTTGAGATATTGTCGAAATCGACACGAACATAAATCGAATCGAAACACATCGGTTTACATACCGATTCCATCGAATCCATTTTCGAAAGTCAATCGTTTCGATACAATGATGCTTTGCGGTGTGATCAGTCACGAAATCTTTCAAATCATCGAAGAAATCTTCCTCAAAGCGACTGAAGTCAAATTCGTCACCATGCGCGGTCCATTATTCGATCTCATTCGACAAATAGGTCTCGTTGTCATCATTGGCTTGCGTTACTATCCAATTTATGCCGTTCTCGAAATGGCCAATGCAAATTTTCTCTACTACGGCATTTGTGCCGTGTACACATGGATCGATTTAGTCTTTCGAATCATCGAACAATCCTATTGTGTCAATGTTGGACCGATAGTCAAAGCTTGGCATCGGTTGAAACAATTTAAACAACAAGTTTCATCGAAATTAGCAACACATTCACTTCTTTCGACGACAATGCCAATGCCTGGTGGTTATCATGATTCGAGAACAACGAACAGTTTCAGAGCGCATTTGCAACGATATGGAGAGAAAATACCGTTTAAACGATTCAGACCATCGACAACAACGATCCTTCCAGCTCTGCAAATCAGTCCAACTGAATCGATCAATTGGTCATCGATTTACTTGAATTTAACTTCATCCATCGATAAAAACGAATCTCAATCAACATTCGATCAATTCAATATCGATTCAGCTGTTATTGGTGTTCTCAAATATGCGCCTTATTATCTCTGTTTAACCTACATTTGTATTCGTTTGACATATTTATGTTTCGAAAGAATCTCTCATTTATTTCCCTGTTGGAATGATGAATCGGACTCATCATCGGACAAATCCGTTAAACATATTTATCACGAGCCTGATTTGAAATCATCTCAAGATTTATCCGTTGAATATCGTTATGTTCGACATTTATTTCAAAAAACTCAACGAATTCTTTGTGAAAACAAAAAGAAAATTTCATTTATTAAATCTCTACTCTATAAAATCTATCGTCCAAATAAATATTTTCATTATTCAAAACAAATATTAAATATGTACATGGTCGCATTTATGGTAACTTATTATTTAACATTCAATATTCTCGAAGGAGGCTTTTATATTATCGAAAAACTCTACAGTATATTTGCAATTCCTCTCATTGTCCTTACCGACGAATTTGATTTGCCAACACCGAATCCACATGCTTTGAAATATGAAATCATGGTCACATGTTTCCTGACTGCAAGTATTTACTATGCACAATTACTTTGGGGCATGAAAAACTATCAGAAACATATGATCGATGCATATAAAGGCAAATTCATTGATATTCCACCTCGAACAGCATTTCAAAGTGCAAGATTAATTGCTAAACATGCACATTATTCAGGCTATTGTATAGCTTATCTCAGCTTTGGCTATATCACCATGGGCAATGTACTTTTCATTTCGATAATTGTTGTTCGTTTTATGTTCACACAATTATTTCTACTCGAACAATTGGCTAAAGTTGTTATACCTGTATTAGTTATCTATCTGTCGAAATTTATATTAACATGGTTTCTCTCACGAACATTTTTTCTTCAAAGGTAAAAAAAATTCGAATTTGCATTTTCATTCATTTACTTTCGGATTTTAGACACGGTCGAACACTTGCTTTGAAGAATGTCCGAGGATTTTTCGTGTTTTGTTATTTCAATTTCTTCTTCGATTGTTTTCTCGGCATTGTTTCGTGCGCATTACGTGTTTCGAAAGCATCAGCAGCTGCTCTCCTGTTTCTTCCTCGTTTGGACTATTGTATATTCGGTCGTGCACTGGAAAAAATGGACTCAGGTTTTATATCGTACGTTTCATATATTCACATGGAATGTTTGCATACACATCCTGTTATGATTTATTTCTGTTCGTTGATGCATGAAAATCTTGCTCGACGAAAACGAGCGTCGAACAAAAAAGGTTTCGACGGATACCGACGTTCTCAACGAATCCGAGTTCGTTGGCTATTGGCGTACACATTAGTACGTAATATGCAATTGACACAATTAAGAAAAGCTCGTTTAACTCATTTGCAAATGACAACAGCCGAGAGTTTCAATGAATTTCTGGAACGTACTGTTTGGAATCGATTTCATACAGCGACGACAATGAAATTTCCGTTGACCAAAAGTCAACGAACGTTGCAAACAGACGGAAGTCTGGATTCGAATATGATTATTCGAAATCAAACAGCTGGCTGCACGACATTACTACTCGATTCCAATGAACATGATGATCGTCGAGCAGGATTTTAGAATCCGAATTTAACAATTTCCTCAAATAAGTCTTTCAGTGATAGAAAACAAAATAGATTGCTTTTTTTTAAAAACACAATTTCAATACATTTGTTTGTTTTTGTAAAGACAGTATTAGAATATAAAAAAGTGTTTGTTGTTTTTCTTCTAGTTCGTTTTTTTTCTCATTGTTTTTGTTTTTTGTTTTTCTAAATTATCTCGTTCTCTCTGTCATTTGCTTTTTCGTGAGAATGAGTATGTATTTGCATGAATTTTTCTTTTTTTTTCTCATTGTAAACTATTTTTGGACAAAGAACAGATTAAATACACTTTGGTTCGTATGACCAAATGTTTGAAAATCAATCTAATTAGATCAAATGATGCGCTTGATTTGCACAATGTTCATTCTCTATGCAGTAATTTCGTTCTTTCGCTGTAATTGTCAAGATAACGTGGTTATTAAACCTGATGGATCGCATTCGAATGATGTTGAACGACCTATGATCAATATTCGTGTTCCAAATATGGATATTTGTCAAGAAATCAATAGAAATGATTGTAAAAGTCTAGCATATCAGATTCTTAAATGTCAACAGATTATTTTCAACGATCCAGGTTTTAGTTATCAAGAATATCGAGAAAATATTCATGTACACCGACAAATCCTTGTCAAATATCAATCGACTTGTGAAGGCACGCAAGACGATCATTTAGTCAATGATTTTTTTTGACTTTTGATTCAAATCCGATTTCTTTTTCTCTCCCTCGTATTTAACCTCGATTTATCATCAAAATAGTTGTTCGAAGAAAAAAATTTGAATATATATTTTCTTCGAGATATATGATGCGTATGTATTTATACATATTCAGCATGCAAATTATTTTTTATTGTCTCAATCAAATAGAGTAATCGTATTCACTCATCCTCAAGGTCATTTTTTATTACTCAAAAATAGTCTTTCAATGATTTCATAAAAGCCTCTCTATTGAATTGAATCTCGAACGAATAAATTCACCATAAACAACCTTGTTCTTATGACGAGACAAAAACATACCCGATCTAATTTTTAATAGGAAATTAGCAGATCATTCCATGTCTCCACGACAAATATTAATTGCACTTTTTCTTGCTCAAATGTGGCGCCGTACTGTGACGAGACATTTTCTTTTTTGTATTCAAATAAAAAAGCGACAAAAAACCAATAAAGAGTCTGATTATATTGATTGACAACAAGGTTAAAAATATGTTAATTGAGATTTGAATAAGAAAAAAAATAAATAAACGAAAGAGAAAAAAAACAGAAAGAATGGAGAAGAGGCCTAGTGGTTCAGGTACGATACCGCAAACCACTGAAGGAGCTTGTTTCGGACTTTTTTTTTCTTTATTTAAAAACGAAAAGAAAGAATCGACAGACGAGCGCGGGAAAGGGAGTGAAAGATATTATCAATCTATTATGTACGGTACATATAAAGACGCTTGTATATGAATGAAAAGAAAAAGAAGGCTTTCATAACGATGACGAGGACGGAAGCACTAGTGATGACGAGATTTTTCTTTTTCGAAAATTGAAAAGAAGTGTGTGAGTATGTAGATGTGTATTTTTCTTTCTTTTTTTTCATATTCAGCAACGAAAATGAGAGAAACAGGTATTTGACACTTTAATGGCAAGAATAAACGTTGACACAATAAACCAACACTATTTTTCGAGTTAATGTTTGTTAGTGGACGCAATCTTGAGAGACTTTTGACATTAGTCTATCTGTCGAGCAATGTTTATCTTTGACAAAAGATAGATTGCTTGAGAACAAAAACCTAATAACGACAAAAGCAAGAGGACAATACAGAACGAGACATTTTTAGAAATAATTGGAACTACGAAATACATTAAGACAGACCCCGACTATCTTTAACGCCTCGTAGGAGCAAACGATAGAATCTACATACATACATATACATTAATTGTTTTGTTCTTTTACTAATATAGATTCGTCTGTATCTATACATATATACGTATATGTTTTTGTATTTTGTTATGTAGCTCCATTTACGGGTGTATGACAATGTCGAGAGAAAATTATTTTAATCGAATGATGCCAAGACGTAGTTTGGGTGGATTTCGTTCATCATTAACATCGTTATCAAACGATCGACGAACGTATATATCTCCATCAAGAAAATACGTACGTATATGTTTTTTTTTCTTATTCTATTTTCGAAGTACAATTGCTCTATTCTCTCTCTTTTCGTGAGGAATATGTAGATGAAACCTTGCACTTTTGCAAGCATGCGTATCGATATGCTCATGAAATTGGAGACGTTCTCTTTTCCCTCATCTAAAGTTTATCTCTTTGTCTTTTCTCTCGTTTTGGTTTTAAATATAATGATTGATGAGATGAACTTCTGTTTGAATCATTCGTTAGTTCCGAAAGTATTGATTCATTTGTATGAAAACAAACTTTCACGATAACAATACAATATGATTTATTATTGAAATAGTGTAAGAAAACATTCGTGAAAGAATAATATAATTTTCAATTTGTTTCGTATTTGATTTTGATTGATTAATTTATTTGTTTATTCTAGCGACAACAATATTCAAACGACACGAAATTTCATTCGGACAAGGTCTTTTCTTCTTCTTCTTCTTCTCCTTGTTCTCCTTCTCCTGTTCTTCAAACATTCACATCACCCTTACCTAATATAACCACTGAATCATTAAAAACAATATCGGAACCAGTTCAATCTACGAGTGAATCATCTCATCAAACATCAATGGATCTCGTAGCAGCATCTTTAAAATGTGATGATTGTCAAACCAATGATGGTCTCTTTCAATGTTGCCATTGTAATCAACGTTTATGTATCCGATGTTGCAATAAACATTACAAGAAAGTTACGAATGAACTCGAACGTTTACATGAATTAAGTGATCGTCTCGTAGCTAAGATAGTTCACACGAAAAATGATCTCGAACGACAAAAAAATGAAACACTTGAACAATGTCATAAATGGCGTATTGATACAATCAATACAATTAATAAAGCACACACACTTATTGTTCAAACAATTCACGATGAATATGAAACACTTGGCAAAGAATATGAAATCTTTGTTCAAAAAGAAATGGCTAATATTCATGTCGATCAAAATGAATTAATGCGAATGAAAAAAGGCAATCTTAGTTCAGTTATATCATCCGCAGCATCGAATGGTTCAACACATGATACAACGAATACAATTGATACAATACGAAAACGTATTGAAACATTCGCAAAAAATATCGACGAAACAGGAAAATTTTCATTTCAAGTTAAATTACCTCCATTCGATATCGATGATCGTCTTCGTGTTGAATCACGTTTCGGTGATGTAACACGTTGTACAAGTGCAACATGGCAAAATGGAGTTGATACATCATCATCTTCGTCATCATTCACCAATGATTCAATGCACGAGGATGATTTTCAACATCATAGTCAATCAAATGAAAATCATGTAGCCTCAAGTAACAATAACGATGATGTAATAAACAATGAAACTGAACAACTACCTGATAAGGATGATGAACAAGTAAGTTACGAATTCGAATAGATAAATGAATAAAGAACCAATTTTGTGATGTAGGAATTCGACATAGAATCTCATTCAACGGTTTCATCGTCTCCTCATCCTCCTTCTAATAAATCAGAAACTGATGATAGTAATCTCACATCATCTCCATCGACGCGTTATGCCCTGTCAGTAGAAAATGATGTCGAACTTCAACAACAACGATTCTATTCGCCAAGTTTTCGTGCTGATCGATACGATAGTGCCTATGGCACGGCGCCTTCATCGCCAAGTAATCCACTGAAAAATCAATCGAATCATTATTCATCGACATCGTCGCTTCACGAACAATCATCAAAACGATTTACTTATCCATCGAACGATGATTTCGGTTCGTTTTACAACAATCGTCGTCATACACATGCATTCCGTTCGACATCGTCGTCGCCACCACCATCAACAACATATTCATACCAAAATCTTCATAATTCTGATGAAAATGAAGATACCTATCATAGTCTTCAACATGTTCAATTAAAACAACAACAAGACGGTTCAATCGAAGGTGTGGCCATTAAAATCGAACAAAGCCATAAATCCGATGGACTTACAGAAAGACGGCATACGAGCGTGCAAGCATGTGGTGTTCGACGACGAACAACTCAGTTACCTCCTCGACCTCCACCATCATCATCATCATACAATACAGATCGGTCATCAAATGACCAATCTTGGTTGTCCTATCGAACTATTTCGACTCCTTCTTTTACTCCATAGAATTCTTTTTCTTTGTTTTATTCATACACTTCACTTGTGTTTTTTTGAAAATTCTGCGGTTTCATCACTTGAGCAACAAATACACACACATATTTGTTAGTTTCGTATTTTGGTTTGCTTTTTTATTCGATTATCATTGCTCTCGAAATAATTCTGTTCGTTTCACCTTGAACAAACATGTTTGCTCGTAAATACACCTTCAAAGACAATGTTTGACTATTTTACGCATATTTACGCTAGTTATTAAAATTCTATGCTGTTCTATGTCTTCGATTGATAGTTCTGATAGACATTGTTTGCAAACAGTTTCTTTTTCTCTTTTTATCTGAACATATGATCTACAGTGAGGAGATTCTCTCGTTTGTGCGCAGATGTTAATGATAATTTACATAACGACAACTTTGACAAAGATTTGTACAAAACAAAAACTAATCTTATCTTTCAATCATTTTGATAGCACATCTGGATTGTACGATCGTCTCTAATCCTATTGGAATCATTCATCGTCGACGATGATGAATGCGATCGAAATTAATCAATATTACATCATAAAGAAAAATAGTATTTTATTGTTTTAAAAGATGACAAACGAGAGAGATTTAATCAAACAAGAAGTAAAAACGCTTTTAAGCGACACATATGCATGTAAAGAGTTTATTATTTAAAAATTTCTAAGCAATTCTTCGGTCTCTCACGTCATTTCTTATAAAATTACATGTCGATATAAAATGTTCTTTAGAAAAAAAAAGAAAAAAAATGAGTAACACGTCTTGATTTTTTTTTCTTTCTTTCATATTCATAACCATTACTAACCGCAATATTGATTTATATACAATCTGTTCTATGAAGATAAAAAAAAAACAAGCTCAATATAACTATTACAATGTTTCTCTTCGGCCTTATTCGAATCCTTGCTAATTTCATTCAATTTACATAGACAATATGTAAATTCAATTGGCAAAATCATACATACATGCCAATGGAATAATCAACAAAAAACAGAAAGTAAGCTCATTCTAAACTCTATATTATTGACAAGTAACAATCATTTTCTTTCGTTTTCTTTTTTGCTTCTTTTGACAGTCGACAAACATCAAGAGTAACTCTATCAATCGATTCATTAAAAAATATGATAGAGCTTGCGGTTTTCTATTCTACAGATGAATATACCTTGGCAGGCTTACTTTTTTCCTTCGGTTTCTCTATGCGGAACATGCGCATCACAAAACACATTCTTCGTTTTTTTTTCTCTCTTCTTCTTCTTTTTCTAGCTAACAGAACAAAATTTATTGTGTATGTGAAGGACGTTCGTCGCCTCTACAGGCTAACGCGCGCAAGTAAAGAGAAAAAACATCCCGGTTCTTTCATTCATCAGTCGACGTTCTTCACCGTGCCAGCACACACACACACACACACACTCATATAAACGCATGCGCACTATATAAGAGAAAAAAAAAGAAAAAAAATGTCTTTGTTTTTGTTTCTGTGGCTTTGTTGCTGATGGGAGCTCTTCATGTGCCATTTGACAAGGAAAACGATAAGAAGACAAAGTTACTGCATGGTCGACCGTCTTTCAACACGTGAATCGAACATATCTATTGCTGATATATAATAGATAGTTGGTGAGTTGATATATATTTTAGATTTAGTTGAAGGAGAAGAAAGAAATCTTCGTTTTTTTGTTGGGATTTGAAAGCTGTTAGGATAATTTGTCTTCAAATGACGCCGCATAGGGGAAAAAACAACAGCAAAAATCGAGTCAATTTCGTTGAATAACTAATTGTTATGACATGTATGTACAGACATTTTATACATACGTGCATTTGTTATTTTTCTTCTTTTATTTCCACATGTCGACAAAAGCATCGCGAAATCGATCAACGTTCTATGACATGTACAGCAAATATAGATAGCTATAAATAACTAGTTGATGCAAGGATGTATGTATATCATTTTGTTTCTCATATTAAACCCAATAGGATATGCCAGGTGAATAGTTGCGTACATAAAGAGATTATTCACAAAATAAATGATGACAACCATTGTCAAAGCGTTTAATTCTAACTAGATGACCTTTTTCTTAGATTATCATAAGTGTAATACGTTTACGTACGTAGAACAGTATGTTCTATATTGACAATCCTTCATATCGAGGTGATGTAATAGCTAGCAGCATTCTTTTTACATCTGACACATTAATTAGCCAATTTCTTAACCCTAAAACTCCCATCATTAGAACAAGTGAGAGAAAAAAAACCGAAAGTGACAGTACTCGTTGCATCCATTTATTTACGTACAGACAGTATCTCATATCGTCGAGTCATCTTTCAAATCACTTTCTTCTAAATAGTGTTTGTCCTTGGTTTAGAATTGTGTTATTTTTTGCCCTGCTGGTGCATGCTCGCAGACGTTCTCATCTAGTAGCTAAACAACATGGTGAGATGTATTTTTCTATCTATTTTCAACTGTAGAGCATCTGTGCTTTTCATCAAGACATGTCTATTATAATAAGAATGTGCATGATCTTTCGTCGTATACATCAGTGGATGTCGTCTGACTTCTCCTCATCTGGTTATGTTTATGTTCAGATATTAAAGCAACAAGTGTCGAATTGCTTTGTACAAACTCTCCAATGTTCTTTTTCGAAGTTATACTGATTGACAGTAGTCTAATTGAATATTGTATATGTATATGATTGCGCAAGTATGTTCAGTATTAACACTTTGACAACTAGAAACGTGGTGGCAATCAAGTGAAATTCGATCTTCTTGGATCGATCGTTGCGCTCGCTGCCAATATTTATCAAAAGTAAACTATTCACACATATTATGTGCACACATACACAGCTTATTCTTTTCTCGTTCTTTTGATTTCCCTTCTCTTCTCTTCTCTCCTCTTACTCTCAACAACTTTTCCCTCATCGACACATTCTTTACTTACTTAAAGTCATTCGTTCTGTTGCTGCCATTTTGACAATAGTTCATTACACAAGAGACTAGCCGCATCATATTCATAAATTACATATGCAATATGAGTGTTTAATAGTGTCATTGAAGGTTGTCTCAATATGCTACATATATATAATATAGAATCGATATTTCACTTTCAGATACAATAAAACATAAAGAAAAAAATGTACAACTATGAAAGGTTGCCATCGGAATGGTTTACATCGCGTAAACGACCAAGATCTTATCAACATTTACCACCTATGTCTCGTCCTGTATCCAAAAGTTTTAATCGCATATCTGACTTTATCTTTCCTGACACAGTTCATATTCGTCTTCAACAGCAACAGCAACTACAACAACATCCCGCTTATCAACGATATCAACGTTCTGAAAACTATAGTTTACCTGTTTTAAATCGACATAATCTTAATCAACATGATTTAATTGTTGTCGAACGATTGCCTTTACAAGAACTTGATAATGTTGATTTTCTTTATCATGAACAATACTTAAGACAACAACAGCAGCAGCAGCAACGGTACCCATCAAATCGACAGATTCAACGTCGTTATTCATCAACATACAACGAACGATTGCCTCCCGGTTGGACAAATCGATCTACTGCCTATCGAGAACGAGTACGTGATCGACGAAAACGTCATACAACCGATAATGCCTATCATTCAATGATGAAATCGATGTTAGAAGAAGATGAATCACAATATACAAATGATCATGATGGACCTAATTATATTCTCTCTTATACGACAACACTCGATCCTATTACGGATTCTGAATCAATTGCATCTATAAATCATCGTCAACAACAACAACAACAACAGTATGACAATGATATTTCATTGGAAGAATGGAAACGACAAACTCACGCTCGTGTACCCATCAATGGCACAACAATACCTGTCAATGTTGAACGTGAACGTCATCGACAACGACAACGTAGTTCATCATGGAGTAGTCGAGATTCATCAAGTGACACAGATATCACTGAAAGACATCCGAATGCATTACATTTTACTCAATATCAACATAGTTCATCTGTAAGAAATCGATTTTCATTTAATCAAAAAAAGAAAAGAAAAGCTTCATTCGTTTTTGTATTACATAGTTTGCTGGATCATCTAAAGGTCCACCAGCTGCATCTATGCCAGAACCTGCTGTTTGGGAACGATTTTCATCAGATCCAATTCGTTTTCGACATCAACCTGATATATTCATTCCTATTATCTCAGGATCAGTAGCAGACACAAACAATCGAATGAATTCGTCTCCATTTGATAACACGACTGATTATCAGATAAACCAGCAGACATCATCATCGTTCCAACAAGCACAAAATCCAGCTCATCATGTTTCTTTGTGCGTGAATGATTTACGTACAACGCTATACATCGAAGAAGATGCGCTTAACAGTACGAAGACAACAGTAAATAGTAACAATACTAACAATGGCGGAAAAGGTATTTGATCAAAAACGACAAGAAAAAATAAATCATTCGATTATCTATCTATTCTCTAGCAGTAATCAAAACGTTTATCGATCGAATCATCAAACGTCTACAACATTTTAAACGATCGCTCGATGCAGGATTAAGTTAGTATCGTACTTCTCTTTATAAACACAAAATCTAATATTTCTATAATTCAATTATTACAGTTCATGTACGAAAAAGAAACACTCTCGTTAATGGTCCTATTGTTACTGCTGATTACAATGCACACAGTGGTGGAACAACACGACGAAAACATCAAATAACTGATCATGATGACTATCAACAACAACAACAATCAATTCTAAGATCACCATCTTCTGATATAAATGAAGAACCTAAATTAGTACGGCCTTATTTTCTAATTCAACCTCAATCGGTTCTTGTACTGCCGAATGAAATAGGTAGAGCTCCTTTCTTTAAAAGAGACAAAAATCATTTGATTGTTAATAGCGAAATTTAAATGTTGTTTCGGCGGTGATCCTCTTCCCACTCTTGTCTGGTCACACAATGACTCGCGTGTATCAGAAATAATCGCCGCTGGCGGTTCGACATCGTCGAAATATCGAACACATAAACTTCACGATATTTACTATTTGGATATTGGACCCGTTACTTCACGCGATAATGGATATATAAGATGTACTTTAATGAATAGACTTGGTCGAGAAGAAATTCTTGCTCAATTGACTGTCGTTTGTAAGTTTATCGGAACGATATACAATCTGGTGAATACGTATTAAACATTGATTTTGTTTAGCATCAGCATCCGATGCCACACCTCGCATTGTTCAGCCTCTTGCTGACATAACAATGATCGAAGGTCGGCCTTTGAAACTATCGTGTGGAATCAATGGTTTACAAGTAACTGTCAATTGGTTTCATAATGGCAAAGTAATCTTTTTTACCTTGAAAGAAAACAAACCGCAATATTGTCTCTTTTTTTAATTCGTCTGTTAAGTTAATATCACCAGTGGTACAATCAAAAAGCGATTATAATTGTGAAAATGCGATTTTTACTCTTTCTCGTGTATGTATTTCGAAATTGGCTTCATAAAAATATTTAATTGATTCGATTTAGTGCATGAGAACGGACGCTGGTACCGTTGATTGTCTGGTCAAAAATCGTTTTGGTGAAGCAAGAACAAGTTGTCGTATTGAAGTGGTCAATGATCCTGAATTTGACCGGTGAATTAGGGACATGAAATAAGAGAACAAAATATGGCAATTTGCAATGCTTCATGTGGATTTTTTTCCTAAACTTTTCGTTAAACAAAAACTTATTTAATCGATTTTTCTTTTTGTTGCATTTGTTTATTTTCCTACTAGTTCAATGTGTTTGTTGTATTGTGACTTAGCATTCAATTCAAGGGGGAGATGAGTAGCTGATTAATCATTGAGAATATTCGGCATGAAAATCAGCTGTTTCCCCTTTGGCAACATCGAAAATCGAAAATAATAATTCGACGTTTCTTTTTTTTTAAATGATAAATTAAAACACAAACATTTTTAATCTATCTTTAATTATCGCATAGGTGTAAAGAGAAGAGAAAATATTTGACTAATTTTGATACGTAATTATTTTTTTCGTGACGCCCGATAGTGCTTATGATGCAATGGTTTTTATTTTGCGCACATATTTTTAAAACGTTAATTTCTCGAATGGTATTCGCCTTGACGAGGTAAACCTCTGATAAATTTTATCGTTTTATACAATCACCAAAAAAAGCAATAAAGAGTCATAAGATATAAATAATTTCGTTTCTTTTTATGTTTTTGAAAATAAAATTCGTTATCGACCATGATGATAGAAGAGTATTTTTCGATAAGTTATTTCATATACGTGAGAAATACCATGACATTATTTCACGTCTGAACAGGTCATATAAAAACGTAATGTGATGCTTTAGAACTCGATTTTTTCATGAGTCATGAAATGATTTATCTCTTTCTTTTGACTATATAAAATTTCCCACAAGTATTAGCATGACTATTGCTTCTACCAATAAAGGTAACTTAAGGTTTTTTTTAATTTGCATACAAAGTATATTCTGTGACGCATAAGTTTTTTCCCTTGTACTTTCGAAAGCTGGGATTAACTAATGTATTTTTCTTTTTTGCATATATTGTCGATATAAGTAATCAACATGAGTCAATAAGCTTTTTGTCTTCGATGCCGTCATAATTGATTGCTTTTTCCTCTGCGAAAGATCAAGGCTTTCTAAGTATTGATTATCGCTTAAATAGGATGCTATCTCGTACTACACATTGGATTCATTTTTCCTTTATTTAACTCGAAACTGATTGCACTGGTTAGACGAGTCCAAAGGGTATCACTTTTGTTTTTTTGATGATTCGTCGATTTTCAATACATGGCATCATATGTATCTATTAAGTGTTTTATATTTATTCTCTTCGAACAACTGTTCGATTAATAGTAATAGCTTTTTCGGTTTGTTTTTCATCACGATATTAATGATATCATTCTTATTTCGTACCTTTGTTTAATCTGGATTCCACTGTTTGAATATATTTTCTTCCCTATTACGTCATTAAAATTGTTTCTAGACAACCCACTTCTATGAATCAATGTGTTTTTTCCTTCATAGATCAATCAAGAAAGTTTTTTTTCTTGTTTTCTGTGATAAAGCGCCCTCTAGTCTGTTGTATGCGTCATGTATATGCAGTATGATTTGTTCATATCAATGCCAATAGAAAAGACGGAATAGGAAAAAAAACATCCGCAAAACAAATTAAAACATATTGACAGCGCAGAATAGAAATAGAAAACTATGATCAAATACGTCATTACGTTGACCTCCAATGTAATATATTGTAGGTACTAGTTTTATCCGATTAAGTTTGTTCATCGATTGGTTTCATAAAAATGACAGATATTTCATTCTCTATTGTCTCAATGCTGTTTTGTTAATTGAGCTGCTGAAATTTCAATTTAGATTTTATCCTTTAAGACCTTAATCAAGAGAAGTTTTGTTCGATATTTTTCCTCGATTTTAATCTTTTAATCTTTATTTTTCGATCCATGTTTCACCTCACATGACTGTTTCTTTTTTAACAAATCTAAGGATGATTGTGTGCATGTTTTTCGTTTCGATGCACCTTTTTCATTTCTTTTTCTCTCTTTTTTTCTCTTGTCGATCTTTTACCTTTATTGTACACCCTTTTTCTCTCTCTCTCTCTGGTCAGAAAGCAAAACTCCATTAGTCAAACGTAGGTGTCAAGAGAAAAAAAATATATAAAGAGATGGTAAAGCGAACAGTCGAACTAGAAAAACAAAATAAGACAATATGAATAAATTTGTCCGTTGACTCATGAATTTGCACATAAGACAGTAATTCGAGAACAATTTATGATGATTGTTTTTTTGTTTGGGTTATAAATATATTGAGTAAGTTACGTACGTCGACCGCGTGATCGTTTATGGAGTTTTGCTTGATGTTTTACCTGAGAGATACTGTTAGACAAATATTGATAAGCCTATCAAATGACAAAGAAAAATTCATCGTTCTTATTGTTTTATATGACGTTATATATATTTTTTTGTTGAATTTTAGAAAGTCGTATGACCAGATCCTTTTACGATTACCCAAAATTTCTGTAGGCATGTCTTGTCAACTTGAATGTCGACTTTTTAATCGTCTTATGTCAATTGACGACATAACTAACGAACGCAACTGTAAGAATTTAAAATTCAAACGAGCATTTCAATTTCTTCAATTATTATTAATTCAACGTGTGTATGGACTTGATATGATTACATCTTCGCCGTCACCACCACAACAACAATCAGCACGAACTCCTCCGAAACATTCTCACCGACAGACAGAAACTAGGCAGCAACAACAGAACTATCAAGTTTTTCTAGGTGGCTCGTGTAATCCAACGACATGGAGACGTGATCATGCGATACCCTATTTTGAATCTCGTTCAGTTTCGTTTTATAATCCTCAAGTAGCGAATTGGTCACCTGAAATGGTTGAGATTGAACATCGTGCAAAAGAATTAGCTCCACTTTTATTTTTTGTTATTGATTATGATACTCGTGCGTTGGCATCGATTGTTGAAGTGTGTTATCTTGCATCACGTGGCAGGCGTATCATCGTCGTTATGAGCCCGATGCCAGAAAAACAATTCACAAAATTCATTGCACAAAAGTCAACTAGTTTAGACAGTGATGATAATAGATTTGATTATGATAATGTCTGCGAAGCTCGACGAATCTTGCGTTTACTACTTCAAAGTATAAATATCCCGGTTTTTGATAATGTTCGATTGGCTCTCGAATGTGCCGCAACAATACTCGAGAAAACTAAACAAACAGTATCACATCATAGTATTTTTATAGAAGATGTCGAAAGTGATAACAATGATGGAGGTAAAGATAGATAAAAAAAGAGAAAACAAATTCGATTTATTTTTATTTAGATGTTCTCACTCAATTACCGATGTCACCTAGTGATTGTCACAATGTTCGAGGATCATCTGTGGTATACATACGTTCCCTATCGAATAAGACAGCTTTTCGATCACCGGATGAATTCTATAAACAAATGCATCAAACAGAAATGACTTCTTCATCGTCTCCACCAGGAAATAATTCGATATCAGAATCAAGTAAATCTATTATTTATTTAATTTTGAACATTTTTTAAAAGTTGGGATTTCAAGATACTCTTCAATTTCAAGCAGTACCTGCTGATACAAAACAACAAATATCTTGTTCGACAAATGAAAGTGATAATGACGATGGTTATGGTTCGTTGTCATCAAGCAATCGAACTCTATCGATATCAACAACATCACTATCATCTGAATCGTTCGAATCAGTCAATGATCCGCCACGTGAAGATAACTCATCCGAGTAATTTCATTTCAATATCAAAATTTCTTTATTTGTTATTATTTATTTAGAAATCATATTTTTCTACCAAATTCTATGATCAATAATTTCATATCAACATTCTACTCCTATGTACCATTTGTACGTTCCACTAGACCGACCGAGTCAACCAATACACAATCACTTTTTGTTCTATTTACACTTCCTTTTCGTTTTATTAAAAATACATTTTCATCGGCTTTATCATCGTCAACAATAGTAACAACGCCTTTATCATCAATTCAAGAATCAACAGACTTAACATCATCACTATCATCCGTCTGTTCATTACAATCAACACCAGGTTACATATTCGATTTGTATATAGCATCCGGTGATCATGATGAATGTTGGTTAAATACATTTGCTATTCCAACACTCGAAAAACATAATATCAGTTACATAAAACGACAATCAAGTTTCGATAATGATCAATATGATGTTCTTTGCGATGTACATGTTCGAAAACAATCACGTATTCTATATTATCTAATCAATGGGCATGAACGTTTATCGTATTTGCTTGCTGAACTTGCATTTCTTATTGGCGAACGTAAACATGAAATATTCGTTTATCTTCAATCGACAATCGATGATGATTGCGAAACGATAATAGCGCCGTGCGAACGACGTGATCTTGATCGTTCAAGAAAATATCTCGAAGATTTAGCACGAAAAGAGAATATACATTTATCTCAATCACGTGAACAAAGTTGGCAACAAGTTTTAGATTTTATTCGTCAAAATGATTAAATTTATTCATGCTTTGGGGGGTATAAAACTAGTGTCAGTTGTTTTTCTTTTTTCTTCGTCTTCTCTTCATTCGATTTTGTTTTTTTCTTTCTTTTTTTGTTGTTATTTGTTATTGTACTTTTTTCTTCTTCTTCTTCTATAATTCGTATGAGCTCAATGTTTAGTTATCATATGTATCATGGTTCATTTCAACGAATGAAGAGAAGAGGAAGAACAAACAAACAAAACGAAGTCAAAATTTGTGATAATTCACAAGTACAGCAACGAAATTCTTATTTTTATTTGACTTATATGTATTGTGTGTAATTGCTCGATGTATTTTACGCTTGTTTCCTTTTTCTAAAAAAAAGTAAATATGATTCGAAAAACCAGACCAAAAAAAAAACAAATAAACAGACGAACAAAATTTTCTTTTGCTTCTTTTTTTTCGCTGATTATTACTGTTGTTCTCTGCATTCGTTTGCTCGACAAGTTGAGTGCTGTGAGATTTATTTTATTTTATATATATTTTTTTTGTAGATTTGTTGTCAGACGTCAGATAGGAGGAAAAAGAAAAAAACACACACACACGTACGGTGTCGATAAAAAAACAACAGCACAGGCCATGTTTTTCTCATGATTAAGGTGCGTATACACACACAGACAGTACAGATTTCCAGTGATTGATTTTATTATTTTTTATTACAGATGGCATTTAATCTTGGACCAGGAAATTCATCGATCGAATCGGATGAATTAATGTCCGATCGATCTGACGATCAACAACATTTAACCATCAGTGATCATGCTGCTCGTACCGTTTCGAAGATTTCCTCTTATTTTCGTCAAGGTTTTCTATGCGATGTCGTTTTTATTTGTGGTTACGGACAGAATAAACATCGAATACCTGCTCATCGTCTTGTTGTTGCAACATTATCAGATTATTTTCGAGCGATGTTTGAAAGTAATATGCTCGAAACCAAACAACGTGAAATTGTTATCAATGATATCGATCCCGATGCATTAGAAAAATTGATTCTCTATGCATACGAAGGTACTCTCGAAATTCATCAGGATAACGTGACGGATATTCTTCGTGCTGCACATATGTTTGATATATCCGAAATAGTGAATGCTTGTTGTAAATTTATTGAAAAACAATTACATCCGTCCAATTGCCTTGGAATACATAAATTTGCTGTTCTACATGATTTACACGGACTAATTGAAACAGCTTGGAATTATATTCTAGTAAAATTCATCGTTTTTTTTTCTTTTTCATTGATCATCTTTCGTTCTTCTTTCAAGACACATTTTACAAATGTTGTTCAGAATAATCATGAATTTCTTGAACTTTCATTCGATGAACTCAAACAACTCTTAACATCCGGTGCGTAAAACTGTCTCATAAAAAAAATATGATCGTCGGCTTACTCATCAAGGTTAAACCTTGATCGAAAAAAGAGTGTACAGTCAATATTTGACTATTAAATATACTTTTAGAGAACGAATAAAAATAGTAAATATGTGTGTGTGTGTTTTTTCTTTCAATTAAGATGATATAAATGTTCAATCGGAAGAACTTGTCTTCGAAGCGTTTGTGTCTTGGATAAATCATGATTCAAAACGGCAAAAAGACCGTCTCGCACAATTATTTGGTCTCATTCGATTGCCATTAATCGAGAAAAAAGTATTTCGAATTGCTTTGTTGTTTTTTTGGTAGTTAAGATTCGACTGATTTAGTATTTAACGGATCATATTGATGCGAATCCAAAGTTTAAAGATGATCCATCATGTCAGATGCTTATGATCGAAACAATGCGGTACCATTTAGCACCGGAAAAACGTCTGTCGATGCAATCGATTCGAACGAAACCAAGAAAAGCAACGCTCGGTGCTCTTTATTGTCTCGGTGGAATGGACAGTGCAAAAGGTATCGATCGATGAAAATGAACTATTGCAAAATAGGAACACGAGATTGTTTCAGGACCACAAACGATTGAACGATACGATTTTCGAACACGAACTTGGCAACCTGATGGCCATTTAAATACACGTCGTTGGCAATTTGCTTGTGTGATTTTGGATAAAAAACTGTACGTTTGCGGGGGACGAGATGGACTTAAAACGTGAGTGCAATTGAAACGTTCGAATTTGAAGACTAGTTATTTTTCTTTTTGTTTAGATTGAATAGCATAGAAATATTTGATTTTCAAAAGAAAACATGGAATATCGGACCACCGATGTTAACAAATCGTCATGGATTAGGTGTTGGTTGTATTGGTGGTCCACTTTATGCGATCGGTGGTCACGATGGATGGAGTTTTCTCAATACAGTCGAACGTTTCGATCCTGAAACTTGCGTTTGGTCCTACGTTGCATCGATGGCAAACGCACGATGTACGCTCGGTGTTGCTGTTCTTGAAAATCGGTAACAAAAAACTATATTTAAATGAATATTATCTTCTTTTTTTGTGAATACAGATTATATGCAGTCGGTGGTCGAGATGGTGCTACAGGTCTTCGTGAAACCGAATCGTTTGATCCACATACCAACCGTTGGTCATCATGTGCGCCAATGCAGAAACGACGTGGAGGTGTAGCGGTAGCTGCTTGCAATGGATTTCTATTTGCTATAGGTGGTCATGAATCATCTGCAACGAATAAAAGTACAGTTCGATTCGATGATGGCGAACGTTACGATCCTCGATGTGATCAATGGACGTTGATTACATCGTTGAATCGGCCAAAAGAAGCACTTGCTATTGCTGCAGTTTACGATAAATTGTACATTGTCGGTGGTTTCGATGGCAAAGTTTTGGATGAAGTCGAAAAATATGATCCTGAGAAAGATAAATGGAGCAAAGTAAAACCTTTTGCTTATTCGTGTTTTTCTTTTTGAAAAAAAAAACTTTCACTCGATCTAGTGTCCATCATTGGGAACGAAAAGAGCCGGTGCTTGTTTAATTCACGTTCCAAACTCGATTCATCAATCATCATCTCCATCAACACCTTCATCATCTTCATTTTCAACACTATCATTACTCACAACAAGTTCATATACACTTGCCGCGCCGACATCATTAACAAAACGGAATAAAGACGTTTCAGCCAGCTGCCATCAATTGAGTCGTCTGGTTCTTTCATAGTATATCCAAACAGCTCAAAGCATTCGTCCTTATTTTCTATTTCAATCATTCTATTAAATAGATGTAGCATAACGTGTTTTTTTGTGTTTTAAAGTCTTCTATCACATCTACTTCATTTATAATCACATTTCATAATATATTTGTATCGACTATCACGTGCTGTTTTCTTTTCTTTTTTATTATATAAAAAATGATAATGACTAATTCCTATGAAATTGATTTGATTTTCTTGTGTAGATATTATGACAGATTCCATTGCTCCACCTGATACAAACACATTTGGAGATCAAGAACGACCGAAAAGAATCTTTAAAATTATTGTTATCGGTGATTCACATGTTGGTAGGAGTTGTGAACGTGTGTTGTTGTTAATGAAAATGTTGAATTTTGATGTTTAGGTAAAACATGTTTAACTTATCGATTTTGTTCGGGAAAATTTCCTGAGAAAAGTGAAGCAACTATTGGTAAGAAGTTCGTTCGATTTAGCATCTCGAATTGATTGAATATTCAATTTTTTTCAGGAGTCGATTTTCGAGAAAAAACTTTAGAAATCGATGGTGAAATGTTAAAAGTATATTTTTAGTTTCGAAAAAAAACAGTTCTATGATCTAATTTTAGCTTCAAATTTGGGATACAGCTGGTCAAGGTAATCCGAGACTCTCTCTCTCCCTCATTAATCACACCTTTTTATTCTAATTAGAACGATTTCGTCGATCGATGATTAATCACTATTATCGAAACGTGCACGCCATTGTCTACGTTTATGACGTCACAAATTTAGCATCCTTCGAAAACCTACCCGTTTGGATAAATGAATGTGACAAACATGTCCTCGATCAAGATTTACCACGCGTTTTAGTTGGCAATAAATGTGATGTTGAAAATGATCAAATTGTTGTTGCTAACAGTGTTGCACAACGATTTGCTGTATGTTCAAAACGACATGATTTCATTCTCACGTTTGTTTCTTTAGGATGCGCATAATATTCCATTATTCGAAACATCAGCCAAAGCTGATGATCATCAAGATCATGTCAATTCAATTTTTATGCTACTTGCACATAAACTCAAACATTCAAAACCGTTAATGTCTCAACCGAAACTCCATGCACAGCGTGATATTTCTCTCACATCACCAACATCAACAAATACAACGGCATATGATTCAAATTATTGCTCATGCTAATTAAAATAGCCGAAATCTTATTAACTTTCATTCGTTTCTGTTTCATATATATATAGATATACATAATCATGTACTAAATCGAAGCCAGTTTTACCATTTTTTGTTACTGTTGCTTATATATTTTGCTTTTGTGTTTATTTATTTTTCAATGGGGTTGTTCAAACAATTCAATCATACAAAAAAGCTTTTCCGCGCTGTTTCTATTTTATTAAACAAAACAAAACGAAATCTTAGTGTTAACAGAAGAAACGACTTATTTCTGTACTAAACCAATATGCTCATTTTGAGCACTAGCTACCTGACGATCAGAAAACCAACAAATCATATATAAAATTGCATCAATCAAATAAATAACATCACTACCAATAATAATATATTGTGCCAATGTTGTAATAGTAACAAATACGGCTAGAACGTAAAGTAAGGAAGCTATCATGTTGAGAATATTTGCCCATGAATAGAATAGACTTGTTCCACGAACGAACATATTGATTACTGCACCGATAGCAAAACCAAAAACACCCATGGTAGTGAATGTCCAGATTAAATCCGTATTTTTATAGGTAATTGCTGTGAGAAATGCGCCGAATAAATAAGAAACACTGCCAAATTTATCAAATATGTAAGAGAAAAACATGAAATAATAACGATGTGCACTAGAACTTGTACCCGAAAGTGATAATAATTGAAAGCCCGCATTGACAACGAATATACCGGCAAGAACGACATAGATAATCGACGATAGAGATTCATTGAGAGCAGTTGGACGCATGTAATCTAGTACATCCATGACAAGATATCCAATCATACCAATAATAAATAAAATATTCGCCCAGAATGACCAGTAAACACCCCGATTAGGAAAAAACGAACTACTCATTTTTTGTTCCTCTATTATTTTACAAAAATGACTAGTGCAACATTTTGTCTATCTTTTTTAACATACGAAAATCAGAGTCACAGCTGGTACTATACTTATATGCGATTAAAAAGTCGATTATTCTTTTATATTCTATTGTATGCTATTGCGTGAGTGTTACTATAAGAAAATTTTCAAATTTAATATGGTATCCGCATCAAAAAGGCCTACGTAACCTCAACAAACAGTAATTTGAAGCTCATCATGGAATGCTTTATTAGCACCATTTGTTGTATAGAAATGAGCACCGTGCTTGCTTGCATAGTAGCGAATAGAGTGGCACTGTGTTTGACTACTTTGTTGTTGGCATTTTCTAACTGTAGACAAGTAATTCAACCGTAAAAAAAATAAAGTCACAAGTTGGTGTCCCTAGTTACATATTTATTTATCTTTAGATTTTGCTAACGATAAATCAGTTGACATAAATAAAAAAAAAGTATGATCTACAAGGATATTGTTACAGTTATCACATCTCCGTCTCCTATCAGTTTGATTAAAAAAAAGCGTTGTACAGATTTATGAATGCACTCTCGATAATTACTTTATTAATACCAGATTAAAAATCTATATTCAATAAAAAAAATGTAGTCAAAAAAAAGATGAGTCAATGAAACATCGTAAGTCTAGTTTTATTTGCATCCGTTGTTTACTTCTCCTTTGAGACGTAGTTCAAAGCGACCAAAATTACATCGTTGATGTCGAATAACAACACGATGATCACCTTTTACCAAACGATAACTTAATACAGCAGCATAACAATTCAATTCAACAATACTAGCTCCATCATCATTTTGTGCTGCGCATGTCTTATTGTCTGCTGGTGTAAATAGTTCCATGAACGGATCAGCAGCACCAGAAGATTTCCATGCTGAACACGATGTCCATGTATTAGCTAGAATAGTTATATCAGCCTTAGTTGTATTGACAGTGAAACAGAAAGTATAATTTGGATGAGTTTCATTTGTTGTAACATTCATAATTGTACCCCATGGAAGCCAATGTGGACAAAGCGATGTTGTATTACGAAGAGCAGTTGTTGTTGTCGTAGTCGTTATTGGACTCGTTGTACTTGTTGTTGTTGTTGTTGTAGTCATAGTCGTAGTTGTAGTCGTTATTGGGCTGGTTTCACTTGATTGTTCTGTACTTGTGACATCAGTTGTTGTTTCACCTACTGTTGTTGTGGTCGTCACTGAGGTAGTTTCACTTGATTGTTCTATACTTGTGACGTCAGTTGTTGCTGCCGTTGTTGATGCTGCAGTCGTCACTGAGGTGGTTTCACTTGATTGTTCTGTACTTGCGACTTCAGTTGCTGTTTCAGTGATGGGAGTTGTAGTTTCATGTGCTGTTGTTGTTGCTGCTGCGGTCGTCACTGAGGTAGTTTCACTTGATTCTTCTGTACTTGTGACTGCAGTTGTTGTGGTCGTCACTGAGGTGGTTTCACTTGATTGTTCTGTACTCGTGACGTCAGTTGTTTCACCTGAGCCTTCTACGTCAACTGTTGTTTCAGTGGTAGTAGTGGTGCTAGTGGTATGTTCACTTGATTGTTCTGTACTGGTGATATCAGTCGTTTCACCTGAGCCTTCTACGTCAACTGTTGTTTCAGTGGTAGTAGTGGTGCTAGTGGTATGTTCACTTGATTGTTCTGTACTGGTGATATCAGTCGTTTCGCCTGAACCTTCTACATCAGCTGTTGTTTCAGTGGCAGTAGTGATGCTAGTGGTAGTTGTAGTAGTTGTAGGTATTTCAATCCAGAACGTCCAGAAATTTGTGTCGTTAATAGCGGCTGTTTGACGTTTACATATATTCGATGAAATTGCAACGCCTGGATCCATTAAAATATAATATTGTTGACCCTTGAATAATAAAAATAAACAGTTTAAGATTAAGTGTATATTGTGTCATAAATATAACTTACATATTCCCAGGTTGCATTATTTGTTGTAAAATTAATTCTCCGATAATCGTAATAGAATGTGCTTGCATCTACAGCTAGTACTTCTTGATCTGTTCCGTTCAATTGTTTTTTAAAAAAACGAAAATAAGCATTGAGCGATGCAGGTGATAAAGCAGGTTGATTTACGCCAATCGACCATACTGATTGATCATATGGCACCCTACCTGTTGGGATCATCGAATCTAATACGAATTCAGGTAGTTGTGCATCTACTTCAACTACGAAGCATATCTGAGCACCTTCATGACCTTCAGAATCTATTGGTATGATACAATATATATAAATGCCTTGTTGATTTGATCGTGGATGCCATACAAGATGTAATATATAAACATTTGAATCATTCGGATGTCTAGTAATCGATGAAACATTCATTCCAGTTGGTAAATCTGTAGTGAAATTTGTGATGGTAGTACTAGTATTAACACATGGAACACGAAACAATACAGTTCTGCTGAATGTACTATTAGAACTGATCATCGTACAATTATCAATATTATCAATATAGATAGGTGCTTGATCACATGATGGAAATGGTACAAAAAATGTCCAGAACATTGTATTTGTAATTGCTCCTGATTCAACACCACATGACGCATTGATAGCAGCTACACCGGCATCAAATAAAATATAATATTCTGCACCCTAAAACAAGACATTTGTGATGAACAAATTTAATTCATTGAAAATAAAATCTACCTGTTCCCATGTTGTTCCATATGTACTGAACGAAATATTTCTTGGTTGATAACGAACATCGTTCAGAGCGTTGATACGAAGAATTTCTTGATCATTGCCATTCGAATTACGTTTGTAAAATCGAATATAAATATCTGATCTTGTCGGAGGAACAATATCTCGATCAAGTAATATTGACCATTCCGATTGATTTACCGATACGATTCCCGTTGGTGTCATTGATTGAGTGATAAATTTTGGTTGATGCACATCAACTTGATAGGTTACACACGTTTGTAATCCTGTTTGTCCTTCAGAACTGACTGGAATCCAGCAAAATTGATGAACACCATATTGATCAGCTCGTGGAGTCCATTCGACTATCATGATGTAGATATCGCTATCGACTGGATCACGTGTAATTGCAGATTTTGTCATACCAGATGGTGAGATAGTTAAAATATTTGAAACATTAGTAGCAGTGTTATTACACGGGATTTTAACACGAATTTCTTCTCGAATCGTACTGCCTGAAGATACTCCAATACATTGTCCATTGGTAATATTACCAATGTAGACCGGTGGCCAAGGACATGGAGGTGGAGGTGGTTTTTCATGAATATGAATAAGAAATTGTAGAGGAACAGATGATAGAACTTGTCCATTGGTATCGAAATCTTCAATGACAACAGCAACACCTTCATCGCCGACTTCAGTAGCATTGTACGTAAGTACACATGGATACGGTTGTAAATCACCTTTTGGCGAACAGATATCTCCACATTCATTCGATGATTGACCCCAACGACATTGAATCGGATCATTATCGCTATCACGCATTGGAATGGTGAATGTACAAATTGTATCGACTTCACAACGAACAACCGGAAGCATTGCTGTTGATGGTGCACTATTGAATCTAGATCGATAGAAAAACACACGAATAGTTCAAATATATACACTAACTACAATAGGAAGTCTCTTTCTTACTTTCCATCTAGCCGACGATAGGTATTAATCATCATATTCAATGACCAATCTGGTTCTCCTGAATTTGATAATAACGAAATCCAACAGCATGATTGAAATGTATAATTAAATCGTCTGTTAGGTGGTAAATAGAGTGTAGTATATTTTTCTCCAGTAGCATAATCAAATTGATCGTCGTAATCAGTGCATGATACAGCAGCTGTTACAAGCTTTTGTCGATTTGAAAGTTCCGAACAACTATTTGTTTTACATTCATATGCTCCATCGCCTATTAACTCACTAGTATTGCTTGCATCATTTGTACAAGGTGAAAGAAGTGCTGAATTTCGCCAAGATTGACGATTGTATATTCGTACAGCTACCGTAGTGGAATTGCTATCTTCTTCAATAGTAAACCAATAAGAAGATCCACCACTAAAATTCAAAGAAGAACTCAACTATATTTTTCATAGGATTGTTTCTATTTACCGATAATGCGATGCATTGATTGTTGAAAAACAGAATAGAAAAACGACGAATAGATTTTTTTGTTTAAAAATCATCTTAGTGATCTTAGTGTATGTGCTCTAGCAACATTTACTTCAACATTTGCAGACGTATTTATACCATGGACGAAGATGGAATTGCGACATATATTCAGCATCCCACTTGAAAAAAGGTTACCCGCTGGGTACCGGGGTTTTTCGAAAAAACATTTAAAAATCATTCATCGTTACATGGTTCACTTCCTCTTTTCTCTCTCGTTAACGTATTGTACACAATTTATAGTGATTAATAACATAAACATTTTAAGTCATGATTTCATAAACGGTTGATGGTCTTACATACGTGTGTATTCTGCGTATATTTATCTGAAAAGGGAAGTGCGTGACTTTGTAAAACAAACTCCACCTGTATGATTTGTTTGCTTAATCTGGCGGTTAGTATTCTTAAACGATGTTTTTTTTTCATTCTGTTAAGTAAGGTAACTTGGAATTTAATAATAACTCTTTTCGGTAGCGATCTCGAAATTAAAACCAATGAATTACGATCGATCGTAGTCCTCCTTGTTTTTTTTAAATGTAGAATGAAGTGTCTAGAATATGTCTGATGGTTCTTCGACAAGTGACCATGTTCAATCGTCGATCATTTGGATGCACAGTAATTGTGAGACCAAATCCAAACGAACTTTTGTGGTTTTTATGTTGCACAACCATCGAGAATTATAATATTCGTTGATTGACCTTTCCAAATGTGTCAATCTACTATTAACAATCTTCGTTTTTTTCATTCTTCTTGGAGGTTGTTCAGCAAAAATAAAAAAAAGGTAGATAAAAATATGTTTTGGGGTCTATTGTACCTAAATGTAAACACGTGATGGACGATGAAGCGGAACGAGACGAACTTGTTTGTTTAAGACCCTATAAAATAGAAAGGTAAAAACGTGTTGTCGTTGCACAAATTTTGAAAATGTCACTTTTGAAACGTATTGGTATCACATATGGAACATTTGTAACTGCAAATTATCTTTCAAATCATATTCTTTATCCTGATAAGAAACTTGATTATGGTTTTTTAAATCGATTGATCGGCCGTGAAGTCGATAGTGAATGGTAATTATTCGTTCATATAACTTTGTTTTTCTCTTTTCCAAAGATCAAATAAGTCAAATAAATGTTGATTGTAGGTGGGGTACACGTTCTGCACATATATTTACCATTGGATTACCTCTTGCTATTGCTGATCATCTTTCAATTGATATGTGGAATAAATTTTTATTACCAAAAATGAAATATCCACTTGGAACTAGATTATCAATTATGCATACGCCTGGACCTTATCTCTTTCATGTTGTCTCGTACGAATTTCGTTTCTTTTTTTCTTCTTGTAATTGAATTTGTCGATGATAGATTTGCATTTACCGGTATAATGATTTACATTGCTTGGGATGCATATGCAAATCCAAATCATAAAGATCGAGTCGGTTTTTTCAATTCGAAAGCTTACCCTGAATTGCAAGGATGTCAATCGATGTATATGCTTCCACTTGTCTCAGGAATGGTTGAATATCTTGAGGGTAAACATCGACCACACGGAACACTTTTAGGTCTTTTGACTCCGACTGCTGTAAGATTATCTTTTTTCATCTTTTCTTTTTTTCTTTGTATAGGCTTTTGTTACTGTTAAAGGTTTTGGTATGAAATGGCCATGGAACGAAAATCTTACTCCATTTGAAAAGAAATTAAATAATCAACAGCAATAATAATTTATTTTATTTTCAATTTTGATAAAAAGTAGTTTTTTTTAGAAAATAATAAACGATATGATATAAGATAGAAATTGTTGAGTTTATTAAACACATTTAAAAGAATTTACATCGAAGAAAAACAGTTTTATTTGTATATGTTGATTATTGATTTGTGAGAAGTTGTTTGATAGTTTGATAATGATCAACAG
>ERZ778019.562-NODE-562-length-67546-cov-12.688344_pt1 | contig 67546 bp, 69 predicted proteins | sample MGYA00375749_ERZ778019 | MGnify/ENA primary metagenome ERZ778019 (study PRJEB29350, sample SAMN05389821) | bioreactor metagenome | isolation source: Ammonium sulfate bioreactor | place: South Africa: University of Cape Town | collected 2014-03-17 ... | reverse complement strand
AACAACAACAAAAATAACGACAAAAAATGATAGGAGACAAATATTGACTAATCATATTCTATCTGATCAAATATCATTATTATTAATCTATATCAAACGTTCTTCAGGTGGTGGTTTTAAAATCATACTGAATTCTACACGTGAACTTTGCCCATTTTCATTCAATGCCGGTCGATATGTACCACGAGATCGTCGACTCTCACGTATACGACTGATTAATATTGATAGTAAAATAATAATCAATAATAAAATCACGGCAACACCCGGCCAAATAACATAATGATAAGAGAAACCTAGTACAGCTAGAAATTTTTTCTCATCACAATTATAACCCATAAAACTTCGTGGACATGTGCAAATATATCCATTGATTTGATCGATACATGTGGCATTATTTTGACATGGATTACTTAAACATTCATTTAATTCCATTTCACATCGTTCACCATCGTAACCTGTATTCGTACAATTACATGTAAAACCTTTGCTACTATTCGGTTGACATGTGCCATTATTTTCACATGGTATCGATTCACATGTCGAATATTCGCAATGTAAACCCGTATAATTCGTTGAACATTCACAATAATATGTTTCGCCATCAGTTCGGCAATGTCCTTGATTTAGACAAGGTTTTGTTTTCAAACAAACATGTTCACGTTCACATCGAGCACCAAGATAATATTCTTGACAATGGCATTCATAACCACCTCGTTGATTTACACATTTACCATTATTTAAACAAATATTCTTTCGTATTAAACATTCATCAATATCATCTTCGCATTGATTTCCTTGCCATTCATTTGTACATAAACATTTAGCTTTACCATTGGGCAATCGTTGACATGTACCATTATTTTGACATGTATAATTTGAACACGCATCGAATTGACATTGTTCACCTGAATAACCATCTCGACATTGACATTCAGTTTTAGGTTGATCAACATATAAGTTCGGACTTGTTAATAGACATGTACCATTATGTTGACATGTATTTCGTCGACCGAAACATGTTTCATCTAATGATATTGAACAATGTGAACTAATATAATTATTCGTACAATTACACATATAACCATTGACTAAATCAATGCATAAACCACCATTTGCACATGGATTTGATGCACATTCATCGAAATTTGTCTCACAAAATTGACCAGTAAAACCTTGTTGACATTGACATGTATAATAACCATCGAGATGATCGATACATTGACTATGTTCTTTCGAACAATTATTTTCTCGTTGACATTCATCGATATTTTTCTCGCACAAATCTCCTTCCCAACCACGTTGACATTGACAAATGCCTCGATCGAACGCTTCAATACATTGACCATGTTTACAGCCAACATTTCGACAAAGATCATCGAATGTACAATTATTAATTTGTATATTTTCAATTTCAACATTTGTTTGATTATAAAATGGAATGTAGACGTTCGAACCGAGAAGAAAATATTCTAGACAACCACGAAAACCATTGCCTAATCGAATTTCAATTTGTGTATTCGGAAGAAAAATATTCTCGATCGTTGAATTCATTGTTTGATTATTGAATATGAAAATCGATTGATTTAACCATTGAAAGTTATATGTTGTCCATTGATCGTATGTTTGATTGTCTAATTCGATGAAAAATTCGTCGTTTTTCAGTCGAATACGAAATTGATCTTGAGCAAGATAAACTGAAAGATTCGTTGATGTATTTCGATTTTGAATTGTAAACAGATGTTCCGTTTGTTGATTAGCACGTAGACGAAACGTAATTTCATCGGTTTGCATTTGATTTGTATTGATTTGTGTGTGAATAAAACTCGAATTGCCTTCGAATGTTCCAATAGCTAAACATTCTTGATAATTTTCATCAATTGTTTGACAAATAAATCCATCGGGACACGTATTTGTTTGACAACGATTGATTTGTGTACAATTCGAGCCAAACCAATCGTTTTCGCATTGACATCTGATCAAAATTGGAAAAAAACAAGAAATCAGTAATACTATAGACAATTGCATCGAACAAGTTCACAAAGACAATGATTTGAACTTTTCGACGAGACGAGAAGAGAAAAGAGAAGAGAGAAAAAAACGTGTGACCCTTACGTGCTTTTAAATTTACCTTTACTATTAGGAGAGGAGAGGAAAGAAAAGGACAACGGACAGTGAGTTCACTCTATCTTCCAATAGGAAACAGTAAGCACTATATTCTTTCTAAGAATCTTACCTATAATCGAATGTATTTGTCACGAGACATATGCCTCGATTTTGACATGGATTAATCGGATAACATGGATTATTGTTCAAGACTTTAGTATTCATTATGGTTAAATTCCAATTATCGGTTGTATTTTTTCGTGGCAGAATTTGATTGTTATTAATACGAAGATCTTGTATCCAACCTTCGAGTGTTCGATTAGGATTCAATTGAAATTGTTTGAAATCGAGTTCCTTTGCAAGTTTCGTCAATGATTGATTATGAATTCGATCGATAGTCAATTGATTAACATCGAAATCGAGTTGAATTTCATGTGGATAACCGTTGCTCAGTTGATTCTTTGTTCGAATTTCATATTCATGATATTTTGGTTGATTATCAATCATAAATAAGTGAAATTGACCGTTGATTAATTTCCCGAAAATCGTTCGATTGTTGTCATTTGAAATTAATTCGAAGAGAGTCGCATTTTGTTGAATTGTATTGAAAAACAATGACAAATTTCGAATACCATTCGGATGAATAACTTCGATGAGACTCGTTCGATTGACTAAAACAATCGGTGCGACTAAAGAAAATGAATCAATTGATTTTATTTGAAATTGATTGATTTCCTACTTTGATCACATTGATTTCCGGTGAACGGCGACGGACAATCACATGTGTGATAAAACCAATGATCTCTGCATAGTTCATTCTTTTGACATTGTGCTTTTTCACATGCATTTGTTCTACGAAAAAAAGAAGAAAAGCAATCAAATTGAAAGACAACGAGAAGATTACGAACTTTTCACATCCGATCGTTCGATTAGCATTTAAATCGACGAATTGATCGGTGACAAGCATCGAATAAGCTTGACTATAGGAGATTTCGATTTGTCGAACACAGCCGGTGTAATTTCGATAACCGAAAATTAAGTCTTTTTCGAGATCGAGTTCTAATGTTGGCGATGGAATGTAGAATCGTTGTGACATCGAATTTTTGCCTATGCGAACATCGATCCATAGTTGATAAACTTCAATGATAATCATTGTCCATTGATTGGGATCATCGATAAATGTCGATAGAACGACTTTCTTATCGAAATTTGTCACAATTCGATTACGAATTAATTCCTGTTGAAAACGTTTGCCTATGCCGAGTAGCGAAGTTAATTTCAATGTTGTTCGAAATTCATATTGAATTCGTATCGGTAAAAATGAATAACGAAATGACAAAATCTTCGAAAGATTTATATTCGATTCATAGAGCCGAAAGACAGATGAATATGTCGAACGTAAGATCAATGATTTACTCATTGGATTCTGTTGTCGATCGCAATTATATCCGTACCAATCGGTATGACATTGACATTGATAACCATTGATTAGATCAATGCAATTGCCATGCGGTGAACAAGGCTTCGTGTAACATTCATTGATATTTTCTTCACAAAATAAACCCGTAAAACCGGGCAAACAATGACATTGAACTGTTTGATTTGTCACTTGACAAATGCCACCATTGAGACATAAACTTGTATTCAGATTTGTTCGGCAAAGATCGAGTTTAGTTTCACAAAATTGACCTTGATAATTAAATAAACATTGACATTCGAATGTACCGTTTAGTTCTCGACATTGCCCATTATTTTGACATGGTTGTGATTGACAAGATGAAGTTCGAATTTCAGATGGTGATGATTCTTCAATCGATTGTTCACAATAATCACCTCGAGTTGATTTCGAACATTGACATGAAAATGTATCGCTATTTGATGAGACGACACACGTGCCATTGTTATAACACGGTTGACTCGAACAAGGTGTTGACAATGTTAAACAATCCTTTCCGGTATATCCAACTGGACAATAACACCGATAGTCCGATGAATTCAACCAAATACATGTACCATTATTTCGACAAGGACAAATTCGTGTCGAATAATAGTCATTCGTACATGGAATTAACTTTCTCGGACAATTACAATTCTCTTTCGATTGTTTGTCAATGCATTGAAAGTATCGATCTAAGATTTCGTCAGTTTCATTTCGACAATTGATTTTCGTTTGTTGAATATCTTGTAATTTCGTTGTATCATTGACAAGACGTTGTTTACATTCGTGAGGTAAACGTTCACAACGTTTACCAAAATATCCATTCAAACATCGACAATGAAAACCGCCGAGATAATTCGAACAAATGCCATTATTTAAACAAGGTTTGTTCAGCAAACATTCATCGATATCATCTTGACAAATGTTACCAGTAAATGTTGACAAACATTGACATTCGAAACCGTTCGGTTTATTCAAACAAGTTCCATTTCGAAGACACGGTTGAGATGAACAATAATCAATTGCTTGTGTACATGTTGCACCTGTCCATCCGGCCGAACAAAAACATCGATACGAACCGATTTCATTCACACATCGGCCACCATTGCGACAAATCGATGGAAAAACTCGACATTCATCAATATCATCTTCACATTGACGACCTGTATACGTCGGTGGACACATACAACGATATTGTCCATCGTTGAGATTATAACATGTCGCATTCGAATGACACGGCGATGAATCACAAGGATTTCGTCGAACACAAACATCTTCACTATTTCTCACGAAATTCTCTTTGCATTTACAATCAAATGAATTGATTCCATCGACACAATGTGTATTCGCTTTTGGACAAATAATACCTTCACAATCATTAACATTTGTTTCACAACGTTCGCCTGTAAAACCCACTTGACATGTACAACGAAAAACGACATTGTCGCTTTCGAGTATCGGATGACATTGAGTAGCATTGTTTAAACACGGTTCAGATAAACATGGATCAAGTGTCTAGCGAATGAATGAATGAATAAAATCTCTTCCTAATCTTATCCAATTTCCTACCATCTCACAATTTTGTCCACCGAAACTATCAAAACAATCGCATTTATACGATCCAGGAAGATTGATACAACTTTTAGCTGCTTTACATGGTTGAATTGTTTGACATTCATCAATATCTATCGAGCAATCTCGACCTGTCCATCCGGGATCTAAAATTCATTGAACATATATATATTCATACATATCTCATTTATCTTATCAACAGACCACAAACACACGTATAACTATTCGGCAGATCGATACAATGACTATGTTTAGGACACGGATTGGATTGACATTCATCAATCGAATATTGACATTGATTGCCAGCAAAACCTAGACAATCAAATCGAGATTTGCTTTTTTATCGTTCGATAGGTTTGTTTCTACCTGATGGACAAACACATTGAGTTAGATTTCTTAGTAAATCAACATAGCAAACGCCACGATTTTGACAAGGATTTTGTAAACATCGAACTGGTATTGTTTTCAATCCACATTCTAAATCTATTCAAAAGAAGAAAAAAAACAATCTTCAAATTCGTTCATTGACACTTACCTGTAAATGGTCGACAATCGAAAATTTTAAACAATGGACAATACTGTTCGGCATGATACGATGATGTACATATTCGATGTTCACAAGTTTTGATATTAATCGAACAAGTTTTCAATTGACTTTCGAAACCTGAATGTGGTAATAAACATGTTACATTCGTTTGTTTTTCATCGACTAAGACATCGACATGAAAATTCATCGATTGATTTTTTCTTGGATAATCAACTAATGGTATTAAACGTGTTTCATCGCCGTTAAACGAAAGATAAACTTTCGATTGATTATCATTAAATGTTAGATTAACATAATGCCACGTGTCGATTTCTTGATAGTAATCAATTGCTTTTTGAAATTGATAATCGAAACTAGCTGAATATGGTAGAGAGAAATTGCCATGACCAAATCGATAGTCAATTGTTTGATTATCGTTTGTATACGAAAGAATCAGACGAAAATCTTTTGTATGAAAATGAAATAATTGATTGAAATCTGTTTGAATATTAATTAGATCAATATTAGGTAGACATGTATGATAACTGAATGTAATGCTTAAACATGAGATTTGGTGTTGAGAAAATAAAAGAAGACAAAATAAGATGACAATAAACGAGAGCTTGTTTTCATACATTGTTTCTTGTCGATATGAAAATGACAATCATCATCATCGATGTCGTTTTCTTACCGGACGGACAGGTCAACAAAAACATTAAACGAAACGAAACGAAGAAGAGAGAAAAGAGAAAAGGAAAACAACAACGACGTACAACAAATGTTGACCTCTTCATGTCGTGTATATACGACGTATCGACTAGTTTTGATTACCGAAGAAATTAAATATGTTAACAATTGTTAATCTCTTTTACGTTTCAATTTAACATGTCGATGTCAATTGAGAAGGATAGATACATTGGTTACTTTAATCAAACACGTGTGTGTTGTATGTAGAAATAAAAATAAATAAAACTATGGAGGAGGCGGCAATAGACATGATTTTTTTGTTTTGTTCTGTTCGTTCGTTTTTTTCCTCACTGTCTCGCCTTCGCTTTCGAATAATCAATCGAGCATTACAAAAAAATCATGTCGGCAGGTAATTGGAAAGAAAAATTCGCACGATTTCGAATTTCGATGAAGGGATTTTTTTGGAAGATTATCAATGACTGGTCATTTTCATTGTCGGCATTGATTGCATATTATTTGTTAATATCATTCTTGCCGATTTTATTAAGCATATTCTCAGTTGTTGTTATGATACTTGGACAAAATGAAATAATGGTAAATCGAACATTAGATAGTCTGATGAATTCATTTCCTAATCAAGAATTCGGTAAACTTGTGGCAGCTCTAGCACATTCAGTTCAAACACAAGCAGGGTTTGTGTTTTTCATTAGTTTTCTTATTTCGATTTTTACAGCATCACGTTTATTTATCGGTGTTGATGATGTTCTTACAATTATTTATCGTACACGTGAACGAACTATTTTACAGCAAAATATTCATGCCATCCGAATGTTGATCATTTTTCTCGTATTCATGCCAATCATAATTGTCACCAGTTTTATATCGGCACTTTTAAAATCGAATCAAAATCTTTATTCATTTTTAATAACACTTCTCAGTGGCATAGTGATTTATATTTTACTTCTATGCATTTACTATTTTGTACCGAAACCGAAAATGCGTTGGAGTCGACTGTAAGTCAAATGAAATCTCATTCTATCTCTCAAATGTTCGTTTTGTTTCTAGTTGGTGTGGTTCGTTATTCACTGCAGTCGGTATTTTAGTTCTCGTGTTCTTATTTCCCATTTACGTCCAACTTATGATGGGAGACTATGTCGGTCAAATGGGTTTTATTATCATCATACTTTTACTATTTTATATTATTGGACTTTTGTTTGTCATTGGTGCACAGATTAATTCGTATTTTTTCGATGGACTTCAACCATTACCAAATTCGTTGGGCAATACTGTCTACGAATATTCGGATCGAGAAAATGCACGTTTACTTGAAAACGAAGACAACAATGGACTCGTACGATTAGATGGATGACGAACAAATTCGTTTTTTTTTTTTGCTTCTTTGTTGATTAAAAACGATATTCATAACTGGTTCTTATCTTTCATAAGCATGATAAATTCTGTAGAAGGAGTAAATTCGGATTCGACGAGTGAATATTCATGTTTTATTTTTCTTTATAATTAATTTTTCTTCTCTTTTTCAAAAGAATTGCATAATAAATTAATTGAACATGTCAATCAACTACTTGAACAATTAAATTTGAATTGTCATGATAAATTAATTGTAGAGAAAACTCTTCATGAATTACAGAATATTTGTCAACGTATTCTACAAGAGAATAATTATAATTCATCGTTTATTTTCGATTTATTATTGATTATTTTTAAAGATTATATTAACTTATTAAATCATGATCGATTTATTCGAATTAAATCCGATGAAAATATTCATTTTCTTAGACAATTCTATCAGGTTATGCAAATCAAATATCTTGAAACGAATTTATCAGATCAAATTCGTCGAGAAATATTTTTCTCATTGTTTGATCAAATCAATCAATCGAAACGATTAATTCGATATCTTGAAAATGATTTCAATGATTCGAATTGTCAGATGATTTTGTATATTTCAATAGAAATTTTTAAGAATTTAAATATTTTATTAATTAGTACAGATTTTGAAGAGAAACGATTGAGATTACTTCGATTATTTTTTCAATTAATTGATCAATATTTTATTCGAAGAGAAAATTCAAGATTCAATGATTTATTTATTGATAATTTAGTATTATTTCTTGTGAATCTGTGTCGTTCAAATATTTGTCTTGTTCCAAATTTAATTCAAATTCATTCTCCTCAATTATGTTTACAATGGTTAACATTCGATTATTTAAATGTCAACGAATATCTATCGATTATTGAAATTTTATTTACAATCTCGAAACATGATCATAGTATTGAAATCTTAACAAATCTCGATTGCTATCGAATTCTTCGACAATTTCAAACGAAACAAATCAATACAAAAATAGAATTCATTACAAATAAGAAAACTTCTCAATATGTATGTCAAATGTTCGATATAATTTCGACTTCTCTGATCGATGCTGATGAACTTGTTCGATCAAATAAGAAAATCATTGAAAATATCTTCGTTCTTGGCAAATCTTCGTTCGAACAAAACGATTCTCAAATTGCTCTTGAAGATATATTTATTTGTTTGATGAAATTATGTCTACACGATGATATACTCGATTATATATTTCAAGAATATGCAAATGAAATCTATTTTTTCAATGCATTTAAAAAATATATATTCGAGTTCGAAAAGAAACTCATGAAGAATAATCAGACAACAATTTTAGTTCTACTTTCTCTCGCAAATATTTTCTGGAGTTTATCATTTCATGAACAATATCGAAAGTATTTTAGTTTAAATGCGTATTTAATTAAGAAATTAGATGATTTCTATCAAAATGAACTTGTTGATGATAGTCTATTGAATGTTTATATTCCATCGGATATGTGTCTATTCAAACGAACAATTGATGGCATTTCGTATAATCTTAATCCATCGAAATTGGACGTAAAATCGACTAGAAAATCATCAATGACTTGTTCGATTATGATTAGTTATTCGCATTTAAATATGAATTTTTGTCGAGATTTAATTGAAATTCTAAGTAAAATATCTGAATTTTCGATTCATGTTGATTTTATGACTGGAAAATATTTTTGGAAAGAAACTCGACAAACCATTGAACAAGCCGATTTAGTTCTATTTTTACTCTCCGATGAATTCTATACGAGTAAATCATGTCGACAAGAATTTCTTCATGTAACCGATCGAATAACAAAACTTTTCTTTCCAATATTTATCAATGAATTCTATAAACCAATTGGTTGGATACAAAAACGTATTGCTCGTTTGAAAACGATTCGATTTACCCATGAGAATTTTCTCGACAATTGTGAACAATTATTAAATTTAATCAATGAAAATCTCTCGATGAATATTTCATTAAAAACTAAAATCTCGTCAGAAATTGTTCAATGGACTCGAATAGAAATACAAAATTGGTTTACAAAAGAAAATCTTCGACAAGAATTATATGAATTCTATAATTTTCAAAATGGTCAACAGTTATTATTGTATGCTCAAGCAACACTTGCCTATCCATGGACAAAAGAATACGAGAGAATCAAAGGACGATTTCAAGAAGACAATCTATCGTCGAATGATTTTCAGAAATTTATCGTTGCTTTAAAACATTTGCCAAAATAGGAAAAGAATTATTTTGGCATTTTTTTTCTATTCTCTCTGCTGCGAAAGTCCATAGAATGCTAGTTGAATTTGATTGGTTGATTTTGTTCCAATTAGTTATCTACACTCGAAATAATTTCACAATGATTACATAATAAATATTCGTAAAAAGTTATTTAATCATTCGAAAAATTTAGAAATTTTATGAAAATATTTTTCACGATATTATTTCTTGAAGTATTGGAGGCTAAGATGAATTCTATAGGGCCATTCTTATTTATTTATTTTTCTCATTGAAAATAGATTTTAATGATACATGTCCATAGTTTTTTACCAAAAAAAAATATAACTATCTATTTTCTTTGTAGAATTCTGACTAAAAAACTGTCATCATGGGTCGTATGCATGCTCCTGGGTAAATTCATTCGAATTTTCCCTAGATAATGAACACGAAAAGTTTACTTTCTCTTTTAGCAAAGGTATTTCCGATTCGGCATTACCATATAAACGAACAGTACCATCAGTATGTAATCGAATCATAGAGATCGTTTGTTTAATTTCATTACTTTCAGTGGCTTAAATTAACATCCGAAGATGTTGTCGATCAAATTTGCAAATTGGCAAAAAAAGGTTTAACACCATCACAAATCGGTATGTGTGTCGAGTCGAAAGAGAAGGAGAAAAAGTTTGAAATTCTTGTGATTCAGGTGTTATTCTTCGAGATTCTCATGGTGTTGCTCAAACACGTTTTGTAACTGGCAGTAAAATTCTTCGTATCATGAAAGCTAAAGGTCTCGCACCAAGCAAACCCGAAGATTTACATCATTTAATTAAAAAAGCTGTGGCTATCCGTAAACATTTAGAACGTAATCGTAAAGACAAAGATTCGAAATTTCGTTTGATTCTTGTCGAAAGTCGTATTCATCGATTAGCAAGATACTATAAAACGAAAAATGTTCTTCCACCAACATGGAAATATGATTCATCAACAGCTGCAGCACTTCTTGCTTAGAAAAAAAAAACATACAGACGAACGTTCGAAAATAGGAAAAAAAACATAAGAAGAAGAAAATATTTTGTTTAATTTGTTTGTTTGTTTTTTTTCAAACATTAAAATAAAACAAATGTCAACAACAAGAATTTGTTTCCTATATTTGTAGATTGAATTTTCTTTTCCCCTTTGACTATTCACAATGGCCGCACAAGAGCTCATTTCGATTTTCGAGCGAACGGCTACTGGCTGTAAGCAAGCAATCAATCGGTTCATTGAAATTCAATCAATAATTTCGTTTGCTTTTCTATTTAGCACAAACTGATTTGGAAAATGCGAAGAATCTTCTTGAAAAAGCAGCTTTACAAAATCTTGTACGTTGAAAAGTTGTTTTTCGAAGCATAAAAAAAACAACAACTAAATTACTTTTGTTTTTAGCCTGAACTTTTAAAACAACTATCCGATATCTTAGTAGCTGCAACTAATAATGAAACAGTTCGTGCTCAAGCAGGTAACCGTGTCTTTTCGTCGAAATTAATCAGACGATTGATTTTCGTTAATTTAGCTTTACAATTGAAAAATTTCCTTTATACAAGAGAAGAAAGTTTAAAACAAGCCTACCAAGAACGATGGCTTACTATACCTGAAGATATTCGAGCTCATATAAAATCTAACGTAAAAAAATCGAATGACCTGTCAATTCGATTGATTGATTTTGTCTATTCTAGTGTTTTAACGCTCTCGGAACTGAAACAAAAAAACCCTCTCAAGCTGCTCAATGCGTTGGCTACATAGCATGTGCTGAATTACCACGGCAGCAATGGCAAGATTTAATCAGTAAGTCAAAAAATGAAAACTTGAAAATAAAAAAAAAACATGACGAAATTAATAAAAAAAAAAAGTGTGTTGATGAGTGTTGAATTGTATGTGTGTGTACCTCTCTTAGAACGATTGGTTGACAATGTGACGACAGCGGGCAGAAGCGATAATATTCGGGAAGCGAGTTTGGAAGCACTCGGTTATATATGTCAAGATATTGTAAGCGCATTTCATCCGTGTGTTGTTGTTGTTTCTTTGTTTTTGTTTCGTTTTGTTCAAAAATACTCTTTACACAGAAAAGAAAATTTTCATCCTTAGGACTCCGATGTACTCGTTCCGCAAAGTAACGTGATTTTAACTGCTTTGGTATTTGGCATGAGAAAAGAAGAAACCAATGACAATGTTCGACTTGCTGCAACGACAGCCATGTTAAATTCATTAGAATTTACCAAGAATAATTTTCAAAACGATGTAAACAAAAAAAAACCAATATTCTCGATTTTCTAATGAAAAAATCTTCGTTTGTTTTTTTTCTTCAAAGAATGAAAGACACTATATCATGCAAGTCGTTTGCGAAGCTACTCAATCGACTAATTTAAAGATTCAAGTTGCAGCTTTACAAAATCTCGTCAAAATTCTCACTTTATACTACGATTACATGGAATACTACATGGGTCCAGCGTTATTCGCTATCACTATGGACGCCATGAAATCGTCACATGATGAAATAGCTTTGCAAGGCATCGAATTTTGGTCGAATGTTTGCGATGAAGAATACGAATTGCAAATTCTTCAACAAGAGGCACAAGAACAGAATCGTCAACCTGAACGAACAAGTCGTTACTATGCCCGAGGTGCATTGCCCTATTTAATTCCAGTTCTTCTTCAACGATTGACGATGCAAGAAGAAACGGATGACGACGACGATTGGAATCCGTGTAAAGCAGCCGGCGTTTGTCTAATGTTATTAGCAACTTGCGCTGAAAATGCGATAATTCAACATGTTTTCCCGTTCGTCAACGAAAATATCAAACATGCCGATTGGAGACATCGAGAAGCAGCTGTCATGGTGTTCGGCTCGATGTTAGAAGGACCCGATGCCGCAAGTATCAAGCCAATTGCTGAACAAGCAATACCGATTCTACTCGAACTCTTACGTGATCAAAACGTGGCCGTACGTGATACGACAGCGTGGACAATTGGACGAATTTTCGAATTCGTACCGCAAGCTGTTATGACCGAACAAATTCTTCGTATTATCGGCAGTACTCTAGTAACAGGATTGACTGATGTACCACGAGTTGCAACGAATATTTGCTGGTCGTTTTCGAGTTTAGCACGAGCAGCTTACAGTCATGCTGAATGTCCTGACGATGACGACGAAACACCTAATACATATCTTTTATCACCCTATTTCGATGAAATTGTTAAGAAATTAATTGAAACAACCGATAGACCTGATGGTAATCAATCGAATTTACGTAATGCTGCCTATGAAGCATTAATGGAAATGATTCGACATAGTCCAAAAGATTGTTATGTTACTGTTCAAAATACAACTGTTACTATTATCGAACGTCTTAATCGTGTCTTATCCGTCGAAAGTCATGTATCAAATTCAAATGATCGCGTACAAATCACTGATCTTCAATCATTACTTTGCGCAACATTGCAAAGTGTTCTAAGAAAAATGCATCCCAATGATGCGCCACTTATATCCGATACAATCATGCAAGCTCTCTTACAAATGTTAAAAACCAATGGTGGTAAAGCGAGTGTCGTTCAAGAAGATGCACTCACAGCTATTGGTACACTTGTCGAAGTTTTAGGATTACATTTTCTCAAATATATCGACCATGTTCTACCATTTCTCTACGAAGCTCTTAATAATCATTCCGAATATCAAATTTGTTCGGCAGCTGTCGGCGTTGTCTGTGATTTAAGTCGATCATTGAGTGAAAAACTATCACCCTATTGTGATCAAATCATGACACATCTACTCACATGTCTCAATGATGATAAATTACATCGTTCAGTTAAACCACAAATTCTCAGTACATTCGGCGATATTGCATTGGCAATTGGCAGTGAATTTAAAAAGTATCTCGAGCACGTTTTAAATACACTCGGACAAGCTTGTCGTGCACAAGTCGTTAAAAATGATTGTGAAATGATTGATTATCTAAATAATTTACGTGAAAGTTGTCTATCAGCATATACAGGCATTATTCAAGGTCTTCGAAATGCAGCATCAACGAATGCAATTGCAATTACCGACCTACAATTAGTTACAGCGCAATTACCATTTCTTGTACAATTTTTAGAAACAATTGCCAATGATTCGAATAAAGACGATGACGTTATTGGTGCAGCCATTGGTCTCATTGGTGATCTTGTGACGACTTATGGACAACAGATTTTACAATTGGTTGAACGTGAATCATTTGAAAAACTCTTAGTCGAAGGTAAACGATCGAAAGTCATGAAAACGAAAACATTGGCTAATTGGGCAATGAAAGAAATTCGAAAATTAAAAAATGGTTGAACAAAATAAAACAGAAAACATTTTCTCTTTTTTTTTCTTCTACTTTCTTCTTCTTCATCATCGTCTTTTTCGTTTTCTTTTTCTATCTGTGTGAGAGTGCTTCTGTGTGTTGAGAGATTTGCGCTTCTTTCTCTTCTCTTCTGTCAAACAGATTCTTGATTATCTTAGGTAATTCTTGTACGATGTTTTTTTTTCTGTTGTTGCTATTGTCGTCTTCAACTCTTTGTAAACTATATGCCGGTGGTCTCGTTCTAATCGACTAAAACTGTAGTTTCTTTTCTTCTGTCTTTCTTTTCTCTGTGTGTTATACTACTGGTGCTGTGCGATTGGTCATTTTCACTCTTTTTCTCCTTCTCTTTCTCTCTCTCTCTCGTCAATCTATTTTCGTCCTTAAAAATAAAAAACTAGATAAAACAATAAAAAAAAAGAAACTATACAAGAATCTGATGATACCATAGCACTTCGTTCTGCCTACTTGTCACATTCAATTACACTTATTATCAAACGCAAAAGACATGCCCTCTTAAAAATCTAATACTAGTTTATTAGTTCATAAAGTAAGTAGAATGAAATCAACTATCATATATTTGCTTATGAATAAACAAAGAAATTTAAATCAATATTAATCCTATTATAGCGCAAACAAGGATTTTTCCTATATTGAAAAGAGAGAGAGAAAATAGATCTGTTTTCTCTCGTAACTTAAAAATGCAGGACGCGTAGGAAAGAAAATAAATGAGATGATAGAGAACTAGAAGAGTCTTAACAGAACAATCGTTTGTATTAGTATATTATAGTTCAGATAATTGATTGAACATGATCTAACAGAAGAAAATCTTAGCAAGTAAGTATTCTACGCAGAAAAAAAAAGAAAAAGAAGTCCTTAGGGTGCATTTTCTTGTTGCAGAAAAGTCGATTATCTTTTTTTGGTTCTTTTTTTTTCCTATTTGATATTTTTGTTATTCGCAGCGTGTAAATATTCGATTCAATCGAGGCTAATTAAGTACTCTCTATAGGTACTTTTCCATTGACTACTATCATCATTAGAGAAAACGATCTGAAATTATTCACTTGAATAAACAATCCGATAGATAGATCGAGTAAAGAAAACGCATATCACACTATTTCGAATGTTAACAAAGCAGTATTGGTTATTTATTTTAGAAATAATTGTAAATATGTTCATAATTACATTAGATATCAGTCATCCGAATAGATCTAGTCTTTATTTTGTTTCCTATAATGAGAAAATGATAGAATGCTCATTATATTCTAGATTGGATATTTATTTGGCAACAACATATTGACGTTTCTTCTTTTTTTTTTTATTGAAAATCTATTGTAAAATCACACTCAGACATTAGATTGTTCTGTTTTTTCCTGTTACTATTTAATAAAGATTATTTTCGTCGCCGTCTATGGTATTAATTTTATTCATATTAAATACTTATAATTCATTCTTGTCAAGAGACAAGATTAATATTCCGTAAATATGTTCCTTCAACCCTACGTTTTATTCGTTTATATTATTCAAACGAGAATCTGTTTGATATATTCATCATTTATTGCTTCGAATCATGAATCGTTTTCATTTGGAAATATAATTAATATAACGGCAGATATGCCCGATGAACAACGACTTTTCTATACGCTCATGTATGGTTATGAAAAATCTGTTCGACCAACGAAACAATCATCGGAAGCTGTTGCTGTTCAACTCGGAATTTCCTTAACACAGATTATGGATATTGTAAGTTGAATAAATAAAAAAAACTAGAAGAAAAGAAAGAATCCTATCTTTATTTTTTCGTGAATCGAGGATGAACGTAATCAAATTATGACAACAAATATTTGGCTTGATCAGGTAGTCGATTTTGATCGATAGGATGCTTTTTTTTATCTCTAAACATTTCAAATCATAGGAATGGAATGACATGTTTCTCAAATGGAATCCGGATGAGTTTGGTGGTATTAAAAAAATTCGTATTCCATGTCGACATATTTGGCTGCCGGATATTGTTTTGTATAATTCAGCTGATGATTATACACAGGGATATATGCAAGCATTGGCTATGGTTAAATTTGATGGCACAGTTTTTTGGCCGCCAATTGTTAAATTTCGATCGACTTGTAAAATAGATATTACTTGGTAAAAGAATCTCAATTGAGAAAATCAAAACAAAACAAAACAAAACGTTTTTTTCTTTTGTTTCGTTCATCTCAGGTTTCCATTTGATGATCAATTATGTTTTCTAAAATTCGGTTCATGGACATATGATTCCACACAACTAGTTCTAACCAATCGATCTGATGGCGTCGATATGAATAATTATGTTGATAATGGTATAGTTCTTTTCTTCTTCTGCTTCTTCTTCTTTCTTATTCTAATCAATCATCTTTCAGGTGAATGGAAATTACTTCAATCATGGACCGTACTTTCGACTTTAATCTATCCATGTTGTGATGAAGCTTATCATGACATTAAATTCTATTTTCATATACGTCGTCGAACGTTATATTATACATATAATGTCATTATTCCTTGTATAATGCTATCGATATTAACTTGTTTAACATTTTATTTACCAACTGAATCAGGCGAGAAAGTGTCATTAGGTTTAACAGTGCTCCTTTCGTTTTCAGTTTTTATGCTTCTAATTGCTGAATCAATGCCAGCAACGAGTGAATTCATACCACTTATCGGTTTGTTCGTTCGAAATGAAACATCTACAAAAAAATCTTTTCTTGTTTCTTTTTTTTTCTCCTCAGGAATCTATTTTACATTAGTCATGGGTCTAACAAGTCTCTCGGTTTTATTAGCTGTCGTTCTTCTTAATGTTCATCTCTACGGTTCAGCATTGAAACCAGTTCCACGTCGATTACGTAGCATCTTATTCTATCATGTAGCACCTATTTTACGTGTTCGTTTACATCGTACAACAGCAACAAAAGAGCAAAAACCAGCTCAACGAACGTCAACAGCGGTTGCACGTCGATCAACAACCGTTTACAATGCCGTTTTTCTCAATGATACCAATTTAACCGATAATTCTCTTCAACTCGATTCAACAATGGTGACAGGCAACGCAAAAAATGATGTTCGAACAAATTCAACTACACCACGAACATTTAATGACTGTAAACGTCTTCTTCATGAACTGAATCGTATTGTTCTACGTCCAAGTGAAACAAATGAAGAAGATACGATTATGCGTGATTGGCAAAATGTTGCATTAGTATTCGATCGATGTTTATTATATATTTATATTATTTTAACAACATTGTTAACAACATTTACTCTACTTTTAGCACCATTACTTAAAACAGTTCCGAAACCACCGGAATATTTTCGATTGAATATAACTCGAGAATAAAAAAAATCGGTTGTTTTTTCTAGCATTTTTACTGGAATAGAGATACGTGTATGTATGATTGAAAGAAAGCGAAAGAAAAATTTATTTATTTTGTTTTTAATATTTAAAGTAAAATACAATCTTTATCTTTATGTTTCTCTTCTTTGGCATCGGATTTCCACGGAAAATTTTCGGCAGTTTTATCTTTTGATTGAATATAATCTCGTGCATCATCACAAAGATATTCGCCTGTTTTACCATCGATGAGAACTAATTTTGGTATGCCATTGACTTGAAATTTTTCTTCGAGTTTATCTTTAACATCCGAATGTTCGAAATCTAATTTTAACCAAGGCATTTCTTTGTAATATTCATCGTAGGATTCTTCATCATTATCCGAACTAACGAAAATGATTTCGAAATTCTTTTCTTGAGCATATTTTTCATAGAAACTAATCAATGTTGGAGTAAAACGACGGCATGGTGCACACCTACGATTTTAAACGAAAAAAAGAAAACTAAAGTTCAAATAGATAGATTATCGAATGAAAATATTTACCAATGAGCAGAAAAATAGAAACCAATAGTTTTATTTTGATATTTTTCATCTTTTAAATCGATTTTTTCATTGGATTTATTCGATATTTTCTCATTGAGTAAATCAACAAATTCGTCCATATTGTTATTTTGCTTTGTATCACGGACGATCGACAACAATATATATATTGATTTGTTATTCAAAAAGCAACTATATTTATATCATTTTTGCTTCTAACTGCCACGTGTTTATTATTCAAGGCAACAAATGGCGAACGAGTCAAAAGCGCCTCTGTACACCGAAAACAAATAAGATTAATCGTTCTATTCGATAATCACAGGATTAACAATCAATCGTAATGAATATTATTCGATTGAATGCACATGAAATATGATTGACTTTATCGTTTCAAATATGTTATTCATATGCAAACAAAAAGGAAAAACTATCTAACATTGAAATCTTTTGCTGAAGAACTATTTATAACATAAATGTACATATTTACGCGTACGTGCCTATTGACATTATGTGATACGTATCTTTGGAGACATTCTTTTTTTGATCTTGACAAAAAATAAAATGAAAAGAAGTATCAGTCCTGGTTTTATTTTCTCTTAAAACTTTAAAAAAAACAATCAATAATAATAGTTCGCATTATTATATCGATTTTGAGCGTGCTGTTGCGGATAACCACCCCCGCGGCCAGAATTTTGTTGATAACGATTCTGATTATCGCGTGATTGATTGTAATAACCATAACCTTGTTGAGCTTGTTGATACTGATAATTATTCGAGTTTTGTCTTTGGGAACTCGCTGATGTTGGATGTGAAGGAGGAGGTGGTGGCGGTTGTTGTTCTTGTTCATACTCTTCTTCTTCCTCGTAATATCCTTCCTAATAATGTACAAGACTCAATTGTTCAAAACCAAAAAAAAATATTTGTCAAAAGATTTACTTCATAAGGTTCAACATCATCGAAATTAACAATTTCTTGACTCTCATAACCTTCAAACATTACTGCACATTTTTGTTTATCATACATGATATTAATTATAACAGCGGGATAATACTAAGCATAAAAAAAACGTCAGAAGATCAACGAATATTTGTCTTCTGTTTAGATTTACTTCATTATCTTCATAATATCGAGCTAAGACTTGATCACCATTCTCATATCCAAATATTTGTTTCTACAAAAACAAAAAAGTTCAAATATATTGAGCATAACGATAAAATTTGAATTACTTGAACAGCACTCGATACACCTGATTTATTGGATGTTGGTTTATTCTGAGTCGGTTTCGGTTCAGTCTTTTGTGGTTTAGGTGTTGCACCAAAGAAGTCAAATAGTGTCACATCTTTACTCGGTCGTGTTTCTTCACCTCCATCGTCATCGTCACCACCACGACCTCGGCCTCGGCCACGACGACCACCTCGTCCCGAACCACCACGTCGATTGTTATCATCCTGTCGAGATCCTTGACCACCTTCATTTGGATCATCAGCAATTTGATTTTTTGCCCATTCGGGTACTGAAAAAAAAAGAAAAACGAGATCAGTATTCAATCTCAAACATCTGCCTACATCGCGTATTAGTCTTAATAGCTGCAGCTGTTGCAGCTGGATTCGTTGGTTTAGTTGTCACAGATGATGCCGATGATGGAATATTCGATTTTTCTACTGGCGGTCGTTGACTAACTTGTTCGAAACCTTTAGCTAAATTCACTCCTCGAATAACATCTTGCCGAGCAAAACGTTCGGTTTTCGTCGTTTGACTTTTTAGAAGTGTGTCAATAGCTGCACGACGTTGTCGTACGAATTCAGGATCTTCTTCTGTATTTTGTTGCATTTTAGCAACGTCCATCGATCGTTGAGATGTATCAACGGTTTTCGCATGTTTTGTTCCAAATGGAACCCAAGGAGGCGGTGCACCTTCACCAATTAACGTTCGAACATGTTTACCCATTAACTAGAATGCGAAAAACAAAGAAATATATAAGAAAAGAGATTCCGATGCAATACATACTCGAGTTAATTTCCATTTTTGTACAAGATCACTAACTGTACCACCGAGAATTTCACATGTTTGATCATTGAGAACGTAAAATCCATTGAAAAGTTTTGTTTTCGGTTTCAATAGAATCTTCACACCTGGTGGTGTGTCTATACTAAAAAAAAACAACAAACAAACTCTTCGATTAAAAAGCAAAAATCTGTCTACTTGAAATTTCTCAACGATGGTAAAACAAGTGCATTTTGAAAAACATGTCCATCCGTAATCATCAATCGATAGAGATGCCCTCGATGTGTTGATGTTTCGTTATCTTTTGGTGCTGTTACATTTCGAGTTTTATGCAATTGAACAATGTACGATTTAGTTGTTTGTTCGAGTCTTGCAATATCTGGAAGTGATTTGTCACCAAATTGTTTAATATCAGTCTGAAGATTTCTCATTGAAACTCAATATGAAAATCGAAATGAATATCTTACATCCAACAATTGTTTTTTTATTTCATCCAAGCGTTGTTTATTTCCTTCGAAAAACTCCTCCTTAATCGACCATCCTAGACCGTTTAATTGATCTTTGACGTTCATTTTTTTTTAAAAATAAAATCTGCAAGAAAGATTAACTATTTGTTTTTCTTAAAATTCATTACAACAAATAATATTTATTGACAATAACGACAAGAAAAAAAAAAGATAGACTGATTTTTTATTCTAATCCAAGAATGTAGTTTACACCCTGGACAATCATGAGAATTAACGGTTGCCATGCGACTAAATAACGAATCCAATCCAATAGATTTCCATAGAGAACATGAGGTTTCTAGAAATAAGCAACATTTGTTTTCGTTTGTCTTTAGTGAATAGAATGGTTTTTGTTATCTTTACCTCCCATGGGTTCGGAAACAATCGTTTTAAATCGACTTTTTCTTTACAATACGGACATGTTTGTTTTTTCCCTACGATACACCAACCACGTATACAAAATTCGTGAAATCTAATCAAACAAAATTGACTCAGAGAGAAAAGATCTTTTTTTCATTCAACGAACGTATGACCACATTGTAATTTATAAGTCTCTTCGATTAACGCTTCTTCATTATTTTGTACAAGTATTGGATTAGCACATACTGCACATGTATTCGATTCTAATGCTCGTTTAGGAAGGCCACTTTCCGAATAATACTAAATTAAATTCATTAGCATAGAAACAAAAAAAAAAGAAAATGATTCGTACGCCTATTTTCGATGCCATACGATCGGTACATGATTCAGCCATATCACGTCCTAGAACACCATAATAAATTCCATAGAACATCGTTAAAATTCCAAAATCCAGTGATGTCTATAAAAATACAATCGTATTCGTTTGTATTTTTTTTTTCAAAAAGAAAAATCAACAAACTTGAGGAGAAATTAATAATAAATTATTTATTCCGAGAAATGTCATCATAACGAGAAGATAACCTCCAATAGCTAGACCATAGGAAATCTTGTGAACTAATAAAAACCATTTATAAACTAATCTGAAAACGAATTTGTTAATTTTACTCTCTGATTTTTGCTTTTTTCTTTTGATTTACCTCGGAGTGTTTGGTGCAATGGGTTGTCGAGTTGCTCGACGTGTTACGTAGATTGTAATCAATGAAAAAAAACACCAAATAATAATAAAACGAATGTAGATGAATTTTATTGATAAACCTAATGGAATGATCCACATGCCGATCATTGTAAAAAACTAGAACATCAAAAATACAACAACGACAAATTTACAAGGACAAATCTCGAACTTCATAAGACCGAAGATGATAATTTCGCCAGATTAATAATATAAATTGACAAATAACAAGTGAAATTAATAAAACAAGTATCATTTTCATATGCATAGCCTCGTGTCCTTTATGTTTAGCATGCATGGCTTCATGTTGAACACGAAAACGTTCTTCCGGACTGAGTTTATTTAAATCATAGGTCTACGAAAAATTTTAATTTTAATTTACAACAAAAACAAAAACATTATCATGAATATTATTTCTACTTTATTAGCTAAGATAATTGTTTTGCCTAGTAGTTCCTCATCCATATCCATAGTTAAATCTAAATCGTGAATGAATGCGTGTGTGTTGTGCACATCAGATAACTCGTCATTGATTGGTAGATTTCATTCTCTAATAAAAGTATCAGTCGCTAGCTGATGTGTTTATAATTCCATGAAAATCTTGTTTTTCTTTGAGCATCTCAAACCATCAAATGTTGTTCATCATTGCAATTTTGACATTGAAAATATTTCTGGTAAACTTTTGCTTTTCGTTTTCTCTCGTTCGATTGACTTGACTAAATGCGCAGATTTTCGGAAATCATTTCGATGAAATCGTCTCGCTTAATTTCGAAGACAATGTTATCGATGAGAAATTTTCGTCATTTGCTAAACTCAATTGTCGACTTTTGAAACAATCACAAATCGATTTAACACCTTCACGTTCAATTTCGAATTTTCAATATCGTCAAGTTTGTTTTTTTCTGCATATGATTTCTCTTGGGTTTCCTATTTTTAGTTCTTTTCAAGGAAACATTATTTTACACCTTAAAACTTCATTATAAACATCGAGAGATTCAAGACTATGTCATAACCTCGTTGCCAATGGTTTGTCATTGAACTATTTTAAATAAAAAAAACTTGTTCTGCTTTCCTCTAGTGTCGAATGGTACAAGCTGAATTTCACTATCGATTGAATTTGTTTTTGAACGAACACGGTTTTATTGTCAGTGCAAATATTCTCGTTCAAAATTCGACTTGTAATATGTCGACGATTGAACGAATCAAAGATTTTCATTACAATGTTGTTGTACATCTACAACCGAATCAACTCGGTCCACAGTATGAATGAATTTGAAAAAGAAAAATGTATCGTTTTTGTTTCTAATTTTAGACCTGATGTTCAACATTTTCTTGAAAAATTAAAACGTGAACGTGAAGAAAAATTAATTGCTCAAGAAAATGACAATCGTCCATTTGTTCTTAAATATGTGAGTAGGAGCTAAGAAAATCAATATTGATCTTATTTTCATTTGTTAATCTTCAGTGGAAATATTTATTACCAATTGTCGTCATCTTCGTCCTTCAAAGTGCTTTTACCGACGGTGGCAATGGGCAATAGTCGTTGTACCTTACGTGTCTCTCTTTTTTTTTTAAATATTCGTAATTAAATAAATATACGAGAAAGACTAAGTGTATTACGAGCTAATTAAGACTTGTTTACATATGAATGTAGAATATATACATTTCTTTTTTCGAAACTAACTACTTGACAGCTGGTCGTTATTCAAGGACGGAAGAATCGTTCGTGGCTCAAGTTATTGTTCGTTATCAAATATTGATTTAATATCTCCTTGATTTCAAAAAAAAGAAACATCAACGAGTATTTTCTTTCTACTTGATGTGAACTGACAAGAATGATTATTACTTCACCTTTGATCAAGAAATGTAAAAAAATGAAATATCATTGTCAATTTTGACACGTTAGTTTTTCAAGTTAAAACAGTATTGAATTTTTTTTACTCTCTCTCTCTCTCTTTCTCTCTCTCGTGTTTACGCATTCAAGTACCTTCGTTCTTCTGTGTCATTTGTCAATAAGCACAAAAGAATGGACATACAACCAACTTGAAAATTTCTATATACTTTATACCAATAGGCATCGATTTTGATGACAAAAAACGAAGCCGCAGGAGAGGCGGTGGTAGAAAACGAGAAAGAGAGAGAGAGAGAGTAGGATATTTAGCTTCTCGATTCTTTTTTTGACAAGGTAAGTACGAAACTAACTGAGTACTAGGAAGAGGACAAAAAAAACAGTTCGAATGTTATTTATCGATGGAAGATAAATTGTAAGTGAAAAAGATACTATTTTGAAGACGACTGGAACATAATTTGATTAGAACTAATCCATCATTTTGTAGTAATTATTATTTTCTGCAGGCAGTGACCTTTTTATTGAAAAGACAAAAAAGAAAATGCTATCTGTTTAACTATTTGTCATCAAATGAGATGACATTCGTATTTTTTTCTTCTTCCTCTTCTTCGCTACCAATTAGAAAGGTGGAGGTGTCGAGCAATATTCTTGTTGATTGCATGCGCATGTCGTATTAATTCTTCCTCGAAAAAAAAAAGAACGAAGAGACGCTCATTTTCTGTTTCGAGTAAGGACATTTTCTTTTTGATCAAGGATGGTATAGTACATTCAAATAATTAACTAATTATTACTCATGTTCATTTTCTTCATGTCGTTTTGTCTAGTCAAGATAATTATGTTGTCATAAAATACTTTTTGTTAATATCAATGACAGAAAACGATAATTACAAAACCAAACTCTATATTGTATTTATATTCTAGACTATCTCAATGCAAGATGAAACTTATCGACAAATTCTTTTTCATGATAAATTCTCGTTCAAACAAAAAAATGATTTCTCAATATCAATTCAACAATTTCGAAATCAATTCTTTCTTATTGTATTTATTTGCTTGATTTTAATACCATACACGAATGCGCTCCCTATCACATCGAGTAAATTGGAGATTTGATTTAGCAATGAACAAGTTTTTGTTGTTTTGTTTTTTAGACGCTCCTTTGCGATTTGATATGCGTCGGCCTACATATAAAGTCTATCGACATTCAACTCCTAGTCCAATTGAATTTCTCAAACGCGAACGATATCGCCGAAAAATGATCGAAAAATTAGTTTCAATATTCGATGAAGACCGTTCGTTTTAAAATTCGTTTGTTTTTTCTTTCTTTGAATTCTTTTTTTTAGTTGATGGTCAATTATCAAAAGACGAATTATATTCACTCAGTTTACGTTTAAATATTTTTCCAAAATTTCATCAATATCTCAAAAATTCGAATTGAATCGTTTTCTTTTTCTTTTTGTTGTAATTAAAAAAAAACAAATCTATATAAACGAATGATATCAGGATCCAGAATGAATCGATTTACGAAGTCTAGCTCGTCGTTGTTTTTGTATAAAACTCCAATTATTATAATGAAAACTTCCATAAGTCATATTCGTCGTTTGATAGTGAGGTGATAATTGTCGAATTAAACAGACTTGTCCATTGCACATAGTTCGATAGATTTGTTGAATAGGTCGAAAAGATTTTCGTTTAGTCATATTAGAAACAGAAAAAAGAAGTCTATAAACGAGCGCCTCAATCTAGAAACTAAGGACATCTAGACAATCCAAATTCTACCGGGATAAATCCAGACAAAAAAAGTGAATGAGTAAGATGTTTGATAAGTGTATTATTATTATTCTTATTATTTTTTTTTGTTGTTGTCGAATATCATCATGGGTACGAATGCCGAATTCAATCTTCGTTTTACGAAGAAAATGATCGAACGAGAAGCAGCAGCTGCTGAAAAGAAATATGAAGCTAGTCGAAAGAAAGCGTTGGACGCTTTGAAAAAGTCAGGCGATGTTGAAACAGCACGAATCTATGCTGAAACAGCCGTTCAAAATCGAACTTCACATAATCAATTTCTTATCATGGCTTCACGTATCGATAGTGTCATTGCTAAAGTAATTTCGAGTTATTTTATTCATTTTTGGTTGATCGATTTTCTCGTTTAGATACAACAAGCAAATGCACAACGAGTTATGTTGAAAAATATGAAACAATTAGATAAAATGCTTGAACATGTCAATAAAGATATGAATGCAGCTGAATTAGCTCGAGTTATGGAAAAATTCGAACAAGTCTGTCGAAAAGGAAAACAAATTTAAAATCGAATTGACTTTTATTTTTCATAGGAATTCGAAAATTTCGATGTTAAAGATCAAGTTATGAACAATGCAATGAATCAAGCCATGGCAACGAGCACGCCAACTGAGGCTGTACATGATCTCTTACGACAAATAGCTGACGAGAATAATCTCGATGTTCGTGATCAATTAAACGAACTTCCAGGAGCCTATCAACCTGTACGAGAAACAACACAAGCCCAACGAGACGAAGCTGCATTGAAAAGTCGATTTGATGCGCTTCGTCATGCAACTTAAAAACATTGATTTGTCTGTGTAAAATGTGCGAATTACTTTCTATATTAAATATTCGTAAAATATAATCCACGATTTGTTTTTTTTTCTTCAGTTTTTTCCCTTTGTATTTACTTTTTATTGCTTATCGAGAGAAACAGAACGCAAGAAAAACGAGTCACATTAAAGTGAAGAAAGAATACAAACACAAATAAACATCGAAGAAAATACCGGGTTTTTCTTTCGTTATTTCATTTTATCTTGGGAAATTGTTGTTTTCTTTTGCATGTCTTTATCTTATTCTTGCAGATGAATCTATTTGAGAATTATGCGTTTATAAATGCGGAGGATATTGTTCGAGCAAATATTCGTTCGACAAACGTGTGTATTTTCAAATTTCTCAATTCTTTCCTCAGTTGATCATTATTTAGATTGAGATAGACGCAGATAATTTAATTGGCACTCTGAAACCATTGATTTTTCTTGCCAACTTAGAAGATTCTAGACGAGCAAATCTACATCGAAATATCATACAGAAATTACAAGCAAAAGTTTGTTGACGAGGAAAAACAAACAAATTGGAAATTGTCCATTTTTAGCCACGTACACTAGAACTATTGAAATGTATTGGATATGATTTAAATCCAACAGGAGATTATGGTTATCAGCATACAAGCGATCCTGAAGTGATAAGTGCACGACAGAGTGCAGCAAATGAACTTGACAGTTTAGTTCAATATTTAACAGCGATTAAAACAAATCCACCGGCAGATTTTAAAATATTCATTCAAGTAAATCGATTGATTTGTGAGGTTATATTTTTTTTCTCTACCGTATTTGCAGGCAAAAGTTACTCGAAAAGAGAGCGTTCGTCAACAATCAGCAACATCTCCTTCACCTGAACGACATCGACAGTAGATTTTCTTTACGAAATCTTCTATTGTTGTTCTATTTTATCTTCTAGTCATTCATCACCGTCACAACGCCGAGTAAGTTTCTTTTTACTTTATAGAAAATCAAAACTCATACGTTTTACAGCACCGCTCACCATCACCATCACCACCACCAGCAACAACAGTGTCGGAAACACGTCTACCTGATTACGTAATTGTACAAGAAAATAATGAGAAAACAATCGATGCCGTGAGAGAATTTAAAGTTCGAAACGATGAATATTTATTTGTTTTTCATTTTGATAATTTCCTTCTTTTGTTTTCTTTCGTTCTTCAAGAAAAGTCTCGTCACTCGACACACGGATTCAGTTGCTCACAGTTTTATTCGTCGAAAACTATTAACATTTTTATTCAAACAAAAATATCCTGACGCATTCATTGTTGGGAATGAGGAAGTCGACGGTACTATTGATTATCAAGTTTCTGAACTAAAAGCACACGATTCACTTCGCGATTCGACAACATCCGATGAAGTCTATTACGAATGTTTACTTCGAACAAATTATCAAACTGATAGAGCAATTGAAATGTTGACGAGTAAACGGCCAAATTTAATTCCGCCACCTGAACCAGAATTACCTCGTGGACCAACAACAACCACACTTGCCAATAGTCTTGGAAGTGTTCAAAATCGATGGACTTTACTCACGGATTATGCAAATGAACATAATACCGAACAAGTTTTACTTCAAGAGGGTGATGTAAGAATTTTGCTATCAAAACGATAGGAATGTACGTATCTTGAATGGCGATGTTTAGGAATGGAAAAATACGGCTCATGTTATCACAGCTATTTTACAATTTCGAAAGAAATTTCCATCACCATCGACTAATCTTTCTGTTGTAAATGTAAGAGTACAAATGAATCAATAAATTGATAGATGAATTTTTCTGATTTTAGAAAATGTATCGATTAATATATAATGAACTATCGTTGATTATTGATCCGCCACCCTCGGAATTAAAAATTGAAATTATTGCAAATGTTCTTTGTGAAATCCCATCGGAGAATCTCGAACATTTTAATATGACTGATTTACGTGATATTATTCAATCATGCGGAAATATGGATATACCTGATGATTATGATGAACGTGTAAAGAAATTCTTCTCACGTGAATGTCCAATATGTTTTGGTTCATACACGAATAGTTATATGCAAGAAATGTTTCTCTGTACTCATAAATGTTGCTTAGAGTGTGTAAAAAATCATTACCGTAATGCAGTAGCAGAGATATCCGATCTGGAATCATTGAATAAATTAACGTGTTTCGAGGAGGCACATCCGATAACTGAAGATACGAAAATGAATTTTTTTACTTTTCTTGGAACCAAAGTAGATAAATATTTTTTTTCTTTTTCTTCAAATGAAATCATTCGATTTAGATGAATCAATGGTTTACGGATGAACGACGAGTTCTTGATCTTTATCATGAAAATCTCTATATGGCAACACGAGATACTCAAGATATGAAATGTGGCAATCCACGTGTAGATGAATTTTTTTATTGAGTAATTGAAAATACAAGAAACAAATTCTTTTCGTTTAGTGTACAGCGTTTTTCAGCAACGATAATAATAATGAAGTAGGACGTGTTCAATGTCCACATCCAAATTGTAATTTTCAACAATGTCGACGATGTGGTCGAAAAGTATTCTACGAACTAAGTTTTGTGTTAAGTAAATTGTAAATTTTGATTTCAGTGGAACAATGAACATAGGGGTAAAAATTGTCAAGAGTATGCTGATTGGTTGAGAGAAAATGATCCCGATGATCCTGAAGTTCAATTGAATAAATATTTAAATACAGCCGGTATGATGTGTCCAAACGAACAATGTCGAGCTGTTTTTGAATAGTATATAGATCCAAAAACAAAAAGAGAAATGATTTGAAAAATTGATTATCGTTTTTCTCTAGTCAACCTGGTGGTTGTGAACATTTTCGATGTCCACAATGCTCAACAGAATTCTGTCGAATCTGTTCGGCATTATTCTATAATCCTCAACATAATACCGTACGAATACTATTTGAAATAAGAAAATGAATTCAATTATTTTGTATAGATTTGTCCGAGACAAAATTGCTCAATGAAAAAGACACTTCATGCACATTGTTGTTTGAATTGTTTTCGAGAAATTCGAGATGCTGACAATGATGAGATTATTCAATTGTTAACTGTTCGTTTTGTTGTTGTTGTTGTTTTATTTTCATTTGAAAATCTTTATTCAAGGCCCATAGAGTCAATGTCAACGAAGAACTTCGACAAAAGCCGCAAGCATCAAGTCCAAAATGTCCAGTCGAAGGTTGCACACGAGCTGCATCAGCTACATGTGAAAATCGTTTTTGCGAGTAGGTTATTTGACATCTTCAAACTTCGGATTTATATTTATAATTTAGCGTCTGTTACAAACAATTTCTTTGTCTTCTCGTTTGGCGTAATGAAATCGAACCTTGGTAAAAACGAAATAAGATCTCTTCCATTTTTTTATTCAGTTCTTGTTTTTTTTCGTAGGGTGTTATATACAGATAATAATTTAAGACAAAAACTACTCGGTGCATCTGTGAATATACCTGCGAATGCAACACGAGAGAATTTAATTAATGTGAGTTTTTGATGAATTATTGTATTTTGTACGATTGGTTTGTTTTTAGTTAGCAAAACAACATTTGAAACAATTCTTAGGCAAACCGAAGAAGATTCAAAGAAAATAATCAAATTTACAGTGATAGTTTCTTTTTGTCCAAAAAAAAAACACATTTTTTTATGCAAGATTGTTTTGAAAAAATAGAACAGAAATACAGATTGTGATGTTTCACATTCGATTTATTTCTAGATTTTATCGAAATCACAAACAGTTCATACCTATTCTCGTTATTAAATTTATTTAATAAACGAATATAAACTTTAACTGATTGGTTCATTACTTATTTGATCAGCTGAGACAAATCATACAATGTCGACTTACGGATTAGCTGCTGGTAACAAAATAAACGAAGTAGCTTTCAAAACTTTCTTTTTTATAGTATATTATTCTCGTTTATTAGGATACGTTAGAACTTGTTAGAGAAGTTAAAGTAACAAGAAAAATCTTCATTTATTATTTATAAAAGTTATTTTCATAGAAAAAATTGAAAGAGCAAATGGAAAAGACTAAAACAGTTACAGAAAGTGATGTTGCGTTTGCAACATTTGATGTTAAAAGCGAAAAGGGATTTTACAAGGGTGATATTGAGAAAATCAAGAAATCTGAGATTGATGGTGATCAAAATTTAAATAGCTGTTTTGATATATCGGCTGCTTATGTCTATGATGTGAATAATATTCAGTCCATATTGGAAAACGAACGAAGAAAATATGATAAAGATTCGAAATCATATCCAAAAAGAAAAATTCTCGGAAACTCGGTGGAAAATACTATTTCTCCATTAAATCAATTGTCTCGCAATCGAAATATAAGACTCATGGATTTATTTCACGAAATTCAGAGTGTTCGAGAAAAGGATGTTTTAGTAAGTTCATTTGCCAACAACGGAATTAACATTGACATAAATAATTATTACATTGGGTTTTTTTCATAGCGTGCTGATCGTATGTTTTATAGTGAAGCTAATCAGTTAGTTAAATATCTAGAAAAATATACATTGGAAAATGCTCATGATCAAGTACAAGCTATCTGTTTAATGCATTATAAACCGGAGTCCGATGAATACCTTGATGATTTTGTTAGAAAATATCGAACTTTCGAATCAGCATATTCATATTTACAGAACATAGTAAAGAAGAAAAAGAATAAAGCAAGTCATTAGTAGTCGTGGTTTTAATTTTTATTAGCAGAGACGTTTTATTCTAGGTACAAGAATCAGGTCAACGACCGTCATCCTCTGATCAATCAAGACATAACAAGCCACAATCTTCGGATGATGGCTCCACACATAGCCCTGGCTCATCTTCTAATCGTCCACTCTATAATTCTTTACAACCAGGAAGAGGCACACATTCACACAATTAGTAAAGAGATAAAAATTAAATACACAAATTATTGTTTATTTGTCTAGAAACTGCAATGCATGAATATCAATGACAAACAGTTTTTAAACAGAAATATTCATTCAAGACTAAACATATCGTTCTTCACGTTTCTATCTTTGTATTAAATTGAAATGATTAACATATACAAGAGCAAATTTTGTTGTTTTTATATATAAATTAAAAGTTTGGATTTTTCATTATTCTAATTATTTCTGAAACTGCAGTAAACCCAATAAAATAAGAAAAAACGAAGTCAGCCTTTCGATCAAGCAATTACTCATTTGAATCACTATTTATTTTCCTTTGCATCAATGGTTTGTCACGCTTCATTAGATAAGAATACAAAAGAAAACTATTATTAAATGACTAATTACAGTCAAAGGTTTTTCTAATGAGAAAAAAAAACTATGGCAAATTTAGGCGTCTGAAAGCAAAGGTAATATCATCGAGCAAAAACGAACATTTATTCTATCGATCGTAGACATCAAAATTTATAGTGCACTTGTTCTATTTTCATTCATTATATGAGCACCGAACGCTTTCGTTCTTCAACAAAGAGGCATCGTAGTAGCGATATTTCAACTAGTAAAAGTTTAAATGGACTGGAAAGTCTTTCACTCATATGGTTAGACGGCAATGCTAACAAAGAAACTGATGATACCTATAAAATCATTTCACATTTTCAAAAAACAATCACCAATATTAAATCATTCGATGATGGTGATCAATGTGTCGAATTTCTTCAAGAATCAAATCACGATAAAGTCTGTATGATTATTTCGGGTTCATATGGCGAAAGGATTGTGCAACGTGTGCATTCTATGAATCAAATCAATTCAATTTTTATATTCTGTCGAAACAAGAAATATCATGAAGAATGGGTAAAGAGCTGGCCTAAAATCCGAGGTGTTTTTACTGAAGTACAATCGTTAGCCAATGCTTTGACAAAACTATGCCAACAATATGAACACGATCCTATACCATGGACCTGTGTGAACACCACTGAAGATATTTCAAGGCAAAATTTTGATAAGATAGATCAATCGTTTGTTCGTATGCACGTATTGAAGAAAATTTTACTTCAATTACCATTCGATCAAAAACAATCACTCCAAGACTATGTTAAATATTACCGGAATATGTTTGCAGAAAATGATGAAGAAATCAGGTTTATTAATTATTTTGAAAAGAATTATGGCCAAATGCCATGTACTTACTGGTATACATGTAATCGATTTCTATCTTCGATGATTAATCGTGCTTTCAGAATGATGGATATGGATCTGATTCTTAAACTTGGTTTTTTCATTGCTGATTTGCATCGTTCGATTACACAACAATTGAACAAACATATTCCATATTATCCAAAGAGATTCTACTATGGACAAGGTGTATATAAATCTGATTGGAATAGAATACGAGAAGCCAGAAATGGATTATTTTCATTCGAAAGTTTTATGTTGGCTAGCGAAAATAAAAAAGTTCAAATGAATTATGCTAAAAATGCATCATCAAATAATGACATGATCGGTATTCTATTTGTCATTGTCGTAGATTTTATTAGATCGACATCACCTTATTTTTTGATTCCAAATGATAATCAATCTCAATCAAAATACTACGAGATTCTCTTTACTTTGCATTCAGTTTTTCGTATTGAAAATATCGTGCAGAATGGTGAAGATTCGGATATTTATCGCGTGGAATTAACTTTTTTATCTGACCATGATACCGATCTTCATGTGCTTTCCAAACGAATACATCGAAGATACAATTTTAATCATCAAGAATGGTATCAATTGGCTGAATTCTTACAAAAAATAGAAAACTATGAGAAAGCTCAAGAAATCTATGAAAAACTACTCAAACAATGCACAAATAAAAAAGAGACAATATCAATTTATTATAAACTCGGATTGCTAAAAGATCAAACAGGAAAATATGACGAAGCTATTGAATTCTATGAAAAAGCACTTTCAAAACAAATGCAATTACATGATCAAAATCATCCTTATTTAGCTAGAACATACAGTTATATTGGTGATTCATATTACAACATGAAAGAATATGATAAAGCACTTTCGTATTATCACGATGCATTTCACATTCGACGGAAATCGCTTTCCTTCAACGATCCCTCTACAATGGCAACGCTCAATGATATTGGTCATACTCATTTCAACATGGGCAAATATACTGACGCGATTTTACCGTATGAAAAAGTACTTGAATGGCGACGAAGATCATCCCGCTGTGATTACTACGATCTAATTGTAGCTTATAACAATTTGGCTTTGACACGATATAAACAAAATGAATATACGAAAGCATTAAAATTATATGAAGAAGTGTGTTCAATCCAAAATGACTTAACTTCACGGAATCATGCTGATTTAGCTTTGACTTACAGTAATATTGGTCTTATATACAATGCAATTGGCGAATATGAAAAGGCACTGTCATATTATAAACGTGCAAGAGTAAGCCAAGAGAAATGCTTATCGGTTGATAATGTGGATGAGATCGCACGTATTTGTTCAAATATCGGTGTTCTCCTTGGTCGAATCAATAAGCCCGAAGAAGCACTTGATTTTCTTGAACAAGCACTTACCACTCGACAAAATATTCTTGCACCGAATCATCTCGATTTAGCTGTGAACTACAATAACATTGGTATAATTCATGAACAAATGGAAAACTATTCAGAAGCATATTCATCTTATGAGAAGGCTGTCAAAATAGCTGAACAATCGTTAGCTGCCGATCACGCTAATCTAACAATGTATAAAAACAATTTGAATAGATTCAATAACGAATAAAGGAAAAAAACGAAGAAGAGAGAGAAATATAACACACTTGCACGCGCATCTATAATCTAGAGCAAAAGAAATAATCACTAGCTTTTCAGAAATGTAAATAGTTACTAAGGAGAGAGAGGGAAAAAGAACTTTTATAATTGAAGTCAACGATTTGAATGTAATCCTGTAATAATCTTACGAGTAATTTGATGACAGTTATTTCGAGTTCGAATATAATTACATCTCCGTTTCGAATTATCATTGACGTTAAAGACAAATGACAATAACAAGTAAAGACAAGTTAAGTATGTGTCGTCAAATTGAATTAGATTACTTGCAGCTGTTTGAAACTATTGATTGATAAGAGAAAATTAGTTTCAATGTCTTGTTCTTCTGATTTTTTTACGTGGAACAGGAACAAAAAAAAACTTTTTATATCTTATCATATGACAACTTACTTGTTTTCTTTTTCTTTTTCCTTCTTCGTTCTTGTTCTCGGATTTTCTACGTAATTATAAACCGCATTTCTGTGCCATGATTATGGGTGACTATATAGCTACTTTCCTTCGTTCTTTTTTCTTTTCCACTAATAAAGTTTCTTTTTCTAAAGAAAAGATAAGATCTTCGATAAAAAGACAACGTTAGCATTGCATGTTTGAGAAGGCAGCTTCGAAGTTTTTTCTGTTTTTATTATTATTATCAACTGCGCGAATCGTCGATTAATCGATGTCAATAATTAAGTATTCTAAATGTCATTCGAATTTCAATTCTCACTCGAGTCATTTTTCAATCGAAACTATCGATTATTTTGACATGTTCTATTCAGATTCATAGCGTACATGTGAGATGATGGATAGAATATTAGTCGGCGATGTCTTTTCATTTAGTATTGAGCCTTTTTTCCCCTCTCTCTCTTCTTTCTTTTTCTCCTTTTCTTAGTCGTAACGCATAAAAGAAATCTAATGGGCCGTTGTTGCGTTACTTTTTAAAAAAATATTCTTTAGAAGAAAAAAAAAAGAAGGAAAATATTGAGCCGAGAACGTGTCATGGTAAAATAACAACATTAGGAAATGTTGTTCTTTGTTTGTCTTCTCCATAAAATTTCTTTAAATAATTAAAACAAAACAGAAAACAAGAACGTAAGAATTTCAACAATATCACTTGTAGATAAACCTAAGGAAATGAAAGATTGATACTTATGAACATAATTCAATTTGACAGCTTAAATAGCTGTTCATTCTCAGGAATATTGTATTGATGAGACGATGATCTTTTTTTTCTTTTTCTTTTTCTCTGCACACTCTCTCTCTCTTTTTCTTTCTATTTCAGTAAAACTAATGCCAATTTCACATGATATGAGATCGAAATACGTGTAGCCGTACAATGCAATCATTTATCAAACGTCGTTTCATACGACAGTTAAATTTTACTGATGAATATCTTCTATCATCATCGAATCGATTGAATTCATTGGATATGTCATCGACAGGATTTTCTTTTAATCGAGAATTGACGAGTAAACTAAAACTACGCACATCTTCTCAATCTTATTATTTATGTTTCTTTTTCAGCTTTAACAAAAACTCAAATTAAAGTTATTGTAACTGTAGTTTTTATTATTAGTTTTATTATGTTGATTATTGCTTTCTTTCGATTTAAGTAAGTTGATGACATGTACGTCCGATTTTATATCTCCATGATCGATCGATATTGTCTATGCGTATTTTATAATTCATCGATTGACGCGTATATATATATATACAAAAAAAAATCGAGAGCATGATATGATACATTTAACTTGATTATATAAACAATCGATTGACGGAAATAATGATGATACAAGTTTATATTTGATTTGAATACAATTTTGTTGTTTTTTTTTCTTCGTCCTAGAAACGCTTGTCGAACTGAACAAACAGACAATTTACAAACCGATATCATACGAATTCGTACGGCACAATACAGCGAGCCAAGTTCTCGACGTGGTAGTGTTGGTGTAAGTGCAAATGCTCATTTATTGAATAAACACATTCAATTTACTCTTCTATATTTCTCATACTGTAACCGTCAGATCACTAATAATTTTTTCCCTCTCTCTCTCTCTCTCTCGAAGAAAAGAAGAAGGAAAAAACGAGAGCATTGAGACATCGATCTATATATATATATACACTTAATATTACCCGTTCAAAGAAACAGAACAAACACATAATAAATTATTAGCAAAAGAAAGAAACCGAGAAACGACAATTGCGAGAACGTAAAAGAATAGTGTTCAATCAATTGATTCAAGAGAAAATCTAAGAAACGAGACATTCAGCTATTTATATATTCATTTACTTTGCTTTTTCTTTTCGAAAGAAGAGAAATCCAACGAACCTAATCGTAAGTGTACACGAGAACTTATTAGACGATTTAATGAAGAATAAGCTTTCTAAGCATATTCTTATCATCTTTCATCATTTCACTTGAGACATCGGATAATAGAATCCTGATTGGTATCGTGACATGCACTCGGTTCCAATGAAAAGTCGAATCGTATCGATAGTTTATTAGTATATCATCGAATACTCTTCGAAATAAATAAGTATATATTTATTTCTCGTTGTTTTTCACGTCATCATAATCAAGGACGACAGAGAGAGAGAACTCGTTCCCTTGTTATTCGACCATTGTGAACAATTGTCACGATAGTTAATAACACATCCTGTTAGTGATTAGAAATATAGCTTTTTTTTTCTCTCTTTCGCCCCCCCCCCTTTTTCTGACTCGAGAAATTGAATAAAATATCAAAAAAAAATTCTTTGGTTCTTTTTATATCGTGCTAATCAGGTTTTTCTTTCTCGTTCTTCCTTTCGAACAAAATCCAAATAAGTTTTATTTGATTAGACTCAGATAAAATTAATTTAGTTTTTTTTTCCAAAAATTTTTTTGATTACATAAGAGAATCGATATGTTTACTTATGAGTTGATTGAATCGAGTAGTTCGATTGTCTCGTTACATAAACGAATAAATCAAGAAAATATAAACAAGTTCTTAATTGAAAAAAAACTGTCTTGTTTTAGTATTACACACAGAAATACAATCGTCCACAAGTAAACACACATTTCGATGAACAATCGACGAGTTCATTTCCGAACAAACGTTTGAGTGTTCCTGCTTGCGATCCGCTAACGAAAGTAACAGCTGCCAGTGTTTTACCTTGTACACGCGGAGATCGAACAGACGTTAAACATCAACATTATCATGTCACCACCTCCTGTGACACATCGAAAATTTCTAATCTAAAATCAATTACATATTCGACAACATTATTACATCCCGTAAGTTAGTTTTAGTTTACCATTAGAAAATTCCTCCTCCAAAAAACTCTTCATAACTAACGTGATCGACACTTGTTTATCTTTACTTCTTACTAATCGTTTTCTTTGTCTTGCCCTTGTTATACATACATTCTTACACATGATAATACAAATAAACCGATAAACGACATGGTAAAGATTAACGATCAACAACACGCACACACATATTGCAAAAAACACAAACCAAAAAGAAAAAAAACCTTAAGTATCCATTTTTTTTGTTGCTTGTCATCGCCCGAAGCATTCACATGACAGGTGGAATGTCGTTTAAGGCTAAACTATTTGTTCGATTTGTCTAAGCAAAGATAATCAATATTTGATATCGTTCGATTATTCATGAATATTTCATTAACAGTTTATTCGTCGAACAACCAATTAGCAAGAAAACTAATATGTCCAAACTGTCAATCAACTTTTTTTTTCAATAATCAATCGTTCTCAAAGGCAAGAGAGAAATGCAAAAATGACTATGCATTCGTTACTCGAACATATTGTCAAGATATGTTCTCTATTGATCGATAAATGCCAAATAGGGAAATAGTTAGCTCACCGACTTAGAGCTGTCTATCAATCTATACGCAAGAGTAATGATGTCGATTTGTCTGTCTAGAGACTAAAAATCAATTTTCTATGCATGCTATATAGTTCTAAGCTAATCATTTAGTAAATAACAAGAAGGAAAAAAAAAGTTAATTTCATTTCTAATCTTCAATTAAAAATCGATTTTTTTTTCTCTCTTCTAAAGAAAAGAACAAATATCTTTCGCCTTCTTTTTTTTCTGTCATAGAACATATTGATAATAAGATTGCATGAGAGCATACTCATATTCTACTTGTTTTTTATTTTGTTAATGCAAATTGAATCTATCTACTGTGACGACGAGCCAGCTTTAATGCGACTAGTCATTCAGTAAAGTAGAAGCATAGAGAGGAGAGGAGGGGAGAAGAGAGCATGTCGTTTTCCTGTGCTTAGATATTCTCTTTGCTTGTCTCTATTCGTGAATTCTTATACTCGCTCATTTCTGTCAGCCGCAAGAAACAAATATCATAAATGGGAAAAAGAACGAGAAAAGGCTCTCGCTGTCATGTTAATGAAAAAGAATGCCGTTCGTCATCTTGACTAGAGAATAGTAGGAGAAAGAAAGAACGTAGTCGAGTCAATTGACATGTTTGGATTGTGTGTATGTGCACATCATCACTATTGTTCGTCTTCTTCTTCTTCTTGTATTTTAAGATAAACTATTTCTTATTGTTTTCTCTCCTTTTTTCTTCTTCTTTATTTCGTTTCCTTATTTATCGTTAATCAAATCTGATCATAACCAAAAAAAGAAACATGGCCTTCGTTTCTTGTTCTTTTCTTTTCTTTTGAAATCAATCTATGATTATCAACAATTAAACAAAATAAAAAGATTTCTAAAATTACGCCTAAATTCTTTCAAAGCTGTCGTCGCCAACACTACACAAACTTTGTTTACCGTGTATTACCGCACGAAATCATTCACGTCAAGATAAACTCTCGAAATCTACTTTACAACATCGTTCAACACATAATGAACCTATTAGATCATCTCAACAAGTTCAATTGCCGTCAAGTAACAATGAAACAACAGTACAGAATAAAATTTATGTCAAAGAAAACAATGCTAATCATATCACCGACACATCAGAAAGAAAAGATAATGAAATCTTAGGAGAAATAAACCGAGATATTCTACCAACTTCATCTGAGATAATAGAATCAGCAGTCTCACCAGATGAAGATCATCAACCGGTAGGTAACTTCTCCTTCGCCTCTCTCTCTCTCACACTCTCCTTTTCTTCTTGTTCAAAAAAATAAGAAAAAAAAACTAATTCAGCTTCTTCTTGCTCGCTTTCTTCTTCTCCTCATCATTATCCTTGTTCATTTTTCTTCATTTTCTTTCCTTCTTCTTTTTTTTTTATTCTTAATCTATTCTTCATTATTTTTCTTTTTGTTTGTATGTTCTAGTACGATGATCAAACTCCACTATTAACATCTACTCATAAGAATTCATTGAATCATAATACTCGTAAATATTCTCTCAATGCTCTTTTACCACTTGTACGTCCTTCGAACTCACATCCCCTGTGTTCTTCATTGACATCTACGATAGCCGACGGCACACATACCGATACTAATGATGGTAGTGTCAATTTAAAACCTTGCCGACGTGCATCACTTTCGATTTCGTTACGTCGTAGTACATTTGCTAAACAACCGAAAGTTTTCTGTTCAACAATTGATTCAACAACACAAACAAATTCATTAGATAAACAAACTTTATCTCATTCAAAAGATTTCATGCACAAAATCGACCGTTTCCGCTTCATCGACGATAGTGCTTCGAGCACAACAACAGTTACATCGCCTGTTGAAAATATTGAATATAATAATAATAATAATAATAATGCTAATAATCATCGAATACATACGGCTATTGAACAATTCGATGATGATATGAGTATGCTAATTAACTGTCTGAAATTCGAACAACAACAGCAAGATCAGACAGCAAGAAATATCCTTCAACGACCACAAACAATAAGCAAACCGGTGACGAGAACAGCACGCGTACGTGCAAATATTTTCCTTTGCTAAGTAAATTATTTTAATAATTAATTATATTTAGAATATTTCGATGAATCAAACTAATCCAATGAATATTCCACATTCGATAACATCATTACCATTATCGAAACAACGTTATTCAACTGAACATAATGGTTATTCACGTTCGATGGATTTTCGTTCGATACGTGATTCGTATGATAGTAGTTCATCATCGACAATGACACTTACATCACAACGTAGTCTAACAAGTTTAGAATTCGATGATAATAGCAAACCGTCCGGTGTACTTGTTGATGATGATTTTCTTCCGATGTCATCGCCTATTGATGAACATTTTTGGAATATGTCAACAACAAATTCTTATCAATCGAATCTATCGGAAAGTTTTTTTCCTAATGTTGGCTCATCACCTGATATCGAAATCAAACAGTTTCATTTTCCACAATCGGAAATCTCGTGTGACGAAGATGATGACGATGACGACGATAGTACATCATCGATAATTCAACAAATACCAGCGATTAATACAAAAGAAAATCTTTCTAATCCGTCCAATACTCATAATTCCATATCTGATCAATCATTCATTGAAAATCATTCAGAAGACGATGACACTCACGATAGTTCAGTCAATGAACTATCCGAAGGTGATGAGAGCGCTGATAATGGTGAAATCGATCTTGAACAAGAATTTCAATTATCTCAAACGAATCCATTGTGGTCAATCAATAATCAAGATGTATATCTAATCGAAAGTCATCAAAACAATTCGTCGCCACAAAATTCTACTCGACCAATATCATCAATTATGAAAATAACCCCGTCAAAATCTATCGAAACACCACCTGAAGAACAACAACAACAACAAACATTAAAACCTAAAGTTCGTTTCAATCTTGATCCTCAATATGAACGTGAACGTGAATGGAATAAAGTGAATAAATTACTTGGAAACAGTGTCGAATGGACAGATGAATTCGAAGTCTAACTAAAAATATAAACAAATGTGCGCGTGCATGTGTTTCTTTTTTTTCTGTTTTTTTTTGTGTATTCAGCAATCGATGTTTTTATTTTAAATTAGTTTTTCAACAAATGATTGCCAGATATGTTCTATTCAGAAATAATCACTATGCCATCACTGTCATTGTCCGATGTTGAAGTTTTCTAGACAAGATAAACTCTCGATTATTTTGATTTTAATGTATAAATAGTTGTTTACTGGTGGTAGTGGTTGAAATGATCGTTTAAGACTTTCAATTTCGAGTTTTAGTTCATTGATTGATGTCGATGTTTGCTGTGGATCGATTTGAGTTAATGATGAAGCTGTTTGTTCGAGTTTATTAATAGTTGATTGTAAACTTTGAATAGATTTCTGTAGATTAGCGATAAGTTGATTGATTGAATCGTTTTCTGTCGATTGTTCATGCGCAGGTGTCGGTGAGAGAAATTTTTCTTTGATTAGATGTATAGCAAAAACAAGAACACTGGCAAATGTTAAATTATTTAAAATTTTTCGAGTAGTTGAAGGAGTTTGAATTTGTCTAGACGATGTATCTTCAATTGGTAGAAATTGAAATGCTTCATTGATTTCCGTATCAGTTAATCCTAAATGAAATAATAGATCAATTCAAAGAATCTATTCAAAGGAAACCTTTCTTCTGTAAAAATTGTCGTTTTCTATCAATTGGTTCATCAATAATCTTCGGATTTTTCAAAAAATCAATTGCAATATCAACCTAAAAGTGTCATCGATCAATTGTCATCGTTCGATTGAAAAATTATTCATTCTACTAAATCTGATCGAATTGAATCCGATATTGATGATAAATCTGCCATAGTCTAGTGATAGAAAACAATCATTCAAAGGCTACACTTTCGATTAATTAATTTACGAAAAGAAAAAAAAGAACAAAAATTTAATTTAGAAAATAAAAAAATTAACGCGTTGTATACATCTGACAGAACACTATCATCAAATCACTTTTTAGCTTTATGATCTTCGTAGTTTTGATAATGAATCATGTACTAGTAAATTGTTCTGTGTCACTATCAATTCCGTAATTTGAAATTAAGGAAGTTTTCTCATCATCTGACGATAAGATACACACAATCATCATGATTCATTCAACCTATTTTTATTCGATTTAAAATTCTTCAATAAAAAATCCAACAGAGGTCTCCGTTTACGATCAATAATAATGACGTCATTTACGTATTATTTATTCGTTATAAAAAAAGAACGTGTAGCTATTTGTTTATTCAGTAGATTTTCAATTACTTTGTTTGTGTGAATATGTCGACGAACCCGACAACGCTTCATCGAAGAAACAGCGCAGCTGTACATTCATTTCCCAGTCCTTCGATGGTTTCAATTGTGCTTGGTGCTCAATGGGGTGATGAAGTGAGATTCGAGGTGTGAGAGAATCGAATAAGATAAATTATTTTTTGCGTCTAGGGCAAAGGAAAATTAGTTGATTTATTAGCATCTGAAGCTGATGTTGTCTGTCGTTGTCAAGTAAACGAAATTATTCAAGAGAAAATATTCGATTCTAGACTCGATTTTATTTAGGGTGGCAACAATGCTGGTCATAGTGTTGTTGTTGAAGGTGTTGAATACGATTTTCATATGCTTCCATCAGGTTTCCATTTACAAAATTGTATTAACATAATTGGTATGCGAATAGACTTGGGTTATCGAATTAGAAAATGACTTTTTTTTGTATAGGTAATGGATGTGTTGTTAATCTTCCGGAATTAATCGAAGAAATTCAAAAGAATGAATCCCGAGGTGTAACGAACTGGAAAGAACGTTTATTAATTTCCGATCGAGCACATCTCGGTAGGAAGAAAAGAGAAGAAATGTGTTTTCGAATGACAGATTTGTTGTTTATTAGTTTTTGACTTTCATAAACAAACCGATGGGCTCATTGAACGAGGTCGTGGAACGAGCAGGTTAGTACTATTAGATTTTTTTTTGGAAAACTAAACATCGAATTTAGTCTCGGAACAACTAAGAAAGGTATTGGACCGACTTATTCATCTAAAGTAGAACTTGTTCGAGTTGAAAAACAGAAATTTATCGTCATTTTTCTCTAGGCAACACGTAATGGCTTACGAACAGTTGATTTAATCGGCGATTTTTCCATATTTGCTGAAAAGTAATTGATTTCCAATCAGTTGAATATATGTACGCTTTTCTTTGCTAGATTACGAAGTCTTTACAATTATTACAAACAAACATTTCCTGATTTGGATGTTGATATTGAAAAGACCATCGAACAATTCAAAGGTTATGCTGACTATTTTCGTCCAATGATTATCGATACGATTGCCTATTTGAACGAATCGATTCTCGACGGTTCGAAAAAGATTCTCGTCGAAGGTGCTAATGCAACTATGCTCGATATTGATTTCGGTACATATCCGTATGTAACATCATCGAATTGCAGTGTCGGTGGTGTTTGTACGGGTCTTGGTCTTGCACCGAAATATATTGGCGATATTTACGGAGTTGTCAAAGCCTATACAACAAGAGTTGGCGACGGAGTTTTTCCAACAGAATTAAAAAATGTATGAAAATAGAAGAAAAGAAGTTTGAGTTTTTTGAGTGTTCGTAGGAAATTGGTGAACATTTACAAACTCGAGGTCGTGAATGGGGTGTAACAACAGGTCGTAAACGTCGATGTGGTTGGCTTGATCTCGTTCTTTTGAGATATACAACACTTATCAATGGATTTACAGCTTTATGTTTAACAAAACTCGATACACTCGATGAATTATCTGAAATCAAAATTGCAACAACATACAAACGAAATGGAGTCGAATTGCCAAGTTTTCCTGCATCAGTTGATACGATGCATGATATTGAAGTTGAATATGTTACATTTCCTGGTTGGCGTGGACGTGCAACCTCGGAATGTCGAACATTCAATTCTCTTCCGCACAATGCACGACTCTATGTGCAATTCATCGAACAATTTCTCGGTGTACCTGGTTAGTTGAAAACATGTATTAGTTCATTGGAAATTTTTTGTTTTCTTTTTTTCTTTTTAGTCAAATGGATTGGCGTTGGCAAAGATCGTATGGCTATGATACGTGTCTTCTAAACGTTTGAATATTTTCACATACTTTATTGATATCTTGTAGTGATTATTTTTCTTTTTGATAAATAAATTACAAGGAAACATTCTTTCATTGATAAGATAAGATATGTCGTTTTAGAATGACAATAGAACAAATTGAATATCGAATGAGTCAGATCTATCGAAGATTATCAGTTCAAATGAGATAACATTAAAAAGACGATTGAATTTATGGTCAGGAATATGTGTTATTGTCGGAATAACGATTGGTAATTCAAGGAATTGTTGTTACTGTTTCTATTTTGTTTCGATTAGGTTCGGGAATATTTATTTCACCGAAAGATGTTTTGAAATATACCGACAATTAGATCTTTTATTTTTCGATCGAATCGATCGTTTTATTAGTTTATTTTTTCATTTAAAAATCTCATCAATAAATACAGATTAACGACAAAATAATTTCTTTGACCGATTCATGCATGAGTCATTGAAATTTGCCTTTTGAATGTCCTTTTTCGTGGGTACGCAATAGAAAAGGCATCGATGCAATCAAAGGTCCTCTAAACTTTTCCTATCACGCATAGAAAAGAAGTAATCATTCATTGTTCGTTGGAATTTCGTACGGCAGCAATGAATACATCTAATCTATCAATTGGTTCGCTGATTTGCTTGTTTGACTTGAGAAAAATATGTATTTGAATATGATTTCTAGCTGAAATTGATTCAATTTATGGTCATCGAAGTTGTTCGAGTATTTTTTCCCAACAATGTTCAACAGTCGAACAATCCAATATTTCGAAAACAGTTCAACAACCAAACGAAGAAGTTCAAATGAAAAGACATTTAGGTTTGTTTTCAGGCGTTAGTTTTGTTGTTGGAATGATTATTGGTATGATTGTTGTATTTAATTAAAAGACAAAAATTAAAAAAAAAGATTTATTTTCAATTGACAAGGCTCGGGAATATTCGTTTCACCGAAAGGTGTTCTTCGTGAAACTCAATCAGTTGGTTTATGTTTAATTATATGGGTCGGTTGTGGTCTTATCTCGTTGCTTGGTGCATTATGTTATGCTGAAATCGGTGGCGTAATTCCGCGTAGTGGAGCTGAAATTGCTTATATGAAAGAAGGTATCGGTTCAGTTCATCAGCCAACTGGTGAAGTCTTAGCTTATCTTTATAATTGGGCGAGTACTTGGATTCTTCGACCATCAAGTATAGCTGTTCTAACATTGACAGCATCACAATATTTTCTATCGGGTATTATGAATGGTAAACATAGGTTTTTTTTTAAATCTGTTAAATTACAAAATATTTAATGAATCGATTGATTTTAGAATGCGATCCACCACAAGAACTCATTAAATTACTGGCGATTTTTTTCATTCGTAAATTGATTCTCTTCTTTTTTCTAAATGACAATTTCAAAGAAAAAAAAAACATATTTAGTTCTTATGATGAACATCAATTCAATCAGTGCATCAGCTGCCAATCGAGTTAGTGTTGTATTTACTATCTGTAAAGTTACGACAATTTTAACAGTTATCATTTTCGGATTTATACGCATGGGACAAGGTTTTAATTGATTGATTTTACGTATTCAGATTATTCATCTTAGTGTTTAGGACATACAAAAAATCTGCAAAATGGATTTTCTGGTAGAAATTCAATTGCAAAGAGAAAGTTATTTGATTATTATTAATTTCAGGCACGACAAAGAATCCATTAGGTATAGCGTTAGCATTCTATTCAGGTTTATGGGCTTATGACGGTTGGAATAGTTTAAATTCTGTAACAGAAGAACTCAAAAATCCGAAACGGTAGTTTAATGAACAGAAAATGTTTTTTTTCTTTTCTCCAATGAATTCATTTGTTTTTATTATTAGAAATCTTTTCTTATCCATTGTCTTAGCAATACCAATTACAATTATTCTCTATCTTTTCACGAATATTTCATATTTTACTGTCATGAACAAATCTGAATTACTCAATTCTAATGCTGTTGCTCTCGTAGATATTTTTCTTTTGCTTTTCAGAAATAACAAATTTGATCGGCGTATAGAGTTGGGGTGCAGTTACTCTCGGTCCTGTTGTTCGTGTTCTGCCAATTCTAATTGCTATGAGTGCATTAGGTGCAGCTAATAGTTCTCTATTTTCGGCTGCACGTTATTGTATGACTGGTGCACGATACGGTTTTCTACCGGAGATCTTTGCTTGCATTCAAAAGAATCGATTAACACCAATTACTGGAATTATTCTTGAAGTTAGGATTCTGTTGCTTGTGCTTTTTTGTTATCCTGCTTTTCATTTGCAGGGCTTACTCGCTATTTTATTATGCCTGCCGAGTAATATCGAGGGTTTAATCGATTTTTTCAGTTTTACAGCGTGGATTTTCTACGGTCTAACATTTTTAGCTACACTTGTTTGTAAATTTACTAAGAAAAATGTTGAACGTGTGATTAGTGTGAGTTTATATACGTGTGTGTACAAATTAAAATTGAAATTTCTTCATTTAGATTCCAATTCCTTTAATAATCTTGATTATTCTTATAGCTATTTATTTAATCGTTGCTCCTGTTATAACTAATCCAAGCATCGGCTATCTCATTGCAGTTCTCATGATTCTCATTGGTCTTGTTTTCTACTATCCGTTTGTTTATCGAAAAATTGAATTAAAATTTATTAGTAATCATGACGAAACATTTTCGTGTATTTACTAGAAAAAACCTAATTTTCTTCGTTCTAGAACGTATGAATATATTTCTGATTCATTATCTTCAATTACAACATGCAGAAATGCACATTTCATAGACTAGATGCAATGTATCGAACGTTTCTTTTCCTTTTTTTGAATGAAATAAATATCTTTCTTCTCTCTCGACCAATCAAATTTCGACAACGAACCTTTACGCTGACTCAGCGGTTGAGTTATTATGTTGAAATAAAGAATGACTCGAAAAAAAAAAGACTTTTTTTTTGTTTTTAATAAATAAAAAAAGAAATTTTTTTTGTTGCTTGAAAAATTTTTCTCTGACTCAATCAGCTGACTCAGCCAATGTCTGTCACAAGCTTTTTTTCTTCTCTCAGTCAGTCGTTTATTCTTTACCTTCTAGATCGTTTATACTATTTTCATGTCAAAAGTATTTGTAAGCTGAAATCAATTCGTTAAGTAAAAAATTCATATGTCTTTGTTTTTTGTTTTGAGGTTCTTCGTGTTCAATCATCAGAAGGAACTAAACGAGTTGATTTCAGTTCACAAGATACATATAAAACTATTTATGATAAAGTAATTCAATAAACTAATTCCGTCATTTTCTCTTTTCGTGTTTTTTTTCTGTATTCAGGTATCTCAAGTATTTACACTAGCAACGCCAAATGATTTTACATTATATCGAGAAAAAAATAAACAATCACCTGTCTCACGTAATGCATCGAAAGTTGATTTCAAACATGGTGATATGATTTATTTAACTGCTGACCGAGAAAATCTCTTTCCAACAACAACAGATTCGACATCATCAAATGATTTCAAATCGAATACGCCATTGAATGGAAGCGAAAGCTATGCATCACCAATCATCGGCTCGTTTCATCAAGCAGGGAAATTTTCGACATTGAGCGAAACTAAAGAAGATGAAGTTGACGTACAGTTAGATAAATTAGATGGACGCATACCAAGACAACGGGATCCTCAATTGTAAGAGAATGAAAACAAACAGAAGTAAATTTTATTTTGTTTTGTACAGATGTCATCATAATATTCATGGTAAATGTCTACATTGTATTCCAATTGAACCATATGACGAAGAATTTCTCAAGAATCGAAATCCACCAATAAAGCACATGTCATTTCGAGCTTATATCAGAAAATTACAGAGTGCAGCACCGAGTGATCGGTAGGATTGTTTGTTGAAGTGAAATTCATGATCATTTAACTTTTTACTTTTCATAGAACGACATTTGCAAGTTTAGAGAATGTGAGTTGTTCGATAAAAGAGAATTGCAAAACAGGTCATGCACCGTGGCCAAAAGGTAGATAGATAGATAGATAGATTCTTTTTATCTAACAAACGACACTCGTTTTTCAGGTGTATGCACAAAATGCCAACCGAATCCCGTGACATTAATGCGACAAGTACGTTCGAATAGTTCAGTTCGAATGAATTCTCGCGTTTTGTTTTGTTTTTGCTCTAGTCCTATCGACATGTCGATAATATCATGTTTGAAAACGGAAATATGGTCAATCGATTTTTGAACTATTGGCGTTCGTCAGGTCATCAACGTATCGGTTATCTTTATGGTCGATACGAGGTTTACGATGGTGTACCGCTCGGTATTCGAGCTGTTGTTGCTGCTATCTACGAACCGCCACAAGAAACATCGAGAGATAGCGTTAAATTGACACTGCCCGATCCTCATGAGGCGTTGATCGAAGATTTAGCAAAACGTTTGAATATTCAACGATTGGGATGGATTTTTACTGATCTTCTACCGAATGAAAATCAAATCGATGGCGGCGGAACTGTTTTACATTATCGAGGAAATGTCGTATGTTGAATTTGCTCGGTTTTCACTGATCAATCTTTTGTTTTTTATTAGAATTCTTATTTTCTCAGTGCACAAGAATGTATAATGGCTGCTTGGCTACAAAATAATCATCCGAATCCATGTAAATATTCTCCTGATGGATATTTTGGTTCGAAATTTGTAACTATCGTCGTTACCGGCGATGCATCAGGACAAATACATTTCGAAGGTTATCAAGTTTCGAATCAATGTATGGCATTAGCGAAATCGAAGATTCTACTTCCGACATATGATGCACCGGAATTAGGATTTATTCGTGAGACAAGTTCCGAACAATATGTGCCCGATGTTTACTATAAGGAAAAAGATTCGTATAATAATGAAATTATGAAAATAGCACGTCCATTACCATTGGAATATTTAATTATCGACGTACCGACAGGTTTTCCGTCGGCTGATGCTCAAATTCAATCGACATTTAATGATGATTGTACGACTGTAAAACAGCCGTTTGTAGTCGAAAATCGAATGCAAATTGGAGAATTACAAGTAAGAAAAAACAAACAAATCTCTTTTCCTATTGAAAATCATCGTTTCATTTTAGGATATGAATGCATTAGCATCGTATTTAAAACAATTTTCTAAAACGACTAATACAGGTCCAACAACAACTAGTGCAAGTCAATTTAAACCGACAGATATTCTTGGTGATCTGCATTTATTAAGATATTTAGCTATTAATGATATTATATCCTTTTCAATGGTAGATCCTATAGATTGAAATTCGTGGTTATTATTTTGCGTTTTTTTTTTGTATTTAGAATCAACTTGATCCACTTCTCGATTCTCTTCGTACGAATGATATCAGTGGAACTGCAACTTGGATGGAAGGTGCCGATTGGCAAACGATTGTTCAAGTTTTGCAAACGCAAAGTATTCACATCTTGCATAATTTATATTTTTGTAATGAAAATTCGAATTCTGTTTTCTTTTAGCACCCGGTTCAGCATCATCAGGCAATCGATTATTCGATATGGATTATGAAGATCAAAATGATATCACATCAGCACTATCACAATGGAATTGTCCACGTTGTACGTTTTTGAACATTGGTTCATCTCGGACATGTGAAATTTGTTCGTGTGAAAAAGGTTCTTAATGGCAACAGCAAATCTTTCTATTGATTTTATCTTTTCTCAACAAAAAAAAACAAGCACATTAATTAGACAAATTTCAATCGAAATAAACATTTAAAAAAAAAGCAAAAATTAGTTCTCTTTTCTATTCCAGATTGATATGTCCTTTTGAATAATGAGTGCACTCGGTAATCGACCTAGTGGAGGCGCTATTGGTGGTACGGCGAGTACGAGTACGGATGGATCATCAGACAATAATGTTCTCTCGCAATATAAGGTGCTCACATTAACATTCAATCAAGATTGCACGTAGGAATTAATTTGCTACTTTCTTTTTTCTATTTTTAATCTTGAATTTTTTTTCTAGATCGTTAGCAATGGGCACGAGAAAAACCTATGCCTTGTTTACAATCGGTCAAGATAATAAAATCGATGAGATTTACGATTGTGGTAAATTTCTTCGATGAGAAAATTTGTTTACGTATGATTGATTTTTAGCTTGCGATGATGTTTGCATAATTGAACGTTTATTTTCGAGTTCATTGACAGCACTTGTCAGTCATCAAGCGCCACGAAAATTGAAAGTTTGCCATTTTAAAAAAGGAACAGAAATATGTTCGTATTCATTTGCAAATACAATTCTTGCGGTTAAACTTAATCGTTTAGTAAGAAATGAAATATAAAAATCAATAAAAATACTTTTTTTCTTCATTGTCATTCTAGAGACTTATTGTCTGTTTGGAGGAGAGTATTTATATACATAATATGCGCGATATGAAAGTTTTACATACAATTCGCGATGTACCATCGAATCGCGAAGGTCTTTGTGCGTTATCATCGAGCAATGACAATTCCTACTTAGCCTATCCAGGAAGCTCAATCACAGGCGAAATACAAATATTCGATACATTGAATTTGGTAGATTGAAGTTTAAAAAATAAAAAAAAACATATTGTTCTTTGTTTTCTCGTTTGTTCAGAAACCAGGAATTATGATCAGTGCTCATGAAAGTCCGCTTGCAGCAATGGCATTTGACATGAGTGGAACGAAACTAGCTACAGCATCGAATAAAGTACACCGATTGAGTCATTTGAATGTTCGTGAGAATTGTCAATTTTGATTTCCAGGGAACGGTCATTCGTGTTCATAGTGCTGTTGATGGCACGCGACTCTTCGAATTTCGTCGAGGTGTTCGACGGTAAATTTCAAAAACTATTTTATTTTTCAATTTTAATATTCTTTTGTTTTTCAGCGTAGCAACTATTTATTCATTAGCTTTTAGTCCTGATGCTATGTTCTTAGCAGCATCGAGTAATACCGAAACAATTCATATCTTTCGTTTAGCTAATCCTAAAGAAAAGTAAAAAATCGATTGAAAACAACGAATTGATTCGAAAATGATCTTTCTTTTTTTCTCTATTGATTAGAGCACCTGAAGAAGCAACATGGATGGGTTATTTGGGTCGAAAATTAACTGATGTTGCACATTATTTGCCCAAGCAAACATCGGAAGTTTTAACACAAGATCGATCATTTGCCTTTGTTCATCTACAATCACCAGGAACGAAAACAACAATTGCAATGAATGTGTACGTGATTGTCAATTGAAAAAAAGACTAAAAACACAAATTCCTCGAATTTTTAGTTTAAATAAAACACTGAAATTATTCGTTGCTGGTTACGATGGCGTTGTTTGTGTCTATGAAGTTAACACAAACGATGGAGGAGAATGTAAACAAATTAGTCAATATCTTTTGTTCAGTATGTCTCCTAATCAACAAGCAAATATGGGTAAATTTATTTGTAAAAAAAAAGACAAGACAAAATAATATTCGATTGATTTAGGCAATGATAATGTATCTGTTCCATTATCTTCAACTCCACCAACATCGGCAAGAACGATCATTCGTCAAACATCGGACACATCTATTGACGAACAGAATTACTCTCGATTGGCTTCCTCACCTTCGCAAGGTGTCTACGATTAGATTATTGTTTTCGATTGAAACAACAACCCAACACATATTCATATGCATCATAATTACCAACATTTCTCTTAAACAATTCAAAAATATCATGTACATTAGATCTTCTCTGGTCATTGATCAATATTATTTTTCTTTCTCTCAGCAAAAACAAACGATCTAATTAACATAAAGTTTCTCTCTCTCTCTTTCGTTCTTTTTTGTATTCTTCTTTACTTATACATATATACATACACGCACACACACACATACATATACATATAAGTACCTATAACTCTTGCGAATGGCTCATGTACATATTATGTTCGTTGTCGTATGCGTCATGTTCTTCTTTTTCTTTTTTTGTTCCTTTTAAACACAAAAAGTGTGTTTGTGTCTTTTTTTTCGATAAAAGGGTACTCTTCTTTTTCTTACATTGTACAGGATCGACAAATTAGATAAAAACGAAGAAAACACGGACTATTCTATCTTGATTTTGTTTTTTTCGATGTCAGAACATGCCCCGGAATCATATGAATCCTTGTCAACAAATTTGAACATGACCGGAAGCGAACAAACGTGATAATTGCAGTCTGTCATTATTCATTAGGAGAGGCGGTCTTTCTTTTTGAACTCTATTTTATTAGTTAATTGAAATTACACAAAGTCTCTTGGCAAATCATTGCCTATACGATTTGGATATTGAGCATAGATATCACCAATTAAAATAAACAAACGATCATGTAAAATCTCTCATATGTGCTGAACCTAATGAGGAATTGTTCACGAAGAAAAAATTGCAGTTAAATAGGAAAATGTTGCATGATGTCGTTCTTTCTATTCGCGATCGATTTGTGTCATGCCTGGCACAGCTTGAAATTCTCCACAAAATGTATTTGTCAATATGTTAGGTGTCGACTGTACACACTAGTGACTTTAATTGTATCATCAATGTCACTGGTGAAAGTCACACCAGAATTATCACAAAGATAGATTTCACCATTAGCTTCAAGATTCTTATTTAAAACAGATGTTTCATAGATGATTTTCTCATTTGTTCGACGAAATCGATCGATTTCTGAGTTAGCCATTAGAAATATGTTTTTAATTCGTCCTTTATCATCTGTTTTTGTATATATTATTCGATCAAAACCGTCTACACGCAAATCCTTGTTTAACTCACCGTCGGTTGTAAAATAGTACCATCATTGATTGGTTAGTATCCAATTTGATGGCACAATGCAAAGACCTTCTTTCCCTGTCAATGATCCATTAATCGAATAGATAATCAACGTACGTAGAAAAAACATTGCTTTCATGTTTAATCACACAACCTGTCGTTTTCATATGTATGTATGCGCATATTTATATTGATCTACGCCATATGATTAATACTTTTCTTATGTCATTCGTCCTACGATAATTAAAAATATCGATTATTGATATATATATGTACGTCACAGGTCTATTTTGAAAATAAACGGATTAACTTCATCGGTTACAATCGGTTCGATTTATTAATAATATTAAAAACAAAAACCAGACGGAATCTTCCGAGATTTAGCTATTGTTTTTTTTTGTTCTGCAATAGCCTCAAGGAAATCAGTAAGCTAAACGGTATTCATTCGTTGTAAACAAAGGTTTTATATATATATATATAACTACTATAATATTCTCTTGAAAAATGAATGCTATTTTCCATTGTGAAATTTCATCACATAGATGCCTTTAATCATTTCTTCGCGTCCGTATCGAATAACAAGATGAATAAGAGCGGATATTAATTGTGCGTAATCAGCATCTGAACCAAAATATTCATAAGAGATTGTTCCCTGTTGTGTTGGACTATTCCATGATAGATGACTCGATGCGATTGTCGACGGTGTACTTCCATCTAATGTGCCATGAATCGATGGAAATGTTCGGCCAATATTTAATGTTGCCGTACTTGATGAACAAGGACCAGAAAAAAGTGTGACAACCATATTTGATTGCATGATTTGATCGAATTTCGTTCGATGTCGTTGCAATTGAAATGTGATTGTAAATAGATTTTTCTTCCACAAACGTGTACAATTGACATAGTCGAGCGTAATCCGACGATCGAATTGTTCGATTTCAACGTGCGTTGTTTTAGGAAAGCAAGGTAGAAAAATTTTCTCATTTTCACAATGAATTAATTGAAAAAATTCGACAAGAAATATGATTATGTTTGCATGAAACAATGACAACATGATCCTAAGACGTCATACGAGAAATTGCCTTGCGTTTCTTTCGTTTTGTGACCGATGAAACGAACAAATAGTAGAATAGGTATTTTTGTTTCGCTTATTTTGACGTACATGTCGTCTCTTTCGTTCATTTTTAATACCATCAAGAATTATGTGAAAAATTATGTGCTTGACATCGACGAGCTTGTCTTTGACTCGCAGAATGAAAGAAAAAAGAAAGAAAAATTGACTGAGAACGAGAATTCTTTCATTTCTTTTGCTTTGTTTGTTCTACGCACTCTTATTGCGTTCATTCACGCAAAAAAAAAGAAATGTCTTTCACGATATAAGTTAACACGTATCGGACCAAGAACTTGATCAGTTAGAACTAAATCAGAATTTCAAATGTAAGCAGTAGCAGTAGTATTATTATCAAATCGATTGATTAGAAAATGCAAATGTGTTTTTATTCCGGTCCCTTGCTCATTCTATCGGGCACGTAATCATGCATGGGTCATCGTTCGTATGTTTATCTAATTTTTTTTTTATTAACTGTGATTGTTAATCAAAGCGAAACAATCGTGTAAATATGAATTTTTCTTTTTTTTTACCCCTCCCCTACTTTTTCGAGCAAACAAGCACGAGAAAAATGTGTACTGTAATTTTGTTTGCTTGTTACTAAGGCTACTCAACGAAGCGAATCAAATATGAATATATAAAAAAAACACATTACTTGTGCTTTTTCTATTCTATTCTATTTTTTATAAATCTTTTTTTGGAGGGGGACGAATAGATTGAGACTAATAGCTAATAAGAATAGAGAGACAGTACGAGAGCAGCTGTTGCGTTATTGTCTCCTGGTTTATAGCAGTTAGATATTTTTTTTTATCTTTCTATATGTCCTATTGTTTGATGATGGTTTTGCGGTACTATTTGTTTCCACTGCATGCAGAAAGCAAATAGACGAGACATCGAGAGAAGGAGAGAAAGCAAAAAGACGATTTGCACATGTGTGTGTGTGTGTGTAGGTCGACGTTACTAGAGAATGTCTCTTCTGTCGAGAACGAAGAGAAAAGAAAAATACTATTTTGCCGTATAGACTCGTTTCATCTATAATTCATGCTTGATTATTCACTTCTCGCGCTTGCAGTTTCTCTTAACAAGCTCTTACTTCGTTATATTAAACTTGTTTTATCATTAATGGTTGCCTTTATGAATCTATTGGATAAAACACTTTTTTTCCTATATTTCTTTAAAATTATTTCTTTCTTCTCCAAGTAGTTAAATATATGAATATCTAAGAAAATGTCATTCTTTCGTTAAAATAATATTTTCTTTTCAAGGTAACATTCTTATCAATCTTTTGAATGCCTGTGACACATTAATAAATAAGACTAGTTACACATGCATAGTTTGTCTTTTTTTCTTCTTTTCTTGAGCCTTTTTTTTATTATTTAGATAAGAAAAGATTAAAAAAACATGAGATATTTCCCTTGTGTGTACATATATATATAATTTCTAACGTGACTACTTTTGAAATCAATCACTTGGATATTTTTTTAACGTGATATTGACTTTTGATAATTTGAGAAGTTTCTTGATATCACTGCATATAGAGTTTTGTTTAATGAATCATAGATTTGTCCGTACTTACACCCTCAAACGCCTTCACCTACATCTCAAGAATAAAGAATAAAAAAAGAAGAAGAAGAAGAAGATGTAAAGGTGAACACACATTTTTTAAAAATAAATATAGAAGCATAAAAAAAAGGAATGAGAAAAAAGGCGTCGGTTAAGAAAAAAAGGTGAAAAATATAACCGCGTACGTCAACGAAACTTGACTCGTCCGCTGTCAGCTTGTCTGTTGAAATCATTGCACGTTCTATCTGATTGCTCTTCGAGTTTGATTCTCATTAGTATAATAAAAAAAGATGTTGGTTATAAGTAATTAACTTCGAATAGATGAAACTATTTTTTTTTCTTCTTTTTTTCTTCTCTCTCTCTCTCTCTCTCTCTCCGTCTTTTTAGACGTCTCACATTTCTTTTTATGTTATTACTACTCATTTATATCTCTAGATATTCGTAAGAAAAAAAAACGGAGACAGAAAGAAAGAAAAAAAAGAATCTATAACGACACTGATTAAAAAGTAACTGTACGAACACAGTCGACGATTACTTATACATCATAAAACGAAAGAAGAAAAAGAAAACGGCGCAATGGTAACCGCATACACAAATATCACACATGACTATGGCTTCTGTCAAAAATTTAAATGTTCAGCTCGTGGTCTTATACTCCCGTTTGGCATTGAAGCATGCATGTCAGTAACATTACGGGCCGTACTTTATTTTATCTTTTTACTTTATCTTTTTCTTGGCATCGCCATTATTGCTGATATATTCATGTCTGCTATCGAAACAATAACTTCCAAAACACGAAAAATCAAATATCCCGATCCGGAAAATAAAAATAAATATATCGAAGTCAAAGTTCGTCTTTGGAATGCGACAGTAGCTAATTTAACTTTAATGGCACTTGGTTCGAGTTCACCCGAAATTCTCCTATCAATTATTGAAATTATTGGTAATCGTTTCGAAGCAGGGGAACTCGGTCCGGGAACAAGTAAGTAATCTCAATGAAATGTCACGATATTAGTCGAGTTTTTTGTTTTTCGCCAAATGTCAATGCAAATAGAACACAGACAGACAGACATAATAATATATGAAATGATTTGTTTCTTTTTTCTTCTGTTTAGTTGTCGGTTCAGCAGCTTACAATCTTCTCATGATTTCTGCATTATGTATATCAGCAATTAGTTCGCCTGAAACTCGACGAATTAAATTGTACAGTGTCTTCATGGTAATTGAAACGCAATCAAGAACAATTAAAATAAGATTTCGTTTTAGGTGACATCGTTCTTTGGCTTTTTTGCATACATATGGATGTTTATTGTTTTGTCAGTGATTTCAAAAGATGTTGTCGATCTTTGGGAAGCTGTTATTACATTTCTTATGTTCCCATTAGTTGTCATTTTAGCCTATTTGGTAAAAAAACATGCACACCTATTGATATTTAATCTTCTATTTGTTTTTTTTTCTTCTCATCGTATCAAATCATTAGGCTGAAAAGAATTTCTTTGCTTCGAGTGAAATTGATATGGAAGAAGAAGAGAAATCGCTTATTCTAAGTAATTCGTTGTTAAGCATCATTCTTTTTTTCTTCTTTCTATACGATTTTCTTTTTTCTTTTTCTTTAATTTGTATTCAGCCCCACCAGAAAGTGATGAAGCTGGCAATGTACGAAACTTCCGCAAGGATGAACTCTTACAATTTCTACGTGTAAGCATTCATTACAACACAATAGTCATCAGTGATATGATACCGAAAAATGATATACATTGAATAGGATTTGGGACAATCATCAACTTTATCTCTCGAAGATAAAGCTCAATTATTTGCCGCCAAATTAAGCGAAAATATGCAACGATCACGTATGCAATATCGTATTCAAGGTGCCCGAATGTTAACCGGTGGCAAATCGTTATTTGTTAATCTACCTGATAAACTTCAAGAGGTTAGTAAAGAGTAAAAACTAAATTAAGAAAAGGGAAAAGAAACGATGAAGGACTCATTGAGAATTGAGATTCTTTTTTTTTCATTTAACTTCTCTAAAAAGACAATAACAATAACAACAGTAACAACAACAAAAAAAAAATGATTATCTAAATATTAAAACAGATTTATGAAACATTACATCAAGCAAAGCCTAGTAATGAAACGAATGATGTTTCTGATAATGATCATGCTTCATCAATAAACAATACCAATATTGGACAACATGCTGACACTCGATCGACAATTGAATTTAATGCCGTTGCATATGGAGTACTTGAACGAGACCAGGCAGTTGATGTTTATGTAAAACGAACTGGTCCAATTGATATCGATGTTCGATTCAGGTGTCTACTTTCGTAACAGATAATTGATGCTCTTTAGTCACTGCACGTTATCTTTGGCAAACACCAAACATAAAACCTTCTCTTATTTTATTATTCTCTTATTTACTCTGCTCAATTAAAATACTAATCATCTAATCTAAACATAGATCAACATAGAACTAATTCATTTAGATTTATCAACGAGCTGTCAAACCGCAGGTAACCGACGGAACTCCTGCGGCCGAACATACAGGTGGCCATAAAGGAACTATATCGAGATTAGATGCTGATGAACTTTCACACATGGCATTACTTGAGTTTGCCTCACCTAGTTATGCCGTACTCGAACGTGAACAGCGTGTCACTGTTGAAGTTGTTAGATACGGAAATACTGACTCAGAAATACATTTTCGGTACGTTGGGGCTCTTATATGTACCCTATCTATATTTGCGTGTGTGTTGTGGCTAAACATTTCCATTGTTCCCCCTCCCTCCCTCCCTCCCAGGTCGGTTGTAAGGATTAAAAATTTTTATCTAACTGCTTTGTACATGCTTCTTGCTTTGCTTAGTTCACAATTAATCAATGTTCGAATTGTTTGAATTTTCAATACTAATTTGCTTGCGTCATTTCTTTTTTTTGCAAATAGACTTGATACAATCGATGGTACAGCAACAGCTGGAGAAGATTATGTTAAACTATCCGAAGAATTCGTTATGGAACGTGGACAACAAGAGAAAAAAATTACGATTCATGTTATTGATGATAATCAATGGGAGCCTGATGAGACATTTTTTGTTAAATTATCTCTACCCGAAGGACAAGAAAGTCATGCAAAAGTAGGCTCGAAAACGGTTGCACTTGTGACAATTATCAATGATGATGGTACAGCAAAATTGAACATGAATGAAAAGAAAAAATGAATATTGATGAAAATTTTTTATTTTAGAACCGGGTTATATTGGTTTTGAAGAAACGATCTATTTAGTTAAAGAAAGTGTTGGCAAAGCTGAAATCAAAGTTTTACGTATCAATGGTGCCGATGGACGAGTAACAGTTCGATATAGAACGAAAGATATTGATGCTATTGCAACTAGAGATTATGAACGTAGGATATTTTCTTTAAAAAATAAAACAAACAAACGATATTTTCTCTATTTCTAAATAGCTGTCGATCAAGAATTAGTCTTCGAACATGGTGAAATCTCGAAAGTAATTGCTATTCCGATTGTCAACGATCTTGAAGCTGAAAAAGACGAGAGTTTTGCTGTCGAATTATATAAACCAACCGATGGTGCTCAATTAGGCAAACATACAAAAACCGTTGTGACAATTATCAATGATGATGGTACAGAAAATTAGACGACAAAACAAAATATTAATCTTCGGATTTTTGTTTCTATTTAGAATACAAAACAATTGCAAATAAAATGGCATCACTTGTTCAAGTTGATATCGATAAATTAAGTGTAACAAAAACAACTTGGGGCGAACAATTTCGTGATGCAATGAATGTCAATGGTGGCGATTTAGAAACAGCGAAATTCGGCCATTATATCGGTCATACATTGGCATTTTTCTGGAAAGTTTTATTTGCTTTCGTACCACCAACATCAATTGCCGGTGGATGGCTCACATTTTTTGTTTCATTAGCTTTTATTGCTCTTTTAACGGCTGTTGTTGGTGATGTTGCAGCTATATTTGGCTGTTTAGTTGGATTAAAAGATAGTATTGTTGCTATTTCATTCGTGGCCTTAGGAACATCATTACCAGACACATTCGCATCGATGATTGCAGCGAAAAATTCGAAAACAGCCGATGATGCTATTGGAAATGTTACTGGTTCGAATAGTGTCAATGTGTTTTTAGGTTTAGGACTTCCATGGCTTATTGCTGCGATTTATTGGGAATCGAAAGTAGGAAAATCAACGAAACGAAAAACACAAAAACATATTGTTCAATTGATTTAGAATCTTCCGTTCACGGTCAAAGCTGGAGATTTATCATTTAGTGTTCTTGTTTTCTCAATCTGCTGCGTTCTTGGCATGACAATTTTAATTCTTCGTCGTTATTTATCCGTCTTTGGCAAAGCAGAATTAGGTAAAACTAAAAACAAAAGAATATCATTGTAATTGTTTCTGTTTTTTTCTCTTCGTCTTCGTTTCAGGTGGACCGGCGATTCCGAAATATATATGTTCGGCAATTTTCGTTCTTCTCTGGGTTGGTTATTTAACCCTATCGGGTCTTCAAGCATATGGACATATTACATGGCAAAGTTAAATCAAAATATCTTCTTTTTATTTCTTTTTATTTCTTTTCTTCGTGAATTCTTAACACTTTACACTGCGCATATCTGTGATTACGTATACATATACATACTGATAGAAGATCTCAGTTGTTTAAGAACAAAACAAAATAGATCAAAACATGAGTTTCGAATATCTGAATTCAAGCTCAGGATCGTCCTGTTTCTCGATTTTGATAAAACTAAGAAACAAAACAAAGAACAGAAAACAGCAGATGATTTTCTTAGCATTTCATTATGTATGTATGGTCAGTGTTTTTTTATTTATGATTTTATTCTTTTCTCTCTCTTTCTCTTTATACGTGTATTCATTAACAAAATTGTAGTTGCAGTATGCTTCAGTTTTTTCTTTCTTTTCATAATAAATATTAGAATAAAGAAAATCCAATTTGATTAAATGCCAAGTTTATTTATCGTCGTCAGAAATTCCACCATCATCATCATCATCATCATCACCTAAAAGTTCTTGATAAAGACCGTCATAATCGCTATCATCATCCTCGACATTGTCTTCATCGTCTGAAAAGTCATCACTTTCATCTTCACTATCATCGTCATCATCTTGTCCATTAACAAGATCGGCTAAACCTTCATCGACAGTAGCTCCATTTATAGTCGTAACACTGTCATCACTACTGCTTTCATCATCGACCTCTTCAGTTTCGTCATCGACTTCGTCATCTTCAGAATTAAAATTGAGAACACCAAAATCATCGAGTTCTTCTAAATCCTGTCGTCGTTTTCGATCATTCAAAACTTTAATTGAATCAATATTTTGTCGTTGTTTCCCCAAAGCACGAGCTGCTGTAGTGTGACCTTGAAATAGAATTAGAAGAAGCAAAAGACTTCCAAGGAAACAATGTAATGTAATATTTTGCAATCGCATCGTTGTAATGATTTTGACGATGAAAAACAAACTTATTCTATCTTAGTCGTGGTTGAATAGCTTTTTTTTAATATTATCGACGTAGAAAAAAAAATTCGGAATGTAAATAGTGCAAAAAAAAACACCATCGTGATTTATGCTTCTTAAATAGTCAATAGTCCATGACGAGCACTCAGCCATAGCGTGATCACTTCACTGAAATAATAAAAAACAATGAGCCTTCATCTGAGAAATTCAAATTGCATATCATTCAGCACAATGTTTCGAAATAAAATCGTTGTTGGCTCATTACGAGAAATGATGTTCGTCTTATATTTCGTTTTTTTTCTCGTTCTTAACAATTCCTATCAGCGATGTGCAAATATTACATGCGTGCCTCTGACATTTAAAATTGAATAGTAAAAAAAAAGAGAAAGAACAACTATTTACTCAACAAGATTCATTCGGTTGTTCGTTTTCTTTCATCAGCATAACTATTTGACATAACGAAATGGATTACACAGAAGTGACTGAGATTGCAAAAGAATTTACAAGTAAAAAAGATTCCAACGATAATTATGATGATTCATCAATCGATCGATTACACAATCGATATACAGTTGCATTTATTCTCTGCTTTTGTATAGCAGCATCAACCTATGATTATATGAATGATGCAATTAAATGTTGGGTACCAGCACAATTAGCGAGTAATTATCAAGATTTTATTGATAGTTTATGTTTCATTCAAAATACATATTTCGTTCCGAAATCGGAATATATTCCATCGAATGTTCAAGCCCGATCTCAACGACAATTAAAATACTATCAATGGATTTATATTGTTCTTTTTATTCAAGCATTCTTTTTTCTTCTTCCACGTCTTATTTGGCAAAGATTGAATCATCAAATTGGCATTCCAATTCGATCATTAATTGAAGCATCGGATAAAGCTCAACTGATGGCATCTGATAGAGATCGACATACGAGTAGGCTGCGTAGATTTTATTCGAAAGAAATTTCTACAGTTTTGTTTTTATTCAAGTGATTAAATTCATTGCTGATTGTCTTGAACGATATGAAGAATATGTTCAATCTTCGTCTAAAGACAAACGAAAATCTTGTAAAGGTTCATCATTAGCACACTTTTACATTTTAATTAAATTTTTATATATGTTGAATTTATCTTGTCAATTAATATTTCTTCAATATTTTCTTCGTTATCATCAATTAACTTACTTTCAATATGGTTGGAATATGTTAAGAAATATTTATCATCCATCAAGTCAAATCTTTCCACGTTTAACATTATGTGATTTTCAAATACGTGAATTGGGCATACAACATTTGTATACAGTCGAATGTGTTCTTGTTTTAAATCTATTTCTTGAAAAACTCTATTTACTTATTTGGATTTGGTTTAATGTTCTATTCATTTTAACAATAGTCGATACAATCCGTTGGATCTATCGAATCTATTTTCGTCATTCACGCAATCAATTCATACGTAAACATATCGAATTAACTTTAGAGAAATCATTGACTCGACATAAACAGTTTCATTCGTTTCTACATTATTTTCCCATTGACAATTTATTTACATTGAAAATGATGTCAAATAATTCAAGTTCAACTATTGTAGCTGATGTTCTTTATGAATTATTTCAAAGAAAAATACAACATAATTCTGATGTTTAAAAGAATAATGTTTGTAGATATTCATCGAATTCTTCTTCCCTAAATAAAATTAATAACAATCGATAAATTTTGTTTTCGTTCGGAATTTTTATACCTTGTCGCTTCGCGAGTTTCTGGTAATGGTTTCGACCATATTTGACCATCATCTTTGAGTGTCGTTGAATCATCATCATCGTCGTCGAGTCGACTTTTCTTTGTGACGGATGGTGATGATGATGATGGAACATCAGCAGGTTCAATTACTTCAACTTGTTTCGGCACAACTTCCTTTACTCTAAAAGAACGAAGAAAAAAAACACCCATCAACTCAAGTTTCTTATGATGATTTATCAATCATACTTATGACCAAAATGAAGTTTTGTCGTACACGATGGGCACAATCCTTGAATAGAAAAGTCAACAATATGCAATACAATTATTTGCATTCATACTTAATTTCACTAAGGCATCGCGCTTTTTACCATGTTCAACATAGCCAAATAATACTTCCCAACTTCTCAAATGTTCTTTTTCATCGCAACGTTTCTCGCCACATATGAACTGTCCTTTGCCATTAACGACTTCTTTGTCAATTCGCCAACGCATAGCTATTTTCTTCTCTTGCCAATGACTCAAATCACATATACAATATTCTTTAAATAGTTTATCATAATATTTTTTTGCTAAACGTTTTTCCCTTGAAATGAATCAATCAATTTCTTCTTCGTCAGCAATTCTCGTGCTCGGCTTTTTTCTTACCAACTCTCTTCCGGATCGTCTTCATCTTCGTTCCATAAAAATCTATGTTCACTTCGAATAATATCTATATCCGTCTTATCTTTTGAACTAATCAAAATAAAACAAAAAAAGAAATTCACATAAATTATTCTTTTGTAACTAACACACGTACGTATCACGTTTGAAAATCGCATCAAACGATTTTTCTTTCGAATAATAGCGAACATAATCATTGATTAACCGTTTATGCCGTTCAAAAGCATTCATTACCATAAATTGTGAACGAAACGTCTGTCTGAAAATATACGTAGATTCCAACATTCAAAAGCCTCCTTCTTCTTTCTTCAATAAACCAACCTATTGTTCGCACTTGGTGCACTGGTAAACGTGACTTTTTCAGCGAGATCATTTCGTTTACGTCTAAAAATATCAATCGATTAGAAATCTTTTCTCTTCTGTTGATTTTATCTTTTACTTTCTCTCGTCTTTGTCTGTACTATCAAATTCCGAGTTTAAATCGGAAACTTCATCGACATGCGTTAAATCAGCTATTTTAGCCATGACAAAAAAAAGGAAAGAATATAAAATTTCTATCTAAAATATAAAACAAACAAAAGAAAAATGCGGAAATTTTGTTCTTTTAATTGAGATCGATTAAGTCGTTTATGTTGCGTTTTGTTTTCAACTCTTACATCGTCTCGATACAATAAAAAAAAAACCCTACGGGTTAGTTGCATGTTTTAGACAGAAAGAAAAACAAAGCATGCATTGTATTTTAAATCTCGATAAGTCGTCATTTTCTGAACACGAACAGTAAATTCAATACACATTTTACTTTGTTCCTCTTACGTATGTTACCATCACATGAAAATCGTCGACCAAAACGTTTCTATTTGTTATGTTGGCTTTTGATTGTTTATCATTTAATTCTTTTAATTCTTATCTATATATGTTTCGAACGATTCAAAGTCAAACAAGATCGTTTCATTGAATATCTTAATCGTAGTCTACGAAACGACGATCACCATCAACATCAACAACAACAACAACAACAACGGTATTTCGATTGTTCATGTCAAAATTTTCTCTATCCAAAAGCGAATCAAACGACGCATTGTCTTGATATTTACGTTGGTTTCAACGAACGTTTATCGAATGTTTTCTGTTCGAATCGAAGTCAATCTCAATGGTTATTAATACAAAATCGACAATCAAATAATGTTGATTTCAATCGAACATGGATGGAATATCGATATGGTTTCGGTCAATTTGTTAATCGAACTAATTTCTGGATTGGAAATGAAAATTTATATTGGTTAACAAATCATTATCAATGTCGATTGAAAATTGAATTAACCAATCGATATAATGAAACACGTCGTGCTTTCTACGAAACATTTCGAATCGGCAATCATAATGATGATTATCGATTATATATTGATGAATATCATGGAGATATTGAAGGAACAAATACGATTGACAGTTAGTTAATTCATTTGCTTGTTTGTTTGTTACGTCAAAAGTTTAATTTAGGTTTCTCACGTTGGCATCATAATTCGCCTTTTTCAACTTACGATCATTATGCTACTGTTGATAATATCAATTGTCCACAGATTCATGGCGGTGTCGGCTGGTGGTATCATTCAGGTCCTGATTGTGCTCATGTTCAATTGAACGGTCTTGTTGCTGGTTATCTCGATGGACTTGTTCCATTTAATCAAGGTATTCTCTGGTTTGGCTGGAAAACTAATCGACATTATTCATTTCAACGTGTTCAAATGTTTATTCAACCGAAATCGAAAACATCTTCGATCTGAAATGAATGATTCTGTTTTTTTTTCTTTTGTCTCTCTTTGTAAAATCATTTTGATTGATTCATTAATTGATTTATTTATTTATTAGATTAATCAGCAAGAAACAACACAAAAAAAGGAAAGATTTTATTCGTCTTTTTTCTCCTCCTGCTCTGGATGATCTTCATAGGCGAACATTGATGTCCAATCTCGACGAATAAGTGCTGTCAATAACGGAAAACCGATGCAAAGTGGAACGATATAGAGTAGAGCTGGTTGACCATGTTTGAAAATTTGAAGAATCGATATTGTTATGAGTAAAGCAATGACATAGGCAATAAATGAAACATAGAAATATAATTTTGATGATGTTTGCCGAGATATATCATAACGAAGTAGAAGAGCAATGAATGCTCCCGGTATGACAATATCTCCGAGACCGAGCATGGCGAATTTATTAGCTGAAAGTAGGCCACTTTCAATTAAATCTTGAGGAAAGATCAGTTTAATTGGTGCATCAAATGATTTGGCAACAGTGATCATAACTAACAAGTTCATATATTTATCTTTCGTCTTCAAAATCAATTCAACTTACCGTTGGTTCCGAATACCCAAAAGATGTCATAGACGAACAAACCTCCCAAGAGAACACAACCATTAATGACTCTAAATAAAATGATTTGAATTTGTATTTTTTTGAAGAAATGACGAACTTATTAAAATGAAGAATTTCTATTGCGTTTATTGAAAAAGCAATGCCGAAGAAATTATTAGCAATCCAATGTCGTTTCAATAAATACCAAACACCGACTAGAATCGAAAAGATTAGACCACCAATATCAACAAAATCGAATTTATAATCGATATAGATGAATTCATTTTCTGTTAATTTCAAATGAAATTGTCGTTGTTGATATTGTTGAACCAAAGCCAATGGAATTCTATGAATGAGCGGTTGTATTGCACGAAAAAGTGCGACAATACCAATGAGAGAAAAGTAAATATTCAAAACGAATGTTATATATTCTTGTGAAACTAAACGAATAACCAAATAGATGCCGAAAAGAAAGGCACTAGCTATGAATGGAAATTTGGCCGCTAGAGAAGAGAAAAAAAAACAATGAAAACTAAAGCTCATTAAAAATCATTTACCATCCTTAGCTGTGAGAACATCAGGTTTTTCTCCAGATTTCTTTTGTTTGTCTTGTCGAATGATTGACCGATAGGAACCAAAATAGACACAGAAAAGTGCCGCAAGAAGAAGAAACGAATAAGACAATAACATGCCTTCCGGTCGTGGAACGTAAACTTCTTTTCCTGTCGTATTACTTTGATTGAGTACATCGATTGTATCGAGTATGGGAGATATTGTTACATTCTCAACAGATTCAGCCATTTCGAAAGTCAAATCAAATCAAGTAATCGTATAATATAATCCCCTTTTTCCCATACATCGATCCACGACGTCAACTTTTCAGTTAACCAATAGAAATTATACACCAATGAGTCGGTTGAATCTATAGAGGGAGTATCGAAAATAAAGTGTTTGTTGACTGATATCCGTTCGGGGTAATACACAAAATGTCAAAAGCAATTGCAGATAAACTTGAATCTCTCATAAAAAAATATCCATCGATTTCATTGGAATATATTCAAACATTACCCAATTATCAAAAACTTCGAATTCTCACAGCAAAAAAATCGAAATATAAATGTGATCTCTGTCTTATTCTCGCTGTAATTTTTGGTTTATTGGCTATATTTACCAGTAGTATTTCACGTATTGGTCTCGAACAATTTCTTCATTATTCATACGATAAACTTTTTTCGATTGACATCTATCAAGAAGAATGTCTCGCACCTAAACTTGAATTTCTTATTGATACATTTCGACCACGAACATCATGTGAAATCTGTCGAAATTTCGACCAAATCGAACGTATTTCGAATGTAACACGTGAAGAATTCGAAGAGAAATATGCATACACCAATCGACCGGTGATTATCACCGATGCGATGAACGATTGGTTAGCATTGGACAAATTCAATTTTCAATTTTTCAAACGTCTCTATCGAACAAATTCAAGTGCATTACGTGCTGTCGAAGATAAATGTCAATTTTTTCCCTATAAAAACAAAGATGAATTCGAAACATTAGGCGATGTATTCGATATGGACTTAGAACGAGCGTATATGGTCGACGAAAACTATCGACCATGGTATGTTGGCTGGAGTAATTGCGATTATTCGACAGCATATCTTCTCAGACAATATTATTCTCGGCCGTATTTTCTGCCTGAACAATCCGAATCGAGCAAACTCGATTGGATTTTTATGGTAAGAAGAGCTAAAAGCACCAAATCAAACAAGAGAAATAA
>ERZ778019.555-NODE-555-length-68632-cov-13.079706_pt1 | contig 68632 bp, 69 predicted proteins | sample MGYA00375749_ERZ778019 | MGnify/ENA primary metagenome ERZ778019 (study PRJEB29350, sample SAMN05389821) | bioreactor metagenome | isolation source: Ammonium sulfate bioreactor | place: South Africa: University of Cape Town | collected 2014-03-17 ... | reverse complement strand
CAATTTGTAATCCTGCTTGTTTACATGGTAATTGTAGTGCACCTGGTGTTTGTACGTGTGATAACCCAACACAATGGAATGGAACGTATTGCGAACAGCCGATATGTGATCCACCCTGTTTACACGGCAATTGTAGTACTCCAGGTGTTTGTACATGTGATAATCCAACACAATGGAATGGAACGTATTGTGAACAGCCGATATGTGATCCACCTTGTGTGCATGGCAACTGTAGTGCTCCGAGCACTTGTGCATGCGATAATCCAACACAATGGAATGGAACGTATTGTGATCAACCGATTTGTACACCGTCGTGTGTTAATGGAAACTGTACTGAACCAAATAACTGTACATGTGTAACTGGCTATGGTGGTGCCGATTGTAATACTGGTACGTATTAGAGTTATCCCATAAAAATAGAAATAGTTCTCCTATATAATTTCTCTATTGTTTTAGCCATCTGCTACATATGTCCTAGTTCAAATTATGCTGCCACGTGTGTCAATTGTGTATTGACGAATAGTGATTGTACTCTATCATGTGATTGTGAATTTAGTGGCTCATATTATCCTACATCTTATACAATGACAGCAGGCCCTGGTACTGGGTGTGAATTCTATAATGTGAATGGGAATCTTACTTGTAATAGTATGTGCTAATCATATGAATCGTATTATGAAATCAGATTTTCCTTATGTTATTATAAACTTTTTTCGGTTATATTGTTTATTTGAAAAAATCCTATATTTTATATAAAAGAAATTGAGATATCTATGTGTTCTGCAAGTAGATTGTTGTTTTCAATCAATTTTATTCAAACGTTTAAAAAGAAAATAGATATCGGCAATTGCCACAATAAATGCACAGAAAAGACCAAATATGATTTGTGTGACAAAATCTTTTGTTCCTGTCGAATATTCAATCGATTTGTAGCCAAAAGCAAATGCTCCACCAATCGTTAAAAAGACATTGACAACTGTTATCAATTGGCCTTGTACAGATTTCATTTCAGGTATCATTGAATCAGTTTGTTTGCTGAGCTGAAATCGATTTGCATTAACATTCTTGGTCATTTCTTCATATTCACGATTGGCTTGTTCAGCTTGTAAACGTTCGACACGTGCTTGTAATTCAGGATTTCGTTCAGGTTCGACATAAGCCGGTACAAATAGATCAGCACCAGCTAAAATCTCATGAAAATATTTTTCTTTATCTGATAATTTATATGCATCGTGCAAGATCGATGCTGGAATGTATTTATTTATATCCGATTGTAGAATATTTTCGAATTGTTTATAACGATTTGAATTTCTATCATCGATTTTACTTAAAGCATTTTCTAACAATTCTACTATCGATGATGTTCGTTCGATTTGAACAAGATTCATGATTTAATTATGTATAAATAATTGAAAACCAATCCAACTAAGACCATACAAAGTTAAAGCGATAATAATTGTTGATGGAATAAGAAGTAGATAGTAAATAGGAATGAGAGAAAGTAATGTCATGAGATAAAAATCGAAGAAGAAATGAGAGAGAATATATTGTTCTCGAACCAGTGACAAATATGAGTCACGTTTTTTGTGATTGGTTCGTAAGAAAAATGAATCATAGCTTGTTGCAGGAAGATTTTTATTCGTTGATTTTAAGACAGAAGGCACAAATATATAGACATAATATAAATTCTGTTCTTTGTCTAACTCGATCATTTTGCTTGTTGAACATGTCGAGTAAAGCCGATTTACAACGTAAATTAAACGATCTTGGTTATGTTGTTGGACCATTTGCATCCAAAGAAACATTGTCAAATATCGTTCGACTTCATTCATTAGTAAGTATTCATCAGATTGTTTTGCTTTTATTTAATCGTTAATATTTTAATTAGACTTTGGAAAGTACAGACATCGATGTAGCAAAATTAAGTGATCTTGAACTTCGTCGAACGTTAACTGACAATGGTGTTTCTGTTGGACCGGTGACAAGTAAGAGAATTTTAATATTGATCAATGCAGAACTTATGGCTTTTTGTTTGAAATTTAGATCATACACGATCGATTTATCAACGTAAATTACTTGAAGTATTAACAAACGAAACTAGTGAAGGTCAAGAAGATGAAATCGATATTCCTATCCCAATATCAAAAACACCACCACCAACACGATCATCAACTCGTAATTCAATTGGTCTCTCATCATCGCCCGGTCGTTCCTATTTAAAAGAAACTCAAGAACCACGTATACCATTAACTCGTGTTGATGTTGTCGAACAGAACATTTCATCATTTTATCCAACATTATCAACAACAAAACCGAAGTCTGATGAAACAATAACAAATTCCTATTCATCTCAACGTTCATCAACCAAAATCGAGTCACGTCATAGTAACTTATCACAGCCACTACGTAATCCGTATGATTTTCAAAATGATGAGCCAACTGTCATACGACATGAACATAAGGCAACACCATTTCGAACATCGAATTTGCCAGGCAATGATCTTTTGTCAAGCAATACGAATCGTTTTTCTCAATCATCGACACGAAGTGCGTTTAGTAGTGAAGGCGAAATAAACGAACTTCGTGCGAGAATTTTCGGCAAAACAAATGAACCGAAAGAATCGCCAATTACTAAAAAACCAACGAATAACGATGAATTCGAACTGAAAAAACCAACAAACAACGATAAAGTCAATGTAGCTGTTAAAAGTACGTGCACACACTTTCGAAGAGAATGTTTTTCATTTATTTATTTAGATAATGGAACAATTCTTTATACTGGAATTACCGTGGCCGTTGCATTAGTTGTCTTCGTCGCTTACATGGTACTTACTTAATAATCTAGATAACGTTCTCATATCTCAGAAACTGTTATATATCTCTCTCTCTCTCTTTCTTTTTTATTCAATTACTTTCCTCTCGTTTGTCAGAAAACATTCATATGTATGTGGTATAACCTGGTGATACAAAAAAAAAGCACTCGGGTCAATATCCCAACATATGTCAAACAATGTATTCATTATTATTTTTTTGTCTCTTCTTTTCTTGTATTCGATATAATGTATTTGAAGAATAAAATCAAACTAAAACTGAACTATTGAAATTTGATTACTACTGTTTATTAGCCAAACAAAACAAAAAAAAAGACGTGAGAAATATCTGTTTACAAAACGTACAATAATAGAACGATGAAAAGAAGATTTACGATCTAATGTGCGTTGGAGAAAAGTGTTTTGCCACTTCGTGTGACAATACCATCGTCTGGAATCGGTGGCGTATGAAAATCACTATCATCGGTTCCTTCGACTTCATCATCGGCACCTTCGCTATTTTCATTTGTAATTGCTTCGAGAAGTTTACGTTGATAAATTGCACGTGTATGATTAACGACAGGACCAGCAATGATATTGTATTCATTTAAATTTGTTCGAAGTTCATGATCATTCATCTTCGGAACATCAATTCCTTTTTCCAAAGCCTACAAATATATTCTCATGAAATGAAAATATCTTTATGTTTTAGTTTGTATTCGTACTTTTGAATGTAGACGTAATAAATTGACTAAAGTCTCTTTCGATGTAAATGGATTGAGATCATAGCCGAATGTTTTCATTGTTTGCTGTAATTCGTGTTTACTAGCCATTGAAAAAATTCGAATATCTGAAAGAAAAGAACAAACAAACAAATTTTTAGGATTCCATTGTGTCAGCTGAAACATCGGTTTGATTGTGACCACCAACTGGTGGTAATTGTGTTCGTATTATATCGATTAATTCATTACTCTGTGCTTCAGTGAGACGTGTTTCAGAATCTTCGATGATCAATTGTAATTCAACAGGTGTTGTTGGACGTAAATTTAATATCTGAAGAATTTCTGGTTTTTTCAAATCGAACTTTTTTATTTCTTGATAAAATTTAACGATGAGATCACGATTCTGTTCAACACATGGTGTTTGTTCGAGATATTTCAATGTTTCGTAAGTGACAGTATTCAAACCGTAATTACAATGTTCAAGAGAACGATTTTGACCTTTCTTTGCTCGTTTTCCATTTTCACGTTCATTATTTGTCTCTTGAATTTGTTTCACAACAAGATACGTTTCATAATTCGACAATGGACGAATGGAATCACGTTGAAAATCCATTTTTATCTATAATAAACAGCATCTTGTTGTTTCTCTATATTTAGGAGAAAGGAAATCGTTGGGAATATGATCTAATATACAACCTAAAAAAAAAGATCAAGTCTAGGATCACAAAAAAGAAAGAGAGAGATAGAGAGAAAAGGTTGAACAATAGAAGGATTAAAATGTTCTAATATTTGTGTTCGGGCCAGTGGTTGGATGTACGTTGTTTAAAACCACGATCGACATAATCGGTTGAGTCGAGTGATTTGCCTGGTTCGACGCACTATGAAGACAATCGAATGATTTATTCTTTAAAAAAAAACATGTCAAAATCTTACAGCTTTATGAAATCCTTTATAACCATAAACTTGAGCTCCACCCCATTTTTCCCAATCCTAAAACAATCAGTCGAAGTTTCTAGAAAAAACGAGATTCTCAAATAATCGAACGTACTTGTTTATTATAGAGCACCATGTAAATAAAACTCCAAATACCGAGTTGAATAACAAGCAATTTTGGAACAGTTTGACGTAGTATAGAACTCGTTGTGTTACCCTTGAAAAAAATAAAAAAAGACAGTATTTGTTTGATTGATTCAATTGAACTAAATGAAAAATCTACCAAAGCTGGACGTAGTTTATTGAATAAACCATCCCAAAACACCATCCATCTGTATCGAATAGGATTCTTATGAATTTTATGTAAATTCGGAACATATTTCGGCTCATCAGGTGCTAAGACTTGATCTTGAAGCCATTGTTTACGCCACAAACGTTCTTCATTTGTCATTCGAAATGGTAAACGTGCTCGTTCAAATTTGAATGGTTCAATATTAAAATCACGTTCCCATACAGGAAATTTATCACGAATATCGTGAGGATACAAATAACGTTGTTCTTCCCACGATGAGTGACCCGTCATATTTCGACAATATCTACAATGAGTAATCAGAAAGTAAGAACTAAGAATTACACAACTCAACGGGAATTTTCTTCTGATGTATATATAAATAGAGACGAGAAAAAAAAACAAAACACAACAAAACTGTTTATTTGTTGGCCAAAAATCCAGCGCTACAGTCAATGTAAATCGATCGTTGATTCGAAAAAAATGAATATCTAATTAAATTCGAACATGTCATTTCAATGTTTGGTTAAATTTGTTTTCATAATCGAAGATTTAATTAAATCTTATTAACGAATGACTTTTCATTGCGCACGAAATCTTTCCTCCTATTGGGTAATCGTTTCAGTATGTTTCTCTTCGTTTTTCTTCTAACCCATGTGTTTAGGGCATGTATGCTCACAATAATATTCTCGTCATCATCAAAACATACCAAACGGACGGACAGAAGAGTACAAATACGCACACCGGAGAAACCAATAGATATTCTCCAATATATATAAATCCGTTGAATGAATAGTCTATTTGAAAAACAAACATCTTCGGTGTTAATTCTTTTGTTTTGTTTTTCTTTTGTATTTTTAGATTTTTATTTTCATAAGATCTAAGAAACACATATACACACAATTCTGAAGGTTGGTGAATTGTGAAATCTCTCTCGGTTAATAAAAAAAAACTTCATGTTGATCGTTAGTTGCTGATGTCTACCACGCCACAAGGCTCTACATCAAATCAAGACGAACTAAATTTAACTCCTGAAAATTCCAATCCAGCTATTAGTGTAACTGAACAAGAATATATTGTTATCGAAGACGATAGTAATTGTCGACGAAAAGAGGCATTTGATTTGCCTAAATCGAAAAAATTTCGTTCATCAACAAGTCTTATTAATAACGGCAGTGAAACAAGTATCATGTCATCATCGAACACTAATGGAACAACTAATCCTGTAGATACAATGGAATATACTAATGGACAATCATCTCATAATGGAGTAAGTTCTGTTCTTTTCATGTTGTAAATATTATAATGCGCGAAAAAGAAAACAAAATATCAAAAATATCAATGGTTTATTTTCGTACGAAATTCTCTTTTAAATGCTCATATGTTGGTACTGATTTTGTAAGTGTAAAATTCCATGTTCTCACATCGACTGACATCTGTTTAGTAAAAAAATTCAAAAGAAAGAAAATGCTTTACTGTGTTGTGTTGTCGTTTTTTCCTCCGTAGCTTTTTTTTTTCTTCTTTCCATTCTTTACATCGAGCTCTCCAGTAACAGGTGATGGAAAGAGAAAGAGAACGAATGACGAAGAAAAAAAACTTACTAATGTCATATCGGCGGAGTTTTTTTCCTCTCTCTCTCTCGTTAATGCTGCCCTCTTTACAATAGTTAAGAAGAAAAAAAATCGAGACGAGTGAAGATTACACTTTAACGGTCTGTCTTTTTTCACCAACTGACTCGTACAAAGAGCTGTTTGCCTATATGCTTATTGTCTAGATTTTTCTACGAAGTAAAAACTAAGAAGATTGAGCTTTTGATTCAATGAAAAATTTTCGTTTTTTCTTCTTCTTTCTTTTTGAACTTAACGAATAAATAATGACCGTCTTATTCGAATGAAATTTGCATTTGAAAAGAGATTAACCTGTCTGAATAATTTCTCGTTCTAGAATAGCGAAAATAATAATTCTGAAGCAACACCAAATCAAATGGCAAGCAATTTACAACATCAAGCTTCGTTAAAAACTCCCGAGATCGATGAAGGTCTCTATTCTCGGCAATTGTATGTCACATATCGACTTTATCAAATGTAAAAACAAACACCGAGGAACATTTTTCATACTCGTTGTAGGTATGTCATGGGCAAAGAAGCTATGCACCAATTGGCTAGCGCACATGTTTTAATATCTGGCATGCGTGGTCTCGGTGTTGAAATAGCCAAGAATATTATTTTGGGCGGTGCTAAATCGGTTATTGTTCATGATAGTGACAAAGTCACGTATGCTGATCTATCATCTCAAGTAAGAGACGACGAAATCTGCTGAATTTCATTTTGAAATTTGCTGTTTTTTGTTCTGTGTAGTATTACTTCTCGGAATCCGATATCGGACAAAATCGAGCTTTTGTTGCAAATAAGAAATTATCTGAATTGAATAGTTATGTTAATGTAACATATTCATCATCGGTTATTGACAAAGAATTTCTTGAGAAGAATAAAGTCAACGTAAGTTGAAATGAATGTTCGTTTGCAACGATGATTTGAGTTGATTTTTTTATGTAGGTTTTCGTTTTAACTGATGCTGAGTTCGATAATCAAGTGACTATTGGTAATTTCTGCCATGAAAATGGAATTAAATTCATCAATGCCAATACCAAAGGCTTATTCGGGTAGAAAATTCGTTCGATTTGTTTTTTTGAAAAAGAATCGTTTCAATTTTAGCCAAATTTTCTGTGATTTCGGCAAAGACTTTCAAGTTGTTGATACCAATGGTGAAAATCCATTGACACAAGTTGTGACAGAAATCAGCCACGTATGTTGTTTTCAAAAGCAGAGAAAAAAATTCTTTTTTGTTTCTCAATCAGGATGAAGCAGGTGTTGTTTTTATGTCGACTGATACTCGGCACGGATTTGAAGATGGTTCGTACGTCACTTTCCAAGGTGTCAAAGGCATGACTGAAGTCAATGACAAAGAATTTAAAATAACCGTGCCAAGTTTGTTTTGTTTTCATTTTGAAAAGAAAAACGAAATCTATTTTTAAGGTCCATTTACATTCACAATTGGTGATACGAGAAATTTTGGCGTTTATGAAGGCGGTGGCACAGTTACTGAAGTGAAAAAACCCGAAACTGTGCAATTCGTAAGGATAGATCATTTTAAAAACGAATAACTTTTGAATTTATGTTTAATTAGAAATCATTTTCGGACTCATTGAAAGATCCTGAAATGTTAACTTGTGATTTTTCGAAAATGTCGATGCCAGCCAATCTTCATTTAGCTTTTCAAGCTGTCTCACGTTTTCAAAAGCAATTCAATGGGCCACCAAAACCATGGGATGAAAATGATGCCGAACAATTCTATCAAATTGTCGAAAAATTAAATTCAGAAAATCGTGACCAAGTTCTCACCGATGAATTGAACAAACATTGGATTAAATTATTTGCTAAAACATGTCAAGGCGATTTATGTCCAATGCAAGCAGTTATCGGCGGTATTGCTGCTCAAGAAGCAATGAAAGCTGTCACCGGCAAATTCATGCCGATTCGACAATTCTTCTATTTCGATGCCATTGAATGTCTACCTGAAAATGTCTTTCAATCATCGAATGAACCAGTAGTCGTACCGGATTTGCCCACGAAACAAACGCGTTATTATTCGCAAGAGATTATTTTCGGAGAGAGTTTTCAAAAGAAATTAGCCGAATCGAAATATTTCGTCGTTGGATCGGGCGCAATTGGTTGTGAAATGTTGAAGAATTTTGCTATGATGGGTATTGGCTGTTCAGATAAAGGGCACGTTTATGTTACAGATATGGATTCGATTGAAAAATCGAATTTAAATCGTCAATTTCTCTTTCGTTCATGGGATATTGGTAAAATGAAATCTCAAGTTGCTACTGACGCCGTAAAAGCAATGAATCCTAATATGCATATTCGAGCTTATATCGATGGCGTCCTACCTGAAACTGAAAATATCTACAATGATGAATTTTTCGAACGTTTAGATGGCGTTGTCAATGCTCTTGACAATGTTAAAGCTCGTCAATATGTCGATCGTCGTTGTGTTTACTATCAAAAACCTTTAGTCGACAGTGGCACATTGGGCACAAAAGCGAGCGTTCAAGTCGTCGTACCATTTCTAACAGAATCCTATTCGTCAACAAACGATCCACCTGATCCGTCAGTACCCATGTGTACTTTACGAAATTTCCCGAATCTAATCGAACATACGATTGAATGGGCTCGGGATAATTTCGCGGGATTATTTACAATTCCAGCTCAACAAGCCGAAGAATACATGCGTGATCCGAAAGGATTTGCCGAACGAACATCAAAGAATCATTCGGAATACGATAAAAATGAAATTATTGAAAATGTCAAACGTATGCTCGGCGCAGATCATCCGAAAACATTCGTCGATTGCATTAAATGGTCGCGTCATCTTTTCGAACAACAATTCTACAATACAATTGCTCAATTGCTCTACAATTTTCCTCGTGATCATATTACAAGCAAAGGTGACCGATTCTGGAGTGGCAACAAACGTTGTCCGCATGTTCTCAAATTCGATGTTAACAATAAACTTCATTTGGATTTCATTGTTGCTGCATCGAATCTGCTCGCACATGTCTATGGTATTCAACAAACACGTGATGCCCAATTCATTGCCAAAGAAGTTAGTCAAATTCATGTGCCCGAATTTCAACCCAAAGCTGGCGTTACCATTCATGAAAATGACGAACAACTACGAGCAGATAATGAACGACAGAAAAATTTGAATGCCATGAAAAAACCAGGTCAAGAGTCGGAAGCGGACTTAATTCTTCAACGTTTTCCACAACTCGATCAATCGCTTCGAATTCAAATACGTCCGCATGAATTCGAAAAAGACGATGATACCAATTTTCATATGGATTATATCGTTGCAACAGCTAATCTACGTGCTGAAAACTATGAAATTCAAACAGCTGAGCGTAGTAAAATCAAACGTATCGCTGGAAATATCATTCCGGCTATTGCAACAACAACAGCCATGGTTACAGGTTTAGTTTGCTTGGAAGTTTACAAATTTATTCAAGGACATAAAAGTATTGAATCATACCGAAATGCATTTGCCAATTTAGCATTACCATTCTTCGGATTTTCGGAACCAGTTCCACCGAAACGTCAAAAGGTGAGAACTCAAACAAGTTTTCAATCTACATTTTCATAAACTTATTTTAATATTTCAGTATCTTGATAAAGAATTTTCCTTATGGGATCGATTCGAAGTGAAAGGTGATTTAACATTAGAAGAACTCATTGAATTTTTCAAAGTAAAATTCTCATTCGATTTTAAACAATAAACATTCTCTCTCTCTCGCTTTAGCGTGAACATAAATTAGCACCCAATATGATTTCAGCAGGCATGTCCGTTATTTATAGTCCGCATTTTATGCGTCAAACAAGTAAAGCTCAAGATATGAAACGAAAGTAAGAGACTTCGATTTGATTTTCTCGTTCGAAACATTTTATTTTTTGTCTATTGAAGAATATCGGAACTTTTCGAAACGGTGACAAAAAGCAAAATTCCGGCTCATGTTCGTTCTCTTACATTGGATATGTTATGTGATGATCTCGAAGGAAACGATGTCGAAGATGTTCCTTACATAAAATTTACATTTCGTTAAACAAACCAAATTTTCAATCATCACACTAAAATAAATAAAAACATTTTCTTAGTTGTTCTTTCTCTTGTTTTTCTCCTTCTTTATTATTGTATCTCTCTGTCTGTGTGTTCCTCAGTTTTCTTTTCTTTTCTCTTTTATTATGATTATTATTCCAGAGTGCTTAAAAACAAAACAAAACAAAACAAAAAATGAAGAGAAAGAACATTTTTATGTTACAGAAAAACCAACCAACCAACCAACCAAACAAACAAACACTTTGAAATAAATATATATTTGGATTAGTTCGAAAGAAAATTAGTCTACTCTCGTTTATTTATTGAAATACTTCATGTTTATCAAAGCTAAATTACTAAAAATTCTGATTTTGTCTAATAATCTAGAGAAAATTGGACAGAAATAAAGAAATCACCGGCAATAGAGATACACTTTTAAAAAAATGAATCAAAGACGATGAATTCAGGCGTTGTTTATGAATAATAAGTAAGCACGTTCTTTTGATTTCCACGGAGAAATAAAACTGGCGGGAGATTATAACTAATCGCGTCTAAATAAGCGAGATACAGGGCAGCAGAAATCGATTGCTTACGTGGAATAGGCAAAGTTCTAAACGAACAGAAAAATATATTGAATATTTTGATCTCGAAAACATTTTCTTACACAACAATTAATGTCGATTGAGAACTGTATTCTAATAAATATTCGTGTAATTTCAATCCACGTTTAATTTTATCTTTGTTAACATCGTATTCACTATCGGTAATTCGATGATCTGGATGATTTTGATTCCATGTTTGTAAAGTTTGATTAAATTTATTGATTTCATATTCATTTGGGCTTCTGTTTAGTCCATGGAGAACACGTAAATCAGAATAATTTATTCGAAATTTAGTTAGCAACGATGCCATAGCTAATTGTTGCTTTTCGGCATCGATTTTTTCTCCCGACACACATGAGAATATACGAAATTGACAGTTACGCCAATGTTTTCGTCGTCGTAAGAGATAGGGCAACAAGAGTGTTAAACCACCATCATCGAATAACCACCAAACATCGATGATTGCCGATGACGAATGTTTTGGATGAAATACATTCATAGTTAGAAGAGCACCTTGATTCAAAATTGTATTTTTTAACATGAGAACGTTAGATTGTCGTGGTGCAGGTGATTTCGATCGACCACGTAAAGGACTTGATGTCGCATCTTCATCGTCACTGTCTTCGTTGTCATCTTCAGTTGGAACATCTATTTTAAAAATTGATTTCGTAATCAATATGAGCGAAAAGAGAATTACCAGGTACGAAAAAATCACTGAAATCAAGTCCTGATTGAAGACGTAAGATGCCGACGCCATATTTTAAATCTAAAGCATCATGAATAATATTAAAATAATCAATTGTTGTTTCCGATGCAGTTAGCCAATCGTTTTTAAAACCAAGAAAAACAACATTCGGTCGCATTTTTCCAACTCCAAGACACTGAACAAAGAAAGTAAATTCATTTCTTTTTATAACAACAACGATTTCTCATACTTGTAATAGAGAAATTGTACCCTGCCGAAGTGTCGGTGCAACAATAGTTTGATAAAATGCTTTTGGATTTCGTTTTTTCAGCCATTTTTCTCCTGGTTCTTTCTGTTCATATAATTTAATATTCACAGTTGGATCATCCTTAAACATACACAATTCAAACTCAGCGAATTTCTCTAAACATCATTTACTATAATCACATGTCCACAAATCATTAAACTATTTCCATGTGTTACTAATGTTCCGATATCGACCAGCGCCGGTCGACATATAGGATTGCCTGTTAAAACTAACATTTGTGGTCGAAAATTTTTCACATGTTCCTGAATACTATCCAATTTGAATGTTGCATCAAGTGCACGACGATATGTATGAGCTTGAACTGATGAACCCCAATTAATTTCTATCGAAACAAAACACCCTCAATCAGTTTATCGAATTGATATTCTCATTGAATTTAGTTCTACCTGGTTTCGTTGTACGAACATATAAATAAATTCCCGTACTAATCACTAATGTTATCAATGCAGCCCACCTGAAAAAAACACATTTATTCGAATAGAATTTCATTGAAAAATCATTGCTTCATTTTTCTTACCAATTTATAATAAACATTACTCCTATGCACAGCAAAGCACCGGTTAAAGCAAGCCATTGATTGTAATACCTAAATGCCGGTCGCCATCCGCTTGCTCTAGCTAATGATGCATCAAAACACGAATAATTAACTAATGCATATGTCATAAGAAAAAAGTTCGAGATTATCGGAGCGATAACATTTAATTCGCCTGAACACAAAACATAGTTGATTTATCATTTTGATTTGAGAAAATTTTTCAATTTACCAATGGCAATAAATGCAACAGCAATGAAATACGTGAGAAAATAAGCTCGATGTGGTTCATCGGATTTGCCGTGTCCAACGGAGAAATATTTCAAACGTGGAAAGATCATATCACGACAGACAGCTTGAAATACTTTCGGTGCACCGACAAGACTTGCCAATGCACTCGATAATGTTGCAGCAAAGATGCCCGCTAAACGAAAAATTTATCTTCTACATTAATCATTTTTATTTTCCGCAAAACAAACCGGTGATAATTGGACCGAATGCAGATATCATTTTCATTGTTTGATAATTATAAGTCAAACCTGTTTTACAATTTCGATCGCTTGTATTCAATGAACAATTGACAATTTGAATAAAACTTCCATTTCGTCGTTCATAGTAATCCACTAAAATTATTAAATCAACGAGAAAAGATTTATTTACCGAAAAATCTTACAAGTAACGTCTCGACGTGTTGTACAACCTGCTACAACGCAAAATAGAAGATAAACAAATGATGTCAATGCGATTGCCATGTTAGTGCCGAGTGGAATGGCTCGTGAGGGATTCTATTTCGAATTTAAGAAAAGAAAATCTCATTTCAAACGAAAGAAAATTCATGAATATAATTCTACTTTCAAATTGCCAGATATATTTGCGCCAGCTAGAATACCTGTTACTGAAGGAAAGAAAACACCAAATACACTCTGGAATGTGTGACCATTTTGAAATTTCGGCCCAAAATTTTCTTTTATTACTTTCCCTAAATGAAATCATTCGAATTAACTCAATCGAAAACAAAACAATAATAAAATGAATTATATACATGAATATCCTTCGAACCCATGACGTCGTTTATAAGGAGTCACAGGTAATAGAGATCCAATAAAAAAATCCAATAACGATGCTGATAATGTAATTAATAAGGTTATTTGCACGACAGTTTCACCACGCATGCCAATTAATGCAATGCCCAGTATAAGTGTCATTGTAATTGCACCAACAATTCGTACAATATTCACTGCATCATCTTCAACGACGACTCCAAATATTTTAACTTGATGTTCCTAAAAAGTTCATTTAGTATTATTCTTATTAATAAATTTAAAAATTCGTACGTACTTTAAGTAGATCGCGAACTGTTTCAGCAAAACCAATCGTATACATAGCAGCTGCAACTGCGTCTATGAAAAAATGACGTATTTAGATTTCTAATCTTTCATTATTCTGATCGAAATTTACTAGCAAATGAAAAAATCAATCCAATAGCACCACCAAATTCTGGACCAAGACTTCGCGATATTAAATAGTATGTTCCGCCTCCTTTCACTTCTCCATTTGTACAAATAGCACTCATCGATAAAGCTGTAAGAACAGTTACTGCAGTCGAAATAATCACGATAACGCAAGCTAAACCAATGCCAGCTTGACCAGTTACCCAAGATAAACGAAGGAAAAGCATCACACCAAATATATTCAAAACACAACGAATCTATTTCGAGAAGAAAAATCATTTCAAAAAGACCGAACTATCTTCTTCGTTAACATACAAGAACACCAACAATCCATCCGAATTTAACTATTTCAATTTTAGGTTTATTTTCTGGAATCGACGGTTGATCAACTGGTGGTACTACTGTGCTCAACATTTCACTATTTAAATCGATTGTTGAACCTAATCGAAGTCTCGATGTTTCATGTAAAGCTTCTAATGTTGGCCGAATTTTTGATTCCGGTGAAGTTATCGAAAATAAATTTCGATAATGATCAACATGTGGTAGTGCATCGATTGTATCGTACGAACAAATTTCCTTTGCTGGCTCAGCGACAACAGGCGTCGAATCGACATTCGCATTCGACGGAGGAATTAAACCATCAGCTAAACTACTCTGTTCACTATCATCATCACCACCGACTAATATTTGAATTTTTTTCACGGTCGGAACGGACGTTGGTTGAACAGCTGATGATAGATCTGAAAATGGATTTATTCTTAATATTGAAATTAATTAATCTGTTCTTACTAGTCGGAATACTCGGTGCTTTTGATAATGTATCAGAATTGGTTTCAGTTTGAGATACACGTGCTATTTGAAAACGTGCACTACTAAATGATCGGCCGATTTCAGCAGTTGTACGATTACTATCTGTATTTGTCGTAATCTCATGTTCGGAATTATTTATATTCGACATTCTTAATGTTTTGTAATCATCTAGAAAGAAAGAAAAACCAAAATGAATTAACATTCATTTAACGATCTTGTCTTGAACGATCGACAAACTAAGACGACTATTTTCTTTTATATGTCATTATATAATATGCGATTTCGACAATGATAAATTAGTATGCACTACATGTTTAGTAAGAGATCAACAGGCAGTCATGATTATTAATGTTTTTCTTGTCTCAAAAATAAAAAAAAAGAGGAAATCTTGTCTCTTATTCTATTCGTTTTCACTAGAGAGATAAAGATTTTTATTCTCGTCTATCTATGAAATCATTGTAAATGAAAACAACAAATGATATTTATATATTTTTATTCATTCCATATGGAGGAGATTTTATCGTTGAAAATGATCGAAAAGAATTTGATAAATTTCTTTTTTTGTCTTAGAAAACAAATCAAATTATCTGAATGTCTATGATTATAATTTCGACAAAGAATTTCTCGCGCAAAATCCTTTTCGAAACTAATTAAAAGATTATCTGATTTCCGATTGCTTTGAAAAATTGATAACAAACAAAGAAAAAAAATCTAATAAATAACTGAATTGTTTTATCAATAAAAAAATAACATTAAGAACAGGAAACGGCTACAGACGATATTATTTCTATGAGACATTTTCTTCTTTTCTTTTTTAAAAAAGACTAATATGCCATGAATGAAACTGATCCTTCTAATTAATAAAAAAGTATATGCATACATATCGAATTTTTTCATACGTGACCTGAATTTTCTTTTCTTTTTCTATGAAAACAATGTAGATCTTAATTTTCTTACTTTATGCTCATTACAAACGGGTTCTAACCTTGAGTGAACAAGAAGAATGTTTCTAATATATATATATATATATATAGACATGATCTTTACGTTGTAAAAATAAGGAAATTCGATTCTTGTAAAGATTTTTATAAAATCATGAACTCGAGTATTGTTTCTATTTTTACACCTAACTAACTTACTTCACTATCCGAGCAATGTAATCATTGAGTTTTACAGACAAACAAAGACATATAGAAGAGAAAAGGCTCGACAGAGAATGCAACAACTCGGGGAACGGATACCAGAGAGAGAGGGTGCAAAAGAAAAAAATGAGACCGTGTTGCATTCTTGTGCAATTTGTCGTTTTTTCTTTCTCATTCTTTTTCTCGTTTCCTCGAGTAGAACGCAGAGAAAACGCTGTATATCTATATATATTTGGTTATTTTATCGACAAAGCTCGTTCAAGTACTGAGAAAAACAAAAAAAATGAAATTTTATTTAACAAGAGCACTTTACTTGATCGGAGCATTAAAAAAGATAAAAAAGAAAGGAGAAAAGAACCAGTTTTCACCATACAACAATTCTGGATTATATAAAGCAGAACTTTTTGTTTGTTCTTCTTTTCACCAACATTGAAATACTTGAAATTAAATCGATCTTTCCATTTTCATGCATTTGATTAATCAGTAAATACGTTCTTTTTTTAACAAAAAGTTCGATTAACAAAAGAAGTGAAAGAATAATGTTCTCAATTAGTCATTCTCTTTTTTCAAGATCTTTCCTGTGTATGTTTACTTTGTTCTTTTTTTTCTGTTATTTAATTTATCTCGAACATTACGAATGAGAAAGATAACACAAATAAATATTCAGTTAATTTACCTTCTGTTTTTTTTTGTACTAAACGTAATTATCCTATTTGATCTTTTTCTTGTACTTGCAAAAGTTCTGCAATCAGTCGAACTCGGTGCATTTTCTTCAAAAAGAAAACGAATATTGCTTTCGCAACAACTGATGAATTATTAATGTTCCCTCGAGATGTCTTGAGAGAACGAAAGAACGAGAGAGAGAGAGAAAAACTGGAATCCTATAGTAATAATCAATATCATTGATCTTGGCTACCATCTATATACATTCACATAAACAAACAATATATATGCTTAGCTTGAGTTTTCTTTCTACTATATGTAAGAAGAATCAATGCTTATGTCCTTTATGTAAGAGCTTTTCTTACGTTTGACCTTGACATGCGTTTTCTCCGAGCATACAAAATTCTCGTGTCAGTTTGCATGCGTGTCAAGATTTTTCCTTGGCCATGTGAAGTAAATTTTACAATCTGTTGCATTTATTCTTTTTACATAGAGAAACCAAAGAAATTAAACATTTTATTTATTATTGAAGCAGAGAAAAAAACGACAATTTCTCATCTAGAATCATTAATTCAATAGATATTTATAAATAAAATGATTCATAATTTAAAGCTGTATTAGCATTTGTTTATTTTCTTCTTTTCTTCTTGGCTTCGATTTACTTAATAAGTTTTCAACAATTCCTTTATTTCGAAGATAATAATTAGAAAAATATTCTTAGTGCAATTCGGATCCTATTAAAATTAATTATTTATAAATAACAAAATGAGAAACGTGAATGTCAGTCATTCGTTTATCGTTGAAGAAAAAGGAATTTTATTGTCAATTAAGCTTCTTTTCTTGATATTAAACCAAAATCTTTCAAAAAAAAAATAGTTCGCTGTGATTATATATTACTGTACTATATCACATGTAGACATAATTAAATGTCAAGTCCATAGGCAGATTTCTATTGATAAATGACATCATTATTAGACAATTGATCTGATCTTCTAGCTGGAAAATAACATTTTTGTGTTGTTTTGTAGAAAAACAAGTCCATAAAATTGATTGTAATGTCCGTTTAATGAAGATCGAACAATATTTTCTTTTCTATAAGATGTAAAAGAAAATCTGTGGATATGTTTCTCCAAATACCTGGAAATCGATGTCTGACACGTTAAGTTTTCACTTCAAAATGAATTTACATCTGCTCAAGAGTTTTTCTTTAATTGACAAAACAACGTTTGCTCTTTGAAATAAAAAGAAACTAAAGGAGAAAACGTCAATAATTGAGTACTTATCGATATATCTCTACACTTTTTTGATGTTTCTTTCTCTATCCCGCCGATGCATTTTTGTTGAATGATGACGTCGTTCGAATCGTACAATATACAGGTCGATTTGATTAATAGCCTCTCTTGAGATCACCTTTGCCTTTTATCTTTCTTATATTTTTAAATTGTCTTCATACACCTTTTGAATATCTTAACATATTTTTCTCAAAAAAAGAAACATTCGTTTCATGTACATATTCTCAATGTTCTTTTAATCGGTTCTTGTTAAGAAAGAAGATACTGCTGTTCAAATAGACAGATAACAAAATGATCGATGGGCATACTGCTGCTACTGAACATAAACGAGAAGATGATAATGACTTACATTGTCATATGAAGTCTTGATAAATATTTATACGCGTGTGCTTGTATACAATCTATCGGAATTTCTTTTTCTCTCCGTTCGTTCGTTCGTTGGCTCGTTCATTCATTTCAAAATAAGATTTCTTGATTTGTATGTTTGCCTCATTAAAAGATCATTTTTCATTTTGTCTATTCTCGACTGTCGACCGACATGCAGATGCACAGAAGCGCATACACATACACACCTTGTTCAATCTTACACTCAATTGACTCGAAATAACACATTTATAAAGACGAATATTTTCTTCAAAAATCGAGCTAATTTATAAATTAATTTTATTCATTTCGAAAAAATCTTGTTCGCATTTACGCCGACAAATGAATTGTCTGATCTCAATTTTTTTTTGTCATCACTGTTGGGTGTCACTGATATTGATGATTGTGAGTTAACACAGAAGAAAAAGAGAAATATCGAAATAAAAAATCTTTCGACTCGATCAGTTACTCCAGAGATCAAATAATTGCCTGTTGGCTATTTTGATTTCTTGGTGATCGATTGACAGGCGGCATTTCGTACGATTTCTCTTCTCAACATACAATTCAGATATAGAAGACATCGATCGATATAATTGTCTTACGTCAACATTACGCCGCTTGCATTTGTCAGAATAAAGAAAAGAAAGTGAGTCAAGTATGTGTCTACTTGCAGAGAAGATGTGATCGTTCTCTTCTTCAGGTGTTATTATTTGTTCGCGAAATAAGAAGAAAGTTGACTTCACAACATTGAATGGCTCATTGAGCAAAGGCGGGACCCCTATGCCGACACTATTCACAAGAATTGTACTATTCAATAAGCAAATATTGCAAGATTCTTTCTCTGTATTCATGTACCGCTCGATCACTCTTGTAAAGAGACCTTTGTTTCATTCATTTACCAAAACTAGACATACGGATATCCGAAATCATCTGTTATATTGTCACATAAAGTAAGAAAAAATACATACATATGTATATCTAGATATCGAAAAGAAAGCAAATCTGAATAAACAAATAAGGAAATCAAGCATAGTAAGACATTACACGTACAAATAAAAGAACGACCAAGAAAGTTTTATCTGATTTATCTCTAACAAACTTAGTATCATTCATCTTCTTTTGACAAATGAATAATGTGTACCACCTTGTTCTTTCTTGGAATATCTGTCTATGTGCTCCCTATCAAAATCTTTCATCACTTCCGTCTTGTCATCATTGTATTAACGAAAAATGAAACAAGAAAACGAGAGAGAGAGAGAGAGCAGAAGATCTTTAATGTATGTCTCTTTTCTTTTGTAACATTTTTTTAATATCCTCCTTCGTTTTAAATTGTGCGAAAGAAAAAGAAAAAGAGATCAAACACATAACAATTCAATAAACTCAATTAAAATCAAGAAGTGTTGTAATTAATTTGCATTAGAATACAAATGAACATCGATTTTTGCAAGAGTGAACATTGACATACGTTTAGATCAATCGTAGGCGTTTATTTTCTCTCTTTTTTGTTGTTATTATTGTTGTTTTGTATATGCATGCATACATACGTATATCTAACTATTCACAGTATGATATTCAAGCAAAGAAAAGGAAAAGAGAAGGCAATAATAACTTCTGTCAACGATAATAAATGCATTTTGATCATGCGTAGCCTTTGGTTGGTCGAAAAAGAAACGAAATAAGGTAATTATATCTCTCATTCGAACAGGTAACGCACAAAAAGAGAAATATGCTTTCAAATGCCATAAATCAAACCTGGCAAGTTAGAAACACCCTCCTCGTCAATCAAGATTGCTTATAGACCATGAAAGCAAAGCACAGAGAAAGCAAGAGAGGAGAGAAGCAAGGACAAAAAGGAAGAGAAAAACGAAACACATTAAATCTTATTTCTTTTTTTGCCTATTCATTTAAAAACTTGGATAAAAATCTTATTTGATTGTATTGATCTATTCCATTGAATTGTTAACGCTTTTTTTTTCTTTATTCAATGGCAAGTTGAAGGTTGAAAACGAAAGAACTTCGATCTTCTCCGCCTCTGATCTTTCGAAAAAGAAAAAGAAAAGGCTCGAAGCGAAGAGAGAAAAAGGAAAAAAACAGGTTTCTCCTTTTTTTTCTCTTTCTTCCGATTGGTCAACGTCGATATTCTTTTTTCATCGAATAAGATTCGATTACCTATAGAAAATATAGAGAAAGAGAGAAAGAGAGAGAAGAAGAAAAAGAAAAAAGCTACTCGTTTATAATATCAAATATATTCTATTCATTGCAAAAGAAGAAGAAGAAGAAAAAAAAATCGTCTCTTCTCCAATTCATAATTAATTGCCGACATTACATTCCATTAACAATATTTCAATATCTACCTCTCGAAATTACTAGTTTTTCAATTATTATAAACGACATATTTGTCGAACTTCTAATTATCATCATTTAATTATTTCAACTATTAAATATAAAGACATTTATCTTTCGTTTTTCTCTTCTCGTTCTCATTCGATTATTCACCTTGAATAACGAGTAAAAAAAAGAAAGAAAACGACGAAGAAATTATGGTGAAAACCGAACACCAACTGCAATCAATGCCTTGGGACACACATCATTCACAACAACAGCAACAGCAACAGCAATCACAACAGCTTGACTATTATATGAATGTTCCAGGAAATTCCTATACAAGTGTGAGTTTAATCATCAACAATACAAATACCACCAATCGAATCAATTGTAACGGAACACCCTCAACAACCGTCGATCCTAAAATGAGCCCATTACCAACTGGTACAACGCCACAAACTGTTCCAACATCGACTCCCAAATCTCGGCTAACATCAGTGAAAAATTCATCGTCACCATCCAATGAATACAATTCAACTATGAATCCTCAACATAAAGAAATCTATCCTTGGATGAGTGATAAAAAACATGGCACAAATAAAAATAAAACAACATCGAAAACCAATTCAGGACATAATACAACATCGACATCATCGTCGTCGTCATCATCTGGTAAGATTTGTTGTTTTCATCGAAAGGAAATTATCACGTGTGAAGATGAGAAATCAATCTGAGTGTGACTAGCTTGGTCAAGGGTCAACAGATTTGCTCGGGAAATCAAGTGAGAAAAATTCATGGATTTAGCAGTCGATTCTCGAGGTGTTTCTTTCTTCGACACGCTTTCGATTCACAATGAAAATATGCTTCTAATTTATTCTGATCAATTGACATTCATTTTCTCTTCGTTGTACCACCACTGAAATCTCAATGGAGACTTCAAGAAAGAAAGAAATCATTCTCTCTTTGCTTGTCTATTTATTGAGAAGAAATCCAACCGGTTGTTCGTCTCGACCTATACATGTTTTTCATCTTCGTTTACTGACAGGCGCGCGCGCGCTCGCGTCCACATCTTTTCCTATTGACGATGATAAATGACCATATCATTATTCATCCAATACCGCCGTTTTCTCATCGAGCGAATAGGATACAGAACATTGAGTCTTGTCATTGCTCGAAAAAAGCGAGTACGCGCGCCTAGGAGAAGAAAGGAAAGTTTCTGCGTTCTCCTTATTGATCAATAACTATGATAGCTAGCTAAGTTTGTTTTCTTTTTCTTCGTCTTCGCATAGATAAAAGCAATTCAACACCATCAAAACGAGCTCGAACAGCTTATACAAGTGCACAATTAGTTGAACTTGAAAAAGAATTTCTTTACAATAAATATTTGAATCGACCACGACGAATTGAATTAGCACAAACATTGAGTTTAACTGAACGACAGGTAAAAGAAAATCGATTTGATTTTTGAATTAACGTAATATTTCTTTTCTTTTACTTTGATTTATCATCAACAGATCAAGGTAAATTTATCTTTTTCGAAATTCGAATTCATAAAATTAAATTCTGCTTTTTCTTCTTCTTCAAATTATTATAGATATGGTTTCAAAATCGGTAAGTTTTAAATAAAATATCAATTTTTCCAAGTACATCACATCTTTTGTTTCGTTTTAGTCGAATGAAAGAGAAAAAAGATGGCAAAAGTCGTACGACCTACGGTGGCACATGCGGTATGAGTTTAAACAATTCACCATTAGCTACATCGACGACAGAAAAAGATGATTTAAATCCAGCATTATCTCTTCGTTCATATCATCATCCTCAACATCATGCTTACTATCAAACAGCTCCGCCAATGCCTGTCGGCTTTTCTTCATCACCATCAACGAATTATGCTAAAACATTTCAACAACCAATAGATTATAACACAACCACACCAACGGATATGTACGATATGACGAATAACTATTGTTTGAAACAATCACCAACATCACCATTCAATCCATCGAATTATTACTCGAATGGTATTGGAAATAATTTGAAAACAAATTATCTTCCGCCAACATCCTACGAACGACCACCAGTATCTTTTGATTCATATTATTTTAATTCAGACACATCATCTGTTATTCATCATCAACAATCCGGTCCAGCAGCACCTCCATTCGTTTAGAACACTTAGATATAAATATATATATGATACATAATCTTCTTTTTCTTCTTCTTTTTTTTGTCTAGTCTTTATATACTTTTTCTCTTGACACTCTCTCTCTTTTCTTCTCATTTTTTTCTGCATTCATGTTTCATATTCTTTTGTTGTTAGATGTTGATCTTCTTCTCTCTCGTTTTTTTTTTGGTGTTCTAAAAATTGTCTACATTATATAACAAATAATTTGTTTTATATAATTGTCACGCGAGTTGGAAGTTGTTGTATAAAAACGATCATGACTGATTTGCAAAAGTGTATTCTGACGAAGTACCGAGATATCGCGGATAGATTTGGAATTCAAATGAAAACAACAAGAACTGACTAGACAGTTGTCAACATGAAATAAGATGACCTACTTACTAAAATCTGTATTTTTAATTATAATTTGCGACTACTGGAGAAAAAAAAGGTCTAGTCAATTCTATTGACTATTATTATTTAAGTAGACAATAGACTTGTGTTTGTTTTGTCGCATAAAATGTGTTGATTACAGAATAAAAGTAACACTCTTGAGATTGCTACAAACAATTGGAATCGAATCGAATAAAAAGAAACTCATAGAAATGCTATCAACGAATCGACACGCGTCGAATTCTCTCTTTTTTTTATACTTGCAAACTTTGTTTATATTGTAACTGCAATTAGCATATTGGCGAATTGCTTTTCAAACTTATTACAGTCGAGACACACCAATTCGAGGTTATCATTTGGTTCTTAAATTGGTTAGAACAGGAATTATTTTATGTTCATGTTTCCATATATTCGAAAAATCAAAACACACACACACGCACATACATATATATATATACGTACATGTGTCCCCTAAGAAAATTTGTTTTTCTTTCTTTGTTTTTTATTAGAAATGTTCTTGAAACAGTATTGTGTTAATTTCAATTTTCCGATCAAAACATCAAAAAATCGAAGATCATCATATTGATGAAGTCATCAAATATTATTGATGTATAAGTAACATTGAAAAAGAAAATCAAAGAGGAAAAGAACAACCTTCAGCATGTTTGTGTTTTCTTTGCATCTCGTTCGATACAATTTGTATGACACGAGTCGTTACAGATTGCTGCAACGGCATTCGTTATGTCTCTTTCTCTCTCTCGCTCTCTCACTTTAATATTTACCTTTTGCCTGATTGAATCCTTCTTATAACTTCGCGCATCGCTTTTCTATTGGCTATTTTGTCAAACATACTACCACTTGAAATCGAATCGAAGTTGGTGTTGTTATTGAAGTATAATATAATAGTAGGTGAAAGCAGAGAAAAGAAATCGAGAGAGACAGAGAGACAGAGAGAGAAAAAGTGAGCATATACAACTTTTAGTCGAAAGTCATTCAATCACATACGACATTATTTGAAAACTTATCTGGAATCATGAGTGGAAGTGAGTGTTAACCGAACACAACGACCGAAGAAGATTTTGCGCTTTTCTTTGTTTCAAATTTAGATCGTATATTATACAATATTCCATGTTCTGTTTGTCACGACAATTCATCTGGTAAACACTATAGTGTTTATGCATGCGATGGGTAAGTGAACAAAATGTTCAAATCAAATCTGTCTCCTTCTTTGCCTTTTTAATATTTCCATTCGAATAGGTTAGTAATGTTGTTCAACATCGAAATGTTGAGAGAGAGAGAGAGAGAGCAACGATATAGCTGGAAGACATTCTCACCTTTTCATTCGTTTTTTGAATAACTATGTATATGTATATATACACACACACATACACCTTGTTCATGCATTAGTAACAAGCACTTATCGAGATTCACAAGAAGTGTGCCATACAATGACTGACTCGACTCTTGAAATATACTGTTCCTATTTATTTAAAGAGTTATGATTGGTAGAAAAAGAAATCGAGAAATGAAAATAAAGTTTTTCTTTTCGTTTGCGCCTGTTGAATAAATATGGGCGGATGATAATGTAAATGATTCTGGTATGTTGAAGATTATTATCGTTTGATTTTAGCTGTGCTGGATTTTTCAAACGATCTGTACGACGTAATCGAATTTATCATTGCAAAAATCGAAATAAATGTGTTGTGGATAAATACCGACGAAATCAATGTCGAGCTTGTCGTTATCGTACGTATACTCATTCATTCTTTTGAAAAGCTTGATTCTTGATTTTCAAATACAATAGGACGGTGTCTCGATGCTGGAATGAATAAAGATGGTAGGTTTTGAATTCGTTCGCTTTTTCTCGAATAATTTCGATTGCTGTTTAGCTGTTCAAAATGAACGAGGTCCACGACAACCATTTCCCGATCGACATATGCATATAACAGGTTCATTTCCTCTCAAATCCGAAGTAGGACAATGATAAATTCTTCGTATGAAGATTTTCATTTCGAATTTAGCCGTCATATGTTCCTCCGGCGACACAAATTCCTCTCACTGGCAATCAATTTCAATCGACACCATTGTTTAAACTCGATTTATATGTTTACGAAATGGCTGCTCGAATTCTTTTCTATATGGTTCATTGGTTACGTTCTATCAAAGAATTTCAGACGATCAATGTCAAAGATCAGGTTTGCAATGGACAATGAAATTTGAGAGTGCTCTAGATTTTCTTTTTTCGATTGTTTCAAGATTGCAAGTCTTCTTCATTGTTGGCACGAAATCTTTCTTGTTTCTCTCTGTGAATATAAATTCGACGTTCCATGGATGAATTTGATTCATTCAAGTAAAAATCTTTTAGTTTGTTTAGTTTTTAAGAAAAGAATTTTCTAGTTGATCGATCAACGAATTCAAATTCTGATGGTACAACAATTAAGAGCGTCTATCTAATGCAAGATATCTACAATCGTATTCAACAAATGAATATCGATTATGTTGAATATTTTCATTTGAAAATTTTGCTACTCTGTCGATGGGGTAAACAATTAATTCAAGAGAATAAATTCGTTTTTATTTTTTTGAATTTTCTTTTCTTCTAGTTGATTCAAATTCAAATGTCAATGCTCACAAATTACTTGATGAACATTTGTCAGCTTTAGAAGCTCATGTTCGTCGTACATATCCATTGCAACCGCAACGTTTCGAACAATTAAAAAGTTTACTAACCAATCTTCGAACAATTTCATCGCCGGAAATTCAAAATCTTTTCTTCAAAAATATTCTTGGTTACTGTTCAATTGAATTAATTCTTCGAAATCTATACGAAACAATTTCTGTATCATCATTGTAAGCATCCATAGCGAGATTCAATATCGAACAGTAAATCATTATTTCAATGTTCACTTTGTGACTTTGTTTCTTTTTCTTTTGCGTTTTCTTTTTCTGCTTCTCTCTTTTTTTTCTGTGTATTTCATTTCATTCGGTAAATTTGTGTGAGAATTTGATTGCCATTTATGAACAAACCAGAGTTTAATTCGATAGGTCTCTTTTTTTTTATTATTATGAAATAAAAATAAAAACGAAACTTGATTTATTTTGCTCGTTTATTCTCATGAATTTCAAGAGTATTTTTCGTTCGAACAGCAAAATAGAGTTTATTAAAAGCAACAGCATTTTTCAATTCTCGTTCGTATTCAACAGCAGCCTTCAATTTCTTATTGACAACTTGAACTAATCGTACTCCACATGAATTAATGGCAAGCCATTCTCCGTTTGGCAACGATGAGATTTCACAATCGCCATGCGAAACCGGCAAGACAATTTGCCAGATAACATTGAATTTCGTTCGAGAACGTATTTCCATACGCCATTGATTCGTTCGTGAATCCATTATCGTTATGCCGAGTTGATCGGTCTCGGGCTTATAACGAATACACCAGATGCCTTCGTAATTCGAACAAGTCTGCGGTGGTAACCAACGATTGACAAATTTACAAGAAGATTTGTTCAACGAATACTCATCAACGATGGTTCCAAAACCTAAGAGTTCAAAGAATGAATAAATAAATTATCAAATAAAACAAAAGATCAAACCTGAATAGATAATATATAAAGTTGTACCTGCACAAGTACATCGCCAAAACGAAGTGTCCCCGTTAAATGGTTTGATTTTATTGTAGGTACTAACTGAAAATTCAGTTTGGGGCTTATTTACACCTGTTTCCGAAGTAAGCAATGCTTGAGGACTGATACTGTGCAGACTATCTTTTGTTAGAAGAAGAAATACGCCGAGATCTTCGCACCAAATAATATCCCGAATTAAACCTGAACGCCATGGAATTTTTTTTGGAAGAAATTTCGGTGGTAAACGAAACTCAATCGTTGTTGAGCCATCTTGAATCAATAAAATTTGTCCGTTCGAACAAAGTGTAGTGCCTGGTTTAACATGTGACACATTAATCGGCACAGTGAATTCATTTAAATGCAAAATATCATTTTCATCTTCGTGGACAGTTTTTGTATTCATCTGTCGATAGATGTCGAAATAAAACAACAACAACAACAACTCAAATGCTCAAGTTCGATTTCAGAGATTATGAAATTCAAGTATGAATGAATAAGCGTATTATCAACAGATCCAATGTTTTTTAATCCAGACGCGAAGAAAAATAAGCGTCGTTTTCTTTCTTTTTTTCGTAAACTTTTCGTTTGAATGTTATTTCGAGTTGATTTTAAAAATAAAAAGAAATCTTGTGTTCTTTTTCGATTAAAAAATTTCTTTCATTGACAAAAAAAAGTAACAAAAAAAATGAAATAAGTAGAGGACAAGGAGAGAGAGAGAGAAAGAAACCAAAACCATATGATTTACAAACGGAAAGAGTAGGAAGAGAAGAGAAACCTGAAATAGCTTGTTCTTCTTTTTCTTTTTCGATTGTAAATATTTTCTTTTCAAATCTTTCACTCGATGTTCGAGCCACTTAGGCAGAAACGAAACAAAAGAAGAAAGAAAATTACTGAAGCGAAGAATAGCAAAGAGAATATGTACGAATTTAATTGCCGTGGTGGCAAAAGGTGCGACCCGTTTCTTCCTTTCTTTTTTCCTTTTCTCTTCACCTGAGGGTGAACGAATGAATCGAATGTATATATACGTGACGGTATGTAGAAACGAAAGAGAAAAAAAACGCGTATTTGTACGGATTGTGATGGTCTTCATCGCCGTCGTCGTCGTCTTGGTGGCTGTACATAGCATGAATATACACGACGACGTTCGTATTTGACAAAAGAAGGACACGGTGTGACTGAAGAATGAAAAAGAGAGAAAAAAAAATTTTCGAGAGAAAGAAAAGAGAAAGACGAATCACTCTATTGCCCACGTTTGCTTTCAATCGAAACGAACGAACAGAAGGCAGATTAGAGATCAACATAATAAAAATTCGCTAGACGATGTGTCACCATTGCTCAGTCATTCTTTTACTTCTTTTCTCATCATTTTGTTAACTTTCGTATTATTTTTTCGTCGTCGTCGTCGTCATCATCTTATTTCTTGTTCTATAAACATCAACAATAATAAAAACAACAGCAACAACAAAATCCGATTCGTTTGTTCTGTTTTATAGTACACGCATTAGACGTGATTTTTCTCTCCTACTTATATTAGCTTCTTTCATTCGTTGTCGTTACCTGACTTGTTCGCTCGTTCTCTCTCATTCAGTCATCCGTGTGACGAACAACATTTCGTTTTTTTTGTATAAACGTGCATGTATACATTTATTCATATTTAACTAATTCAAACGGATATATCTTATTTATATCAACGAAATAATTAGTACAATCATGTTAATGCCGCCTGGTTCAGCACAATTACTAACTCTTCATCAGCCTGGTCAAACAGCGCCAACATCCACATCTCCATCACTGTCTCCACTAACATCGTAAGATCGAATTTGAGTTTAGTTTAGTTTTCGAATTTAATTTTGTCTTTTGATTTTTGAAGAACATCACCGCCTGCAACTCAAACAGATCCAGCACTAACTGAAAATCCTGAATATCTATCACAATTATTGAAAGATAAACGACAGTTAGCAGCTGTACCTAACATGTTTATGCACATTGAACGATTACTTGACCAAGGTAATTGAAAAATTCGAAATGAATTTTACGATCGAACTATTTTATATCTTTGATTAGAAATCAATAAAGTTCGAGTTAATTTATTCAACTTAAGTACTCGTCCAAAAATGGAATTACCCGAGCCAAATGGCGAAAAGAAAATCTTTCAAGAAAAAGTATTCATCCCGGTGCAACAACATCCTGAAGTAAGCTAATTCTTAGTCATTCGTTAGATTAATTCATATCGACATTTTACACTTAATTGCCTTACGTCTTTCTCTCTCTCTTTTACTTCTGATTATTCGATAAGAAATACAAAATGAGTTCGAGTTTTCAACACTTTTATACTCTAGATCCGATAGTTTCGTCGATAAAATATACATACGGTAAACAATATTCATGTCTAATCTCTCTAGTCGAATCCATATCTTATTCAAATCGAAATAAACAACAACACTCTAAAAAATCACAAGCACTAAGATTTCTTTTTCATTTAATTCTCGTTTGCACAACACTTCAAATCGATATTCAACAAAAAAAACAAATAAACCAACCAGATTTGCGCTCTAATATTCTAATCGATATATTCGGTAATTTCGATGTTGTCTTGCATGTTTATTCGTTCTCAAATCGTTGTTGTTTTATTAATAACCTACATATTGCCGTCGATTACATCTATTGAACAACGATAATCTCAGCTATCTCTCTAAAATCCCCTATTGATTTCATTTCCAATCGTATTCGTGTTTTTTTAAATTTATTTCACTGCTCGATCGTGTGATCTGAATAGATTTTGAAAGAATAATAATAATAATTGTGGTTTTTTTTCTTGTTTTAGTTCAATTTTGTTGGACGTATCCTAGGTCCACGAGGAATGACAGCGAAACAATTAGAAGCAGATACAGGTTGTAAAATAATGGTTCGTGGTCGAGGATCAATGAGAGACAAACAAAAAGTACGTTGAGAGAATGTTTTCAAATGCAAGATCGACTTTCGATTGATAAATAGGAAGATCAAAATCGTGGCAAAGCCAATTGGGAGCATTTAGATGAAGATTTACATGTCTTGATACAATGTGAAGATCATGAAAATCGAGCATTGGTTAAACTTGAACGTGCAAAAGAAGAAATTATGAAACTATTAAAACCAGCTGCTGAAGGCGAAGATGATCTTAAAAAGAAACAATTAATGGAACTAGCGATTATCAATGGTACATATCGAGAACCGAATCTCTTTCAAAAGAAATTACAACAATTACAATTTCCGAACAATCGAATGCCAATCGGTGCGCCATTGATTCTCACGCCACGTATGCAACAAAATCTTCTTACTGCACAATTACAGCAAGGAGGAGCTCCGGCAATGTTCGCTACAGGAGCTCAAGGACAACCGACATTAACAGCTGTTCCTCAAACTTCATTAATTCAAACAACATCAGCTAATGGCGAACATAATTTCGTTCCAGTATTCGCACCTTTACAGACGTTAGATCAAATGAGTGGACTCATCGCTAGTGGCGCACAAATATTCGAATATCCAGCACAACTCGATCCCAGTCAAGCAGGTAAATAGTTTTATTCGAATTTGAATTCATTTTTTTCATTGATTTTTTTTTTTTTAATTTATTTAGCATTTCCATTTCTAACGACAACAGCAGCAACAACAGCAGCAGCAAATACTCCAGCAGGTATCAAATTTAATTCACTCTATCTTTTGTCGCCCACTTTTCGGCCGACCTCACGCACTTGCTGTTATTGCCACAACAGACATCATCAGCATCATCAGAATTTTCAACATCATCATCATCATCCACTCAATCAGCCTATGTATCACAAAGTTCCTAATTATGTTAAAAGCTAGAATGATCGTCCATTTTCTCTCTCTATCTCACTCTCACTCTCTCTTTCATTCTTTCATTCTCTCTCTCTCTCTCTTTTCTAAACTTTGCTTTAACGCATGACCTCTTTCTAAACAAACAAATCGATCCAACAAACACATACACGATCTTGCTTTTTTTCTAAACCAAAAAAAACTCTAAATTGCACTTTCTAACTAAATCAATATCAAACGACGGTAGCGTTATTAATCCGAACAATTGTAATCGTTTTATTTTACGGCAATAACAGCAGGTGGCGTGCTTTATATTAAGTTAAAATAGTCAGTTTAGTTCCAGGTAGAGAAAGAGAACGAGAAGGAGAGGAAGAAGAAGAAAAAAACGAAGGAAGTAGTTCTATAGTTTGCAATTATCTGTCTCCTTCTAGGCTCATTGATGTCATTGATTCAGTGATAAATGAAGACAAAAATAAAAAGCATGTGGCAATATACGCTTCATATATCTCCTTTGTTCTGTTTTTGTTCTTCCTGAGTATCAGGTTTTTATATATGATTTTCTTCTGTTTGTAAATGCTGTAGAATTCACACTGACAACCACATAAACATAAAAAAAACCAAACAAAAAACTGATTTTTCTAAAAAAAAAACAATTGATGTACATATCTATACATATACATACATATTTATATATTTAATAATATCTCACTGCTTTTTGTCTGCTCTCTTTCTTATTCTCTTCTTTACCGTGCAGGTGTAGCTACTAGACCAACAACCAACAATGCTACAGGAAACATCACATCAGGAGCAGCAGCCTCTTCTGCCTCTGCTCGATATCAACCTTACACAATTCAACCACCTCGTTTAAATCGAACTTAAAATGTTTCTATCTTCTTGATTTACTAAACATTAACCTACTCAACAACACCAACACAAATTAAAAATTAAAAAAAAACATATCTCAACGGTTAGTTATTACTCTCTTTGTTTTTTTTGTTACGTTTTGCATGATTGATTTGATTTATCTTGTTTTCATTTATTCTATTCGTATTTCTAACAATTGCCTTGTGGTATTTCTTCATATATGTGTGTATGTTTTTGGTTTCGCGACAACTCAAACATGTGACTTACACTCATTCTTTTACTACTCAGTTTGTTTGCTTGCTTAATTGACAACACAACCAATTTTTTCATCGATCTGTGATTATCTTTCTTTCACTGATTCTCAACGATCTGTTTATGTTTCTTTTTCATTTTGTGATAAAAGTGAAACGATCATCAGTCTTTGATGGTATTTCCATTGTATTATATATATAAAAAAAAAAGGCCGCCAAACCTAGAGTTTCTTTCTTGTTTCAAATTGTATCTGTTTTTCTCCAGTGTTTTCGTATCAAACCTTTTTCTTCTTCTTCTTCTTCTTGTTTTTTTGTTATTGCCGAAAGATCAAAATTTATGCTTGTATGCATATTGAACATTATTTAAAAAAAGAAGAAACACGAATATCAGATTGTATCTTTTTCTTCTTCGGGTTCATTTTTTTTGGTTTTTCTTGACATGCGTGTGTTTTTGATATATTATTGTTCAAAAGTGTTTTTTTTTTGTGTTTTTTTTTCTTTCTTTTTTTGATTGATAATATGAGAAGACGATGGATGGTGGTTTCCGACAAGAACCATTAAAAAATGAATAGAAATAAGGTTTTTTTTTTTATTAAATTTTCAACCAAAGAATCTTTCTGTCAAATGAAGGAGACGTTCATTTCCCAATTTAGCTTTTATTCACGCACATTTACGATTACTTGTCAATGCCTAGCAAACAACAATAATGCAGAGAGAAGAAAATAATCAAAACATAAATGAACGAACGACTTCGAAAAAAAAGAGAGTTGTTTTTGCTAGCTCAATGTTGACATCATATCCATGGAGAGACCTTATTTTTCATCATTCATTTCTTCATTTTCTATTCGATTCTATGATAAATAGAAGCACAAGCCGACAGACAGACAGGAAAAAAAACTAATAAATAACAGTAAATCTCTTGTGTATGCTTGTGTGAGACACCAGTACGTGTTATTCATACGTTCAATATTGCTCTACAAATTAGTTTTCAGCATTATAATGGAAACAATAATCGAGACTTCACTTGTTGTTTATCGATATTATTTATTTTTCTTACTAAAAACGTCGACAAATATGTATACATATTAATTATCCACTCTAGTCATTTAGGAGACAATTAAAAAGTATCATTGAGTCGATATTGATACAAGACGTGAGAAAAAAAGAAAGAAGGACGACAAGGACCCTCGATTAGCTACAAAATAAGAGCATTAGATGTATACGTCTCTAGAGTATACTACGATAATGTAGAAAAACAACAAAAAAAGTTACAATCATCGTCAATCAACAAAAAAGTCTTGATTGAAAATCGAATTTGTAGATTTTCATCTAGAATTTCAAACCAATCAACTTAGAGTCACAGCAATCTAAACGTAATTTTATTTATCGAGATTCTAATCTATTATTTACCATTTCATTATTAATATTTATCAATAGATAGGCAACCGGAAGAAATAAAAAAAAATCTACTTGAATTATACAAACATAATCGAAGGTGAAGAATTCTCATATAATCTATTCGCTCAATCGATCGAATACTTTAATAAAAACAGGAACTATCAATTGATAAAACATATAGTCCGCTCCTATTATTAATATATAAAAAAAAATGTAAAGGCGTAAAAAGAAAAAAGGATTGACAGAATTTTGCTTAAGGATGAATTATTCTGAATTAAAAAAGGACACCAGAAAAGAATGAATCCATTTCTTTATTATATTTTTTTCCTCTCTCGTATATCGTTATTATGAGCGTCATTAATGTTTTTTTTCTATTATTAAGTTAAAATTTATATCTATATGCTTTTTTTCTTGTCGCCTAATGATGATAGATGAACATCCGACGATGTTGTAGCGGTAGATAGTTGACTTACTAGCCTGTTGGCAATAGAAAAACGAAGAAGAAGAAGAAGAAGAAGAAAGAAAAGATAAAGTCGAGCATAAGTAACGTAGATAAGGAAAAAAATGAGAACAAGAGACACACACACACAGAGAAAGAGAGAATGCGAGTTAGACCGAAAAGCTACTTATTCGCTTTAGGGAATATAGAAAAAAAAGATGTTTCTTTTTTGCCTATCTGTTCTATTCTCTACTCATTTTTCTATCTTTGTTATTCATCTAGTGCACATAAATATTTTGACTATACTATCATCAATTAATCAAGGACCTTATTTGACTGATTCGCACCTGAATATCGCTATTTTCTAATATTTATTTTTTTTTCTTTTTCTCTAATATTTTTCTTTCTTTTTTATTCATGACAGATTGACGAATAGATACGACTACGCAAGGCAATCTTACATGTGTGTAAGTAATGGTTAAACAGCATTGTATCATTCTTTTTCTCTTTATTAATCAACCCAACGTATAAATAAATCGAATTTATTCAATAAGGAAAGAGAGAAAGAGAAGAAGAAGAAAAAAGCAAACAATTCATTTTTGTTTATCAACGATGAGTAACAGTTTAGCAAAGAAATTCGATAAAATCGTTTCGAAATTGGGTAATAAACATAAAGAATCCAAATTAAATGGCAATGAACCGAATGAAAATCAAGATGAAAACAACGATGGTAATACTGAAACACAACACGAGTCCCTTTTATCTCGTATGAAAGGTCATCTTGGACATGGTTCTGCAAAAAACGAACATCAACAACAAACTGAAGGCGCTCCACCATTGCATATTATTGCTGATGATCTTAAAGATTCACCCTTCAAAGGTAAAAGAACACAAATAAGCCTTGTTTTTTTTCGTTGTCAAAATGAATCAAGAGATGAATAGATAACTGTTGATGTTCTTTCAACTACTTGTAACTCGATGCACACACTGATTTCTTCTCGTTATGTTTCCTTTTTTTTTGCATAAAAATACCGTGCTTTCGTTTAGTTGAGTTTCATTGCTTCTCTCTCTTTCTTTCAATGTCAATTTTGTCACGTATTTGCCATCAAAAAAAATCTCTCACACTTTGTCGATTTTAATAGCCTAATAGACAACATATTTTGATGAATAATCAAAAAATTCCATAAAAAAAAAACGAAAAAAAAAAATCATCAGAGAGAAACATGAATGTGTTAACATTCATATACAGATAACATTTTGTTCTTGACAGTGAAACAAAAACAGAAACGAAATGGCAAATAACTATCGTTTTCGTACGTACCAATCGATCAATCGTCAGCTCGATGAACGTTTTCAACGCTTGCTCAAACTCGATCGTACCCCTTGTAAGTCGATGTCAGCTAAACTTAGTGTTCAACGGCGTACAGGAAGTTAGTCACTTAGTAAATGTCAAGTACTATTGAATCGTTTGCTATTTTCCTCTTGTTTCATAGCTTGATTGTCTCGTGTTGGCATGCGTTTCAGATACATAGATATATTCAAAATGGAGAGAGGAAAAACGAAGAAAAAAAAAGAAAGCTCGTTGTTTATCTATTATTAACTTGAATAATTAGAACTCAAAAGAAATAACATCTTGTTTTAGAAAAGAAAAGAAAGAAAACGAACCGAGATCATTGAAAACTGCTTGTATTTTGTTGTTAAAAAATGCATTTTTTTCTTCTTTTGGTCTCTCACTCTCTCTCTCTCTCGTCTACTTTATTTTGTATTTATATAAATATATAAGAAAAACGAAGAACAATAGAATAATGAAACCATTGAAGTCATCATTGATGTACACGATATAATTAAAAGAAAATCATCGTGTATGAAGAGCGAAAGAGACGAGAAAGAAACGCACACACAAGGAAAGGAAATTCGTTATTTCCATTTTTTCTCTTTCTTTTCATCAGAGATTGTCAATATATAACAAAGAAAAAGAAAAAACCGAACTAATACGTTACACTCGAATAACTATCAAAAGAAACTTGTATGTATTTGTACGTCATGCCCATTGAATTATTTTTGTTTTTTCTTCTTAGAAATAGGAACTAGTTGGTTAGGTCTAGGGCACAAGACGTTTGTTGATTATTTTTATTTCATCACATCGACAGACAAATGATCAATAAATAAAAGACATTCGAGTTTTTCTTCTATAAAGGCAACGAGGACATTTTTTTTGTTCTTCTTGTTTCGATCGATTCATTTCTTATTGTGATTTCATTACCGAAAATCATTCCCCGATGAATAGATATTTTCTTCTTTTTTTTTCTTCTTGATTCTCTAAATGATTTTTCCGTTCCACCATAAGCATAGTTTTTAGAATAAGTAATCATTTAGATCATCTTCATAAAAGATTCTCGTCTTCTCCTTCTTTTTTGCATAGACTCACATACACACAAAAAAAAGAACAACAAAATTCACTAACAATACTGTTTTTCTTTCTTTCGTTCGTTCATTTATTCATTCACTCACTCACTCACTCGCTGGTTTTCTTCTCTGTTATTCAATTAAATTGAGGAAGAAAAAAAGCATATGCGTGCATCAGTTTTTTTCTCGGTTTGAGTGATGTGCTCTAGAGTAGTGCTCGTTGTAGAACTACTTTGTCGAGTAATTCGAGGAGAGATAGATGATGATGATGTAGGAAACACGAACTAAAGGCCTTTATAAATCTTTCTCATATTCTTTATGTTTCTGTGGTTGATGATCATATTAGAATGAGCGTAGTAAGTCTTTGACGAGAAATGCATATATATATACTGTTGCTTTGAGCAATGCGTGACAAGACTTACAGTCATGCAAATGTCGTCCGATTCATATTTTTCAGTAGTTTTTGTTTGATTTTCGATAATAATAAAATAGATTAATTTTTTCGAACTAAGTAACTCGAGAAAATTAACTAAGTTATTTTCATTTTGCTAATTTTCGATTTATTCAAATTCATTTTATAATTAGAAATCATGTTTTTCTTTTTGTTTTTTTCTTCTCTAGTTGTCTCGGAAATTGTTTTTCATGCATTCGATTTCGAGAAGTTATTAAATGCAATAATAAAAGAGAAGCTTAATCTTAAGAGAGAAAAAAAATTACCAGAAAAGCTGTTCTTAAGTAAGTTGGCGAGATGGAGAGAGGACAAAAAAGAGCGCAAGTCGAGCTTTGAGTGGAATTAGGTTTTGAAGATAATTCTATTTACGCATTCGTACTAGAGCGAAAGCATGTCAAGTTGTTTTTGATTGAGAATTCGATTGGAACGCTTTTGTTTTTCACGAATAAGTTGATGGGATTTTATTTAAATGAGTTCATAAATACGTATATTCAATTAGTTAGAGAGCGTTTCTTTTCTTTTTGTGATTATATCATATACTGAAGATAAATTTATTTTACTCAACAACCGAAAAAAGATAAATAGAACATTTCTTCTTATTCACCTTTTCTTTTTCGGTTATATAAAATGATTGCAATGTTTGTTCTCGTTTCTTTAAAGTTCTTCTTACGCATGCACCAATGGGCGGTGGTCCATCATCATCCAGTGGTTCTTCATCATCATCAGGTGGCATTCCAAGTGAATTGTATAAACAAGCTCGTGAAGAATTCGATAATCGTTATTTAACACCAGCGACATTTCAATTAGCTTATCGTGATTTTCAAATCAATCGACCGTTGGGTCGCGGTGCATTTGGTTCGGTTAAAGAAGTCAAATGTATCCGTGATCCTATACCTGATTATCTTCAATTAATTAATCCCAATGATTCAACAATAAAATCTCATCGAATAGCTTTGAAAATAATCAATAAGAAAAGTGCACATAAAATGAAACAAGAAGAACATGTCGTCAACGAAAAACGAATTCTTCAAGCATTAAATTTTCCGTTTATTATTAAATTTTACTTTTCATTTAAAGACAATGCTAATCTTTATATTGGATTAGAATTAATCGAAGGAGGAGAATTATTTCGACATTTACGTGATAGCGAACGATTTGATGAGAAAAAAGCCAAATTTTATGCATCTCAAATTATTCTCGCACTCGAATATCTACATTTATTAGGTATTGTCTATCGTGATCTCAAAGTAAGATAATTCATTTGAAATTGATTCGAATGACGTATCGGTTTGTTTGTTTGTTTCAGCCCGAAAATTTGCTCATCGATCGTTATGGTTATATCAAAATGTGTGATTTCGGTTTCGCGAAGAAAATCGATCGTGGAAAAGCGTACACGCTTTGTGGAACACCAGAGTTTCTTGCACCTGAAATCATTCTCGGTCGAGGTTACAATATGGGAGGTAAACAAATTATATTGATTTCGAATTTCTTATTCGTTGTTCTTTTTTTTTGCAGTGGATTATTGGGCATTAGGAGTTTTAATCTTCGAAATGAACGCAGGCTATTCGCCATTCTGGGTAAATTGATGAAGAAAAGTTAACGAATTTTGATTTTTGTTCTGTTTTAGGATGCTGATCAACAAAAAATCTATCATAAAATCATCAATGCCAAATTTCGACCACGTTCTTCGTTTTCTGATCATTTAATCGATATTATTCGAGGTCTTTTACAAAAAGATTTAACGAAAAGACTCGGCATGATGTTCAACGGTGTTAACGATATCAAAAAACATGCCTGGTTTCGTGATATTGATTGGCTACAGATATTTTTGAAGAAAATACGCGCACCTTGGATACCAGACATACGTGCAAACAACTTCCCCGATGCTGAAGACGAAGAGCCAGCTCGTTCATCGGTTAATCTTTACGAAAAAGAATTCCATGATTTTTGAAAACAGCAAAAACCAATTTCTCATATTTATTCGTCTCTCTTATTTTCTTTCTTTCCTTTTTTTTTCTTTGTCGATTTATGTGTGTCTACGTCGAATTTGCAATGTCTTTCTTTTTTGTCTCTTAATTAATCAATTATTTTGAAAACGAAGAAGAAAAAAACAAAACTAGTCTAGTATTTATCCGGCGCGAGTTGCTGATCTAATCGAGTTTTGTTCGAATGTTTTCGAAAAAATCCTTCAGTTCAGAAATTTTCGTCAATCGAGATTTGAGCATCTACTCAACTGATCGACTGGATTCATCATCAAATCTAACAATTGACACACGATTGAGATATCCTCGAGGACATTTATTGTCGAAAGATTTTCTCCAGTCGTCGCCGAACTTCATCTATCCAAATTTACGAATAAAATCAACGGGATATAAACCTCGAAATGAACATTTGATGTTTATTTTTCATAATAAATCTCCATCGAAAAATCGAACTCCATTGATCTATCTCGGTAAACAATGAAACTGAACTCGATTGTCAAATGAATATTTTCAGGTAGTGAATATTTCCTACGTAAATCAATCGATTTCGATCGTGTCAAATACCCGATTTCGTCAAATGAACATCTCGAACCATTGATTGATATCTTCGAAAATCGTCGTCAGTTTGTTCAAGAAGTTCCTGATCTAACCGATCTTTCAATTTATCGTTCTCTACCTGAATCAATATCAGGATTACCTTTTCTTGATCCATCTCAACGTCATACATGTTCAGATTTTCATCAAAATCGTTTCACCCTCGATAATCTGAGTCGTATGTCTCAACGTGAAAATCATATTATTCAGACAAACGCTACCAATGATAGACGTTTTAGAAATTTATTCGAATATCTAAATAATATTTATTTCTATGAATCAGAAAAAAACATTCCAACGAAAAAATCGTCGCATCTACGAATGAATCCTAGTCTCCCGTCGATTGTCACATCATTTCTATAAATAGAAACAACAAGAATGTATTTGCTTATCCCACGTGATTCTATGTTTGCTCTTTTTCTCATACACTGCACTAGATATCATAAATTACTCAACAAAATAAAACAACTAATGTTGTTAGTCATATATATATATATTGTTATTAATAATCGCAAACAAAACCTTTGTACAATGATAACAAACAGCACCTACGAAATATCGTTTGTTTTTTTTGATAAGATTTTGTGTTGACCAAGTAAAGATAGGGGAGTTTATTATTATTTTTCATTTTGTTATTATTTGGTGTGAGAAAAAAAGAAATATGACCGAATCAAGTGAGATTCGATCCAATTGTTCTTTTTTTTAAAATTAAATATCGAATCAATGTTTTTTCAGCATCATCAGGATGTCTCTCCGCTCTTCGTCAGACACTTCTTACTTATGAAACAGTTAAAATTGTCAAAATTCAAAATACATTCATTGCTGTTGTATTTCGCCTCCTACAACTCGTCATATTTGCTTATATTGCACTGTAAGATATTCATTGAGATGCTCAATTCAAGTCATTGTTAGTATTTAGTTATATTGTTTGGTATAAACAAGGCTATCAAGAATTTCAAGAACCACGAGGAACAAGTATTATCAAACTAAAAGGCATAGCAAAAGTGAATGGAACTGATGCATATCAACGACAATGGCGTAGGTTGATTTTGAATTGAATTATATTGAGAAGAAGAATTTCGCTTTTATTTTAAAAAAAATTTTCAAGAAGACGGACAGATTCATCTCTGGGATACAGCTGAATATCAAATACCGGCACTCGTAGAATTCTAAAGCATGTTTTTTTTTAAATAGAAATACTGATATTTTATTTTCTAGGAAAATAATGCATTTTTTCTTGCAACTCGACAAATATTTACCTACAATCAACATGAAAGTGTCTGTCCAAGTGTAAGCACCTGTCAATTTTCGTCTACAGATAAATATTGTTTTTCAATTCGCTTCACGTAGGCAATCGATAGTGATCAAAATCTTGAATGTGATCCAGCGAATAATACATGTGTGAAAGATTCGATATCTCCGAATACATTCGGTAAGAACAAAGAAATGGAATATCTATTCGAAATGATTCTTCAAAGGTTTTCTAACTGGTGAATGCGTGCCTAGTGAACAAGTACCAGGGAAAAATGTTTGCCAAATCGCTGCATGGTGTCCTGAAGAATTGTCAAATTCGATGTAAGAGAACAATTTCGCTTTCTATTACTTGAATTTTCATTTTAGTGTGTACACTCTCGATGACGAATATTTGAGAAATTTTACGATTTATTTAAAAACCATTGTTACTTTCAGCTTATTCAGCAAGACATTGTGCGTAATGATAAGGAGAATTGTATTTTTGAGTAGATTTTCTTTTTCTTAGACGAAATGTTCGTGATAATACAGATTTCAAATGTCGATATGATGCAGATAAATATCCTAATTGTCCAATTATTACTGTTGGAACAATTCTTGAAAGTCTGAATACTGACGAGGCGCAACTTTTAGAAAATGTAAATATTCATTTCACTATTCGAATAGATCGTGTTCCATTGAAATTGTTTAGGGAGGTGTAATTGAAATTCGGCAAGATTGGACATGTAATTTTGATTTTGATGATTCAAAGTGCTATCCAACTCTAAAATTCGTTGTCATACAAACTGGAACTGAAGTACCATCACCTGGAATCAATTATCGGTAGATAAATCTTGAACCAATGAAATAATAATATAATATTTGATTCCTATTCTTCGAATAGATACGCACAAAAATATCGAGTTAATGAAACCGATTATCGTACTCTATCGAAAGTATTTGGTTTACGTTTTGTCGTTGTTATCACGGGCAAAGGTGGACAATTTAATATTGTTAATTTATTTGTTGCAATTGGTAAACTAATTAAAATTTAAGGAAACGAACAAACAAAAATTTTATATTTCAGGTTCGGGTATTGGTTTTATGGTGATCGCTGGTATCGTTTGCGATGCGATATTTATGTACTTTCATCGAGCTCGAGAATTTTATCGTCAACGTAAATTTTCCGTTTATGATGCTGACTTGAAAAAAGCAATATCAGAACAGAATTTAGTAGGTTAAAAAGGTTTGTAATGATTTTAAACACAGATAAACTCGAAATTTTATTCTCTCTAGAATGACGGACTGCCAATGCAAGTCCGATCCCTGCAAACATCTTCGACTGCCTAAAAAATATGATGATTCGAACATGATTGTTTATTTTTTTTGTTTTCTGGTTTTTTTTTTCTTTCGTACAAACGAAAATATAGAATTTTAATCGCTAAGACAGTTCGGTTATAGTAATTACAAGACAAGAGATAAAAAAACAAACGAATAATAAGCGTATGTCTTTTTCTATTTTGTTCTATCGTCGATTAGTTAAACGTAAATAATCTGCATCGAATAGTTTTATATTGGTTTTTGATTGATTATTAGCCGTAGATGAACGATGAAGATTCGAACGTAGCTGTTCGGTATTAACAACTAAGATCGATGATAAATCAAGATTATTATTATTATCTTGACGACGACGATTGCGAAGTTCAGCTGGTTTCAAATGAATATCATCGAGAGAATTGCCTGTATGAGCAAGACGAAGATCGATTAACGTTTGAACAACATCTTCAATACAAATACCAGTGTCAATGCTAAATTAGAAGTCGAATAATTACGTAATAAGAAAAAAAAATAGTTTGTTTTTGAACCTTAATTGAGTAACAGTAACGTTCATTTGTAAACGACGATATTCGTCGAGTTTAGAAAGAATTGCCGAATGCCAATAGCTTTTGTATGTCATTTGACCGAGAGCTGAGAGAGGTTTTTCGGGTGAACCAGTCTTTTTTTCTAATTTTGTCAATTCATAACCTTACGAAATCGAAAAGAATTAAAACGAATTGTTCATCATTAATTTTCAGAATTACTTAAAGCAATTAAAAATCGGCCGAAACCTTGCCGTTGCCGATGTGGTAATACCTATTCGAAAAGATTTAGAACCGAAAAAAAAGAGTCATATTGGTCTTTTTTACCATTAAACAAGCTAAATTATAAAATTCATCGCTCAATTTTTCCTAAACAAAATATACGTATACTCTCGAATTTATCAATTATTTAAGTCATACTTTAGAAAAATATCCGATAATATGTTGAGTATTTTTATTTTTCTTATCGGCTTCGACAAGAACATAGAAAAGAAATGGGCTGACATCGAAATAAATCGTTTTTCGTTCGAGAAATAATTTTGCTAATAAACACAAACATTGACAATAAAGCTGAGATGTTGTGCCATCGATTTCATAAACAATTAAACCATTTGGATCTTCGTAAATCTTTCGACCAGGTGGATGACGACATTTGCATTCATTCTTGAACAAGAAAAAAAAACAAGCAAAATTAATAACTAAAAATGAAATTTCATTTACAATATGTTGTCGATATTTTCGACTGTTCAAAAAATATCGCAAACAAAATTCACAGATGAATAATTTCTCAACTGAACGATCTTTTTCATTGGAATTCTCTTCGAGTGTAATATACGGCGAATGAAACCAACAATCGATATCGACTTGACCTAATCGAATCGATGCAATATGTTTTGTATTATCTCGAATCTGAAAATAAAACACATTCGAAAATACAATCCAATCTCGATTGAATTCGATTCTCACATCTAATTGATCATCATCACTCATTGAATCATCATCGGCCATATGAACAATATCTACAAAAAAAAACAATAATTCTAATGAATAAATAGCACCCCGGTTGGTTTTATCAATAAATAAAATGAGATTAACAGAAACAAAAACAATAATTCTCTAAAATTCATCTTTGATAACATTCGTATGATCTTGTTTGATTTGTACATTCGTTGATGAGTATTTCATTCGTTTAGCTCGACGATAGTCCGGATGTTCTTTAACATATTTAACCATTTTTCGAACGATTCGAACGAATTCATCTTTATCAAATGAATAGTTCGTGAATTTCTTATGCGGTGTGCCTAATGTTGGATGTTTGCCTTCATCTTGTGGATAAGCTTTACTCTCATTTTCCCAAGTAAAATATTTCACACCACGAAGACGTGCTAAATCCAAATAACAATCTTTATCTTCACAATTATGAATTTCAAATATCGTCGCCCAATCAGGAAGAAACAGTAAATGTGTTAGACCTGCACCGTGCATTCCTACATTCGAAAAAAATGAGATTATTTCGAAATTTTATTTCAAGAAAAATTTACCCATGAAAATATCAGTGTTATGCGTGGTGTTTAATTGTTGAATAAATGGAACATTGATATTATAATCAACAACATTGATTATATAATCGTTGTTTGAAACATTTCTGAGATGTTCAACAATTTCGTTGACATTTAAAATTTGTCGAAATTGTGTCGTTCGATTGAGTAGAGTAATGCGAATTTTATTGGATTTTAACGGGCCTAATTGAGGAATACGAAGACGATGGATGAGATATTGTTGAAATGAACGAAAGAGACTCGTTTGTGTACATCCAGGAATCAATGGCATATTGTAATAGAATCCTAAAATCAATTTAAAGAGAATTTCGATTCATTCGAAAGAGAATTGTTACCATAGAACATTCGTGCGAGAAATGAAAAAATGACGTTATTAAAACAAACACGTTTTCCTTCGAATTCTTTGATTTGTATCAATCGATTCGATGAGAATGCATTCCATGTCGATGAGAAGAAACTCCAATAATCATCTCGACTTGTATCCCAAAGTATAATTTGCAGATCTTTTGTAAACGTTTGATTCATATGTTGAGATACGTATAAATTAATAAAATCACAGAAATGATGATACATATTGTATCCACTATCGAGTTTGATGAGAATCGTTGGTTTAGTTATTGTTAAATCACAGTGAAATGAATCAGTTGAATTAACTTCAGTAAAAACTTGTAATTCAGAAAACCAACTTTGCAATGGACTTTTTTGATCGCCATTTTTAATTAAATCAGTACGATTTAATTGACAATAACCGCCGATATCACCAACTTTGAGTATATCTTCACGATATCGATCATGATGTTTCGATGTTTCCGTATGTCGAAAGTCGATATAGATGTTTTTTGCTCGACAAAATCGTAAATGATCAACACATTCTAATGAAGACGATGGCGATGGTGAACAATATTCTTTCAATTCATTGCGTTTCTCTTCGATATAGCCGAAGTCTGCTGTTCGCCAAAATTCAGCTATTTGTTTCTCTTTCGATGTTGTCCAACCTCGACTATCGTCGGGACATTGCACTAGATTTGCTTTTCGCTTACAATCGGGTTCGTAACCCCAACAGGCTTGATCTGACGGTGGAAGCTGTTCGATTTGAGAATAATATGGACATTGATCTTTATCTTCGAGACATTGCTTGCGTAGTACCGGATTATGAGCAAAGAAATTAATGGAATGTTCGAATGGAGGAAGATCGAGATCAGACCAATTATAACAATGAGTTAGATGGAATGTTATTAGAAAAACGAAGAGAATAAACATCTAGAAGTAATCAAAAGGAAAAATGGAATCATGGACTGAGGTTTTATTTGAAGAAAAACAAAAAGAAGCAAAATTTATTTTGTTGATGCAGGATTTTTTCTTGCTAATCGATCATAAAAAAGGTATCGTTGTGGTTGATTCGTGCTCTTAAATTCTAATTTATCGACGTGCCACCTAATCGAATGAAAGAGAGAAAAAAAACGGGTATTTATCGATATTTAATAGTCAAAAAAAAGCTTGTGCGTATTTATTTAAGTATTAAAATCAAATCAATCGATTTTTTTTCTAAACTTACTCATTTTCAGTCGTTTCTCGTGTTGCATAGCAATAGACAATGCCAGCTCGTTCAGCACCACGAACAGGAATTTCAACCTAAATAACAAAACGAACTATGCGATCAAAACCAATATCTTTGCATATATGAAGTTTTGTTTCATCCGGTTCAGTTTGCTTTATTTCACATCGATAGAAGACAAAAAAGAAAGAAGGAAAAACGATAACAAAACAATCATGAGTTCCAATGCTTTCATGCATTGGCACCATTTGAAGATATTTGTCGTCGATTTTTTAGACGTTCTTTGCTCTTAGTAGTACTCGGTTCGTATTCGAGTTCGAGCGCGCGTTTCTTCGATTTCGGAAGTGTTTTGATGATTTCTTCTTCATCACTCAAATTATCGCCAAGATCTTCCATATCCTCGACATCACTCTCATCGAAATCTTCAACATATTCAATTTCTTCTTCACTTTCAGCTTCTTCTTCATCCTCGTCTTCTTGTTGTTCTTCTTCATCTTCACTTTCTTCTTCTTCTTCATCTTCCACTGCAAAAAAAAGAGAAAGTTGAACAAATGAAAACCAAAACACAACTCAAGTTTTCTCTTACTGGATATGGCATTGACCGGAAACGTGTAGGTATCTCCATATGTGCCTTTTTTCAATCGTTCCAACAATTCGTTTTCAATGGCTCGATCGATATTAGCGGCAACGACGGCTTTCTCTTCGTGACGACGTTCTCGTCGTTCAGCTTTCTTTTTAATCGGTACTAATTCTTGTTTAGCCGTTTTCTTCAACATTAAACGTCTTGTTCGAATGATGTATTGAGTTAGTTTGGTCAAACGTTGTTTGCATTTATGACGAACAAATCGTGGCCAATAGATCAAATGTTCATTGATTTGTTTCAATGCACGAAGATAATTCTCGTGCAATTTCACTTTTTCCCATTGTTTCTTGGGGAAATGCGATCGTTCAACAACTTTCATGTAGAGATACAAAACGCCTTTTTCTTCTCGAACGGTTGCATATTGAGAATTGGCAAGTGGACATGAACGACGATCGCATAGACCCGTTAGACTGTATTCATTTGAACAGAAGATTTGAGTTTTACTTTTCTGTTGTTTGTACGAACAAAATTGTCCATTGAGAACTGACCAAATGACATCATCATGTTGCATTTTCAAAACAAAAGAGATCTAGATATTCTATCTGAAATGTATGAAATGACCCTGTTTTTAATCGAGCCTTCTGATTACACTACGACTTATTTACGTATTTGAATCGAAAATCGATGAGGAAAAGCGCATAATACGAAAAGCAATGGACTTACTTGAGCATTAAGAGCCGATAAGGCATTGAATTTACTTGTTGGATCGATTTGAAGAGGTTCGATCGGTTCAACTAATTTCTCGGTTATTGGTTTATAACCACGAGTTAAATTTAAAGCTTCATCATAGAATGATGTTTCCAGAAACAAATCTAAATAATTTGAAGAGCAAAGAAATCGATTCTATTGACGGATGAATCGCTCAATCTACTTCGAGCTCGTTGTCGAGCACGAATCTGTGCATAATAGACAGCACTCGAACCGAGAAGACCAATTGCAGATGCGACAAAAACTAACGGATGACCCCAACGGGATGGTTTAGTTTTTGTAAATGGATTTTTTGCGTTCGTTGACATCTAAAATAAATCTAAAACAAACACTGTATATGTTCGTACATTCACATACATGAACATGAATTGAAATACTGCATACTTGCTTATATCTTTTTTTTTCATGTACACAACTAATGATTGGACTAAGTGATGTTTTATTTCAACAAATCAGATCCAGAAGGATTTTATCGTAGGGAATGAACGACATCTGTCGATAGTTTTTTAGTGTAATTTTATTTTAGCAAAAGAAAAAAAGTCAATTCTTGTTGGTTTTTCAGTGTACAGAGAAATCCATTCAAACAATTCGTAGAGTTCGTTGTTGTCGATTCGTTCGAATCTGTGGAAGTCGAATTGGTTTCCGATGAAGTGTTTCATATAATTCATCGATTCTCGTTTTCAGATTCGATGGTTCAAAGATATAAGTTCGTAAGATATTCAAAAAATGATTATGCAATCGACATCTAATCTCAGCAATAAATTCATTGTCATTCAAAAGAAAAAAAAACCTAATTTAATCCTACTGTTTTAATAATTGTCGTTGTCCGTCAGATGAATCTCTTCCTAGACAATCGATTGTTACTGTTGCATTGCCTTGTAAGATTTTGTTTGGACTGTTTAGTAAATTAATTAAATGTTCGAGGCCATCACTTGCAACTATTGCTTCAGTCACACCTATTCAATAGAATTGAAAAGACGAAAATAAATATGTTTTGATTTCATCAAAAATGAATTCACTTTTTCATGCAAAGAAAATGAAGGAGAAGAAGGAAAAGATAAGAAAAACATGCATTTGATTGTATTCAGTCGAATTTCTCAGACCTGAATGTTTATATAGTCCAAAGCCTGGAATCAAAAATTTATTCTTTTCGTTTTCATCACAATAGAAACAAACGTTTCAATTCAACCTGTAGGTATACGTGCTAATCTTCCAATAAGATCAGTTGGCAAAAGTTTCTCATCGTCATTAATATGCGGATTTCCGATAACTTGGAAAATAACTAACAAAGCTTGAGCGAGTAACTCAGGAACCATTTCATCGGCTATTAAATGAATTAAAACAATCATCTAAACAAATTAGTTCTTTTCTTTGTCAACAAAATAAATTTTCTATTCGTTATACTTGAAATGCAGCATTACATCGAACAGAAATATTATTCGATGATAATAAACATCGAAAATGTTCGTGACTGAGTGAAAGATCTTGTGAACAGGTATTATAGTACTGTTCATCATGACAAACAAATGCTACTAATCTAAAATCAATAATATTGTTTTCAAACATATAAGATGGTTATATTGGTTTTTATTTACGCAGCACCGGCTTCAGCTTGAACAAGTTCATCGGATGAATTTAATAATAGTGAAATACGACGTTTGAATAATTGTTGAATAACTGATAATGTTAAAATTTCTTTATTTTCCTTATGATCTAAAATCTATGTGAGTAAATAACATTAAAAACAAGAAACTTTTTCTACCGAAAATTGTATAGGCCAATGTTGTAATTGCTTTAGCTTGAATAAACTTTTCTCGATTCGATCTTTGTATTAAGGTTAGCAGTTGATTGAAACCATTTGCTTTCTGAAAAATCGTTTGATTTCTTCGGCAAGGTCGATATGTCGGTAGTAGACATAATCGTTGAATACAATCGAGAATTTTAATTAATAAATGTTGTTCATGATCCATCGTTAGCAATCGAACTATCGATGGAATACAATGTCGTGCACCGAGTATCAATGGAAAATTTTCGTTTTCTGTTGGCACACGTTTGAGTAATTCATTAATTGCGTCCAGAACAATGAATAATTGATTACTAGTTTTTAAATTTAAAAATTCGACTAATGTTGAAACTCCAATTTTATCTAAAAATAATAGATCATTGTATCTTGAGAAATCAAAACAAGTCTTCTTTGTTTTTTACAAGCCATATCTTGTCGTGAATTAGAATCAGTTCCTGTCAATGACCAAAGTGTGCATATAATCGAAATACGTAGTTTTGGCAATGTTGCTTTATCTAATAGCATGAGAAGTTGTTTCTCACCGCCTTGTTCACGAATTGTTACTTGTGAAAGTGCATTATGATTAACAATCATCTAGAAAAGCAAAATTCGATCGAATTTCAGTTGGATTTCCGACGAATCAATCTACTTGTAGAGTGTCAACGCTTGAACGTTGTACTTCTCGATAACTTGAATTCAAAGCACTCATTAAATGTGTAATTAGATCGTGGCTATCCGCACATATTTGTTGTTGATCTTCATTATTCAAGCATAATTCTCGAATGAAATGTAAAATTGCAATTGTCAAATGTCGATCGAATCGTTCGAGTAATTCGATTGATAGTTCGAGAATTGTTCGTTTTCTCGACGAAGATCGTTGAATTAATGTTTGATATTCCGTTTGACAACGAGCGATTTTAGCAAGAATATCAAAATAAAGACACGCAATATTGATCGGCAAATGTTCCGTATCGAAGTCCAATAGAATTTGTATTTCACCGATAATTTTCTGTCCAACAAATATGTGTATACAACGCGCATCATCGCATAATTGACAAGCAATATGTGCAAATAAAAGTGAATAATGTTCATTGGATTTCGTCATTTTAATTAATGCTTTTGCACCTTCATCATTCTGTGAGAAAACTGTTCGAAAAGTTGGATCAATTGTTAAGAGATTATAAAGTATCAATAAACAACTCAAAAGTAATTGCTCGGGAAAATTCTGATTAATCGTATAGATAAATATTTGAAGAGTCTTTTCGCTCAAACGTAAATTATAAAGATACATCCAAACAAGTTTGATATATTTCGGTGATGTTAACTGTTCAAGAATTCGACCGGCAGCAACTGATTCATCGGGATTACGTGATGTAAATAGAGTCATTAATGTATTCCATAGATCGAGCTCATTTGCATAGGGTGCTTGCGAAAAATAAAGGATTAAGTCGACATTCTGTTTTAAAATAGCTATTGAAGCCATAGTACGATTTTCACCATCGCGGCTGGTGACTTTTGCACCATACTTAACCAGACATTCGATTGTTTGACGTGCATTTCCGATTGTTGCGGCGAGAATCGGTGTCAAACGAAGATAATCATAGGTTGTTGCTTCAAGCATTTCTTGAACGCGTGCTTGATGAACTAGATTGGCTCGTTCTTTTTCTTCTTCGGTTCGATTATCTTCGGCAATAGCCGAATGTTTTCGTCCGTCTTTCGAACCGAGATCAACAAGAATTCGTTCAACAACAGTATCAAAATTTCGAAAGGCTGCCTCGTGAATTGGCAAACGACCTTCACTGTTATACTCATTCGTCATTTTTATTTAAATTTAATACTAAAAAACAAGCTCGTTCAAAACAACTTGACGATCAATTGTGTAAAAAAAAAGAAAGAAATGTTATTTTGTGCTACTCAACGAAGAAAAAAACACGTACTTACAGCGAGTAGAGAATCGAATGCTTTTCTTTTTTCCGTTTTTTTTTGTTTAACAAGACGAAAAAATACGTGTTGTCGTGCTTGTATGATTATTTTTTTTATTAGTCAAAAGCAGAACGAGTTTCTTCATCGAAAATGTAATAATATTTTCGAGTGTTGTTCTCTTCCTATCGGAATATTATTTATTTACCCGTACGGTACAACATCTCTTCGTGTCTTCGTTTCGGTTGATTAGCAAATGGAAAATAAAAAATCAAAAAGTGTTTTGTTTGGGAAATCTGAGAAAATATACGATTGTATAGTCAGCAACGTTTTCTTTCTGATTCTCGATATTTTGTTTTCAACTACTTGAATACAGCTCAACAGTGTCTCTCTCTCTTCACTAACAATAATAACAACAACAGTTACAAAAAAAGAAGCAGAAAAGTGAAATCCATTAGCAATTTGTTCGATTTGATCGAGAGAGAGAAAGAGAGAGAAAAAAATAAACGGTTGAAATAGAGCATATATATATATAAAAATTTGAAAAATGCTTCGTTTACAGATTGTTTTGAACAAATAAAAAAAATTGCTTCAATAATGAAAAGGTTGATTCCATTGATGCTAAAAAAAAAAAACATTTATTCATCTTGTTTTGTTTTGTTTTTTTTTCTAATTTGTTAGTGCTAAAGAGTCATCAACTGCACGTAGCGCTGAAGCCAATGAAGAAGTTGCTAAGTCATTATTTGTTTATGATGATAATGGATATCTGCCAATACATCGAGCTGCTTACAATGGACATGAAGCAACAATAAAAAATATTCTCGATGATGCTCAACGACATAATGAACTTGCTCAACAACTCGAAGCGAAAACAGAGAAAACTGAATTAACACCATTGTTGTTAGCAACAGCTGTCGGCCGTTTAGAAATCATTGCTTGTTTACTTAAATATCCAGTTAATTTAAATGCAGTTGATAGTAATGGACATGGTAAAACGAGAAAAATAAAACGTTGATTGACAAGATTAAGTGCATACTGTTGTTGTTTGGTTTTGTTTAGGCATGGCATCGATAGCTGTACTCTCGCAAAATGAACGTACTCTTCGATATATTATTGATTTAAATTTTTCGTTGACAACCTATAATCTATGGAAACCATTATTTAAATTATTCGTTTCAGCAAAAGACGATGAAAGTGTTATTTGTGGACGTGCTTTAGAATTATTAACACGACGAGAACCGAATAATCTTCGACCGAGTCCGTATTGGCCAGCCATGGTTGATAACGGTTTGATTCCGACATTGATTAATGTTTTTACTGAGTCAACAAATGAAGATGTTTTAATTAGTGCGTATATTTTATTATTGAACAGTGCAAATGAATATCCACGCGTTAAAGTCGAACTTGTATCAATGAAAAATGCATTTAGTTCTATGCTTAAACATACACGTTCGAAAAGTACACAAATTGTTACACTCCTCGGTCGAGTATTAGCATGTCTAAGCGAAAATCCATCATTAATCGAACCAATGGTCGAACAAGGTCTACTCGATTCATTAATGACATTAATCGATAAACAACGAACACCACAAATCATTTGTTCATATTTCGATTGTCTTGCTAATATTGTTTCTCATTCACCGGAATATCAATTAAAATTAGCTAATTCTCAACAATTTCTTTCGTTAGTTATTCGACATTATTTAGAAGAATTCGATCCACGTTTATCATTGTCAGTCATGCAATTTCTTCGACAATTAGTTCAAAAAAATGAACAAATTCAAACATTACTCGCACAAAATGGCGCATGTGAACATATACTCGGTGCTCTATTAGCATCATCGAAAGAACTTCAACAAGCAGCAATCGAATGTGTACAAGCAATCAGTGATAACAATTCTCATGTTCAACAAATCATGTTAAAAGAAAATGCTTTAGAACAACTATTAAATCTGTTAGAAAAAACGAATCTTTCAAGTTTACAAATAGCCATTGTTTGTACATTATGGACATTATGTGGAAATAGTTCATCACGTAAACGTGAAGTTGCAACGAATATTGGCGTGAAAAAATTGATTAGTTTCTATAGTATTAAATCTGAAGAACATTTATTACCAATAACTGATGCTCTCGGTGAATTAGCTAAACGTACAGCAAGTGTCAAAATGAATATACCTGAAGAAATCAATCGTGTACAAGGCATACCACATTTAATTCGATTATTGAAATCAAATAATGAAGCATTAGTATTGAGTGTAATGAAAACTTTACAGTTACTTTCATGTGCACCAGGTTTTGTGCCAAATCGATGTTGTCAAGAAACGATTATTAAACATGAAGGAGCCAATTACTTAACTGTTTTAATGATGCATGCAACAAATGAAATTATTCAAGTCGAAGCTGCACAAACCTTAGCTTGCATTGCTCTATGTATGTTTTATAGAAAACAAAATAATTCGAAACAAAATACGATTTGTTTTTCTCTAATTTAGCTAATCCTCAATGTTCATCGATCATAGAAAATACACTCGATTTTTCGTACAAACATTTATTTGCACTAATGACATCGCCGAATCAAACTGTACAACTAAAAGCAACGAATGCTCTAGCCACGTTCGTGTATAACAATAGTCGTGTACAACAACAACTCGCTAAACAATATCAATTTGCATTCGATTACTTTCAAAAATTTCTACAGAATAGTAATGAAACGATTCGATGTGCAGCTGCATTTCAAGTTTGTTGATTTTTGACGAAGATAATTTAATTCGAAAATCATGTTGTCTGACATTCAAGGTCGTCGTTTTGGCGAGTCTGATTCGTGAACGAAGTCAATCAATGAATACAGCCATTGGCTGTGGAATTCTTATTGACATTCTAAGAAAATCACAAACCGATGAAGGCAAATTCAATGCCGCTGAATGTTTAGCTCGATTGGCACATTTGAAGTCAGGTTTGTTGTCACACATAAATTGTCTTATCTCGTTGTTTTTTGGAATCATCAAAAATTGATTGAATTTTTACAGTTATTATCAAATAAAAAAAGGTACCTATTTAATTGTAGTTTCGGAAGTGCATAAGCACACAGGTAATGTTCATTAAATTGCTACATGCCTCTTCTCCTTTATTATATTCTTACCTCCTTGAATGTTCTCCTCTGCATCAAAAAGGATGATTTCTCTCTTTCTCCTTATCTGTGCTTACATCGATTTTTGACTCTCTTTGCATGTCCAATGATCCTTTCAGGTGTGCCACAAGCATTAATATCAGTTAATGCAATTGATTATCTGTCCGATTTATTCTCGTCATCAAATGATACTACAATCGGCATTGCTTCGGTAGCTTTAGGCTATTTGTCATTTGTTCCTGAAGGACAACGAAAGTTATTACATAGGTATATTTAAATTTAAAGAAAAAAAACAACAGAAATCAATGTACGTTTTTCTTATTAAGATGTCGTGGTGAACCCGATATCATGGCTTTTCTAAAAGTCTACAATTGTTTGCCCGATATGACACCGCGTATCTCGAAACATTTACTCGAAGATTGGGATCGATATAATACACTCAAATTACCAAAATTACGGTCAGCGTACAGCACTACTACTACAGTGGCATTCACAGCGTCAATTATTAATCACACTCAATTATTGCTCAGGGCACAAACTCGAGCAGCCCGCCATGATGGCTTTTAAGGGCGTGAGAGTTTGTGCTAATGCGTGTGTGTTTGTTTGTTTGTGCTCTCCTTATTCTTTCACTGCTCGATTTTTGCCTATTATCCTTTATTCAATTTTATTTTACCAACTTCTTCTTCTCCTTGTTTTTACTTGTTTCTATTTAAAAATGATCTTTCAATTGCCATTTCATTTCCGCCCTTGTTCAAACTCAAACCTTTCCTTTCATCATCATCTCATAGAACATCGGATTTATTTATTTATTTTAGATCCCGAGGATCGAATATCCGTTATTTTAAAGTTCTGTCCAATAATATTGAACGTTTACGAGCAACACCTCATTCAAGTATTGAAAAAACCGAATCAACAAAACCAACAATTGTCAAATTTTATCTTCCTCCTATTCGTCAAAAAGCAAATTAATAAAATTTCCTTTCCCTATTTTTTTACTCTAACTTTCACTTTCACATTTAATGTACAAATAAATAAAAACAAACCGACAAAAGAAAGAATCACGCTAGTTATTTTTCTTGTCCTTTTATCACTGTTATTAACTAATTGTAGTCAAGGACATTTCTGACATGAACACAAATAATTAAGTTAAATAATCGTTATTATTAGTATGTCAATTAGTGGAAAAAAAGAACGTAATTTAATTTTTGATATATTTATGGCTTTTTTCTCTATGTTCTTTTTTTGACAGAAGAAGAAATTTAAAATCGCCAAAACAAAAGAAAATAAATTTTGTTTCTTTTAAATCAACAAAAATAAATACATGAGAGTATATATAACTATATATTTATATATGATTGCAGAAATAAAACGATTCATTTAAATGTTTAAATATGTATCTTCATTGAACACATGAAAAAAGAAAATAGTGAGAGAAGAACAGAGAGAAAGAGACAAGAAAAAAAAACAGAAGAAAACTGAATATATAAATGCTGAAGAAAAGAAAAATGTTATTCGACTTTTGAGAAGAAATTAAGAGAAAAAAAAACATTTTCATAAAGGCGTATCTTCATCATCAGAACCTTCATCTTTATTATCTTCTTTCAACATTGGCTCATCAACATGATATGTTGATTTTGTTCCATTGTATTTGTCATAATTCTTTGATTTAGTTGTACTTATTTGTTCAGTTTTGAACGGAGGAGCTGGATTGAGTAGAGGTAGAGTATTCATTTGATTTTTACCAACAGCAACAGCTGCTGCAGCAACAAATCCCAATGCATGTCCACCTCCGGGATTAGCTGGATCGTTTCGATAGGATTCAGGTAATAGTTTTGAACATCCAGGTAATGATCCGATCATTACACGAAGTTCCTGTCGAAAAACATCAGCCGTTAGAAAATAGAGTAGAAAATTGGCAGCCGTATTCGCATAATAAATCAAAGAAAAAACTGTCCATAACGATTGAGATACTCGTCCATCGAGATTTTTAACTAAATGTCCGAATGCCATAAATGTTGATGCTGGCGCTGTTAGAGAAATGAACACACACGAAACCGAAAGAAGCATAATGGTCATATTGCGTTGTTTCGCTTGTTTACGTTGATTTTTTTGATTGATTCGTTGTTGAATACGACGTGCTGATGCAACAACTTTTAAAATTAATGAATTCAATATTAACATGGTTACAAATGGACATAATGTAAAGAAAAACCATTGAATATATCCAATCATGTGTGAACGAAACCACAAATACTTTGAATAATCTGATGGTACACTACAAACGCGTTTATAGAGTATCGTACTAGTCGATGATGTTAATGTTCTATTGTCAATTTCTGTATGAAGTTTATAGAATATTCCCCAATGTAATTGAATAAATATCGAAATGAAACAAATCAAAGCTATGATTGTATATGCACTTTTAACAGTACAACGTCGTTTTGAATAATGATGTTTAGCTATTGCAAGATATCGTTGAACACTAACAGCAACAAGGAATGTTGGTGAGAGATTTATAAAATAATAGGTAAAAAATATGTGTAATTTGCATGCGATGTTGCTGTAGAGACGCATATTATGTTCAGGAGCGAGACGAATAATATAGAAATTTAATACACTAAAGAAAACATTGCCTAAATAGGAAGATAACACAGTCATCTAGATACTTAAATCGAAGAAAATCAATCTTACCAAGATCGGATAGTGCTAAGGCAATGAGATAAATAGATGTAACTTGAGCTCGTAATTTTTTTCGACTCAATGTTAACGCTGAGAGAGTATTGCCGATGCCACCGATGACAATCAAAAGACCGCCGATAATTCGTACACACCATTTGAGAACAATGGGTTGACTCGGTTTAGTAAGAACAGTAGCAAGAGATGTTGCTGTTGCAGTTAGAATTGACATGGATAATGAGGAATTATTTGACGATGAATAGGATGGGACAATTTGATAATTGAATGTTGTATCAACCATTGTGAAATTAAAGTCGAAGAAGAGTGGCTCGAGCCAGAGCACATCCTCGTTGACCAATGACATCGTCAAGAATGAAAGTAAACGACCGAGAAAATGATTGATAAGCATAAGAGCCGAAAGTTAACAGCGGCTCGAATTCTCGGCGTACAACCTAAACAAACTCGGCAATCAATTGAACTCAATAATTGTTTCATTTCTTTTTCTATTCCGGCACAACTCAATTCAACGTATTTCAAAATTAAACACAAACCTTTCTAGTTCCGAATTTCATTATCAATATCGACTTATCTCTCTCTCTCTCTCCCGTATTCAAATATGCTGAGTGGTCTTTTGACGATGAGAAGTAGTAATAAAAAAAGTAGTTTTTTTTCTTTTTGTTTTCTCGTTGTCTCTTGATTTTTCTTCTCGAGTTTCTTGACAATACAACATATCGAATTAACACAATGAAGTTTTCCCTTTCCCTCAAGCATAAAAACATTCAGGTGTTAAAACAACGTTTCGGAAATGAAAAAAGATCTTTGTCTGAAATAAATCTTATCTGTTTTAATCGTCTTAGGCATAGGTTTTTAGTTATTCTATCGAAATCAAAACTGACAATTTGTCAAAAGAAAACAGCTCGGATAACAAAAATCTGATATAATTCTAAGCAAATAAAATCACGCTAGACTTCATTCTTAAACTATCAAGCATTTCTGACGCTAGAAAAAAAATCGACAAATAAATTCTCTCATTTCTCTTTTTCTATCCGACTCGAGATAGTCTTCCTCGTTCCAGAAAGAAAGAAAGATGGATATATATATAGAGCGAAAGAGTGCTGGGGAATCGACACATCTGAAGGTATTTTTATTGCGATGATGGCATCGCGTGTAATAGATTCTTTTCTTTCACATATATATATATATATATATGCATTGCATATGTGACTAATTCAATTTCCACTACCTTCGCTCTACATTGAGTGAGTTTTTCTTCGAATCAGTCATATGCAAAATATGAAGAAGAAATCTTGTCGATGTAAATTTTTATTGTTTTCCTGATGATCATCATTTCTCATTTGTCGACAAAGACGAAGCGAGAGAGACTGAAGAAAGCTGAATTTGCCTGGAAAAAAAATATGAGTTTATCTCAATTCTCTTCTGTCTTCATCGTCCTTTTTTCTATTTCCCATTGGACTTGATTGGACTCACATCAAATGTCAAATGGAACTATCTGAGACTTATTATGAAGACTTATCATAGGAGTTTTTTTTATTTCTACACAAAATAACAATATTTTTTAGACGATTACGAATCTCTTTATTTTTCAATTGCAAAAAGAAAGCTAATTGTAGTTGAAATCAAATTATGATCATCATTTTTCAAGAAAATAACAGTTGAGACATGAATAGTAGAATTATTTCAGATACTTGACATAACTCTTGAGAAAGCTAAATTATTCCCGATGTTCATCGTCTCTCAATGTCGAGTTTATACATTCATTGTTTCATAATTGTCAAATACTTAGAAAATTAGTTCACATTTTAACTCTTGTTGATTAGTGAAACAAGTGCTAAGCTAGAGTGATTCGAAAAAAAAGAACATGCACATAACACAAGCAAAGTTTTGAGCCAAACAAAAAAAAACGAAGATTTCTTTTTCATGTCTGCTTATTTCTATTGATAATTTCTTATCGTATTTATTCTTATTGAATAATGTTTTTAGTATAGATATGTTCATTATCTTCGTAAGAAAAGAAAACTATTATTCAAAGCAAAAAGGAATTCGAACGACGACTTCCCAAGAGAATTAGTGTATTATATATCCTGTTGTGTTTTTTTTCTTTACGTCTGAGCGTTAATGAAAAAGAAAAGAAGAAAAAAGGAAAAAGCAAAAAGCAGAATAGATATGAATAGACTACAAACGATAGCGAATGATACTCGAGAATAAAATCAAGAGTTATTCAATTTTCAAATAATTATCTATTGTATCACATGAAAAGACAGACGAACTATTTGACGCAACGTTTCAGTTCGATCTATGCAGTGATTCATGTTGTTTTCTTTTTGCGTTGATAAAAGCAGATCATGTCTGTCAATCTCTGTTTTGAGCCATTAGTAAGACATACATACAAAACGAATACTCTAAAGACGACTTGTGATAAACACATGCACAATTTACATTGATAATTATCTGTGATTTCTATCTCACTATTCGTGAAACATGATATTCCTATAAAAGATTCCTTTTTTTTTGTTCTTAATTGTACTTCAATGTTCATTGTCTCATGACAAATCTACACTTGTCGAGTCTTTTCAGCTTGATGCTTTCATTCTTTCGTTCTAAAGATTAAATAATATATGAAAATAACTAATTCGTTCCCTAATAACTTTTTTGTTTTGTATTAAAAAAAAATACCCTTCATTGATTTTATAGCCTCGTACAAACAAAGAAAAGAAAAAATGATCGAAGATACTAATAAATAAGAAAAAAAGAAAAAAAGAAACTCTAATTAACCTGTCCGACGATGATGTTTTGCATAGAATTATTAAAAATACTCACATTTTGAATTCATAAATCTCAACAATTGACATACAAGAGTCTCTCTGAGAATGTCAGGCGATTTCTATCAACTAGAACGAGACTCCATTTAAAATAGATATCATTTTTCCTGCTCTCCTTCGTTCTTTCTCTCTGGTCTCGTTTTGCTAATGTATAGATGAAATTTATTACATTGATTTATACATCCATTAAGGATTTGTTTGTTTTTTTTCATGGTTAAAAAAAAACACTATTACTACATGACATCAGAAAAAAAAGTCGAGACAGGAATTACAAGACAAACGGATATGTTTCTATTAACATGAAAATGAATATCATTCGGTCGTTAAATGCTCGTTTTGTATATATTTCATCTAGTAAACAAATAATGAAGAGAACAATATTGTTATTTTGATTTCTTTTTCTGATAAACTCTGTTCTTTGCTATGATTGTTTTAAAATCACTATTGAATAACCTTAAGAGACTCAAAAACGACTCGATAAAATCAATCATGCACAGTTTAATCTATCATTCTCAACGATAAAGAATTCTTTCGAAACGATGCAAAACAAAATAACCTGTGATCGATGACTTAAATCAATGTCTGCATGTTTAATACGGCATCGATCGAAAAAAAAGACAAATATCATTTTTCTTCTTCTTCCGATCTCCTCGTAGTAATTGTTTAATATTGTATTTGGAATACAAATGAATGTATTTTAACTGAGACAGACAAAATTGAATCAAGACGAATGATAAAAAAAAACGATCATTGGTGCACATGTTTCATTTGTTTCACATATTTGAGATTCCTCGTAAGATTTCAATGTAATTATCTTACGAGAAGAAGAACTGGAAAATCATGTGCTTATCGAAAGTTAGGTCTTTCTTTTCATCCTTGTTTTTCTTCCCTCATTTAGCCGCCGCTTTTTACTAGTAGTTTGCAATGATCGAATACACACAGTCACACACGCGGTTAAGTGCCTCGAGGGTGTGAATAACGAGTGCCGAAATGCAAGCTAATTTTTTCTCTATTCTATAACTCATTTCGAAGGCATTTCTTCGTCAACATCATCGTCACATTAATAGATACTATTCGATTAGATCAAACAATGAAGTCAATGGCTTATGAAAATAAATCATCGCCTATTAAAAAAATAACTGAACACGCTTGATTTCCAATACATATTTTACTTAAATCATTCTCTTGAACTTGTCTACGGTTCATTAAATATAGATCGTTCGTCACCTTTTATAGAATCCGAAAATATCTGAAATTATTTAAGAGACTTCATTAGGTTCGTGATTGACTACAGATTTCTAGATGAAATCAACAAGTGCAATGCCGGATGACAAATCTATTTAAGAACAAATAGAAAAACAGTCTAACTTCAAATTATGATTTTGTTCTATTACTGGAAGTTTATTACATTTCTAATTTAATCTCATGTTTATTATGAATAAGTACTTAGAATACGAATCGAAAAATCTTCTTGTCAAATACTTACAGGCATAATTATAAAGTTGATTTTCATTATAAAATAATAAATAATGTTAAAAGAAATATTTGGAATGAAATCAACGTAATAAGAATACTAGGAACGGAGTTAGTTTATTGTAAATGCTGCCGATTGTTCGATCGCGGTCGTTAAATGTCAATAGACTAATGAAGACGAGATTTAGCAAAGAAAAGATTTTCCTTTTTTTTATATTTGTTCTCTAGAAATGACAAACAAGAAAGAGTGAAAAAGCACGGTTCAATCAGGGATCATACAATGAAAGAGTAAAAAGGGAGGGAGAACGAGAGAGAGAGAGAAAGATCGAGCGAAGGAGAAAGAAGATGAGTACGAACAAAAAAAAAGGCGAAAGTTTACATATTTTTTTTTTCTCTTTCTGTTTAGCTTTTTTTTGTTACACTCTATAGAAAAAAAAAACAAGTGAAGAGATTCGCCGTTGTTAATGCCGCTAGCATTACTCAATCTTGCCGCCCCCATTGTTACATTTTTATATGTGTGCATGTGTGAAATTGACGCTACTTATATAAGAATAGAGAAAAAAGAATGTAGACAATATATCGATTAGATGATAGGAAAAGAACGAGAGGAGAAAAAAGAGAAGAAAAAAAAAGAAAGACAAGTTAACAAAAAAAGAAGCAAAATACTAATCATCATTTACATCAATTGCAACTCAATATGAGAGATTTATTCGATGAAAAAACGAAGAAGAAGAAGAGGAATGTTTTTTTGTTGTTGTTGTCTCTTATTGAAAGAAACTATTCTTAAATAAAAATATTGATGTGATTAAATTCTTCGGAAATAATCCAAAGAGAAGATAAACTAAATATAGAAATCAAATAAATTCGTGTGGTTCACTTGAAAAATCACTATCTCTATGTAAATAATTCACGGTTTCTATGTTTCAATAGCCGGAAACGGAAGCTCAACTGACGAATCAATATATGTAAAGATCAGACAAACAAATATGTTGAAACGAATGTCAATATACGATATCATTCGATACGTATTCATGCAATTGCATTATATATCAAAATTCCATGAAATTCTTTTCTCAATGAGAGAGGATAAACAACAACGTAGATCGATGATTGAAAACGGAAAAAAAAACATTTTTTTTTTGTCAAGAGAAAAACTCTACTATTTGCCTTGTCAACGTAGAATATCTATTAACTGTCAAGTCGAAACAAAATCTATTCTGTTAAACGACAAAATGCTAGGGCTTCAAAGTTGTTCGATCAATAGTCATTAGTTAATTGACATGCAATGTTTGCTTATTTTTAGAAAATCATTTTCGACTAATTTCAATGCGTTATCTATCGTTAAGAATCAATTGTTTACAAATCAATCGATCCATTAGTTCTGCCGAGAACAGATGTTTTTCCTCTTGATTCTGATATTTCGACCTTTTTTTTTTAATGTATTGGATTATTATTTTCTGAAAAGTTCGTTTGTTCGCCTCGGCATGTCAATGTGTCTGGCAAATTCACAGCACAATATCTAATTGATTGATTTATTTTTTTTCTCTTTATTGAAAACAGAATGTGAAAATCGCAGGGCAAAAGATAAGACAATGATAGTAACAGAAGTTAATCAAATCGATTTGACCTCAACAATGGTCATTGATTGGAGAATGGCGAGGAGAAGGAAAGAGAAAGAGAGATAACGAACGGTCGAAAAAAGAAAAGACGACACCAAAACATCTCTCTACTGACCTTATATATCACAAGTTCATTCATATCTCATTCATTTTCATTTGTAATGATGAGTTGTATTCTTCACTCTGCGCTCGTCTTACTCATTTTTTTCAATCGAAATCTAGCAAAAAAGCCGGATGATCCTCTCAAAGGTATGTCAACGTCATTCTCAACAAGAAGAATAACAACAAAAAACACCGAAAGAGAATTAAATCTTTTTCATCTTATTATTTTCTTTTTCTTTCGGTCTATTTTTAGGCGCGCATTCCGTTTGTGCGGATGTTTGTACATCATCTGAAGCTCATGTCGAATTAGATCTAAGCGAACCGAAAATCTACCGCGAACATGAACACGTTCAAATCAATCTTCATCATACCGGCAGCGGCCGTTGTCGAGAACCAGGTGAATAAGTAAACATTTTCTTTCTTAATAAAATAACAAAACAATCCGTTCTGCTATTCATTTCTGTAGCCTGGCGATCTCTTTTCAAGATTATTTTCCTTAAGGTCATCTCGATGATGATGAATGTCTATTTTTAAGGATATAAAAAAAAAGAAGAAGAAAAAAGACCTCGTCAGGAAGTAAATAAAAGTCTAGTGTGTTTCTGTTCTAGCTTTACTTCGAATACCATTGAATGCTATTGGCAAACATGGAATTATTAAATTTGATCTTCAATTCGGGCCTGTTTTGCACAATTTCAGTATCGATATTGGTTCGTTGCAATCGATTTTGAGAAAGGAAAAATCTATTTTCGAATTCATAGGATTTGATAATGAATTTGATGAAACAATAAAACGAAGTTTAAATATATTTAATCAACAAGTTTCCATTGAATATCATTCGAATGAAACACATCTCGCCGAACAATCGGTGACATTACTTGAACCAGGCGAAGATTTGATTGTTTATCTTTCGAATGAATGGATACATATTGAAAATAAACAACGACAAGAACAGAAATTGACAATTCATTTAAATGAAACAAATTTCTTCTCGAATGAAAATAATTTTCAAACGAATCATCATCATCTTGTTCTCGGTTTTAATCGAAATGTAAATGGAAACCAGACGGGTATTGGCCTCTGTCGAGTTAATTTAACATTCATAGAATGCCTTGCAGATCCACGTATGTTCGAAGAGAAAGGATGCATTATATTAATAAATAATTTCTATTCTTAATTTAGAATCAGCTTTAGATATCAATGTAAATAACAAAACATTCGAACAACGTGATCTTGAAAATATCAATTGGATTAGTCATTTAACGTATCTTGATCCGAATGATGAAACACGAGAATGTACTGCACAAGGTTTGTTTCGTTCAAAATGAAAATCAAATTTAACAATCTTTTTTGTTTTGTTTTAGGAGTTATTCGGCTGACATTTAATCCGTTGGGTTCGAGACGTATTGCACGTTTTGATTTGACAATGGGCTCGCAAATTCAAGGTTTTACTTTTAATTTTGGCGATTCATCGACTAATAATGGTTATGGAGGCGATGGCGGAACAACATCGAATTCAGCAGAAATTCACTCGAATGATAATCGATTCTATGTAAATTTCTATCGAATGAAAGGGAATTGTAGATAATTTGATGCTTTGCTTGTCTCTCATCTAGGTTTGGGCAAATACGAAGATTTGTGGAGATACATTACTTTTAAAAATTGATTATAATGTTATCGAACCACGAGATATTATTACTGTTTTAATTAGGTATTATTCAATCAAAAGCTATGTTTAATTCGTAATATCAATTCGATTGTTTTTGTTTTTAGTAATGAACGTATTGAATTAACAAATCATCGTTCGTATCATCAAGTTCTTCGTAGTCCGTATTTATTTGCTCTTGATCGACAGAATGTAACTTGCAATTGGTAAGCCAATCAATTCCAACGAACATATCGAAACTAATCGATTCATTCTTCGTCTAGTTTTGATTCGCTCTGCTATCCTGGCGTTCAACCAGATAATGATATCTATTTTGGTCTCAATCGTGTCATCGGCGGTACATACCGTCCGGGCACTGGTGTTTGCAATGCCAATATCAATTGGCTTCAATGCAAGAAAATTAGTATGTCTAGTTTCAGGACCAAAAAACAACTTCGAGCAAAATGTTCTTTTTTCTTCCTAGATGTGTCGCGACGAATTATACACGCACCAATAACGACAACGGCGTCAGTCAACGAAACTACGACAATGACAAGTACGGAAGCAATTGAGTTCGAAACGAATTCACTCGAACATACAAATGAAATGATAATCAATACAACATCAAGTTCAACTATGGAAATAACTCATCAAATTAATGACGTTGTTTCGAATAGTACATTTGCATTTCAATCATTAACAACACCCTCAACTGAATCGAATATTCATGAAATAACAACAACAATCGAACAAGTTGAAAGTACCGATTCAACTCAAGACAATTATTCAAATATAGAACAAACAACAACTATTCAACCTCGATTATTTCAATTATTAGTTAATTCAACACAATATATCACAACTGAATATCCAATTACAGAAACCGTCAGTTCAATAATTAACGAAGATTCAACCGCAACGACAATGATGACGACGACATCGGCAAAGAGTAAAACAACAAAGACGATAGTTTTCCATTGAAATGAGGAATCTTTTTGTTTAGTTACACCTTCAAATTCAAATCCATGTACTGTTGAAAATCTTCGTGCTAATCTCATCTATCATGAATATCCATTAGATAGTCGAAAGTTCATTTTCTGCGATAATGAAGGTAAAATGAATGTTATCGCTTGTTCACCGAATTACATCTGGTCACAACGTGAATTATCCTGCATATTACCTGTTTAATCTCGATCAATTAGTGTTTCTTTCTCGTTCGCTTGCTGTTGTTATTGTTGTGTCTGATGTGTTTTTTGTATGTTTATTGAATAAACATCTCAATTATTTCGAAGAGACCTTTTCTTGTCTACTTAAACTACTCATTCTGATTGGAACAATTAGTAGATAATATTATGTTTGATTGTTTCCTTAGGACTTCGTATAAATATGAAAAAAAAAACGAGAGGGAATCTTGAAAATAATGAAGCATTTGTCTGTAAACATCAATTACAATTTAATTATCTCAGATCTATGAGAGTTTCGAAAGATTCGACTAGAGTTAAGATAGATAATTTATTTTGAAGTTACAATAGTTTGTCTGAAATCAATTTTTGGAAAATGAAAAATTAACCAACTGATTGATGTTATTAAAATTAATCGATGTGCAAATAAACGATAATGAAAATATCGATATTGTGTTTGTTTTCGAATGAAATACATATAACGATTGAACGCTCCAAGACATAGAAAACCAATTGAAATGATCGATACCAATGAAAAACAAAATGTCGACAAAGGACAATGTTGATCTCGTTTTGTCAATGTTTTTTGATAGACAATAATCAAAATCAAATGTGGAAAAAGAATATTAACCAAATGACATAAGTCAAATAATGATTGAATAAAGATCTTGTTAGAAAATGATTTTCTCGAACAATATTGATGAATAAAAATTCCCAAATAAAATAGAACAGCAATTAAACCAATAAAACAAAGAATGAAACTCGTGAAGATCTCAAATTGATTACTAATCAAAGTAAATTCATCCAGTAAAAACGAAAAATGATGTTCATTGGAAAGTTTCAAATCGAATATTTCATTGATGGAATATTTCGTTCGAATGCCTCCGGAGTAATTATGTTCTGACATCGTATCTAATAAATAAAACAACAAATGTCACATTATATCATCAAGATATGGTTAATATTTCCTTTTCCTTTTTCCTGTTCTCTTTATTAAAACAAATAGAGAAAAAAATTATGCGTAGGTTGAGAACTTAAAGTGTAGTGTTCGCTACGCAGTAGAAAATAAAAGGTTTCATATCCAACGTAGGATAGATCTAAAAATTAGCTTTCTAATCTATGAGATTTCTTGATGATACTCTGAATTTCAAATGTCAACTAAATTATTTCCAAAGAAATAGGCGTAAATATTCATAGGTAAATTTCTATTTGTTCTTTTATCTTTTGCTTAGTCTCAAAGAGAGAATTAAAATATATTAGTCGTATATAAAAAGAAGAAAAAAAAAACAAAATCGTCTCAAGCGAATTGATTCATTATTGTCGGAAGGATAAATGCATTTAGAGTTATTTTAAAAACAGTTTGAACTTTAATTTTTCATATAGCCTTGAGGATTTGTCAGGAATACTTTAGCTTTGTTGTAATCTTCTGATCTCGGCATGAGTAATTAATATTCGCTCGTTTCGTTTGTCATTGCTACCGGATAAGAATTAAATATTAATTGAATTTTTGGTTTGAAAAGACAAAGACCTAATGAACTTTATCCTTATCTGATGGATTTTGTTCCCGTGACATAATAAAATTTTTTTATAATCAAATATTTGTTAAACGGCTGTTATCACTTACTTTTTCTAACATGAATAAATACACTTGAGATCTGTGTGTTTTTCTTTCTTTATCACAAATCAAAATGAATAGAACATTGAATAAATACCATACAGTAGCTATACGTTGCGATCTGCCGAGAATTGAACAAGATTATCAAGATGAATCGATAGAAATTCAACCGCCAAATGATTTCTGGATGAAAGTATTCCAACGAATGAATGGTGAAATCGAAAACTATCAAATTCAATACAATTCAACGAATGGACCGTGTAAAATCTCGCTAGAGAATTTTGTTGACAGAATAAATTTCGTCGTTTTTCAGATACAACAACTTGTGTTCATCATCCGATTTTAACAGCTTTTCTTCGTGCATACAATTCTCATGAAGATATTGTTCTTTGTCCTGATGATATCTGGTTAATGGTATCGATTTATTTTTCGAAATATGTTAATCAAAAACAAACGGATAGTCGATATTTTTATATTGATAATGAGAAAGACAAGATTCTCACTATTGAACATGAAGAAATCGATCATATCGAGTAAAAAAAACAGAATTTTGGAAAGTTATTTATATGTGCATGTGTAGTTTCAGTTGGGAAGATTTTCTCGAGCAAATTCGTTGTCAAATAACTTCGCATATTAAACCTGATATTTGCAATTTATTAACAATGAACTTTTCTACAACAACAAAAATCGAATCTCTTCTTTCGTCATTAACAATTATGAATACATTTCAAAAGACAATTCAATATTTTCATTCGACGAACTCGTGCGGAATTCGAAATGTTCATTTTATGGGAAATCGAAATGATTGGATTTTATTATATGATAAAGTTAAACAATTGAGATCTTGGACAATTGAAAACGATGATTTCTATGAGTATATCAATGGAATTTTGCCTATACTCGATGAATTTATTCAAACATATGACGGCAATGTAAATAATCATTTTTGGGACACGATTTTTGATCTCGAACATACCAAAGATGAATCAAAGTAAACACTTTTGATAATCTGCTTCGAAAAATGAATTTATTTTTTCCTAGTCAATCGAATGGAATCAACACGAATGGTTGGTTCATCCGATTGTGTTATGGCAATCATAGAAAACAAATTTGTTCAATGTCGCATTTGACATTAAATTCGTTGATTGTACCTGTTATTGTTGAAAACGAACAAACAAACACATTGAAAACTTCGTATATAATCGGCGGTTTTCATGGCATTTTATCAGAATATCAAAGACATAAACCAGTTATGAGTCTACTTATTATTGATGATATGAACAGTATTCGAAATTTCGAAGATTAGTTGTATTTACTGAATTAGAATAAATCTCATTTCATGTTTGTTGAAAATATATCGACGAGTGCAAAACTTTGGTCTTTTTTTATTCATAATCCTTTCGCTGAAAGCATATTAAAATATGATTTAACTCAATCCAAGAAAGACAAGATTAAATTTCCGAACAAATGATATTGTTAATATCCTGTTTATATTTTGTAAATGAGATCTTCCTTGGAGACAATATGTCAAATATCTAATTCATGTGTGCGTATTTGACATCTTTTCTCTTCAATGCGTACTAATATTTCTTCAGAGCCATAGGAGAATAATTAAAAAATGCCAAGCAAGTTTTCATATAGCTAGATATATACTACTTTCAATACTTTCCAGTGGAACTAGAGGGAAAAGAAATACGCTAGATAACTAATTATCTTCAGTTAAATAACTTTGAAACAACATTTTCTTATATTCTCTCATTTAGTTTTGATTAAAGTATGACTACTACACGTCCAGGATTTAATCGTACTAGCAATAGTACCATGTTACCACCAACAACAGGCAACAATACATTTAATGGCACCAATAATAATTGGATGAACAATTCTAATTACTCCAATTTCGGCGGAATGGGCGGTAATAATAGTGGACCTAATATGATTCCATTTGATGAAAGTCCAGAAGTTATGTTTTATCTACTTTCAACACTTCTCTTACCATCACTTCTCTGCTTCTTATTCCTTCTCTATAATCTTATTCGTCTACCTAAGCTACGAAATAGGTATGTATGCTAAACGTCGAAAGAAAAAATGTCGAAAGGAAAAACGTCGAAAA
>ERZ778019.553-NODE-553-length-68721-cov-20.708327_pt1 | contig 68721 bp, 56 predicted proteins | sample MGYA00375749_ERZ778019 | MGnify/ENA primary metagenome ERZ778019 (study PRJEB29350, sample SAMN05389821) | bioreactor metagenome | isolation source: Ammonium sulfate bioreactor | place: South Africa: University of Cape Town | collected 2014-03-17 ... | reverse complement strand
TGACCCCCTCCTTGTAAGGGAGGTGCTCTCCCAGCTGAGCTAAACGACCTGGGATTCAATATTCAGAGTGGTGGGTCGTGTAGGGTTCGAACCTACGACCAATTGATTAAGAGTCAACTGCTCTACCGACTGAGCTAACGACCCACATCCTGAACCTTTCACCAGCCGCATGTGGCGACCAGCGTTACAACATGGTGGTCGTTACTGGGCTCGAACCAGTGACCCCCTCCTTGTAAGGGAGGTGCTCTCCCAGCTGAGCTAAACGACCTGGGATATGACTGAAATGATGGTGGGTCGTGCTGGATTCGAACCAGCGACCAATTGATTAAAAGTCAACTGCTCTACCGACTGAGCTAACGACCCTCACCACGACCAGTGCCGACTGCATTACTGCTCCGGCTCTGACGGCGGCCTATATTACGGATTTATCATCCTGGCGCAATAGAAAAATCTTAAATTAAATCTGATTGTTCACTGCGCATACAAAGCAGAGAGTTCTTTACAAGAGTGTTACGAAAACAGTGACATGCAGCAATGTCACAGCTTGGCCAGACTCTGTTTGGCCAGCTGGGCCGGCGAGGTGTTGGGGTAACCCTTGATCACCTGCTCATAGAAGGCCTTGGCCTCTGCTTTTTTGCCGTCAAGCTGGGCGAGCATGCCGAGTTTCAGCAGGGCATCGGCCCGCTTGGGTGACTTGCTGTATTTGTTCGCCACCGTGGAGAACTGGCTCGCGGCCCCCGCCCTGTCGCCCTTGTTGAACATCAGCTGGCCAAGCCAGTAGTGGGCATTGGGAACATAGCTGGAGTTCGGGAACTGCTTGATGAACCCTTCGAAGGCAGGAATGGCCTTGTCGTAGTTCTTCTCCTTGAGCACCATGTTCACGGCCGCGTCGTAGGCCTGGTTCTCATCCTGGTTGGTGGAGTAGTTGGCTGCCGCGGCAGGAGGCGTTGCAGCAGGTGTTGCGGGCGCGGCGGCAGGCTGGCTGTTGGCCACCTTGTCGAGCTCTTGGTAGAGTTGGCGCTGGCGCTCCTGGGACTGCTCCATCTGGTAGGTCTGCTGTTCCAGCTGACCACGCAGCTCGGAGACCTCCCCTTGCAGGGAGTCGACCTGTTGCTGCAGTTCGGCCTGCAGACGCAGACGGGCGTTGAGGGTACGCTCCAGCAGAGCAACCCGGTCTTCCAGGCTGCCGGTCGGTACGATGGCACCATTGTTGCCGCTCAGCACCACGCCGCTGCTGCCAGAATCCCCGCTCAGATCGCTCACGGGTGCCGCCGCTTGCGCATTCAAAGCAACCAACACGGCCAGCGCAACACCAGCTTGCTTGTACACAGATTTCATTCGGATCAAACCTTAGCGTTTAGTGCAAATAAAACGGCCAGCGCATAATCGCTCGCTGATACAGATTTCATTCGGATCAAACCTTGACGTTTAGTGCAAATAAAACGGCCATCGAAATGGCCGCTTGCATATAAACGAACTTCGTTCGACTCAAACCTTAGTAAACCAGGACCGCACGGCGGTTCTTGGCAAAGGCTTCCTCGGTGTGGGACAGATCCAGCGGCTTCTCTTCGCCATAGCTGACGATGGAGAGCTGCTCGGCCTGCACACCCAGGGTTTGCAGATACTTGGCAACAGCCTTGGCACGACGCTCACCCAGCGCGATGTTGTATTCCGGCGTACCGCGCTCGTCGGCGTGGCCTTCGATCAATACCTTGACGCTCGGACGTTCACGCAGGTAGCTGGCGTGGGCATCCAGCAGGTCGGCGTACTGACCCTGAATGTCGTAACCATCGTACGGGAAGTAGATCACGTTGTCGCGTTGCAGCGCTTCGAACTTCTGACGCATCTGCTCTTCCGGGGACAACATGCCGTTGGCGCCGCCGGTTTGTACACCGCCCATGCCGTCGGTCATGCCGGACTCGGCGCCAGCGGCGTCGGAGTCGGAAGAGGAGCTACAGGCAGCCAGGGTGAACAGTGGCAGTGCGATGGCCAGACCCTTGAGCAGTTTATTGAGTTGCATGCTATTTCCTTAAACCTTTATAACAAAACAAAAAACAATCGATTTTTATCAATTCAAGAAGGGCGACCAAGCTGGTGCACGAATTTCACCGCTACTGGTCGGAAGCACTGCCTTGAAGCGACCGTCGGTCGACACCAATGCGAGACTCTTACGACCCTGATAGATGGTGGCATAAATGATCATGCTGCCATTGGGAGCCACACTTGGCGATTCATCCAGAGCACTCTGGGTCAGTACCAGCATGGCTCCATTTTCCATATCCTGGCGAGCGATGCGATATTGTCCCTGAACCCGGGTCACCATCACCATGGACTTGCCGTCCGGTGTGATGGATGCCCCCTGGTTGGAATCCCCTTCCCAGGTCATCCGGCGAGTCATGCCAGTCGCCAAATTTACGCTATAAATCTGGGGTTTGCCACCACGTTCAGAGGTGAACAGCAAAGTTTGACCGTCCGGCATCCAGGAGGGTTCGGTGTCGATGGTACGGTTATTTGTGACTCGAGTGAGTTGCTTGCTAGCAACATCAACGACATAGATGTCAGGCTGCCCATCTTTGGACAGAACAATAGCCAAACGACGACCATCTGGAGACCACTCCGGCGCACCGTTGATGCCACGGAAGCTGGTGATCAGACTGCGCTGCTGGGTGTAGATGTCCTGCACATAGATCTCGGACTTCTGGTTCTCGAAGCTCACGTAAGCCAGCTTGCTGCCATCCGGCGACCAGGCCGGGGACATCAGGGGTTCACGGGAGCGCAGCAGAGTCTTCTCGTTGTAGCCGTCGTAGTCGGAGATCCGCAGCTGATACGGGAACTGGGTGCCCTGCTGCACGGAGACATAGGCCAGACGAGTCAGGAAGGCACCACGCTCACCGGTCAGACGCTCGTAGACGATGTCGGAGATGCGGTGGGCAAACTGGCGCATCTGGGCACCCGGGATGGTCGCCATGCGGCTGTCCAGGATGTAACCGTTCGCTTCACCGCCCTGGGTCTTGGCCAGCTGGCCTTTCAGGACGTCGACCAACTCGAAGTTGATCTTGTAGGTACCATCACCCACGGCGGCGATGGAGCCGACCACCACGGCTTCGACCCCCTGGGAAGCCCAGGGTGCGAAGTTGATCTCGCCGCTGGTGCTCGGCGTCTGTGGCATCTGGCCACGGGCCAGCGGCTTGAACTTGCCGCTGCGCATCAGGTCGTTGGAGACCACTTCCGCGATATCCTGCGGCAACTGGCCATTGCCCTCCCACTTGAAGGGGGCGATGGCGATGGGGCGCGCACTGTCGATACCGCCGGTGATGACGATGTCCAAGGCCGCCTGAGCGCTCTGGCCTAGCAGAAGGCAGCCAACCAAAGCAAAAAACACTTTTCTTATCATGGCTTAAATACTCTGTTCCAAAAAAATGAGAGGTGAAATCCCTTTATCAGCAGATGCTGCCAACCACGGTCATTGACCCCGTTCTATCACGCTTAGATGCTCGGTTCTAACTTGAGGTTAAACTCCTTCAACATCTCGAATGCCGCCGGATCCTTCGGCACCGGCAACTGGTTGGCCTTCAGAACCGCCGCCTTGCCGGAGCGGCAGACCGCCGGATCACCCTGACCGTTGTCCACCGAGATGACGAAGCCGCTACTGGCCAACTTGACACCGATAGTACATGTTTTGCCCCGCATGGTGGGATCCAAAATCATGTAACGCTCGACCGTGGCCTTGATGAGGGCGGCATACTTGTCGACTTCGCCCTTGGCGGCTGCCGATGCTGCCTGACTGCGCGCATTGGCCTCGGCGGCCAACTGCTGCTCCATCATGGCTTCCATCTCTTTTTGCAACTTGGCCTCTTCGGCCGCCTTGCGCTTGCGCTCCGCCTCAATCTTGGCCTTTCTGTCGGCCTCGGCCTTCGCCTTCTTCTCTGCGTCAGCTTTTGCCTTCTTGTCAGCCTCTTCCTTCGCCTTCTTCTCGGCCTCGGCCTTGGCTTTCTTCTCGGCTTCCGCCTTCGCCTTTTTCTCGGCTTCGGCCTTGGCCTTCTTCTCGGCTTCCGCTTTCTTGGCCTTGGCCTCTTCCGCCTTGGCCTTCTCTTCAGCCTGCTTCTTCTCCAGCTCTTCTTTTTTCTTCTTGAGCGCCAGCGCCTTGGCCTCTTCCGCCGCCTTGCGTTCGGCTTCGGCCTTCTTGGTCTTCTGCTCTTCCAGCTTGCGGGCTTCCTCGGCTTTCTGGGCCTTCTCTTCCGCCTGCTTCTGTTCAGCCTCTTTCTTCTGCTTGTCGGCTTCGGCCTTGCGGGTCGCCTCTTCGGCCTGCTTGCGCTTGGTCTCGGCGATACGCAGACGCTCCTGCTCCTGTGCCAGCTCGCGTTTGACGCGCTCAGCGTCTTCCTTGTCCTTCTGCTGCTGTGCAGCCTTGGGCTGGGCCTGCTTCTGCTGCTGGACCTGCTGCATCTGCTGCATCTGCTGCTCCAGCATTTCGCTGTCCATCATGACCGCATTGACGATCTGTCCCTTGGACTCGGGGCGCTTGGGTTTGCTGAAGTCGACACCGACCAGCAGGATGATGCCGATGATCAGATGCAGCAGCAGCGACGCGACGAGATAACCGGAAATACCACGCTTCACATCCATCTCCGTCAGTTCACCGGATCCGTCATCAGACCAACCTGAGGCACACCGGCTTTCTTGAGGGCCACCATCAGCAGGATCACCTCCTCGTAGCGCACGGACTTGTCACCGGCGACCACCACGGGCGCGTTCTGGTTGATGGCCAGATAGCCCATGGCCTTCTCGGTGATGTACTGCTGCATCGCCTCTGGGGTGCCGCTCGGTACGGGCTCGTCATCCGCCTCGCCGGCCTTGATGACGTACTCACCCTCGGTATTGACGCTGACGATGAAAGGCGGCTTGGAGTCTTCCGGCAATTGCTCGGACTCCGCCTGGGGCAGGTCGACCTTGACCCCCTGCGTGATCACGGGCGTGACCGCCATGAAGATGATGAGCAGCACCAGCATGACGTCGATATAGGGCACCACGTTGATCTCGGCGACCTTCTTGCGTTTGAGCCGCTGATAGGTTTGCATTACTTCTCACCCTGCTGTGCGATTTGGCGGTTCAGAATGGTGGTGAACTCGTCCATGAAGTTGGCGTAGGCGTTTTCCAGCCGTTCGACCTTGTTGGTGAAGCGGTTGTAGAAGATAACGGCCGGGATGGCGGCAAACAGACCCATGGCGGTGGCGATCAGCGCCTCCGCGATACCCGGTGCCACCATCTGCAGGGTCGCCTGCTGAACCTGGCCCAGAGCGATAAAGGCGTTCATGATCCCCCAGACGGTACCGAACAGACCGATATAGGGGCTGATGGAGCCGATGGTCGCCAATACCGGCAGGTTGGACTCGAGATCGTCCACTGCACGGGACAGGGAAACGCGCATGGCGCGATAGGTACCGTCCATCACCGCATCCTGACCGCGGGCACCGGCCTTGAGCAGGCGAGCATACTCCTTGAAGCCGGAGTAGAAGATGTCTTCCATGCCTTCGATGTCGTCACGACGGGAGGAGGACTCCTGGTAGAGACGATTGAGGTCGACCCCGGACCAGAATCTGTCTTCAAACTGCTCCGAGGCGAGGTTGGCCGCCTTGATGGCCTTGGAGCGCTGGATGATCAGCGCCCAGGAGACGACCGACATGCCCATCAGGGTCATCATGACCAGTTTCACCAACAGACTGGCTTGCCAGAACAGGCCAATAAACGAAATTTCAGCGTGCACTTAACAGCACTCCCTTGATTTTTTCAGGTATTGCAACAGGTTTCATTTGCGGATGACTGACACAGGCGATCTGTACCATGGCCTGAGTGATCAGCCGTCCATCAGCCGCCAGGATCTGCTGTGAAAAACGCATGGAAGCGCGTTTCACCTCAGTTACTTGCGTCATTACGGTCAGCAGTTCATTGAAGCGGGCCGCCGCGCGGAAGTCGATTTCGGCGCGACTCACCACAAACGCGATCCCCGCCTGCAGCAGGACATCCTGTTCGATGCCGCCTGCGCGCAGGAATTCGGTGCGGGCCCGTTCCATAAACTTGAGATAATTGGCGTTGTAGACGATGCCTCCGGCATCCGTGTCTTCGTAGTAGACACGCACCGGAAACTCAGAGACTTCCCCCATAAAAATCTGTGATCCATTCGACAGTCAGATGGGGGGCTATCATAGCGCAGGGCTGAATAGGAAAGAAGCAGGGGGAGACAGGGAAATCCCCTCTCACCCTGTTTTTTATGGCGTGCTGCGGCGCCGACAGGCCGAAGACCACAGGGCTGTCAGCATCGCAAGAAAAGCGGACAAGAGCAGTGGCTGCGAGCGGCGTGACGAGCGAGGTTCTGTCGCTCTGACCGGGCGACGGCACGCCCCCCAAAAAAGAAGAAGGAGGTGGGCTGATGCCGACCTCCTTCATCATTTATGGCAGGTAGTAGCTGCTGGTCAGCCAGAGCCCGTAGAGCAGGCTGGGCAGGGCGAGCCAGGGGAAGAACAGCACGCGACCCACCAGGCTGCGCGGGTGAAACCCCAGTCCATGCATGACACCGCAACAGACCGCCCACATCAGCCAGGGCGCAAGCCAGAGGCCGTGCTCACTGGTGTTGGCCGCGACCAGGTTGGGCGCCTGCAAGATGGCGACAGCCAGCAGGGCCGCCGCCAGCAGCATCAGACCTTGCCATGGCTGGCGCTCCAGAGGAGCGGCCAGCCGGGCGAGCCTGTCACTTGTCTTCATCAATCTGACGATCCAGGTTCTCGGTGTGCTCCAGCCAGAGCGCATTGATAATCCCAAACGCACAGGCCAGCAGCAGCCCCAGGATCCAGGTGAAATACCACATATCAGGGCACCTTCTTAGTAGAGCGATTGTTGGTTGTCTTCGATGTGCTTGTTACTCACCCGGCCGAACATCTTGATGTAGGTCCAGATGGTGTAAGCCAGCACGGTCGGCACGAAGACGACTGCGACTACCGTCATCACCTTGAGGGTGTTGAAGGAGGCGGTGGAATCCCACATGGTCAGGCTCTGGGACGGCTCGAGGCTCGAAGGCATCACGAACGGGAACATGGAGAAGCCCGCGGTCAGGATGATGCCGGCGATGGCCAGGGAGGAGAACAGGAACGCCACCCAACCCTTGTCCAGCTTGGCCGCCACGGCGGTCAGCAGACACATCACCAGACCCAGCACGGGTGCGGCAATCATCCAGGGATAGAGGTTGTAGTTCTGCATCCAGGCACCGGCCTGCACCACCACTTCCTTGTGAAGGGGGTTGGTGACGGCGTCGGTGGCGACGGAGCCCACAATCACATAACCATCCATGCCGCTCACCCAGACACCGGCCAGGGCGAACAGCACCAGGGTCAGCAGGGAGAAGATCATGGCGGCGGTGCGAGAGCGCGCCAGCACTTCACCTTCGGTCTTCATCATCAGCCAGGTTGCACCCTGGGTGATGATCATGAAGAGGCTCACCAGACCGGCCAGCAGACCGAACGGATTGAGCAGGCCGAAGAAGTTGCCGTGATAGGTCATCATCAGGAACTGGTTGAAGCTGAACGGTACACCCTGCAGCAGGTTGCCGAACGCCACCCCGAAGATAACAGGGGGAATGGCGCTACCGGCAAACAGAGCCCAGTCCCAGTTGGAGCGCCACTTGGCGTCTTCCTGCAGGGAGCGGTACTTGAAGCCGACCGGACGGAAGAACAGCGCCATCAAGGTCAGGATCATGGCGATGTAGAAGCCGGAGAAGGCCGCCGCATAGACCATGGGCCAGGCGGCGAACAGGGCTCCACCGGCGGTCACCAGCCAGACCTGGTTGCCTTCCCAGTGCGGCCCCATGGTGTTGAGCATCACGCGACGCTCCACATCCTTCTTGCCGACGAAGGGGAGCAGGGCGCCCACCCCCATATCGAAACCGTCGGTGATGGCAAACCCGATCAGCAGCACGCCGACCAGCACCCACCAGACCAGACGCAACAGTTCGTAATCAAACATGGGTCACTCTCCTTATGCCTTGCTCTGTTCGAAGTGGTACTTGCCCGTCTTCAGGCTGCTTGGGCCCAGGCGCGCATACTTGAACATCAGGTACATCTCGATGATCAGCAGTACTGTGTAGAACAGGAAGATCCCGATCAGAGAGAACCAGATCTCGGACGCAGGAATGTTGGATGCAGAGACATAAGTCGGCAGCATCTCGGCGATGGTCCAGGGTTGACGACCATACTCAGCGACAAACCAGCCAGCCTCGATGGCGATCCAGGGCAGCGGAATGCCGTACAGCAGCGCCTTGAGCAGCCACTTGCGCTCGCCGATCTTGTGGCGGGTGCTGTCATAGAAGGCCAGACCGATCAGCACCAGCATCAGGATGCCGCAGGCAACCATGATGCGGAAGGCGAAGAACAGCGGCAGTACCTGCGGGATGGAGTCATCCACGGCAGCCTTGATCTGCTCGTCGGTGGCGTCGGTCACGTTGGGGGTGTAACGCTTGAGCAGGAGACCATAGCCCAGATCCTGCTTCACTTCGTCGAAGCGGGCGCGGGTATCGTCGGACTTGTCACCGGATTGCAGCTTGGTCAGCAGGTCGTAGGCGGTCATGCCGTTGCGCACGCGCAGCTCATGCTCGCTCTTGAGATCCTTGAGACCAGTCACCTGACCGTCGAGGGAACGGGTGGCGATGATGCCGAGGGCATAGGGGATCTTGATGGCGTAGTCGGTGCGCATCTCCTCCTGGTTCGGGATCCCGAACAGGGTGAAGGATGCCGGAGCCGGCTCCGTGTTCCACTCGGCCTCGATGGCCGCCAGTTTCACCTTCTGCACTTCCCCGGTCTCGTAGCCGGACTCGTCACCCAGCACCAGCACGGAGAGGATGGAGGCCATGCCGAACGCGGCCGCGATGGCGAAGGAGCGACGAGCGAACGCCACATCACGATTCTTCAGCAGGTAATAGGAGGAGATCCCGAGCACGAACATGGCGCCCGTGGTATAGCCTGCCGCCACGGTGTGGACGAACTTGACCTGTGCAACCGGGTTGAACACCAGGTCGGCGAAGCTCACCATCTCCATGCGCATGGATTCGAAGTTGAACTCGGCACCCACCGGGTTCTGCATCCAGCCGTTGGCGACCAGGATCCACAGTGCGGAGAGGTTGGTCCCGAGCGCCATCAGCCAGGTAGCCGCCAGGTGCTGGCGCTTGCTGAGACGATCCCAACCGAAGAAGAACATACCGACGAAGGTGGACTCCAGGAAGAAGGCCATCAAGCCTTCGATGGCCAGCGGGGCCCCGAAGATGTCGCCGACATAGTGGGAGTAGTAAGCCCAGTTGGTACCGAACTGAAACTCCATGGTGAGCCCGGTGGTAACCCCGAGGGCAAAGTTGATACCGAACAACTTGCCCCAGAACTTGGTCATGTCCCGGTACACTGTGTTGTTGGTCATCACATAGACAGACTCCATGATCGCCAGGATGAAGGCCATCCCCAGCGTCAAGGGTACAAACAGGAAGTGATAAAGGGCCGTCGCAGCAAATTGGAACCGCGATAGGTCTACCACATGCTCAGCAATCATGATGTTTCCTCACCGATTATTGGCACGGCTATTTTAAGTTTTAAGGACAAAGCTTCCATTGGAAGTCCCCGAACGGTCGGTCACCCCTCGCGGACTGACCGGATTCGACTGCCACCACATTAACAACAAGGCAATATACAGGAACAAAAAAAGCTAATGTTTAACATCTAATAAACAATAGCCAGGGTTCTATTCCCGCCTATAATGATCGCTGTTTTATATCACCTTTATTTGATTGAAATCAATGTAAAACCGCCCTCAATACATGTTTTTTCAAGGTAACTTATGGGGCTTTCCCCATTAATTATGGGAGCTTCATCACAAAAAAACGATAAGTCGTAAATAATTGATTTAAATCAATTTTATGACTCACTAAAATAGTTTCAATTCTGTTAAACAAATACGCAACCCCGGAAATAAAGCCTTCGCATCTCGATTATTTCAATAAATGGCCAGGCTCATCCAAAAATCAATTTAAACCCAGTAAAAACACATGTTTATGCGGATTGACACCCCCACCAAAATCATTAGTTTATCTAATCAAAAGCCCATAGATTTTCTTGTTTGCCCCACCCGGAAAGAGCTCCTACAATGCGCCTCGCAGTGAGGGCATACCTCTGAATACAGGCCGGTCATTCCGGGTTCCCGGTACGTATTCGATGAACATTTCGAACCTGTTTGTTGGGATTAATGATGAAAAAGTTTGTTGCCAAGACCATCCGTTACTACAAGCTTTCTTTCGTTCAACTCTATCAAATGAACCGACTCTGAAGCCTCGCGACGGCTCCTCTGTTTTTTCCCGACCGGTCTGCAGACGCGCTCACTGTCTGTGAACATCCATCCTGAATTGTCTTTGCCCACCGCCTGTGCCGTGGGCTTTTTTTTGCCTGCAAAACAAAAAGCCGCCTCAAGGGCGGCTTTTTGGTTCATATCGCAACGTCTACTGATCTGCCGGTCGTTCCAGACCAAAGTGTACGTAGGCTCTCTGAGTTGCGATCCGCCCTCTGGGTGTACGTTGCAGATAGCCTTGCTGGATCAGATAAGGTTCCAGCACGTCTTCTATGGTGTCCTTCTCCTCACCGATGGCGGCGGCCAGGTTGTCGAGCCCGACGGGCCCCCCCATAAACTTGTCGATGACGGCCAACAATAGCTTGCGATCCATGAAGTCGAAACCTTCATTGTCCACGTCCAGCATGTCCATGGCTCGGGCCGCAATGGGTCCGTCAATTCGCCCGTCAGACTTCACCTGGGCAAAATCTCGTACCCGCCTTAACAAACGGTTAGCAATGCGCGGCGTCCCCCGGGAGCGACGGGCTACCTCGAGAGCGCCGTCTTCCGTCATGTCGAGCCCGAGGCAGCGGGCGCTGCGAGAGACGATGTCGGTCAGGTCCTTGACGTTGTAAAACTCGAGGCGCTGCACGATGCCAAACCGGTCACGCAGGGGGCTGGTGAGGGAGCCGGCCCGGGTGGTGGCACCGATCAGGGTGAAGGGAGGGAGATCGAGCTTGATGGAGCGGGCCGCTGGCCCCTCCCCTATCATGATGTCGAGCTGGTAGTCCTCCATGGCCGGATAGAGCACCTCCTCCACCACCGGGCTGAGACGGTGGATCTCGTCGATGAAGAGCACATCGTTCGGTTCTAGGTTGGTGAGGAGTGCCGCCAGATCGCCGGCCTTCTCCAGCACGGGGCCCGAGGTGGTCTTGATGTTGACCCCCATCTCGTTGGCGACGATGTTGGCCAGCGTGGTCTTGCCAAGGCCGGGAGGCCCGAAGATCAGCAGATGATCGAGGGCCTCCCCGCGCTGGCGGGCGGCCTCGATGAAGATCTCCATCTGATCGCAGACGTGATCCTGTCCGGTGTAATCGGCCAGCTTTCTGGGCCGGATGGCCCGATCGATGATCTCGTCCTCACGGGCGGCACCGGCCGAGATGAGGCGATCCGCTTCAATCATTGTCTACCTCACACCAGGCTGCGCAGGGATTCACGAATGATCTCCTCTACCGACATGCCGTCGGCGGCCACCTTGCTGACGATCTGGCTGGCCTGCTGCGGCTTGTAGCCGAGGGCCACCAGTGCACTGGCCGCCTCCTCGCTCGCATCCGGGGCACGCAGCGGGCTCTCTTTCGCGGGCAGGGTGATTTCGGCCGGGGAGAAGAGATCGTGGCTGACCCAGCCCTTGAGGCGGTCTTTCATCTCCACCACCAGGCGCTCGGCGGTCTTCTTGCCCACGCCGGGCAACTTGACCAGGGAGCTTATCTCCTCGCGCTCGACGCTCATCACAAACTGGGTGGCCGTCATGCCGGAGAGAATGGCCAGGGCCAGCTTGGGGCCGACCCCGTTGGTCTTGATCAGCTCGCGAAACAGCGCCCGCTCCTGCTTGTGGTTGAAGCCGTAGAGCAGCTGGGCATCTTCACGCACCACGAAGTGGGTGTGAATGACGGCCTCCTTCCCGAGTTCGGGCAGATCATAGAAGCAGCTCATGGGCATATGAACCTCATATCCCACCCCTCCGACTTCCAGCAACACCTCGGGGGGTTGCTTCTCGATGATGACGCCTCTCAAGCGACCGATCATGTTCTTTTCCTCGCCACGCAGACTCTCGCAAATTGGGTCATAGCATAAAGAATAACTGGATAAGTATCCAGCATAGGTCCATGCAGATCATGGGATGACCCGCTCTTCATACCCGGCCATTTCCCTCGTTCAGAACACAGTCTGTCACTTTATTTTCCATCGGGGATGGCACATCTTCGTCATTGATTGAACACTGAAATGGTCTTGTTCGGCACCAGGGAAGGCTTGAATCATGAAAATCGTCACCACATCCAACCTCGGACTCACCATTCTGCTCGGCTGCACCCTGGGCATGGGGGGGATCGGCTGGTATGGCAGCCAGCGGCTGGCTGATCTGCTCTCCTACGTCCTGGGTGCCGCCTGGCAGACGGCAGATGGTGCCATGGAGGGCTCCATCGAACTCGGCAACCAGTCGCTCTATATCCAGAAAATGCTCTCGGGGATCCCCCTCGACGCACCGGAGCTGCAACGGGCCAAAGAGGCGGCCAGCGACGCTTTGCGCCGGGTGGAGCAAGGCGGGCTCATCGATGCGGCGGCCATTACCACGCTGAAGCAACATGAGCAGACCTATCAGCAAGAGCAGGCACAGCTGCTGACCCTCTATCGCACCTTCACGAGCGCCGATGAGGCGCTGCGCGCCAGTTCGGAACGCATGTCACGCCTCTCGACCAGGCTGGAGGTGATCGGTGACGAGGCCGTCGAGAGCCTCACCCGCTCACCGGATCAGGCCATCAGCTGGAACGGCGGCCTCGCGACCCGCTGGCAGGCGGCCGATGGCGGCATGGAGGCCAACATCGGATTCCTGCGCCAGCTCTATGCGCTGGAGAAGATGCAGAGCGAAGGCCCCACTCCTGCCATCCAGGCCGAGCTGGCACAAGCCACCCGCTTCTATCAGGACGCGGTTGACGGCATGCTGGCAACCGGCCAGTTCGATGTGCCCGGTGACGGGGAGTTTGCAGGCCAAATGCTCTCCACCCAGTATCGCGCCCTGCAAGCCGACAATGCCCGCCTGATCCGTGAATGGACCACAGCCCTGAGCGCTTATCAGAACCAGCTGGCCCGTTACGAAGACAGTGCCGACCAGCTCAGGCTGGCTCTGGTCGAGGTCGAGGCCCAGGGGGACGCCACCGTCGAGGATCAGGTTCACCAGCTCAACGCCATCATCGACTACACCAGGGGACTCATCCTGGGGGGCTTGCTGCTCAGCCTGCTGATCGTCACCTGCTGCGGCTTCTGGCTGGTACGCACCATTGTTCGCCCGCTACTCCAGGTCGACAAGCGCATGCAGGACATCGCCGCCGGGGAGGGAGATCTCAATGCCCGCATCAACCTCTCACGCGACGACGAGATTGGCTCCCTGGCCGGCAGCGTGGATCGCTTCATCGAGAAGCTGCAGAAGATGATCAGCGCCACCATGGACAACAACCGGCACATCAACCAGCACGTGCACACCTCGGTCAACCGGGTCCAGGCCATCAGCCAGAGCAGCCGCCAGACCGCAGCGCATGCCCAGGCGCTGCACCACGACAGCGAGCGGATGGTGCAGGTGGCCACCACCATCTCGGACAACTGCAACCTGGCGGCACACAACGCCAACGAGGTGCGCCAGCTCACCACGCAAAGCAGCCAGTATGTCTCCTCCGCCACCGCCGGCATGCAGCGGGTGGTCATGGAGGTGGGTGAATGTGCCACCGCCATCAACGCCCTCAAGGAGCAGGCAGGGCAGATTGGCCAGATCATCTCCACCATCAGCAATATCTCGGAGCAGACCAACCTGCTGGCACTCAATGCCGCCATCGAAGCCGCCCGGGCGGGCGAGATGGGGCGCGGTTTTGCCGTGGTGGCCGACGAGGTGCGCACCCTGGCCAATCGCACCGCCACCTCCAGCGCCGAGATAACGGACGTGATCAACAGCATCCAGCAGCAGACAGAGCAGGCCTATCTGATGATGCAACGCAACCTGAAAACCGTGGAATCGGGTATGGCGGACTCCGACAACACCAAACAGATCCTGTTCAAGGTAGAAGAGGCCATCGATCAGCTCGCCGACATGGTGCAACAGGTGGCAGAGGCGACCAGCCAGCTCTCCCACACCCTGGGGCACACCACGGGCAAGGTTTCGGATATCAGCCTGCAGGCCCAGACGGGCGAACAGGAAGCCCAGGAGTGCCTGCAACTGGCCTCCTCCCTCCATCAGGCCAGCCAGCAGCAACAGCAGTTGCTGTCGCAATTTCGGGTCTAGTGCGGGCGGAGCAAGGCCCCCGCCCTCCCCCCAGCGCCGCTGAATTTAGCCCTTGGGCCGGGGGGCTTCGCCTGTTAAAATTCCGCACTTGAAATTTTCCAGGGCCAAGCCGCCCGAACTAGCGAAGGTCTACCGCGATGCGTACCAGCCAATATCTGCTTTCCACTCTCAAGGAAACCCCCTCCGACGCTGAAGTTGTCAGCCACCAGCTGATGCTGCGCGCCGGGATGATCCGCAAACTCGCTTCCGGCATGTACGCCTGGCTGCCGACCGGCCTGCGGGTCCTGAAGAAGATTGAAAACATCGTCCGCGAAGAGATGAACAATGCGGGTGCCGTCGAAGTATCCATGCCGGTGGTACAGCCCGCCGAGCTGTGGCAGGAGTCCGGCCGCTGGGATGACTACGGCCCCGAGCTGTGCCGCCTGACCGACCGTCACAACCGCCCCTTCGTGCTGGGGCCGACCCACGAAGAGGTGATCACCGCGCTGGTCCGTTACGAAGTGAACAGCTACAAGCAACTGCCGCTGAATCTGTACCAGATCCAGACCAAGTTCCGCGATGAAGTGCGCCCCCGTTTCGGCGTGATGCGCGGCCGCGAATTCCTGATGAAGGATGCCTACTCCTTCCACATCGACAAGGCCTCCCTGGTCGATACCTATGAGAAGATGCACGCGGCCTACTGCACCGCCTTCACTCGCATGGGTCTGAACTTCCGCCCGGTGCAGGCCGATACCGGCTCCATCGGGGGCACCGGCTCCCACGAATTCCAAGTGCTGGCCGAGAGCGGTGAAGACTTGATCGCCTTCTCCGATACATCCGATTACGCCGCCAACATCGAGATGGCCGAAGCCCTGGCACCGGCTGGCGAGCGCGCTGCCGCAACCAAAGCCCTGACCAAGGTGGCCACCCCGGCCGTCCACACCATCGACGAAGTGGCCGCTTTCCTGAACGTGGCGCCGACCGCCATCGCCAAGACCCTGCTGGTACTGGCCGAGGAAGACGAGCACGGCAAACAGGCCGTCATCGCCCTGGTACTGCGTGGCGACCACGAGCTGAACGAAATCAAGGCCGAGAAGCTTTCTGGCGTGGCTAACCCGCTGACCTTCGCCAATGACGAGCAGATCAAAGCGGCCGCCGGTTGCGACGCAGGCTCCATCGGCCCGGTCGGCTTTGCCGGTCGCATCATCGTCGATCGCAGCGCCGCCCATCTGAGCGATTTTGTTTGCGGCGCCAACGAGACCGGTTTCCACCTGACCGGTGCCAACTGGGATCGCGACATCGCCGCTTACGAAGTGGCCGACCTGCGCAACGTGGTGGAAGGCGACCCGAGCCCGTGCGGCCAGGGCAAGCTGCTGCTCAAGCGCGGTATCGAAGTGGGCCACATCTTCCAGCTGGGTACCAAGTACTCCGAAGCGATGAAGGCGAGCGTGCTGAACGAAGGCGGCAAGTCCGTCACCATGGAGATGGGTTGCTACGGTATCGGGGTTTCCCGTCTGGTGGCTGCGGCCATCGAGCAGAACAACGACCAGTACGGCATCATCTGGCCGGATGCCATCGCCCCGTTCGAAGTGGCCATCGTGCCGATGAACATGCACAAATCCGAGCGCGTGGCCGAACAGGCGCAACAGTTCTACGCCGAGCTCAAAGCCGCCGGTGTGGACGTGCTGTTTGACGACCGCAAGGAGCGCCCGGGTGTGATGTTCGCCGACATGGAGCTGATCGGTGTGCCCCACGCCATCGTCATCGGTGACCGTGGTCTGGACAACGGCGTGGTGGAGTACAAGTGCCGCCGCACCGGCGAGAAGCAGGAAGTGGCCATCGGCGAGATCGTTGCCCTGCTCAAGGCCAAGCTGGGTCGCTGATAACGCCGACACCGCCTTTCGCTTTTCATAGGAAAGCCCCGAGTGCCACGGCATTCGGGGCTTTTTATATGGCTCTCAGCCATGATGCACAAAAATGCGTCTCCAGCGTGAACCAATGAGATAACTGCATTGCCCTGTACACGGTACGGCTGATTTCCTAGACTGGCGCTCTTTACCCAGCTTGCCCGAGAAGTTATGTCCATCGCCTCAGCCAATACCGTTGTCGTGCTCGACTTCGAGACCACAGGGCTTTCACCCGGACAAGGGGATAGAGCCATCGAGATCGGTGCCGTCAGAATCAAGGATGGTCATATCAGTGAGCGTTTCTCGGCATTGATGAATCCGGGCTTCAACGTGAGCAGTTTCATCGAGCAATATACCGGGATCAGCAATGCCATGCTGAAACAGGCTCCCCCCTGTAACGAGGTGATGGCGGATTTCGTCGACTTTATCGGTGATGACAATCTGGTCGCCCACAACGCCTCCTTCGACAAGCGCTTTCTGGATGCGGAAATAGAGCGATTGCCGGCGCAATACCGCGGCCAGTTCGCCTGTTCCCTGCTGCTATCGAGGCGCCTGTTTCCCGATGCCCCGGATCACAAGCTGGGTACCCTGGTGCAATACCGGAGCCTGCCCAATGACGGGGTGTTTCACCGTGCCCTGGCGGATGCAGAGGTGACGGCCCACCTCTGGCTTGCCTTGTTGGAAGAGCTGGCGTGTCGACATGGCATTATCGACCCGGACTTTGCATTGCTGCTGACCCTTGGCAAGAAGCCAAAACAGGTGATTCCATCCTTCCTGCGGGAATATGCGACTCGGAAATAATATGTGCCGATATGCATCATCAATCATCCATGCCATGTCGGCACTGAATTTCCCCGCCTTCAAATCCATGATGGCCCGGCGTAAAGAGAGGCAGGCAAGCAGATAATTTAGCACTGCACATCAATGAAAAAGCGCGCCAAATGGCGCGCTTTTTTTCCTTGTCATCTGGCGACGGGGCCGGTTCACGGCGCTTCAGGCATTGCGACCGATAAAGAGATCGGTCACATGGCAGCTGCTTCTCGCGGCCAGCGCATCCAGCATGTAGGCTGCCGCGTCTTCCGGCGTCATGAAACCACTCGAATCCACGTGATCCGAATTCTCCCAGAACTCGCTGCGGATCCCGCTCGGATAGAGGTTCACCAGTCGCAGGGGAGCACTCTTCAGCTCGGCCCGCAAGGATTCGAGAAAGCCGCGCATCCCCCATTTGGAGGCGCAATAGAGGCTCTCGTTGGCCTTGCCGGTCTGGGCGGCGGAGGAGAGCACATTCGCCAGCACGCCGCCCTGGTCGCCGATGAGGCGCACCGTCTGCTGGGCCACCAGTATGGTGGAGATGAGATTGCTCTCCACCACCCGGCGGATCTGCTCGGCGGTGTAGACACCCACCGGGCCGAACTCGCCGACACCGGCACAGTGGATCACCATGTCGGGCAGGCCGCCCCACTCCACCGCAGCGGCAAAGGCGACATCCACCTCTTCGTGGTGTGCGAGATCGGCGGCAATGCCGATCACCGCCTTGCCGAGCAGCTCTTCCTGCTCCTGCAGTTTCTGGTAACGGCGACCCATCATGGAAACCTGATGGCCGCGTTCAACCAGCCCTATGGTCAGGGCGCGGCCCAGTCCGGACCCCGCGCCAGTCACTATGATGTGGCCCATGTGTGCTCCTCAGGGAGATCAGAAGGTGAATTCACCACCGATGAACCAGCCGTCGATGGTCTGATCGACGCGGTCGAAGTCCATCTCGGCCTCACGCCAGCCGGCGCGGATCTTGAGCGGCACGGAAGAGAACTTGTAGGAGCCGCCCAGACGGTAGTCGTAGTTGTCGGCATCCTGCACGCGGGCATCACCGAAGGCGGCAAAGCCGGTCCCCGGGATGCGCACTTCGGCGCCGGTGTAGGCCATCAGCACATCCTTGTCATAGGAGTAGTGCTGGGTGTTGAAATCACCGTCGTAGCGACGACCGGTCAGACCCAGGTCGATCTGGAACAGGTCGTTGTTGAACAGGCGATAGTAGAGGCTCAGGTCGTAAGCCAGCAGATCGTTGTTGAAGCTGCCGCCGCTGCTGCTGAAGTCGGACATTTCGAACTTGGCGTTGGGCAGCAGCAGGATGCCGTGCTCCAGTTGCAGGTAGCCGCTCCAGTTGTAGTTCTCGTCGTAGCTGCCATCGGCACCCACGCTGCTGACCTGGCCACTTCCCTGGGCATTCCACAGATCGGCACCCGCCGCAAAACGCCAGTCATTGGCGGCCATGGCCCCATGGCTGAGCAGAGCCATCACAGTGCCGGCAATCAGGGTCTTCTTCATCACTTCGCTCCATTTTGGACTGGAAAGGCCATCATTTTACCCGCTGGGCAAGGAATACCTAGAGTAAAAAGCTGAACAAGCGTCCATAAATGTCAGTGCGTCATCCCTTTCATGGGTTCGACCGGCTTCACGGGCAGGCTCAGTGACAGCGTCTGTCCATCGTCCAGGGTCAGGGTCAGCGGGAAGGGCGTGCCCTGGGCCAGGGTATGGATGTCGAACAACATGATGTGCAGGCTGCCGGGCTTGAGCACGGCCTCCCCCTTGGCCGGGATCTCGATGCTCTCCACCTGGCGCATCTTCATGACGCCGTTCTCGTGCAAATGGGTGTGCAGCTCGACACGGCCCGCCTCAGGGGACGCCCCCGCCACCAGTTTCACCGGTTTGTCCCCATCGTTCCTGAGCACCATGAACGCCGCCGTGTTCGGCGAGCCAGGGGGCAGCAGGCGCACATAACCATCGACCGCGTCGACCTTGGCCAGGGCCGGGGCGGCCAGAAGCAGTGCCATGGTGGAATAAAACGCACGTTTAAACATGGTTGAAATCCTTTTATGATGTTGTTAAACGAGACAAAGCTTACCCCTGTGGCAAGCTTTTGACAGCCCCCGACAACAAGGATTCAGACATGGCCCTCACAATTCTGGCCGAACAGCAGGACGGCTTGCTCACCCTGACCTTCAATCGACCGGAAAAGCGCAATGCCCTCAACACGCAGACGTATCTGGCGCTGACCGACGCACTGCGCCAGGCCGCCCGGGACGAAGAGGTCCATGTGCTGCTGTTGCAGGGCCAGGCGGAGTGCTTCACCGCCGGCAACGATCTGGCCGACTTTGTTGGCAAGCACGCCCTTGAGCCGGACGATCCCATCCTGCAATTTCTGCACACCCTGGCCGACTTCCCCAAACCGGTGATCGCCGCCGTGGGCGGCCCGGCAGTCGGCATAGGCACTACCCTGCTGCTGCACTGCGACCTGGTCTATCTGGCTGACAACGCCCGGCTGCAGCTGCCTTTCGTCGAGCTGGGACTGGTGCCGGAGTTTGCCGCCAGCCTGCTGCTGCCACGCGCCGTCGGTCACCTCAAGGCGGCGGAACTGTTGCTGCTGGCAGAGGCCATCGATGGAGAAGAGGCGCTGCGTCTCGGGCTCGCCAACCGGGTGCTGGCCCCGGCGGACCTGCTCCCCTTCGCTCGGGAGCAGGGACTGAAACTGGCGGCCAAGCCGCCGATGGCGCTCCAGAAGAGCAAGGCGCTGCTCAAGCAGGAGCTCAAACAGGCGGTGCATTTCGTCATCGACCTGGAAGCGCGCGCCTTCGCCCAGGCCCTGCAAGGGGAAGAGGCGCAAAGCCGCATCGCCAGCAAGCTGCAAAAACGGCGCTGAACTCAGTTGAGACGGAACCGGCCTATCAGCTCGCAGCCCTGCACCCTGTCCTGCACCTGGATAAGCCGGGCAATCTCCGGATTGGGGTGGCGCTTCAAGAAGGAGAGCAGGGCAGCGCGACAGCAGCCCAGCTCGCTGATGAGGGATTCGCACTCCCGGTTGGGGCACTGGGGCACCAGGGCGGTGACCAGCTCGGAGGCGAGCTTGAGGTAGCGCAGTTCATAGGCGGGCTCTTCCATGGCACGCCAGAAGTCGGCCATGCGGTGACAGGTGGCGACCCGCATGCTGGCCAGTTCGTCCAGATCCCCGGAGGCCAGCTCATAGACTTCCCCCAGGGCCTGCTGATAGAGGCAGATCGCCGTGCCCAGAGCCCCCATGCCAAGGGCATTCTCCGCCTCCAGCATGTAACGTTGCCAGTTCTGATGTTCCATGTTCCTCTCCTTTGCCGACACGAGTGGAGTCTGTATCATGGCCAATCGAGAACAAATATCAACCAGACCCTTTGTGCTGGTTTTTATAGCACTTGGCTACCTGGGGGCGTCTCGATTACGATCCTCACCCTCGATATTCAACTGCATGCATCACTCATGACGCCTCGTCTCCCTCAAATGCTGGGCTGCTCCCTGCTCTGCATCCCCCGCATGCTGGTCTGGATCTATTAGCTGCGCTCAATCGAACGCCACTAACCAGATCCATCAACAAGAGGGAATACCAAGATGAAACCCTGCAAGCACTGGTCTCAGGTCGAATATCTGCACCTGACTGTGACCAATCCCAACATCTGTCTCAAAGGGAAGCACAGCTACTACTCCGGCGCCTGGGACGGTCCGTTCGAAGACGCCGCCGTACGCTATCTACATGGCGACAGCTTTAGCCGCCATCCCGACACTGGCTGGGAACCGCTATGGCATATCGACAGACTTCACATCGGCGACTACGTGCAGATCGCCGCAGGTGTGAAGATCCTGATGGGGGGCAACCATACCCACAATACCGACTTCATCAGTACTTATCCGTTTCTGGAGATGGAGGCACTCAAGCGCAGTTATCGACCGGCTGGCGATACCCGCATAGGCAATGATGTCTGGATCGGCATGGACACGATGATTATGCCCGGAGTCAGTATTGGTGATGGTGCCATCATTGCAGCGCGCTCGCTGGTCAATCAGGATGTCCCCCCCTACGCCATGGTCGCAGGGACGCCCGCCAAAGTCCTGCGAATGCGTTTCGGCGATGACGACATCGTGCGACTGCAGGCGCTGGCCTGGTGGGACTGGCCCGATGAAAAGGTACAGGCGCTGCTCCCCTGGATCCAGCAAGGGGAAGTGTCCCTGCTAGAGCAAGCGGCCAAGCAGTGGCAAGAGCATTCGAGCCCACTCACTGGGCGCTGAATACAAAAAAGGGCGACCCGGTGTCGCCCTCTCTTGTGAATATATTTGCTCATTTCGCAATTTGTGACGGATTGACGCGACACTGCTTGCCGGGGTAACCAGGCAGATCCGCCGCCTTGCTGCTGCACGCCAGCCGTTTGGCTTCGGCGAGGCGATCCGCGAGGTTGACCTCATCGATCGGCTGCCAGGCCATCTGCTGGCCGAGCCAGCTGGCCCAGGCAAACTCGACGAAGTAGACCTGATCCTTCTTGCTGAAGTAGCCCGCATCCTGCAACAGCCCCGCCAGGGTGCGGTAGGGATAATCCGGCAACTCACCGATATGGCCGGGCAACTGCTCGGGAGTCAGGGGTTGACCCCGTTCATCCTTGAGCCAGGCCCAGTGGTTGTTCTGCATCTGGCTACAGAAATTGGCCCTGTCCTGCAACCGTGCAATCACCTTGACCCTGACCTGCTTCACCCCCTGCTGCCACAGCGCCTTGGTCAGGTGGTGCCTGTCCACCAGCCAGTAACCCCCATCCGGCGCGATGACGATAGGGATCTCTTTCTTTTTCATCAGCTTGTCGAGCTGCTTCTCGCTCTTGTCCGCCAGCTCCCGGGCTGTGGTATCCACCTGCAACTGCCCCACGCCGCCCTGGGTGGGGTGCAGCGCCTCTATGTTCACTTCGCACCAGCTTCCCACCGGGCTGCTCTTCTCGCACGGGGACAACGCCCAGGCGCCCTGGCTCAGCACGCAGGCCAACAAGATCCATGCTCTCATCACTCTCTCCTTTTCCTGGCGCTCACGGCGCCCCCTCGTTGACAGCCGCATCGGATATCATGGGACTCATGCTGGCGGTCTGACCAGCAAAGGGGATATCATGATTTCCCATCTGCCGGCGATGCATTCTCGCCGAGTTTTCTCCCCGCTTCACACATTTTGAAGGATTCACCATGAAAGGATGGAGCCCCCTGCTGGCCCTGCTGGGCTGTGCCTGCGTCCAGGCCGCCGATGTGCCGCCCGGTACCCCACTCGCCGCTGAACAGGCCGTCGTCCGTCATCTCAAGGATGAACCGGCGAGCCTGAGCCCCCTCAAGCTGGTGGGACTGCCGGAGCTGCAGGTCCTCAGGGACCTTTACGAGGGGCTGCTGACCCAGGGACCGGACGGCAAGGTGCTGCCCGGGGTGGCCGCGAGCTGGGAGAACAAGGACAACCGGCAGTTCACATTCCATCTGAGGCAGGATGCCCGCTGGTCCAACGGCGACCCCGTGCGCGCCGCCGACTTCGTCTATGGCTGGCGCAAGCTGGTTGACCCCAGGGAAGCCGCCACTTTCGCCTGGTTCGCCCAGCTCGCCCGCTTCGACAAGGTGGACGACATAGTGGCAGGCAAGCTGGCCCCCGATGCGCTCGGGGTGGAGGCCGTCGATGACCATACCCTGAAGGTGACCCTCTCCCAGCCGGTGCCCTATTTCCTGAGCCTGCTGACCCATCCCAGCCTGTCGCCCCTGCACCGGGCCAGCATGGAACAATATGGCAACCAGTGGACCCAGCCCGGCAAGCTGGTGGGCAACGGCGCCTTCGTGCTGAGTCACCGGGTGGTGAACGAGAAACTGGAGCTGACGCCCAATCCCTACTACTGGGATCGCGCTCACACGGTGCTGACCCGCGTCACCTTCGTGCCCATCAACCAGGAGAGCGCGGCCACCCACCGCTATCTGGCCGGGGATCTGCACATCACCGAATCCTTCCCCAAGGAGCAGTACCAGAGCCTGATGGCCCAGATCCCGGGGGAGGTCTATACCCCGGAACAGCTCGGCACCTACTACTACGCCTTCAACACCCAGCGCCCGCCCCTCAATGATGTGCGGGTGCGCCAGGCGCTCTCCTACACCATCGACAGGGGCCTGATTGCCGACAAGGTGCTGGGCACCGGGGAGAAACCGGCCTACCACTTCACCCCGGACGTGACCGCCGACTTCGACCCCAAGCCCAATCTGCTCTCCACCAGCAGTCAGCAGGCGCTGGACGAGCGTGCCAGAGCCCTGCTGAAAGAAGCGGGCTACGGCCCAAGTAATCCCCTCAAGCTGACCCTGCTCTACAACACGGCGGAAATTCACAAGAAGATGGCGCTGGCCATCGCCAACCTGTGGAAACAGAAGCTGGGGGCCCGGGTCGAGCTCACCAACCAGGAGTGGAAGACCTATCTCGACAGCCGTCAAAGCGGCCAGTTCGAGGTGATCCGCTCCTCCTGGGTCGCCGATTACAACGACCCCTCCGCCTTCCTCGGGCTCTGGGGATCGGGCCACAGCGGCAACATGGCCCGGTTCGCCAACCCGGCTTACGACAAGCTGCTGGCGCAGGCGGCCAACAGTCAGGATCCCGCAGAACGGGCCCGCCTGTTCGATGAGGCCGAGGCCATCTTGCAGAAGGAGGCCCCCATCGCCCCCATCTACCAGTACACCAATGCCCGGCTCATCAAGCCCTGGCTCAAGGGGTATCCCATCAACAACCCGGAAGACGTGGCCTACAGCCGTCAGCTCTACCTCGTCAAACACTGAGTCCGGGGAGGGGTCGGGACATCTGACCCCTCCTGGCACTGTTCCTGTTCAAGTTCCCGGCATAAAATGCCGCCTCTTTTCATTCATCAACCCCGTGATCCGATCCTGCCATGCGTGCTCTGCTCCTGATTGCCCTGTTTGTTGCCCTTCCCGCCAAGGCCGCCGATGAAACCGAATGCCGCCAGGCCTTCCTCGAATGGATGTTGAGCCAGCAGAAGCAGTTCAGCGACCGCAAGGCCAGCAAGATGGAGCGGCGCAATGCCGAACGAGCCATCGATCAGGCCCGGGATGCCTTCGCCAAGCAGGAGAGTTTCTGCCAGGCCATGGCCTGGGTCGCCAGCGCAGAAGACAATGACCCCCGCTTCAAGCCGAGGACGGGGGAGATCCACGACTTCACTCCCCGCGGCTGAGCCGCCATCTACGACTTTTTTCAGCCTTTCCCGTGTTGATTTATTGACCCAAGCCAAGGTGGTGTAACAGTCCGCATCTACAATGACGCCGTAACAATCACAAAAATAAAAAATAACTTTATCAGTTACTTGGCTCATTCAGGATGCGCACATGACCACAACCCGGCACGAAGGGGAGATCCGTTTCCCCGATCACATATCACTGATCTCGACCACGGATCCCGCCAGTCACATCACTTATGCCAACCAGCACTTTTGCGATGTGGCGGGCTACAGCGCGACCGAAATGGAAGGGGAGCCCCACAATCTGGTCCGCCACCCCGACATGCCCAAGGCCGCGTTCGCCGACATGTGGCGCCGCCTGCAACAAGGCAAGAGCTGGATGGGGCTGGTAAAGAACCGCGCCAAGAGTGGTCAGTTCTACTGGGTCAACGCCTACGTCACGCCGATTCTCAACGATCAGCAGCAGATCATCGAATACCAGTCGGTCCGCACCCGTCCCCAGGATCACGACATCGCCTGGGCAGAGCAGCTCTATGCCCGGATCCGTGACGGCAAGGCACTGCCCTGGCTGACCCGGCTGACCCTGGAGCCGGGGCAGCTGTGTCTGCTGCTCTCTGGCACCGCCCTGCTCGGCATGGGGGCCAGTCTGGTCACCGGCCAGCCGGGGTGGGGAGTCATCACTCTGCTCTGCTTGCTGGCCCAGATGGGACATGGCTGGCATCTGCAACGGCGGCTGGCCAGGCTGCTGGCCACGGCGGGCGAGGAGCAGGGCAGCGCCCTTTGCCAGGTGCTCTATGCCAGGCGTCAGGACAGCCTGGCCGCCCTTGAACTGCTGCTGCGCATGAAGAAGGCGGAGCTGCGCGCCGTGGTAGGTCGCAGCGCGGACACCAACCAGCAGATCCTGCAGGCGGCGGAGGATGACAGGGGGCATATCCAGACCATAGACACTCACCTGCAACAGCAGCGGGCCCAGAGCGAGCAACTGGCGGCGGCCATCACCCAGATGAGCCAGTCCATCCGCGATGTGGCTGACAATGCCCACCAGGCCAATGCGCTGGTGGGCGAGGTCCAGCAGGTGTCCGCCAGTGGCCAGCAGGCGCTGGCCACCACCCGGGATTCGGTCGACAGGCTTCATCAGGAGCTGGACGCCAGCCAGGGCGTGCTGGCGCGCCTGACCCAGGACAGCCAGAAGATCAACGGCATTCTGGAGGTGATCGGGCAGATTGCGGATCAGACCAACCTGCTCTCCCTCAATGCGGCCATCGAGGCGGCACGGGCCGGTGAACAGGGGCGCGGCTTTGCGGTGGTGGCCGACGAGATACGGGCCCTGGCCCAGAAGACCCGCAGTTCCACCGGCGAGATAAGCGACATGATAGGGGCGCTGCAACAGAGCACCCGGCAACTGTCCGATGGCATGGAGCAGGGGGCCCAGACATCAGTGCTCTGCCAGCAGCACATGGGGGCCACCGCCGAGGTGCTCGACCAGATCAACCGGATGCTGGCCCGGGTGACCCACACCAGCGACGAGATAGCCCAGGCGGTGAGCCAGCAGGCGGATGTCACCAGCACCCTGGATCAGGGGATCCACCAGATCCACCAACTGGCGAGCCACACCGCGGACAACAGCCGTCAGGCCCTCGATGGCATCACCCTGCTGGTGGAGCGGCTGCAAAACCTCTCCCGCCTGATCAACCAGTTCCACGACTGACCCCCTTGCCGTGTAGTTTGGCGCGCCCCCGGGCGCGCTGCCGATCTCTCCTCTCCTTCACGACGACAGGCTCCCGCCGGGGGCAGGAAGTCCGTCTCAGGATTTGCCCTTGAACTGCTTGATGCTGCGCTTGCCCTGGGTGCGACGGTTCGCCTGCTTGTCTCTTGGCGCCCGTTTGCTCTCCCCGCTGGCGGGTTTGTCGGTCACCGGGAAACCTGCCAGCGCCGCCAGGGGCAGGGGCCGACCGGTCAGGGCCCGGATCCCCTCGAGCGCCTCCCCATCCCCGTGGCAGGTAAGGGAGATGGCCAGACCGCTCTGTCCGGCACGGGCGGTACGACCGATACGATGCACGTAGACGGGCGCATGCTCCGGCAGATCCAGATTGATCACCACGGGCAATGCCTCCACGTGGATGCCGCGCGCCATCAGGTCCGTGGCCACCAGCACCCGCACCCTGCCCTCCTTGAAATCCGCCAGCGCCTGCTCCCGCGTGGCCTGATCCTTGTTTCCGTGCAGGGCCGCCACCGTCATGCCAGCCCTGGCGAGTTTCTTGGCCACCCCGTCCGCGTCGTCCCTGGCACTGATGAAGACCAGCACCTGGGGCCACTCTCCGGCCTCCAGCAGGGCGATCAGCGCAGGCACCTTGCTGCTCCTGTTGACCAGATAGAGCCGCTCCTCGATGTCGTTCACCAGGCTGTTGAGCGGCTCGGCCTCGATGCGCACCGGATCCTGCAGCAGGCCCGAGGCCAGGCTCTCCAGCTCGACCGGCAAGGTGGCGGAGAAGAGCATCTGCTGCCGCGCCTCCGGCATTGCCTTCATCAGCCACTGGATATCGGGCCAGAACCCCATCTCCAGCAGGCGATCCGCTTCATCCAGCACCAGCATGCGCAGGGCACCCAGCCCCAGCGTCTGCTGGGCCAGCAAGTCCCGCAACCGTCCGGGGGTCGCCACCAGCAGTTGGGGGCCGAGAGCCAGTTCCCGCTCCTGCCACTCCTGGGCCACCCCGCCACACAGGGTCAGAAGGCGCACCCCCAACCCGTCGGCAATCTCCTGCAGGGCGGCGCTCACCTGGCTTGCCAGCTCCCGGGTGGGGACCAGTACCAATCCCTGTACCCGGTCGCTGGCTGCGTCCAGCCTCTGCAGCAGCGGAAGGCCGAATGCCAGGGTCTTGCCACTGCCGGTCCTGGCCAGGGCAAGCAGATCCCGTCCTGACAAGGCAGCAGGAATGGCTAGCTGCTGAATGGGGGTCGGTTTTTCCAGCGCGGCGGGCAGCAGGGGCAACAGGGCGGGGTCAAGGGCGAGTTCGTCAAACGTCATGGGGATCGCAGATACAGGCTGAACGAGGATGTGGAGGCGAAGTCTAGCCAGACCCACCCCATAAGTAAAAGGTTCGGGAGCGCAATAAAAACGGCCTGCCCCGTGTGAACGGGGCAGGCCGTCAGGCAATCAGCCTGTGGCGCGACTTACAGAACGGCCAGGGCGGCGGCGTAGTTCGGCTCGTCGGCGACTTCGGCCACCAGCTCGCTGTGCAGCACCTTGTCGTGCTCATCCAGTACCACGATGGCACGGGCAGCCAGACCCACCAGCGGGCCGGAGGAGAAGGCCACGCCGTAGTCCTGCAGGAAGGAGACGCCACGCAGGGTGGAGAGGTTCACCACCTTGTCCAGACCCTCGGCGCCGCAGAAACGGGCCTGGGCGAACGGCAGGTCGGCAGAGATGCACAGCACGACGGTGTTGTTCAGAGCGCTTGCCTGCTCGTTGAACTTGCGCACGGAAGTGGCGCAGGTCGGGGTGTCGACGCTCGGGAAGATGTTCAGGATCTTGCGCTTGCCGGCGAAGGTCGCCAGGGTCGCATCGGACAGATCGCCAGCAACCAGGGAGAAGGGCTTGGCCTGCTCACCGGCAACGGGGAAGTGGCCGGAGACGGAGACGGGGTTGCCTTGCAGGGTGACGGTATTGCTCATGTTAGGTCCTTGATGATTGATGTGGGATCCAGGGTCCCCAGTATAGGCCCGCCACGGGATGACAAACACCCGCTAATGAAAGGGATTTGGCATCCCTTTGCATCCCCCCTGCTCCAGAGGCAGCTCAGCGGCCACTGACATGGCCCCGGACAAAGAGGAGAAGAGGGCTTGACCTTGGACTTTACACCAAGGTTTACACTCGGCTCAGTCATCCAGGATCCCGCAGGGGCGGGATCCCTCAAGAGGAACGCATCATGAGCAAATCCTGCTGCAGCCATCAACACGCCGCTGCCCCCATCAAGGCCGTCAGCAAGGCCGCCACCCCACAGGCCGGGCACAGCCACACCAGCCACTGCTGCGACAACGGGGCACAGGCCAGTGGTGTCGCCAACCCGACCCGCCACGATCATCAGGGGCAAAGTGGCGCAGACGGCCCGGGGGATGAAGAGCCCCCCAGAGGCACTTGCGCCACCGACACAGCCCACGAGCACGATCATCATGAGCAGGGGCACGAGCACGCCCACACGGCCGCCGCGACCGAGCCGCCGCTGGCTACCCCCGAGCAGAACAGCCGCCGCCATAGCTGGCAGGTGCTGGGCATGGATTGTCCCAGCTGTGCCCGCAAGATAGAGACCGCCGTCAGCCGGGTGGAGGGCGTACAGCAGGCTCGGGTGCTGTTTGCCACCGAGAAGCTGGTGGTGGATCTGGCCCCCGGCCTCTCCCCCGATCCCGTTACCGCCGCCGTGCTGGCCGCCGGCTTCCAGCTCAAAGGAGGCGTTCAGAACACGGCTCGCAGCGAACCGGGCCGCAGCCCGCAGATGCAGAGGGTCAGTAACCTGCTCGGCAAATACTGGCAGCCCCTGTCGCTCGCCGGATTGATGGGGATGGCGGCCCTGCTGCCGAACCAGCTCGGTCAGCCGCTCTTTACCCTGGCCACCCTCTGGGGGCTGTGGCCCATCTCCCGCAAGGCGTGGGCACTGACCAGAAGCGGCTCCCCCTTCGCCATCGAGACCCTGATGACGGTCGCCGCCGTGGGGGCCCTGTTCCTCGGCGAAACCGCCGAAGCGGCCATGGTGCTGCTGCTGTTCATGCTGGGGGAACATCTGGAAGCCTACGCCGCCGGCCGCGCCCGCGCCGGGGTCACCGCCCTGATGGCGCTGGTGCCCGACAAGGCGCTGCGCATCCGCACCACTGCCGAGGGCGAGGTGCGGGAAGAAGTCGCTGCCGACCAGCTGCGCCCCGGTGACATCATCGAAATCGCCCCGGGTGCCCGCCTGGCCGCCGATGCCCGCCTGCTCGACCCCCTCGGCGCCTTTGACGAGAGCGCCCTGACCGGCGAATCCATCCCGGTGGAGCGCCGCCGGGGTGACAAGGTCCCCGCCGGCAGTCTGGCGGCGGATCGGGTGCTGCGCCTCGAGGTGGTGTCCGAACCCGGCAACAACGCCATCGACCGCATCCTGCACCTCATCGAGGAAGCCGAGACCCAGCGCGCCCCCATCGAGCGCTTCATCGACCGCTTCAGTCGCTGGTACACCCCGGCCATGATGCTGGTCGCCCTGCTGGTAGTGCTGGTACCGCCGCTCGCCTTCGGCCAGGGCTGGGATGAGTGGGTCTATCGCGGGCTGGCGCTGCTGCTCATCGGTTGCCCCTGCGCCCTGGTCATCTCCACCCCGGCGGCGGTCACCTCGGCGCTGGCGGCAGCCACCCGGCAGGGGGCCCTCATCAAGGGGGGCGCCGCCCTGGAGCGCCTCGCCCACATCGATACCCTGGCCTTCGACAAGACCGGCACCCTGACCCTGGGCAAGCCGCAGCTGACCGAGCTGGTGAGCCTCAATGGCCAGCCTGAGGCCGACCTGCTGGCGCTGGCGGCCGCCATCGAGCAGGGCTCCCACCACCCGCTGGCCCGCGCCGTGGTGACGGCGGCCAGCGAACGGGGCCTCAGCCTCGCTGCCGCCCAGGAGCTGCGTGCCCTGCCCGGCATGGGGGTGGAAGGTCGCATCGACGGCTCCCTCTGGCAATTGCTGGCGCCGAGCCGGGTCGCCACCCTGGATGCCGCGATGCAGGCCCGGGTCGCCACCCTGGAGCAGCAAGGCAAGACAGTGGTGGTGCTCGGTCAGCCCGACGTCGCCCCGGCCGCCCTGCTGGCCCTGCGCGACCAGATCCGGCCGGAGGCGGCTGCGGCGCTGCAAGAGCTCAACCAGCTTGGCCTGCAGAGCATCATGCTGACCGGGGACAACCCCCGCGCCGCCGAGGCGATCGCCACCGAGCTCGGCATGGGCTGGCGCGCCGGCCTGCTGCCGGAAGGCAAGGTAGAGGAGATAAGCCAGCTCGCCAGCACCCGCAAGGTGGCCATGATCGGCGACGGCATCAACGACGCCCCGGCCATGAAGCGGGCCAGCATAGGCATCGCCATGGGAGGCGGTACCGACGTGGCGCTGGAGACCGCCGATGCGGCACTGACCCACAACCAGCTCGGCGGGGTCGCCGCCATGATCCGGCTCTCCCGCGCGGCGCTGGCCAACATCCACCAGAACATCGCGCTGGCGCTGGGGCTCAAGGCCATCTTCCTGGTCACCAGCCTGCTCGGCATCACCGGCCTGTGGATTGCGGTGCTGGCCGACACCGGCGCCACCGCCCTGGTCACCGCCAACGCCCTGCGCCTGCTGCGAAAACGCTAGTCCGGCCGTTAACGGTACAACCAACAGCCGCCCCAACGGGGCGGCTTTTTTATTGCCTCGCCCACAGCAAAGAAAAAGCGCGGCTGCCGGTCGGCAGTCGCGCTTTGCTTACTCTCTCGGTGTTATCCCGCCCTTGGCGAGGCGGAATTCAACCCGGGGCTGCCGAGCCAGCCCCGGGCTCGATGGGAAAGACTTACTTGGCGCTGCACTCCTGGATGATGACGCTGCCCACCTCGCCGGAAGTCTGGGTCGGGTCAACCTTCACCAGGAAGCTCCACAGACCCTGTTCCAGCGTGATGCTGTTGTTGCCCATGCCGCCGTCGCCGTGCTGGAGCGGGTAAACCTGCTCGGGCTCCAGTGCGATCAGGGTGCCACCGGCATCCTTCACGAAGAACTGCTTGCTCCAGTTGCCATCGTCGTTGGCAAACTTGAAGTCAAAGCTGCCCGCGTAGTTGAAGGCGGCCTGATAGATGGCGAGGTTGCCTTCCATCCCCTTGTAGCTCAGCTGGTAGGCCGGCTGGGCGTTCCAGTCGCTCAGACTGCCACGCACATAGAGCGGGAAGCCGAGCGGATTGCCCGCGACGGTATCCAGCACCTTGCAGCTCTGCGCCGGTTCGGTGTAGCTGATACTCAGGGTCGGCTTGTCCTTGTTCATGGCGGTAAAGACGAACTTGTAGGTGCCAGCCTTCTCCACGTTGAACGGCAGATCCCCGCCATTGGCACAGAGCGTATTGACCTGGCCGGTCGCAAGCTGGTCGGTATCGCTGCACTTGCCGTAATTGACGGGGCCGCTCCACTCGTTGCCAGCGATCTTCACCTGGGTCGACCCCAGCTGATCCGCCGTCACCTCGGTGGTGAACTCATAGGTGAAGTTGCCACTGAAGTTCATCTTGTTGACCGGATCCCACTGATTCAGGAAACCGCGCACGAACACCTCGGTGTCACCGAAGGGAGGCAAGGTGCTCAGATCCGTCTTCTTGCTCACCGGCAGCCCCGCGCCCTGGGCACCGCTCTGCGGCTTGACGAACACCGCCGCCGACCAGGCGCCAAGGGTCAGCTGACCGCTGTCATTGGCCGCACCGCTGGCGATGCTGTCGGAGTCACGGTGGGCACCGCTCAGGACCATGCCGGTCAGATCGATGGGCTGATCCTTGCCGTCACGGAAATCGCCGATGCTCTGGGGCTGATTGGTGGCGTTGATCATCACCACCAGGCCGTCGATGGCCGGATCCAGATCCGCACCGGCGCCCACCCCGTCATCCACGCTCATCACGATGAGACCCGGGATCTGCTCAGGGCCGGTGTTGCGGAAGTCGACCCGCTTGATCACCTCGGCGCCGCTGCCAAGACGCAGCAGACGAGAGGATTGACGCAGTTCGGAGAGCTCCTGGTAGAAGTTCACCATCTGATGCATCTCGGCCGAACCCGGCTTGGCGTGCTGGCCGAGCACCTGCTCGATCAGCTCGTAGTTGGCCTCGTCCTTGTCCTTGCGCGGCAGCCCTTTGTCAAAATTATTGTCACTTAAGCCGTAGTCGACCCGGTTGTACCAGTCACCGGAGTCGTAGCTGTCCCGCTCCATGGACTTGGAACGCAGCAGCTCGACACCCGCGTGGGTGAAGGGAATGCCCTGACCCAGCATGGCGGTCGCCAGAGAGACCCCCTGCATCCGCACCAGGTCGGCCCCGGCGGGTGCCTTGTACACCAGGTTGTCGAACAGAGTCTGGTTGTCGTGCTTGTCGACATAGTTCTGGATTTCGGTCGGATCCTGGGCATAGCCCGCCGGTTGACCGTTGTAGTCGATGTCGGAGCCTTTCTTCGGAATGCCGTCCTTGTCGGTCAGCACGAACTCCTTGAGGTTGCCCGCCATGCCGAGGCGCACCAGATCGGACTGATGCAGGGCGGTGGCGAGATCGACGCCGTCCAGCTCGTTGGCATCCACCAGGGCGCCGTTGCCAAAGCCCTGGGTCTTGCGAATGGCTTCGCCGCCGTCGAACGGGCTGCCGCCGCGCACCGCATCACGCAGCCGGTCGGAGAAGGAGCCGATGCCGGTACCGGCCAGGTGCTTCTGGGTCGCCTGTACGAAGCGCTTGTCATCCTGTACCTCACCGAAGTTCCACCCCTCACCGTAGAAGTACATGTCCGGATTGACCTTCTTCACCTCGGCCAGGGCCTGCACCATCTGATCTTTCGGGTGATGGCCCATGAGGTCGAAGCGGAAGGCATCGATCTTGTAGTCCCGCGCCCAGGTGACCAGGGAGTCATCCATCAGCTTGGCGAACATGGCGTGTTCCGGCGCCGTGTTGGAGCAGCAGGTGGAGTTTTCCACCGAACCGGTCTCCGGATTGAGGCGCTGGTAGTACCAGGGCACAATCTTGTCGAGCACGGATTTGGAACCGAGACCCGCTTCGTTGGTGTGGTTGTAGACCACGTCCATCACCACGTTCATGCCGATGTTCTGCTTGATGGCCTGCACCATCTCGCGGAACTCCTTGATCCGGGTCGTCCCCTCCGCATTGGTGGCGTAGGAGCCTTCCGGGGTGGTGTAGTGGTAGGGGTCATAGCCCCAGTTGAAGGAGTCCACCCCGCGCAGATAGCCGTACAGCTCCTGCACCACGGGGTTCTCCTTGCTGTCGCTGGCTTGCAGATCACCGAGCACGGCTTCGATGGTCTCGCCGCCACCACAGTGGCTGGCAAACCTGGAGTTCTTGACCTCGGGATTGACCTCGCACAGCTTGCTGAAGTCATCGCCGATGTTGGCCACCTTGGCCGGGTCCTCGTTGACGGTGGCGATGTCGAACACCGGCAGCAGGTGCAGGTGGCTGACGCCGCTCTTGGCCAGGGATTTCAGGTGGGTGACGGGCACGCTGTCGCTGTCGGTCAGCCCGAGGAACTTGCCGCGGTGCTCCACCGGCGTCGACTCGTCGTTGCCGGTCAGATCCCGGACGTGGGCCTCATAGATGGTGATGTCGGCGGGGTTCTTCTGGCTGTGGGGCGCCTTGAGGCTGTCCCAGCCTTCCGGCTTGAGGGCCGGATCGTCGAGATCCACCACCTGGCTGAACTCGGAGTTCATCGCCAGGCTCAAGGAGTAGGGGTCGGTCACCTGATAGGATTCCAGCTTGCGGCTGACCGGGTGATAGACCTGGATGTCGTAGCGGTAGTATTTGCCGACAAGATCGCTGCCCCCCTGCACGCTCCAGCTGCCGCTGGCCTCGTCCAGGGTCATGGCGCGCTCGCCAAGCGACTTGTGCTGCTCGTCGAACAGCGCCAGCTTGACCGACTTGGCGGTCGGTGCCCAGAGCCGGAAGGTGACATTGCCTCCCTCCACCACGGCGCCGTAGGCCAGCTTGGTGGCCGCTTCGCTGTAAAGGGCATCGAGGGCACCGGCACTCTGCACCAGGGTCGCCCCCTGCAGGATGCCGTCCGCATCGGTCCCGATGGCGACCAGCTCACCCTTGAGCAGGGGCTTGAGATCTTTCCCCGCAGGCAGGGCGAAGGCGGCGGCATCCTTGAGGTGCGGGTATTTGGCCTGCTGCTCTTCGGTCAGGCTGGTCGGAGTCAGCTTGAGGTAGGGGAAATCGAATACACCCTCGCTGTTTGCGGTGATGGTGCCTGACTCTGTGTAGTAGAGGCGCACATAGGGCTTGTCCTTGCCCCCTTGCCAAATCAGGGTGTTGTCGTCGATGAGGTGGGCACTGGCCCCCGCCACGCCGAAGGCGGCGGTGAAGGCTTCCGCCCGGCTGCCGAAGATCTCGTTCTTGCCGGCGACGATGGCCACGGTGCGATCCGGGTGGTCGTTGAAGACCACCTTCATGTCGCTGCCGGTCAGGTTCGCGAGATCGCCGTTGCGGGCGATGAAGTTGATGCAGCCTTCCATCTTGGAGAGCGGCACGACCCAGGCCGGACCAAAACTGTCCGCCGCGGACGGCGTCTTGCTCTTGTCATCCCAACCGGTGTTGAGGCCGCCCTCCGAGGTCGAGTTGCAGGCGTCGTTGTTCCACAGGTGCAGGCTGTGGCTGGCGAACGGGCCGGTGACACCGCGCGCCGCGCTGGTCTGGGTATCCACCAGGGCGATGACCGCTTCGTCGGGGCCGGCCGTCAGCAGTTCGGCCGGGGGCTGGACGTTGGGAAGACGAGCGACGGGCTCATCCTGAGGGGCAGGAGCAGAAGAACTGTTGTCGTTACAGCCTGACAAAAGCGCGAGCAGTGAGGCTGTTACCAGCGCCACTTTGGTCTTTTTCATATCCATTTTTTTATAATTCCCGCTGTAGTTAGTCTCGATATCCGAGTACCCGGTCATTGCCGAGCGGTGTCATATTAATCAGCGGGAATTGCCGTAAATGTGAGCGGATGGGCAAAAAAAACCAATCCGCATCAACAAGATAACGTTTTCATAACGAAAATTCGATCGCGCTCACAGACCTGGCACCGCTTTCGGCCCATACCAGCGAGAAGAGGGGAGCGAGTGACGAAATCAATGTCCAATCAAATGGATAGAGGGGGCTGGGTGATGAAACGGATTGAGGAGCAGGCCAGGCGGCTGGACCAGGAGTATCAGGGCATTGCCCAGTTGTTCGATCAGTTCTGCCAGCAGGCCGGCGTGCTCGCCGAACGCTATCACTTCTTCAACTGGCCGGATTATGAAGAGAGCCCGCCCCTCGCCCGCGCCTTCACCCTGCTGGGGGAACCACGGGAGCTGCGGCTGCGCTGTCAACCCGGCGAGGGGGGTTCCCTGAACGGCCTCCTCCAGGTGTGTGGCGAGGAAGGCAAGGTTCACGCCAGCCTGGGCTTTCATGCCGACGGCCACCTGCTGCTGGAGCCGGGCCGCCTGCTCGACGACCCGCCGGGACTGCTGCTGAGGCTGATGCTGGGCTCCCTCTGGCAGGATCAGGGGAGCGAGCCTCCCCGCTGACACCCGCCAGGGGTGTCAGTCGGCAGACACTTCGATGGTCAGGTGCACCAGCTCCTCGTGGATGGCGAGGCGCTCGCGGATCGCCTGTGCCGGGACCGGGGTCGCCATCTGCAACGACATCGCGGCGGCATACTGCATCTGCCCCACCCGCCAGACGTGCAGATCGCGGATCTCGGCGCCAGGCAGCTCGGCAATCACCTCGCGGATCTCGTCCACCAGGGGCGCATCCATCTCCGCATCCAGCAAGACGCGCCCGGTATCACGCAGCAACCCCCTGGCCCACACCGCCACCAGCACGGCCCCGGCGATGCCCATCAGGGGATCCAGCCAGTCCGCCCCCCACAACATGCCTCCCACCAGCGCCAGAATCGCCAGCACCGAGGTGGCCGCGTCCGCCAGCACGTGGAGGTAGGCGGCGCGCAGGTTGAGATCCTGATGGCCGTGGTGGTGATCGTGCGAGTGGTCGTGATGACCGTGATGGTGGTCGTGACCATGGTGATGGCCGTGATCGTCCCTGAGCAGCCAGGCACAGGCCAGATTCACCAGCAGGCCCAGCAGGGCAATGCCGATCGCCTGCTGATAATGGATGGGGCTGGGGTCCAGCAACCTGGCCACCGACTCGAACAGCATCAACCCCGCCACCCCCACCAGCAGCAGGGCGCTACTGAAGCCCCCCAGCACCTCTATCTTCCAGGTACCGAAGCTGAACCTGTGATCCCGCGCGAAGTGGCGGGCAGCGCGATAGGCCAGCACCGAGAGGCCGAGGGCCAGGGCATGGGAGCTCATGTGCCAACCGTCGGCCAGCAGCGCCATGGAGTTGTAGAACCAGCCGCCACCGATCTCCGCCACCATCATGACGACGGTGAGCAGCACGGCCCAGCGGGTCTTCTGTTCGGCCAGGGGATTCCCTTCGTGGACGACGGGGTGGTGGCAGTGGGATGAGGCGAGGGATGGCATGGATTTCTCCTGAAAACGAGGATGCTATATACTATACCCCAGTATAGTTTTATTGATCGAGAGGATCCTGCATGTCACACACGGTTCACGACAAGAAGAAGCTGCTGGCACGGGTCAGGCGCATCAAGGGGCAGACCGGTGCCCTGGAGATCGCCCTGGAACAGGAAACAGACTGCGCCGCCATCCTGCAGCAGATCGCCGCCATCCGCGGCGCCGTCAACGGCCTGATGCTGGAGGTGCTGGAGGGGCACATGCGCGAGCATCTTGGCGCCGAGGAGGCGACCCATGCCGAGCGGCTGGACGATCTGGATCAGGTGGTGAGGGTACTGCGTTCCTATCTGAAATAAGGGCGCCCGGTGATGACGGGCGCCCCTGTCAGTCGAAGTCCGCGTAGGGGGTGAGAGGCCTTGGCGGCATATCGAGATCCCCTTGCCAGGGCTTGAAGGTGTAGCGCAGGAACAGGGTGACATGGCTGGGGGCATAGTCATCCGCCTGCTGGATGTCCACCCGGCCACCGATGCGCCAGTGTTCCGTCAGCCTGTGTTCCACCACGCCATTCAGGGTGTAGCCGAATCCACTGCTGCTGCCCCCTTTCACAGGCGCATTTCTGTCTGGCAAACCGCTTGGCAACAGGCCTTCCAGCGGGTAGCGACGGCTGTCGTCGGTGCGGGCGTAGGACCAGGATCCCGATCCCCCCAGCTCCCATGACCAGTCCGGGGTACGCTGCCGGTAGCTGACCGGCACCGAGAGCGAGAAGTACCCCTGCGGGCTGTAATAACCCCCTTGTCCCAGGGTATAGCCCCCCAGATCCTGCTGGTAGTGCCACAGCATGGTGCTGAGCCCCACGCTGGCACGGCGATGGGTCTCGTTGACGAACTTGTAATAGCCCCCTCCCATGAGCCGGGTGCGCCAGTTGTCGGGCACGTTCTTGCCGGTCAGCAGGTGCTGCTGGGCGCTGCCCCAGAACCCGACGGCCCCTCCCAGATCCCGGCTGAGATCGAGGCGGACCCCGTTCGCCCGCACCCCGCCCCAGCTGATGCCCGTGCCCGGATCCACCGTTCCCCCATAGGAGAGCAGCGAGCTGCTGACGGGCCGACGCGAGAGGGTCATCCCCCACCCCAGCGTGTGCCAGTCACCGGTCAAGGTGGCGCCACCAACCCAGTCCACCACCTCGAAACCGAGGGGCGTGGTCCCCAGATCGAACGCCCAGGCCCCCCGCTGCCAGCCTGCAGCCAGGGTGGTCCCCCGGCTCTGCTGGTGCGCGTCCCCGCGGCAGTCCCTGGCCGCACAGGTACCGAACTGCGCCCGGTAAGGGGAGTCCGGCAGATCTCCGGTATCCATGTCGACCAGTTCAAGGCGGCCGAAGGCGGTACCACCGGCCAGCGACGTATCCAGCTGCGCCATCTGGGTCAGCGCCCGCAGATCCGAATAGCCCCCGGTACCGCTGGAGCCCCAATAATCGCTGTCGAGGGAGAAGGTGGTCTGGCTCTGCCGGTAATGCCTGTCGAGATCGCTGCGCAGGCCGGATGCCAGCCACCCCTCCCCATCCTGACTGCGGGCCAGCCGGGTCAGCGCCCCCCCCTCCAGATCCTCGCGGGGGGCCAGACCTGCGGCCACCAGCCCCTTGCGATCCCGCACCAGAGCCCCTTCCACATCATGCTCGGCAACGCGCTGGCGGGCGGCATCGCGCCAGAACAGCGCCGTCTGCTGGGAGGCCGGTTGCATCGCCACCAGGGGTTCGTAGTCGGTGAAGATGGCGCGGGCTGTCTCGCCCTCTCCCAGCGCCTGATAGAGATTGGCTACCCGGCGGTAGTAGTTGGCCCCCTCCGGGGGCAGCGGGCTGACCGGCCAGGCGGGCAGCCAGTGACGGGCCTTTGCCAGATCGCCCCTGGCCCTGGCCAGTTCGGCCATGCCGAGCCTGGCCTCGGGCTGTTGCGGCGTGCGGGCAAGCACCTCCTGATAGCGCTGCTCCGCCAGTGCATAGGCCCCCCGATCCGTGGCCCACTCCGCCAGCATCAGGCTCGCCTCTTCAGCCGGCTGCAACGGCTGAAGCAGGCGTTCGGCCCCCTCATCATCCCCGGCCTCGTGACTCGCCCTCGCCCTGGCGAGCACCTCGTCACGGGCGAGGCGCCGATCCAGCGCATCCATGTCCTGTGTCCAGCCGGACCTAGGGATGGCGGCCAGCACCCCTCTCGCCTCCACCGTCTTGTCCTGCCCCGAGAGATAGAGGGCGGTGGCGTAGCGCAGGGTGGCGTCCTGGGGCCGCGCCGCCAGCCGTTCCCGCAAGAGCCGCTCCCCGCTCCCGGCTTCCCCGAGACGGGCCCGGGTATCGGCCACTCGATAGGCCAGCCACACCTCTTCCGGGGTCAGCGCAAGTGCCTGCTCGCGAAGGCGCAGCGCCGCCGCCACCTTGCCGGCCCGATCGAGCTGATCGGCCTCCTCCTGCAACAGCCCGGCCTTGAGCCGCCGCCCTTCGGCCTGCATCCCGGGGGGGCCCTGCTGCTCCAGCAGGGCCAGAGCACGCGCCGGATCCTGCTCCTTGTAGAGATCGAACAGGCGGGCCAGTGCCCGCTCCCGCGCGCTCCCCATGGCGAGCGCCTTGCGGTAGGCGGACTCCGCGTCGGCATCGCGATGGCGGCCACGCTCGCTGTCTCCGAGCCCCAGCCAGGCTTCGGGCTCACGCCCATCCTGGGCGATGGCACGGCGATACAGGGTCGCCGCCTCATCCCACTGCTCCCGTTCCAGGGCGCTGCGCCCCTGGCTCACCAGCAGCCAGTAGCGGTTGGTGGCCAGCAGGCTGCGCCATTTGTCCTTGTCGGTCACCTCGGGGTGTGCCAGCACCCGTTCAAACTGGGCGATGGCCAGCGCTCGCTGATCGTTGCGGGAGTAGGCCTGCCCCAGGGCCCCCATGAGTTCGGGATCCCCCGGGTTGGCAGCCAGGGCACGCTGCAAGCGGGAGATGGAGGCACCACCTCCCGCCGTGCTTGCGAGCGCCGACTGGCGTGCGCGATAGGCAGGCGAGGCCCACTTCTCCTCCTGGGTAGCGAGCAGCTGTTCCGCCTTGGTGGTATCCCCCTCGCCAAAGAGCACCATGTACTCCTGCAAGGCAGCGATACTCCCGGGCCCGATGGGCAGGGATTCGATGTCCGCGAGCCAGATCTCGGCGGCCTCGTCCCGTTGATAGGGATCTCGCGCCATCTCGCGCAACAGGTTCTGCGCCCCCTGGCGCCGACCGTCCGCCAGATAGAGGCGAGCCAGCCCGCCCCGCACTCTGGGCTCACCCGGATATTGCCGGTTGAGTGCCTCCAGGGCTGCCAGCCCCTTCGCCTTCATGGCCGGGATCCGTGTCTGCAACAGGGCATAATCCACCGCCACGTCGAGATTGGGGGGCAAATCACCGGAGAACAGGGAGCGATAGAGACGCTCGGCCTCCTCCAGCCTGCCGGCGCTGGTCAGCAGCCTGGCTTGTTGCAGTTGCTGGCGCCTGGCCGGTTCGTTCAGGGCCAGGTTGGCCATGCCCTGACGATAGAGCGCAGAGTCGGGGTCTTGCTTGCCAAGGCGGGCAAGCAGTGCCCCGGCCTCCTTGACCTTGCCCTGGCGCAGGGCCTGACGGGCCTGGGCTGCCAGCAGCTCCGGATGATCGGGCTCCACCAGGGAGAGGGAATAGAGGCTGTTGCTGACGAGATCTTCCCGCCCACGAGCCTCGCCAATCCTGACCTGCTCCAGCAGCCAGGCCACCGACTGTACCGTCCCTTGCGCCAGGGCTCCGCTCATCAGGCAGGCGAGCAGGCACCCCAGGGTCACTCTGCCTGACATGACTCGCTCCAATCCGGCTGCAGGGTACCGTCGGCGGCAAAGCGATAACGCCCCTGATCCCAGCCTGCGCCGAACAGGGTCAGCACGCTGCCGTAGTAGGCATCCGCATCCAGCCCGTGATCGGAGACCTGCTTGCGCAAGGTGACCTGCGCCGGCAAGCCCCGTGACAGGGGCAGGAGGGCGGCGGCAAAGCCGCTCGGCCCCTTGCCCTGAACCTGGCCGCTCAGGCTGGAGACCCGCTCGGGAAGATGACCCGATTCGGTCAGCTGCGCCAGCATGGGGGCAAAATGGGCCACCAGGGAAGCCCTGGCGGGATCCTCCTCGCTCAGCATGCCGAGCCAGAGATAGACGCGGATGGCGTCATAGCCACCGGTGTCGCCCTTGTCCGCCGTCACCTGCCATCCCTTGTCGGCCTGCCAGTCCACCCAGTCCGGGGCAAAGCCACGGGGCGCACTCTCCTGCAACAGCTTGGGCAAGAGGGCCCGCATCTCGCCCCAGGGCCCCTGGAAGGAGGCGAATCTGGCCAGCAGTTGTGGAGGCAGATAGCTGGGATTGAGGGTCCAGCGTCCCTCCCCCTCATAGCCTTTCGCCCCGGGCTGCAACACGGGGCCGAGACCCGGCAGCGTGGCGACCTCTTCCCGGGCGATGCGGCGCAGCAACAGGGTGCCGAGGGCAGAGTAGCTGTGGTTGTCCCACAGGCGACCTGCCTCCAGCAGGCTGTAGGCTATCCAGAAATCCGAATCGGACGCGCTGTTCGCGTCCAGCACGCCCCAGTTGCCGTCCTGCTGCCTGCCCCAGAGCCAGGATGGCAGGAAGCCGGTCAGATCCCCTCGGGCGAGCTGCCGCTCCGTCCAGTCGAGCAGGCGGGCAAAGGTCTCCCTGTCATCGTTGACCAGGGCGAAGAAGAGGGCATAGCTCTGGCCTTCCGAGGTGGTGATGCGGCGCCCCTCGGCAGGGTCGATGACCCTGCCCTCTTCGCTGATGTAGTGCTGGCGAAAGTGATCCCACTCCGGCCAGTGGCAGACGGCCTGCGCCGGGAGGGAACAAAGGGCCCAGAGGAGCAGGGCACCACAGACATTTTTCATCTGAGTCATCTCTTAATCTTCCTTCAGACGGCGGCGGCTGGCACTGGCAAGCAGCACCCGCAGGCCCCAGCCCAGTACCAGCATGCAGAGCAGGGTCAGCCCGGCAAGACGCACCGGATAACGGGCAAACAGTTGCCAGAGACGCTCCCACCACGGCAGGTAGCCCACCTCGTAGCGATCCCCCACCACCAGGCTCTTCACCCCGGATTCCCGGATGATGGCCACCGAGCCTGCCACCTGATCGCGTAGGGTCCGGGTCTGCAGGGCATCATTGAGCAATGTGACCCCCGCCGGCCCATCCGCCAGCAAGGCCACCAGGCTGCGCTGATCATGGGTCGGCGATTGCAGCCCCAGGATGACGGCGATGGCCCGATTGCCCGTCATGCCCACCCGGGCCTGGGGCTGGCGATCGGCCATGGTGTGCAGCAGATCCCCCTTGTGCTGGCGGGTTGGCTCGTTGACCCAGCTGCGCGTGGATTGCAGCAGGGCGTCGGGGGCCAGATCCCCTCGAAACTCCTCCGGCAGGGTGCCGATGAGCAGGGTGTCCCGATCCGCGGTGCGCGCTCGCTCCCAGTCGTCCAGAACCTGCAGGGAGAGCGCCGGATACCCGGTCTCGGCCCCGATGGCACCGACGGCATCGAGCAAGGTGGTGATCTGCCCGGGATGGGGTCTGGCCGGCATGACAATCTGGGTGTCGGCGAGATCCGCCATCCGGCTGAACGGGAAGCCGGCATAGGCGAACGCCTTGAGGTCGGGCATCTCGATGAAGTGACGATAGCCGGTGAAGTCGATGGTGGAGCCCTCGTCGATGCGCACCTGATGGGCAGGCGGCATCACCAGGTCGCAACGGCCATCCTCCGTTCCTCCCATGTATTGCTGGGCATACTCGAACGAGAAGCTCAGGCTGTTGGCCTGGGTGGTCTTGAGCCCGGGCATGCGCAGTGCCATGGTGTCGCCATCGTCGGCAAACCAGAGCGGCAGGGTCAGCAACCGCTCACTCTTGACCTCGCCGGGCTCGAGCGTGAACGACTTCATGAGCTGGCCGTTGACCCCCACATCCAGCCGGGAACCGTCGCGCAGGGTGGGCGAGGTATGGTGATACTTCAGCTCCGTCCTGATGCCGTTCTCCCCCAGCAGATAGAGATCCGGCGGCAGGCGCAGCGTCAGGTTCATGGGCCACAGCGTGCGTCCCGTTGCCTGCAACTGGCCCGGGTACTCCGTGAGCTCATCAAAGCGCATCTTGCGATCCAGTCGCACCCAGTTCGGGGCATCGTAGGGTTGACGCGGGGAGAGCGGCTTCACCTCGTCCACCATGACGCTCTGGCCACGCAGCATGACATCGCCTCGCGCCAGCCCCTGCACCGCCGTCAGCAGATCCTGCTGATCCCGCCCCAGGATCAGCAGCAGCTTCACATAGGGATTGCCGGGGGAGCTGATCATGTCGATGGTGGGCCCCTTCACCTCGGGATAGTCCACCAGGAAATCGGGGCGCGCGTCATTGGTGGCAAAGATCACGGCGTTGCGATCCGGCAACTGGTTGATGAGCACCGGGAAATGCTGGCCCCGCCACTGGGCCTTGGTGCCGAACCAGGAGGCCAGCACCGCCGCCGCCTGCTGCTGCTCCGGGGGCACTGAGCCCGTGAACACCATGGGCAGAGTCAGCTTGCCATTGTCCCGCACGTCGAGGAACGGCATGGGGAAGAAGGAGAGCTCGTTGCGCACCGGCAGGGTCTGCAACTGCAGGGTCAGCTTGCTGTCCCGGTTGACGTTGAGCCAGAGGGTATCGCTCGCCGGGTTCTCGCACACTTTCTGATAGTGGCCGACGAAGCTCACCTTGAGGCGGTTGAAATCCTTGGCATAGCGGGGATCCAGCTCGATGCTGGCATGGGTCATCGTCCCCATCTGATCCTGGTTGAGGGCCGTCACCCCCATCAGCTCGTCATTGAGATAGACCTTGACCTGGGAGATGAGCGGCAGCAGGGAGGGCGATGGCGTGAAGTTCAGGTCCAGGGTGGCCCGGGTCACCACCTCGTCCCGCCGCACGGTGAAGTCGGCCAGTCCGTCTGGCGCATTGCCGCGCAGGGACAGGGTGCCTGGCGATGATGCCATCTGTTCGAAGCTCATCCCCTGGGTGCGCACCGGAGCGGGAACAGGCGGCAGGGGGCCGACGGCCTCGGCGGCGGTCGCACCCTGAGCCATCAGCAGGAGAGGAATAAGGTAGCGTTGTGGTTTCATCATCCTTTCACTGTCTGTGAGGTCGGAGTCCCGGCCCGGAAATCTGGGGAGACGCGACGGGGAACGAAGGAGAGGAGCCAGCGAGCCAGCTTCTCGAGGAGGATACAAACAAAGCCGATGGGTGAGGTACGGGCCAGACGCCAGTAAGCCCCCCAGCCGAGCAGGGTAATGTCGATCAGGCTGTGGAGGGGGCGATCCTTGCCCAGACGCTGCTGCCACAGGGACCAGGTATCGGCCCGGGCGAAGGTGCACTGGATGAACTCGACATGCTGCGCCTGCGCCATGGGTTCCAGCTCCAGTCCCAGCTTGCAGCCGAACACCCGCTGCACCTTGGCGGCGAACGCCTGCTCCCGCTGGTCATGGCGCAGCAGCAACCAGACCCTCTCCTTGTCGGCCAGGGGCAGGGGCGCCTCGAGCAGCACCCCGACCCCCCCGTTGGAGTAATCCCTGACGGTACAGGGGTAGAGGTGACCGTTCGCCAGCCTGATGGCCGCCGGCATCACCATCTCCACCCTGGGGTTGGCACGGACCTGGCGCGACTCGAAGGCCACCGCCAGGGCGCCGCCCAGTATGGTCATGTTGTAGAGGGTCCAGATCATGCTGAGGATCAGGGTCGGCACCTCGTCGGCAGGGCCGGTGCCGATGCGCCAGAGGCCGAACCCCAGCCCGCACAGATTGAGCAGGATCAGCAGCAGATAGGGGCGGGAGACCGACAGATCGAGGAACACCTCCTCCGTCATCCCCCCCTTGGCAGTCACGTTGAACGTCCCCTTGTGAGGTGCAAAGAGCGCCACCGTGGTCGGCCTGGCGATGTACCAGGCCAGCACCGTCTCATAGACCTCGCCCCAGAAGGAGTGGCGCACCTTGCCCTGCAACCGGGAGTTGGTCAGAGCGCTGTGGAAGATGTGCGGCAACATGTAGAGGGCGATGGCCGCCGCCGGGGCATAGATGATGTAGGCGTGCAGGATCAGGAAGGCGAGCGGCGCCGTCAGGAAGATGAGCCTCGGTATGCCCGAGAGGAAATGCAGCATGGCATTGAAGTAGCACAGCCGCTGCCCCAGCTTGAGCCCCTTGCCGAAGAGAGGGTTGTCCAGACGCAGGATCTGCACCATGCCGCGCGCCCACCGGATGCGCTGACCGATGTGGGCAGAGAGGCTTTCGGTGGCCAGCCCCGCCGCCAGCGGGATCCGGATATAGGCCGAGGTGTAGCCGAGGCGGTGCAGCCGCAGGGAGGTGTGGGCATCCTCGGTGACCGTCTCCACCGCGATGCCGCCGATCTCGTCAAGGGCAGTGCGCTTGATGACGGCGCAGGAACCGCAGAAGAAGCTGGCATCCCACATGTCGTTGCCATCCTGCACCAGGCCGTAGAAGAGAGCCCCCTCGTTCGGCATCTTGCGAAACCGTTGCAGGTTGTGTTCGAACGGATCGGCGGAGAAGAAGTGGTGGGGGGTCTGGACCACGCCCAGACGGGGATCCCGGTAGAACCAGCCCACCGTCATCTGCAGGAAGGAGCGGGTCGGCAGGTGGTCACAGTCGAAGATGGCGACCAGCTCCCCGGTGGCCATCTTGAGGGCGTGATTGATGTTGCCCGCCTTGGCGTGCTCATGGGTCGACCGGGCCACATAGCGGATCCCGGCCTCCTCGGCGAAGTCTCGAAACGCTGCCCGCCCCCCGTCGTCAAGCAGCCAGATGGTCAGCTTGTCGGCGGGCCAGTCGAGCCCCATGGCGGCGTAGACAGTCCCCTTCACGATGGCGAGATCCTCGTTGTAGGTGGGGATCATCAGATCCACGCTGGGCCACTGGGCCGGATCCGCCGGCAGTTGTGCCGGAGGGCGGTGCAGGGGCCATGCGGTCTGCCAGTAGCCGAGCAGCAGCACCAGCCAGGCATAGGTCTCGGCGGCCAGCAGCAGCAGGCCGCAGGCCAGGCTGACGGGATCGAACCAGTCGAGGGTCGAGGTGTAGCGCCACCAGATGTAGCGGCAGGAGATGGTGAGGGAGAGCACCATCATCATCAGCATGGGATAACGGCCCGGCACGGCCCGCAGGATGAAGGCCATGGCCGCCAGCAGGAGGACGAACACCAGCTGCGCCTGCAGGGTGAACGGCTGGGTGACGCAGAGCAGGGAGAGGCTCCCGGCCACCACGCAGAGCAGCACGCTCTTCCAGCGTGCCTCGCGGGGCGTGGCCCTGGCGGCGGCCAGCCCTTTCTCCTCCTGGCGGGCCAGGAAGGCGCCGAGAGTCTGTGTGCCCCGGTGCCAGATCCGCTGCCAGGAGGCAGGCCAGCGCAGGGGGATGGGCTGTGGGCGACGCACTATCATCCAGAGGCTCTGCAACAGAACGCGCAGGGGATCCCCCACCCGGGGGTGCGTCAGCTGGGGATAGAGCCCCCGGGCATGGCCCAGCACCCATTGCCAGCCATGACGCTCGAGGGGGAAGAGAGCCCAGGCCAGCAGCCAGCCCAGGGTCAATGCGGCCGCCCCCGGGCGGGAAGCCCCCCGCTCACGCAGTGCGCGATAGCGCTGCGAGCACCAGAGGCCCGCAGCCGGCGTCAGCAGCCGCACTCTCATCGGGGGGCCTCCCCCTCTGCCAGACACCAGGTCGCCAGGGCGGCCAGCTCGTGGGCAACCAGACTGGTGGGGGCATAGCGGCCGACCGGCAGCTTGGCGGCCATGGCCTCCGCCATGGCTTCGTCCCTGTGCAGATGAAGATTGAGCAGAGGGAGCCCCCCTGCCAGCCAGAGATCCAGCAACCCCTGCTGCAGGGCCCGCTGGCTGGAGAACTGGGTCACCAGCAGACGCTCATCGGCCGCCCAGGGGTGGCGGTGAAGCCGCACATGGCAGTTGGCATCCGCATTGACCACCAGCAAGCGCCTGCAGGGAATGACGGGGACCATGCCCAGGGGCAGATCCAGCAGCACCAGATCATAGCCATCGATCCCCGCCAGCCACTCGGCCGACGCCCCCTCCCCCCCGCCATGGGAGAGCAGATCCAGTCCCTCCTCCCGGCGGTGAAGCGCACCTCGCCACTCCCGCGCCGGCTGGGTCAGCCGACTCCAGCCTCCCGGATCGTCATGGGGCAGGCCAAGGTGGATGCCAAGCTGGTTGTCCGGGCAGAGATCCACCGCCAGTACCCTTGCCCCCTGCTCATGGGCAGCCTGGGCCAGTCCGGCCACGATGGCGGTGGTCCCCACACCTCCCCGGATCCCCTGCAGGGCGATCACCTTCATGCAGACCTCCCCTCGCCAGTCCCCTCGGGCCCTTTCACTGCCACCTCCGCCAGCAGGGGGAAGCGTGCGCACAAGGCGGCGAGCCGCTCCCTGGCGGCAATATCCTGATAGGAGAGGCTGACACCAAAGGCCTGCTGGACCATGGCCACGTCATTGATCACCGTGCCCTCCACTGGGACGCCGAAGGGGGTCTGCATGTCTGATTGCCGTTCGCTGCGCATCGTCACTTCCGGTCTCATTGGGGATAGGGGACCCAGTCCCCCTGCCCCAGCTTGATGTGGTACTTGCCCTGATATTCGATCACCACCGAGCCCTGGTTCTCGGACACCGGCGGGGTCTGCGGCAGGTCGCCCAGCAGGGCATCCCAATCAATGGTCTCGCTCCCGAACACATCCTTCCCCACCAGCCTGGAGACCAGTTCTGATACCGCCAGGAAGCTGCTGGGGGTGTCCACGTTGCGGGTCGCTTCATGGGGCGCCTTGGTACCGAGCAGGGCAATCCCCACCGGCACCTGGGTGATGCTCGGGCTGGGAATGTCCCGCAGCCCGGCCATCTGCATCTTGTCGCCGGTGAGAGCGGCGCCGTGCTCAGGCACCATCACCACGGCCACCTTGCGGCCGGATTGCTCCAGCGTCGTCATGAAGTCGTCCAGCTGATCCAGCAGGGTCTTGAGCCTCTCCTTGTAGGGCGCTATCTGGCGGCTCGCCACATAGCGGTTGCCATCGTGCAGGGCGATGAGGTTGAAGAAGGTGATGTTGCGTGCCGCCTGACTCTGTGTCCGCTCGTTCAGCCAGCGGCCGAACAGGGCATCCCCGCGATAGATGGGTTCGCCATCGAAGGAGGCGAGATCATGGGCCAGCCCCTTCTTGTCCATGGGGGTCACATCCAGCCCGGCATACTGCTGCAGGCCGGTCAGGTAGTTGCCAAAATCCCCCGAGTGATCCATGGCCACCTGTTTGGCAAAGCCGAGCTGGGCCAGATTCTCGAACAGCAGACACTGCTTCGGCGCCGTCACATAGAGCCCCTGGTGGCTGGTCTGCCCGCAACTGGCCCGCAGCAGGCGAATGGAGCTCGGGCCGCTGTAGGAAGTGGCGGAGTTGAAGCGGTTGAAGCGAATGTCGAAGTGGGACCAGACCGGATGCCCGGTCAGGCCGCTCGCCTCCACGTCATGCCAGGCCAGGGAGCAGACATTGATGATGAGCACATCGAAGGGGGTCGCCTGGGCTGGCAGGCTCTCCGGGAAGTGCACCAGTCTCTCCTGCTCCTCCCGATAGAAGTCATCGAGATAGGCGTTGAGGTTCTCGTTGGTCGGCGGGGCACTCTGGTCAAGCTGCTCCTCCATGGGCAGCACTGAAGAGCGGGTCTCCTCCCGGGACGTGTTCAGGGCGTGCTCGCTCGCCCCCTTGCTGCTCGCGAAGGGATTGCTCACCTGGGGCGAGACCCAGAGCCAGAGCAGCGCCAGCAGGATCCAGGGGGTGAAGCGCAGCCACTGGGCGATGAACAGATAGAGCGTCAGCAGCACGAACCCCGCGCCGACCATCTCCCAATTGATGAAACGCCCGAGCAACTCCGTCCAGTAATCCAGGGTGAAGGAGAAGACCTGGCTGCCCTGGGAACGAATGCTCTCTATCCCCGGCAACCAGGTATCGTGATAGAAGATCCCCGCTCCCACCGGCAACGCCAGCCAGTGCCGCGCACGGCGCCACCCGGCCCTTGGCAGGGGAAAGATCAGGAAGGCGGTAAACACCAGGTTGATCAGGGGATGGAAGTTGAGATATCCCCCCCAGAGCAGGGCGAACTTGGCAAGAAAATAGACATTCCAGCCACCCAGGCCGTGCCAGTCCAGCCAGGGAGAATCGGCATCAGAAACGTGTCGGGTCATCGGCGATGAGTCACCTGTTATCGTGGGCCCCCCGAAGGGGCCGGGCACACTGCAATGGTTGTCAAAAGAATAGCCTGACTATTATGCAACTATTAATTTGTCTCAGGTGGCGCTGAACCTGACTCCCCCGGATGGGTGTAAGGGGAATGAGAGGGGCCGTATGTATCCATATATTATCCAAACGATCCCGATAAGGCAGCCTTCTCTGACAAAATGGGGGGAACGTGCAGACGGGATGCAGGATCCTGGCAAGGGCCCCGCGCTTACCACTGCGACAGACTTTGTCAGCCCTGTCGCCATCTCGAACAACTTGAGGCCACCTCTGGATTGCGCCATCATATCGGCCCGGCTGATGGCCGGCCGAATTGGACAGTCAACTTCAAGGACCCCCCATGTTTGAACACGTCGATGCCTATGCTGGCGACCCCATACTGACGCTAGTCGAGACCTTCCATAAAGATACCCGCGAGCAGAAGGTGAACCTGGGGATTGGCCTCTATTACGACGAGCAGGGCCGCATTCCGCTGCTGCCGTCGGTGCAGCAGGCCGAAGCGCAGCGCGCCGCTGCCCCGGCCCCGCGCCCCTACCAGCCGATGGAAGGCGCCGCCAACTACCGCACCGCGGTGCAGCACCTGCTGTTTGGCGCCGAGCATGAAGCGGTCAAGGCGGGTCGCATCGCCACCATCCAGACCATCGGCGGCTCCGGCGCCCTGAAGATCGGTGCCGATCTGCTCAAGCGCTACTTCCCGACATCCGAGGTGTGGGTCAGCAATCCCACCTGGGACAACCACAAGGCGATGTTCGAGGGGGCCGGCATCAAGGTGCACGACTACCCCTATTACGATGCGGCCACCGGCGGCGTGCAGTTCGACGCCATGATCGACTGCCTGAGCAGCCTGCCTGCGAAAAGCATCGTGCTGCTGCACCCCTGCTGCCACAACCCGACCGGGGTGGATCTCTCCCGTGCCCAGTGGGACCAGGTGATCGCCCTGGTGGTCGAGAAGAACCTGATCCCCTTCATGGACATCGCCTATCAGGGCTTCGGTGACGGGCTGGAAGAGGATGCCTATGCCATCCGCGCCATGGTGGCCGCCGGTGTCAGCTTCTTCGTCAGCAACTCCTTCTCCAAGAACCTCTCCTTCTACGGCGAGCGCTGCGGCGGCCTGTCGGTCATCTGCCAGGATGCCGAAGAGGCGAGCCGGGTGCTCGGCCAGATGAAGGCCACCGTGCGCCGCAACTACTCCAGCCCCCCCACCCACGGCGGTCAGATCACCGCGGCTGTGATGAGCCAGCCCGAACTGCACGCCATGTGGGTCGGTGAGGTGACCGAGATGCGCACCCGCATCAAGGCCATGCGCCAGAAGCTGTTCGAGGTGCTGAGTGCCAAGGTGCCGGGCCGCGACTTCAGTTACTTCATCAACCAACGCGGCATGTTCAGCTACACCGGCTTCACGCCGGAGCAGGTGGACCGCCTTCGGGAAGAGTTCGCCGTCTACCTGGTGCGCTCCGGTCGCATGTGCGTGGCGGGCCTCAACAGCCGCAACGTCGACTACGTGGCCGACGCCATGGCCGCCGTGCTCAAGGGCTAAGCCCGCAAGCCCCGCTCAGGCGGGGCTTTTCGTTTGTCCCCTTGCCCGTGGAACCGTAATGGATCTCATTGCCCTCTCCCGCCTCGGCGGTCGCCACCTGGTGACCCTGCATCTGCTGCTCGACACCCGCAGTGTCACCCGCAGCGCCGAGCGCCTCTGCACCACCCCCTCCACCGTCAGCAAGACCCTCAACCAGTTGCGCGAACTGCTGGGGGATCAACTGCTCTACCGCCAGGGCAACCAGTTGCTGCTGACCCCGTTTGCCGAACGCCTCGGCCCGACGCTGCGCCGCCTGCTGGGGGAGCTCAACGGCCTCACCAGCCAGGAAGGATTTGCCCCTGCCAACTGGCAGGGGGAGCTGAACCTGGCGATGCGGGAGAGCAGCATGATCTGGCCCATGGGGGCCGTACTGGGTCAGTTGGTGCAGGAGGTGCCGGGGCTGATGCCCGTCGTGCGTAACAAGGACGAGCAGGGACTGGCTGCTCTGGCGGCGGGCAAGCTCGACTTCGTGATCCTGCCCCACGATCAGAGCCAGCCCGGGGTCAATCAGCCCGGCCTCGTCTGGGAAACCTTGCGGGAGGACGAGCTGGTCTGCCTGATGCGCGCGGATCATCCGGCGTTGACGCGCCCCTGGGATCTCGATGCCTACCTGAGCTGGCGCCACATCGCCATTCGCGATCAGGAGCTGGCCGATCCCTTCTTCGAGCAGAGTCTGGCCCAGCGCCAGGTACGGCGCAGACTGGGGGCCACCCTGCCGGATTTTGGCAGCGCCGCCGCCCTGCTGCGCCAGAGCGATCTCATTCTCACGGCCGTGAAGGGCTGGGCTACCCGGGCTTGTACCCAGGGGCTGGTGAGCCGCCCCGTTCCCTTCGATTACGGCGCCGTGACCCACAGCCTGGTGTGGTATGGCCCCCTGGGGGAAGATCCCGCCCTGCGCTGGTTCCGTCAGCGCATCCTGCAACTGGCCCGGGAGCTGGACGCCCCACAATGATGCCTGGTGGCAGGACTCAGGGCTTCTTGGTATAGATGGGGCCTGGGAAAGAGGTGACGTTGTTGCCCAGTTCGGTGATGCGGGCGGCCCCCTGCTTGCGCACCTGATCGACCCGCAGCACGTGGTGCATGGGAATAAGGGTGCGGGTGACGTCGGCAAATTCGCTCTTCAGCTTCTCGTGGCTGGGGTCGACGATGAGCGCCGTGTGGGTGTCCCACACGAAGTGGGCGATCTCGATGAAACCGAACAGCTGGCCCTGATTCACCTCTCTTACATAGACTTCGTAACGCTCGCTGTGACAAATGAACTGCACTCGATAAAGGGCGTTGGATTCACTCATGGGTATCTGTTGGTGATGGACGGTTTGCCCATTCTAGCCGTCCCCTCGGACAGCCCCTATAGACAGAGTTCACAGTTGCGTCATATCGGGTCTCAGCATCCCGACGTGCCGCAGAGCTCAGATCGCAGGCAGCATCACCGACCCAAACCCCTTGGCCTTCAATGCGTTGGCAAGCACAGTCAGGTCAGCCGACCCGGCTTCTGGCCATGACAGCGCCTCCCCTCGCACCCCGTGGTGGCGAAAGCCGTTGAGGCGGATGGGCACGGGTCCGAGAGAGTGCAAGAAGGCGGCGAGCCCGCCATCCAACGTGCCGTCGGCAGTGAGATAATCGCTCTGCCCCGGCACCAGCAGCAGCCGCACCTCCGCCAGCTTGCCCGCCTGCGCCAGCAGTTGCAGCGAGGCCAGCACCCGCTCGCGGCCCCGCCCGGTCAGGGCCAGATGCACAGGCTCGCGCCACCCCTTGAGGTCTATCATGGCGCCGTCCAGCACCGGCAACAGCCGCTGCCAACCCGTTTCACCCAGGGATCCGTTGCTGTCGAGCAGGCAGGTGAGACGGGCCAGATCCGGCGCAGCCTTGATGGCCGTGAACAGGGCGATCACGAACGGCAACTGGGTGGTCGCCTCCCCGCCGGAGACGGTGACGCCGGTGAGCAGCGGGCCATAGCGGCGCAGCAGGGCCAGCACCTCGGCCACCGACATCTGGCGCGTCTTGGGGCTGGCGTGGCGAGGGCAGACATCGAGGCAACGGTCGCAGTGGGTACAAAGCTCGGCTTGCCAGCTCACCCGCCCCTCCTGCATCGCCAGGGCTCCGCCCGGGCAACCGGGCACGCAGTCACCGCAGTGATCGCACAACCCCATGGTGTGGGGGTTGTGGCAGCCGGGGCAGCGGAAGTTGCAGCCCTGCAAAAACAGCACCAGCCGGTTGCCGGGGCCGTCCACGCAGGAGAAGGGCAGCCAGCGGCTCACCGTCGCCCTGAGCTCGGCCCCCTTCTGCCTGCCGTTCTCAGTGCTCATTCAAGAGGGTCTCGATAGCCACCACCCGCGGTGCCCGCTGGCGGATCCCGGTCAGCTCGCTCGCCTCGGCGCCGAGGCTGGTGGTCTGCAGCCGCGAGCCTTCTGCCGCGAAGCGGGCCACATCGCGCTTGCGGATCATGTAGCCGGTCACCCGCACCAGATCGCTGTCCGCCACGTTGGCACTGAATTCGCGCATGCCGAGGGCGAAGGCCCCCTTGCAGAGCTGCAGCAGCGCCTGAGGGTTCTGGCGTATGGTGGGATCCAGGGTCAGGATCTCGCTGATCCCGGAGTGATAAAAGCCGTGGTGGGGCGCCAGGGCCAGCAGGTGACTGGCGGGATCCGGCTCCTCGCCATAGGGGATCCGTACCCCCGGGGTCACGCCCCTGTCCACGCTGAGTCCCCCCTGGGAGTGGAGCAGGGCGCGGCCGCCCCAGGCATGGGTCTGGCCCCTCCTGGCCACCCATTCGGAGAGGCGAGCCGAGATGCGATAGCCAAGCTGGTTGGCCTCATCGTCATGGCCATAGCGCCACGGCAAGCCTCCCTTCTCCATCAGCCGGTTCACCGCCTCCGCCATGCCAAAGATGCCGAACATGGGGACGAAACGCGCCTCCTCGATCAGCCCCTCCTCCACCAGGAAGCTGTCGAAGAAACCCGACTCCCGGTGCAGGAAGGCGGCGCGCACCTCGATGAGTCGCGAGGCCTGCTCGCAGTAGTGAGGCAGTGTGCGCGCCATGAAATCCTCAACCCCTGCGCTCTGCCCGGCCACGCCCTTGAGGGAAAGGCGCACCAGGGTATTGGCACCGCCCCCCAGGGGCAGGGCATTGTAGCAACTGACGATGCCAAAGCCGCGTTCGTCGAAGGTGTCCCTGTGCAGCGGATAGTTGACGATGTGGGGCTTGCTGCAGGCCGAGATGTTCTCGACCCCTTGCAGCAACAGGCTGTCCGGGGTCTGCACCGGGTCGTGGAACAGACTGAGATTCGGCGCCACCTGCTGGAGTTCCCTGTCGATGCGCAGGATCAGCCGGCAGATCCGGTTGTCGTCGGGGCCGATGTTGACGTGCATGAAGGCATCCGGCAGCACCCGATCCAGATAGATCCAGAAGGCCTTCAGCTTGCGATGGAGCGTTTCATCATCCAGCTCACCGACAAAGGGCAGCAGCAGGTGATCGAGGCGCCCCAGCCAGACCGGCATGCCGGTGACGGAGGGCACGTGATGGTAGAGGATGCGCAGGGCATCGAGGGCCTCGTCGAAGTCCAGGGGTGGCGCCAGCTCCAGCCAGGCCGAGCCCTGGCGCAGAAACCGCGCGTAATCCGGCAGCACGTAGCGCGGTTTGTGGGGAGCGTGCCCCTCGAACATGTCGCACAGCACCCCTTGTGCCATGGCATCCTGCACGGCGGCAGGCAACTCGGGGTAAGGCAACGCGTTTTCGGCGGCGAGCGCCAGGGCCCGACCCTTCTGGGCCGGTGAGAGCAGAGGGTCGCGCACGATGCGCTGGCAGGTTTCGGTGAAGGACATGGTTCACTCCGTGGCGGGTGGAACCAAAATCCTCACACTTGGGAGGTCTTTTTTGAAGTGACATTCCCAACAGGGCGGATATCCCATCAAGACATCCGCCATGCCGGATCACGGCACATCCTTCACCAGGGCCAGAACAGGGCCACGCCCCCCAGCCAACGCAGCAGGAAGAAGCCCCCCATGCCGACGACCACCACCACCAGGGTAGGCAGGCGCAGCAGGGTCAACACCGTCACCAGCAGGGTGGCGGCCAGGTAGTCCGGATCCCAGTCCAGCCCGCGGCCGGGCTCATAGCTGAAGACGATGGGCAGCCAGATGGCGGTCAGCACCGACTGGGCCGAGAAGCTGAGGAAAGCCCCCATCTCGGCCCCCGGCTGATAGCGGGTCAACCGCGAGAAGAAGGCAAAACGGTTGAAGAAAGTGATCAGGGCCAGCAGCCCTATCATCAGCCAGCCCATGATCACCTCCTCATCCGGTGCAATACATAGCCCACCACCATGCCGGCCAGGGCCGAGACGATGATGTGGATCTCCGCCAGCAGCGGCTTGGTGACGAGTGCCGTCCCGCCGCTCACCAGAGTGGCCGCCACCATGGGCAGGTTCTTCATGGCGGGAAGCGTCATGGCGATAAAGGTGGCGGCAATGGCAAAGTCGAGCCCCATCTTGTCCAGCCCGTCAATGTACTGGCCGGCGGCGATGCCGAGCAGGGTCGCCATGTTCCAGAACAGATAGAAGACAAAGCCCGCGATGAGCGCATAGGCGGGATTGAAGGCGCCGCTGCGCTCCCTCTCTTTCAGCGCCACCGCAAACATCTCGTCGGTCAGGAAGAAGGCGAGGCTGGCCCGCCAGCGCAGGGAGAGGGGCAGCACGTCGCGCCGGAAGGTGAAGCCATAGAGCAGATGCTGGGAGGTGATCACCATGGTGGAGCCCATGATGGGCAGCAGCGGCGTCCCCGCCCCGAACAAGGTGGTGGCTGAGAGCTGGGCCGCCCCCGCATAGACCAGCAGCGACATCAGCTGTGCCTGGAGCGGGCTCATACCCGCCTGAAGCGCCAGGGCGCCACACAGTATTCCCCAGGGGATGACGGAAATGGAGAGCGGGAGCATATCCAGGGTGGCACGCCACCAGAGCGCCCCCGTGCGCTCGGGCACAGGGGGGCGGGTTTCCGACATCATGGGATCATCCTTGTCACAGCCAATGCGAACCGGAAAAACTAGCACGGCGCAGGAGGCAGTGTCACGTCATGGTCTGCGACAAATGCAACGCCCGCATGAGAGCGGGCGTTGGCAGACAGGATCAGGGCTCGATGATGATGGGAGTGCCGGGCTCGATGGCGTTCCAGATCTCGTCCATCTCGTGGTTCAGCACCGCGATGCAGCCATTGGTCCAGTTGGACGGCTGCACCCTGCGATCCCCCAGGCTGTTGCGCTGGCCGTGGATCATGATCATGCCGCCCGGGTTCACACCCAGCTCGTTGGCGCGCTTGATGTCGTCCAGATTCGGGTAGTTGATGTGAATGGCCTTGTAGAAACCGGAGTTGCTCTTCTTGTAGTCCAGGGTATAGCGACCTTCCGGGGTACGCTGATCCCCTTCACGCTGCTTGTGTCCCTTGGGAGCCGGGCCCAGGGCAATCCAGTAGCGCTTCACTTCCTTGCCATCCTTCATCAGGGTCAGGCTGTAACTCGACTTCTTCACCACCACCATATCGGCGGACAGAGTGGCAAAACTCAACGCGGGCCACAGCCCCAGCAAACACAGCAATACGGCTCTCACTATCCATCCCTCTGCGAGCCTTCTGGGCTCTCTTGTTAGCAAATCATCTGAATGCCGCCACCCTCTGGTGGCGAGCGAGCGCCATGATATGGGATCGCCGTGAATACTCAATATATCGGGAGAAACATATCTGTGGCCAGCAGGGGGAAATGGCCGTCAACCCGCCATGCAGACACCCTGCCAAGGGTAGGGCGTCGCCTCTTGCCCGCAACCGGGGGCGCCTCAGCGCTGATCGTCAAGGCCAGGAAGATGGCGCAGGAAGAAAAACCAGCGGGCAGCGCCGTCAAGGACACTTGAGCCTGTCCACCAGCCAATCCAAGGCTGGCGCCATGGGGTCAGGCCATCTCAACCCACAAAAAAGAGCCCCTGATGGGGCTCTTTTGATGGTGCGATACCGGGCTCAGGCCAGGGTCACTGGTTCGGCGGTCTCGAGGCGCCGGATCCAGGCCTCGAAGTCTGCCAGCATGCGCGCCTCGGACTCGCTGTTGTCGGCGATGAGCTCGGCCCCGTGTACCACCCGGATATGGGCGTCGAGGGGCGTTCCCTCCCCTGCCGGTGGGCGCTGCCGCGCGGCCGCCATGCATGCTTGCGCCTGTTGCCACGCCTCGGCGGCACTCCGGTTGCACGCCTCTGCCAGCGGCACCGCACTGAAACCCTCGCCGGTGAGGCTCTGCAGTGTCTCGTCGTGGGTCATGCCGTTGCCCGGTCCCCAATAGTGGGCGGCCAGATCCGGCCCGATGCGCGGGTTGTCGGTGAGGTAGCCGTCGCGCCTCAGGAAATAAGCGCGGGTCTGCTCCACCGCCATCAGTGCCAGCAGATAGCCGTGATAGGCGCAGGCCGACTCCTGGTTCAGAAGGTGTGGGATGGCCAGCAGCGGGCGCGGGCTATCCACCCCCAGGATCTTGCGCTCCCACTTGCGGGCCAGGGCCAGCACGGCTGCCGGGGTGCGCTCGCTATCTGCCATGGCGTAGAGATCCCGCTCGAAGTAGGCCACCAGCGCGATCTGGCGCTCGTTGAAGGCGCGAAATGGCTGGCGCGCTTCAATCATGGCCTGGATAAGCGCATCGGGGATGGGTTCTCCCGCCGCGTTTCTGGCGTAGCGCTTGAGCCAGTCCGCGTCGTCCAGCAGGCTGTCGCAGAACATGGACTGGGTCTCGGCATAGGCCATGGAGGTGGGCGGAAACTCCTGGGAGAAGCAGGGCGCGTTGCCGGTGACGTTGGCAAAGTGCGCCGCGTGGCCTCCCTCGTGGAACAGGGTGTTGAGCCCACTCCAGCCGCTGCCCACCTGGGCCGGATTGGCCAGGCTGGTGAAATTGACCACCGCCGGCACCCACTCCCCATCCTGCCAGAAGCTCGGCACCGGGCCGTGACAGAAGCCGTTCTCGTATTTTCCCTCCCGGGTCAGCAGATCCAGGGTGAGGGTGGCACCGCGGTACTGGATGCCGAGCCGGCGGAAGCTCTCGACCCAATCCTTCAGCGCCCGGGAGAAGGGCACGTAAGGGTCGAGCTGGCGGGTCACGTCACCACTCACGCTGTAGCGCAGGTTGTGGGGCAGCAGGGCTGCTTCCCCCTTGGCCGCTTTCAGCTCCGCCAGACTCTGGTGCAAGCGGGCATCGGTGCGGGCGATGAAGTCGTCAAGAATGGCAAACAGCTGCTCCGGGCTCATCTGCTCGTTCTTGTGCACCTTGTAATCGAAGTAGTCGCGATAGCCCATGGCACGGGCAAAGCGGTTGCGCAGCGCGACGATGGCCAGATAGCCGTTGTCGACCACCCACTGCTCCAGGGTGTGGAACATGGCGAGCGCGCTCTGGCGCACCGCCTCGTCGCTGCTGGCGGCCAGCGCCGTGCTGGCGGTGGGCAGACTGCCGGGCACCTGGCGGCCCTGCTCGTCCAGCAAGGTAAGCTTCAACCCCTTGCGACGGGCGAAGAGATCCGCCTCGGCGGCCACCAGCTCGTCCATCAGGGCGGAGGCACTGGGGTCTTCGATGACGTTGCACTCGAAGAAGGCGATCCAGCCCCCCAGGCCGCGCCTGAGATCCGCCTCTTCGGCCTGGGCATGCATCTCCCGCAGCACCGGCAGGCGGTCAGGATCGGCACAAAATGCCTTGTAGGCCTGTTCGGCCGCGGTGAAGCCTGCTTGATCGTCGCTGGTGCCCATGTAGGTGGACCAGAACAGGTCCTCCTTGCGTCTGTGCACCTGCAGGTAATCGGCATTGAGCTGGTTGAGATAATTCCTGGCAATGGAACTCATAACTTCCCTCTTGTTATGGGGCGACCACGGGGCGCCCACTCCTTTTTGGTGAAATGCCAACCCATTCACACTTCTTGCAAATTGAGTAGACAAATTGTGCGCCGGGATGCGCGCCATCACGCTATCAAAAGCGAGGGTTTCTGTCTGCTGGCTATACTGGTTGTCAAACTGCTCAATTGGCTGTTTTCCACCGCAACCCATTGAAAGTTAATGATATGTTAAAAATAATAACAATCAGGTCCGGCCGGCAGTTCGGCCACAATCAGACCCGCATGGGAAAGTAAGGATAAGACTATGTTCAAGCTCGGTGATATTGCCGTGAGTCGCAAGCTGATGCTGCTGCTCTCACTGGCCCTGGTCGGCTTCATCGCACTGCTGCTCATCTCGGCCAGTGCCCTGCACCGCAATCTGATGAGTGAACGGGAAGCCAGGCTGCAGGCGGTGCTGGATCTGGCCATGAGCCGGATCCAGGCTCTGGCCGCCACCCTCCCCCCGGAGCAGGCCAAGGCACAGGCCAAGGCCATGCTCGACAGCATGCGCTTTGACGGGGACAACTACCTGTTCGTGCTGGATGAAGATCGTCGGGTGGTGGTGCATCCCGCCAAACCCGAGCTGGTCGGCCAGCAGATGGGCAACAACCCTGCCGAGTCCCACTGGCAGCACATGGTGGATCTCGGCAAGGGCGGCCACCAGGGCAGGCTGGAGTATCAGTGGGTCTCCCCGTCCGGCGAGGCGGCCCAGAAGATGTCGCTGGTGACGGGCTACCAGCCCTGGGGCTGGATCCTGGGCTCCGGTGTGTTGTTGCAGGACATTGAGGCCACCATGTGGTCGCAATATGAGTGGATGGGTGGCGCCACCTTGCTGGTGATCCTGTTGATGGGGCTGCTGGGACTCGCCATCAGCCGCTCCATCGTCAATCCCCTGGCCGAGATCAACAAGGCCATGGCCCGGGTCGCGGCCGGCGATCTGGTGGTCAGCATCCCGGTGCTGGGCAGGGATGAGCTCGGCGCCGTCGCCAGCTCCACCAACCAGGGGCTGGATGCCATCCGCCGCGCCCTGCTGGAGGCGAGCCAGGGGGCCCGCAACGTGGCGGATGCCGCCCTGCGCATCGCCGCCTCCGCCGAACAGACCAACCAGGCGGTCAACAGTCAGCGGGATCAGCTCGCCCAGCTCGCCACCGCCATGAACGAGATGAGCGCCACCATCGCCGACGTGGCGGGTCACGCCGAGAATACGGCCCGCGACACCCAGGATGCCACCAGCGAGGCCGGACTCGGCAACCAGGATGTCCATGCCAGCGTGCACGGCATCCAGGCGCTGGCCACCGAGGTGGATCAGGCCACCTCGCAGGTCAACCAGCTCAAGGAGGGAGTGATGCAGATAAGCGAGGTGACGGCGGTCATCAGCGCCATCTCGGAGCAGACCAACCTGCTGGCCCTCAACGCCGCCATCGAGGCGGCCCGGGCCGGCGAGCAGGGCCGTGGCTTCGCCGTGGTGGCCGACGAGGTGCGCCAGCTGGCCAGTCGCACCCGCCACTCCACCGAGGAGATCCAGAGTACCATCACCCAGTTGCAGCAACGGGCTGTCACCGCCGCCAACGCCATGGACGCCAGCCGCAAGCTGGCGGAGAGCAGCGTCAACCAGTCCGAGAAGGCGGGGCAGGATCTCTCCCTCATCGTCAATCACATCCAGCACGTGAGCGACATGGCGACCCAGATCGCCACGGCGGCGGAGCAGCAGAGCATGGTGGCGGAAGACATGAACCGCAACGTCAGCGGCATCAACGACTCGGCGCTAGAGATGTCCCAGGCGGCCTCCCAGTTGGCCCAGGAGAGCGAACTGCTGGCCGGTCTCTCCCGAAGCCTCGACGAGCGACTGGCGGTGTTCAAGCTGGACAACGCCCAAGCCCAGGACAGGATGATGCGACCGACCCAGGCGTCCTCTTCCCGAGCAGGCATGCAACCCCGCCACTGAGTGGCCCCATGAGCCCCTGCCAGGCTTGCAGGGGCTCCTTTCCTGTCATGGCCACGGGAGCCTCTCCCGGGCCACCCTCTCGCACTGAACCAGCGCGCAGATCCCGACGGAGTGATCTGCCGCTGATGCGCTGCTCCGATGAGACGGCACTGTCAATTTTTACACTTAATTTTTTAACAAAATATAGCCATGATGGGTGGTCGCCACAGGCGGCACCATGATCCTTTCTGTAGTCATTTGGCAAACTGGTTGAAAGGCCAGGACGCAAAGCCTCCGGTCTAAAGACAAGCTGTCCAGGATAGCGGGGTTGCAGCACCGTGTTTCGGGGAACTCCCCTGCCAACGTGACTGCCCACATCACCGAACAGAGGAATGTATGGCAGCAAATATCCGACTCACCCATCTCGCGGCAGCGCTGGCGCTGCTGGCCAGTGGCGGCGTGCTCGCTCACGGCTACATCAGCCAGCCCGAAGGGCGCAACTACCTGTGCAAGACAGGGGGCAACAGCCAGTGTGGCGCCATCCAGTGGGAACCCCAGAGCCTGGAAGCCCCCTCCGGCTTCCCCGATGGCGGCCCCGCCGACGGCCAGATAGCCTCGGCCGGTCACCCCCAATTCGGCGAGCTCAACACCCAGACCCTCGATCGCTGGACCAAACGTGAGGTGCAGGCCGGTCCCTTCGCCATCAGCTGGACCTTCACTGCCAACCACGTAACCCGCAACTGGCGCTACTACCTCACCAAGCAGGACTGGAACCCGAACCAGCCCCTCACCCGGGATGCGTTCGATCTCAATCCCTTCTGCGTCATCGACGGCAACATGGTGCAGCCCCCCAAACAGGTGACCCATCAGTGCACCCTGCCCCCGCGTACCGGTTATCAGGTCATTCTCGGGGTGTGGGAGGTTGGGGATACCGCCAACAGCTTCTACAACCTGATCGACGCCCGGTTCAAGGATGGCACCCAGCCACCGCTGACCTGGAGCCAGGGAGGGACCATCTATCCCTCCATCGACCTGGTGGCGGGTGACAAAGCCAGAACCCGGGTGTTCGATGCCAATGGCGAGCGCACCGATCTCCAGACCGAGCTGACCATCGCCAGCGCCGGACAGGGCCAGAAGAACAACTGGGCCCACGCCCTGGCGAGCAAGATCAACGCCGAGCAGAGCCAGATCCGTGCTGGCCAGCAAGGTACGGACGGCCAGTTCAACCCCGTCTATGGCCAGAACCCGGTCTACCTCAAGGCTGGCAGCAACCTGCAACGGGTCGAGATCCAGCTTGAGCAACAGCAGCCCCCGGTTGAGAACGGGATCAGCGTGAGCGGTCTGGCGAGCGACTACCCCCTCGACAACGGCAAGCTCACCCTGACGTTCACCGTCACGGCCCAGGGGGATCTCGCCATCACCAACACCCTCTATGACCACGGCGGTGTCGCCAGGGGACAGAGCAGTGCCGACATCAAGGACGGCAGCCAGAGTTTCTCCATGGCGCTGACCGGCTTGAGTGCAGGCCACCATCAGCTAGTGATCGAGGGCAAACCCAAGGCCGGTGGTGACGCGGTGCAGCAGACCCTGGACCTCATGTTCAAGGATCCGGCAAGCGGGGGCGATTACCAGTTCACCTTCCCGGACGGCCTCAAGTCCTACACCGCCGGAACCCGGGTGCTGCAGCCGAAGAACGGCAAGGTCTATCAGTGCAAACCCTTCCCCTACAGCGGCTGGTGCAGCCAGTGGGCGAGCACGGCCACCCAGTATGAACCGGGCGTAGGCTCCCACTGGCAGGAGGCTTGGACAGCGCAGTGATGGGACGTATCCGACCTGGCGGGAACCCGCTCGGCGTTTCCCGTGCCAGATCAGGTCAACATCAAACAAACGGGGAGCACATGGCTCCCCGTTTTTCATCCATCCCTCGGTTCAGATCTGATAGTCGAGCAGAGGCTCGTTGCTCATGGCGCGGGCCTGGATCTCCGCCAGCGCCAGCTCGGGGTTGCAGAGCTGGATGAACTGCCAGGCAAAGTTGTGCTGGAACTGCCCCTGCTTGAGGCCGATCCAGGCGGTGTGCGGCGCAAACAACCGACTGCCGTCCAGTTGCACCAGTCCCTTGTCCCGCTGGGAATCGAACGCCATGTCCGCCAGTATGCCCACCCCCATCTCCAACTCGACATAGGTCTTGATGACGTCGGAGTCCTGGGCGGTCAGCAGGATCTGCGGCACTATGCCCGCCTCGGCAAAGGCATCATCCACCCGTGCCCGACCGGTGAGGCCGGCCTGATAGGTGACGATGGGCCAGTGGGCCAGAGCGGCCAGGGTCAGCTCCCGCTCGGCGGTGAGGGGGTGCTGCTCCGGCACGACGATATTGTGGTGCCAGCGGTAGTAGGGAAAGGCCACCACCCCTTCGCTCTTGTCGAGCTGCTCGCTGCTGATGCCGATGTCCACCTCGCCGGTCTGCACCAGCCGCACTATCTCCTCCGGGCTTCCCTGACGCAGCTCCAGCTGTACCAGGGGAAATTGCTCCCGAAACGCCTTCACTACCCTCGGCAGGGCATAACGGGCCTGGGTATGAGTGGTCGCGATGAGCAGCCGGCCCGAGTCGCGATTGGCAAAGGTGCTCGCCAGTTTACGGATGTTGTCGGCATCCCCCAGGATACGCTCGGCGATCACCAGCAACTCCTTGCCCGGCTCGGTCATGCCGAGCAGACGCTTGCCATAGCGAATGAAGAGGGCGAGCCCCAGCTCCTCCTCCAACTCGCGAATGTGGCGGCTGACCCCGGACTGGGACGTAAAGAGGGCATTGGCCACGTCGGTCAGGTTGTAATCCCGCCGTGCCGCCTCCCGAATGATTCGCAATTGCTGAAAGTTCACCTCATCGCCTCCTGCGCTGAGTGGCGGTGGCTCGTGCCACCGTCCTCTTGTTATGGATTGCCGGGATCATAGCCCGGCAGCAAGCCTGAAAGAGGGCCGCACCTCGCGGCTTGCCCTCAGATCTGGTAGTCGGGATAGAGCTGTGCCTGCCTGGCCACCAGACGCACCCCCTGGCCGGGGGCAAAGGCCCGGGCGGCCTCCTTGCTCAGTTCGGCCTCGTAGTGGGCACCTCCCGTCTCCCCATCGCCACGCAGTTCCACCCGGATGCGCGGCCCCATGGGCAGCAGGCGGGTAATAGTGGCGCGAATGCCACCGGGGGCATCCGAGGGCAGGATCTCCAGCTCGTGGGGGCGCACATAGGCGATGGCCGCACTCCCTTCTGCCAGATGGGAGGGGATGGGGCCACCCAGTTGCTGCTCACCGATGCCAAGCCCCTGCCCGGCCACCCTGCCACGAAACAGGTTCACGCTGCCAAGGAAGCTGTGCACGAAGGCACTGGCGGGTTGATCATACACTTCGGCAGGGGTGCCAATCTGCTCTACCTTGCCGGCGTTCATCAGCACCACCCGATCCGCAACCTCCAGGGCCTCTTCCTGATCGTGGGTCACGAACAGACTGGTGACATGCAGCTCGTCGTGAAGCTCACGCAGCCAGCGGCGCAGCTCCTTGCGCACCTGGGCATCGAGGGCGCCGAAAGGCTCGTCCAGCAGCAGCACCTTGGGCTGCACCGCCAGGGCCCGGGCCAGGGCGACCCGCTGGCGCTGACCACCGGAGAGCTGGGTCGGGTAGCGTGCCGCGACATGGCTAAGCTGCACCAGATCCAGCAGCTCCTTGACCCGGGTGCGGATGGCCGCCTCGTCCGGGCGTTCGCTGCGCGGCTTGACCCTCAGGCCAAAGGCCACGTTCTCGAACACCGTCATGTGGCGAAACAGGGCGTAGTGCTGGAACACGAAGCCAACGTTGCGCTCGCGCACATGGAGATCCGAGGCATCCTCGCCGCGGATGATGACGCTGCCACTGTCCGCCTGCTCCAGCCCGGCGATGATCCGCAGCAAGGTGGTCTTGCCGCAGCCAGAGGGGCCGAGCAGGGCGACCAGCTCACCGTCGTGAAAATCGAGGTTGATGTCGGCCAGCGCCGCGTACTGATTGAAATGCTTGTTGAGCCCTTGAACCTGAATGCTCATGAATGCCTCTCCTATAACCGTTAATTCGGGATCAATGGGACTGGGTCGGTTGGCCGCGCAGCCTGGCCAGCAGGGTCTCACCCAGCAGGGTGAAGATCCCGAACAGCGCCAGCAGGCTGGCCACCGCGAAGGCGGCACCGGTCTGGTACTCGTTGTAAAGGATCTCGATGTGCAGCGGCAGCGTGTTGGTCTGGCCGCGAATGTGGCCGGAAACCACGGAGACAGCGCCAAACTCCCCCACCGCCCGGGCGGTACAGAGCAGCAGGCCATACATCAGACTCCAGCGGATGCCGGGCAGGGTCACCCGCCAGAACATCTGCAACCCGCTCGCCCCCAGCATGATGGCGGCCTCCTCTTCCTCCGGGCCTCGCGCCTCCATCTGGGGCAGCAGCTCGCGTACCACGAAGGGCACAGTGATGAAGGTGGTCGCCAGGATGATCCCCGGGGTAGCGAAAATGATCTTGATGTCGTGCTCGCTGAGCCACTCGCCGAACCAGCCGCGACTGCCGAACAGCAGCACGAACATCAAGCCCGCGATGACCGGCGAGACCGAGAACGGCAGATCGATGAGGGTGATAAGCAGTTGCCGGCCAGGAAAGCGGAACCGGGCGATGGCCCAGGCGGCGGCCAGCCCGAACAGCAGGTTCAGGGGCACCGAGCAGAGCGTCACCAGGGCGGTCAGCCCCAGGGCGCTCAGGGCATCCGGCTCGCTGATGGCGTGCCAGAAGAAGGCCAGACCCGGGCTCAGCGCCTGGATGAAGACGGTGGCCAGCGGCAACAGCAGCAAGGCGGCAAACCAGCCCAGACCGACGGTGACCAGCAGCCATTTGACCCAGACCGGTTCATGGGTCACCGGAGGATGACGCGCCGGGGTGGCCGGAGCGGACTCCTGGGCCTGATCGAGATGTGCAGTAGAGGCGTTCATATACGGCTTCCTCCGATGCGAGCCCAGCTCCAGGCTTGCAACTTGTTGATGAGCAACAGCAGCACAAAGGAAATGAGCAGCATGACGGACGCAATGGCCGATGCTCCGGCATAGTCATACTCCTCCAGGTGACTCATGATCATCAGGGGGGCAATCTCGGACACCATGGGGAGGTTGCCGGCAATGAAGATGACAGAGCCGTACTCCCCCACGCCACGAGCAAACGCCAGGGCAAAACCGGTGAGCAGCGCAGGTACAAGGGTCGGCCACAGTACCCGGATGAAGGTCTGCCAGCGGTTGGCACCCAGGCTCGCGGCCGCCTCCTCTTGCTCGCTCTCCGCTTCCCGCAGCACCGGCTGCAGGGTACGCACCACAAAGGGCAGCCCGATAAAGGTCAGGGCAATGACCACCCCTATGGGGTTGTAGGCAAGCTCGATGCCCAGCGGAGCGACCCATTGGCCAATCCAGCCGTTGGGGGCAAAGATGGCGCACAGGGCGATGCCGGAGACGGCAGTCGGCATGGCAAAGGGCAGGTCGATCAGCGCATCCACCAGTCTGCGGCCGGGGAAGGTATAGCGCACCAGTACCCAGGCCAGTATCAGACCGAACAGACTGTTGAGCAGGGCGGCAATGAAGGCGGCGCCAAAGCTCAGGCGAAAGGAGGCGAGCACCCGGGGGGAGCCGATCACCTGCCAGAACTCGGCGGCGCTCAGGTTGTTCACCGCAAACAGCACCAGTGCCGAGAGCGGCAGCAGCACCAGTATGCCCAGATAGAGCAGACTGAAGCCCAGCGTTGGCCCCAGGCCTGGCAGGACGGAATAAGAACTTAATCGCATAACACATCCGTTTGTTATAAATACTTTGGATGTGACGATTTTGCTCACGGCGGCCAGGGACAACAAACACCAATAATGCCTTTGCTAAGCACTTTTTTATCTAACAATGGTGGAACAAGGCTTTTAGAGCGATAAGCATAAAAAAAGGTCTTTTATATAAATAAAAGACCTAAAAGACGGAGCGGTAAAACCGGGAACATGCAAAGTCAGTCACGCTGGCCAAGTTGCCAGCCTGTCTGGAAATCGTGCCGAGACAATCCGAGGCGCCCTCATCGAAAACTGAGTGCGGCCTGCTTGCCCCACTCGGCAGGAGCAGGCTCCACCACCATTTCGGCACGGCGGTATAGGGTGCCGAGCAAAGCGAGGCCCTGGTGCCACTCCCCATGGCCGGACTGGGCATTGATATGGCCCACTTCCCCCGCATCGAACAACGGCACCTGCCACTGCCGGCTCCAGAACTCTGCCCGCTCGAAACTCATCCAGGGGTCATTGCGGCTGGCGATCAACTGGGCAGAGACCTTGATGGACCCCGCCAACACCTCATCCGGGATACCGAAACGGGCAGGATCGGCAGGGGCAACGATGAAGATGGAAGAGACCTTGTCTGGTTGCAGTCTGGCGGCAGCGATGGCCGTTAGAGCGCCGAAGGAGTGGGCGACCAGGTGGACCCGGCTGCGCCGGCTCCTGAGCTTGCTCGCCAGCTTTGCGCTCCAGACCGTGAGATCCGGCTTGTCCCAGGGCAGACCCATCATTCTCTGCCACTGGGGAAATTGCTGGTGCCAGCGGCTCTGCCAGTGATCCGGCCCACTGTTGTGCAGACCGGGAACCAGAAGGATCTTGTTCATCGTGGTACTCCTATCTGTTGTCACAGGGGCCTTCGTCTCTTAGCGGCCCGGTTGGTAAATCTGGTCAAACGATCCGCCCTGGGCGAAGTGCTTCTTCTGTGCCTTGTCCCAATCTCCTTCCAGATCCTTGACAGTAAAGAGCGTCAGGTTGGGGAACTGGGCCGCTGTCTCCTTCAGGATCGCCGGATTGCTCGGACGATAGTGGTATTTGGCGATGATGCGCTGCCCTTCGTCAGAGTAGAGATACTCGAGGTAAGCCTTGGAGACGGCCTCGGTACCATGCTTCTTGGCTACCTTGTCCACCACGGCTACCGGCGGCTCGGCCAGGATGGAGACCGAGGGCACCACCAGTTCGAACTTGTCGCTGGTGCCCGGCTGATTGAGCACCAGCAACGCTTCATTTTCCCAGGCCAGCAACACATCCCCGAGCCCGCGTTCGATGAAGCTGGTGGTGGCGCCACGTGCCCCTGAGTCCAGCACCTTCACATTCTTGAACAGATCGCTGACAAACTGTTTCGCGCCCTCTTCAGTGCCGCTTTTCTTCAGGGCATAGCCCCAGGCAGCAAGATAATTCCAGCGCGCACCGCCGGAGGTCTTGGGGTTGGGGGTGATGATGGCGACATCCTTGCGCACCAGGTCGCCCCAATCCTTGATCTGCTTGGGATTCCCCTTGCGCACCAGGAAGACGATGGTGGAGGTATAGGGAGAGGCATTGTTGGCCAAACGCCCTTCCCAGTCGCTGGCGGTGAGACCTGCCTTGGCCACCGCATCCACGTCATAGGCCAGCGCCAGGGAGACCACGTCAGCCTCCAGTCCGTCCACCACGGCACGAGCCTGTTTGCCTGAGCCACCGTGTGACTGGCTCACCACCACATCGTCGCCGGTTTTGGCCTTCCACTCCTTGGCAAAGGCACTGTTGTACTCCTGGAACAGCTCCCGCGTCGGGTCATAGGAGACATTCAGCAGCCGCACCTCGGCGGCTTGGACCTGACCGAGAGCCAGCAGGGAGAGAACGGTGAGAGCGGTCATTCGCAGTTTCATGGTGATACTCCATATCGTTGGGTTGAGTACAGCATGCCCGCTTATGCATATTCCATGAAGAAAGAAAAAGCGCTTTGCTTATCTCTTATCCGCATATGAGCTCCCGATGGTCCTTTGGCACTCTCGGTCAGAGCGTATTCGCGTGCTTGCGATGCTCATCTCCAGACACGACAAAGCCCGGCCGATTGGCCGGGTTGGGAAAAGATGGAGGAGCAAAGGCAAACCAGAGCGAAGGGTAAGCCCTGAGCAAAGAGACAATACCAGGCACGTAGGCACCACAGGGGGAAGAGGCGGGTTGTCAGTAACAGGCGGCAGACCCGTCGGTTGCCTCTTGTTCCCAGAGCTCTTATCCAGACGCCAGAAAGCAAAAAGGCCTTCCCGATAGGGAAGGCCTTTCAATTTAGTGGCGGAGCGGACGGGACTCGAACCCGCGACCCCCGGCGTGACAGGCCGGTATTCTAACCGACTGAACTACCGCTCCGCATTCGGTTAGCTTTCGCTAAATCTTTTGCTGCTCATTTGTGAGGTGTCATCCTCGCAGCCAGTCATGTGATTCTTCACATCACCGTTTAATTGGGTGCCTGGCAGTGTCCTACTCTCGCATGGCGAATGCCACACTACCATCGGCGCTACAGCGTTTCACTTCTGAGTTCGGCATGGGGTCAGGTGGTTCCACTGCGCTATTGCCGCCAGGCAAAAATCTTCAATCTGAAAAAGCTGATGTAAGTAATTCGTTCGTATTTGCTACAAGCCTTAGAACACTTCTTGGGTGTTGTATGGTTAAGCCTCACGGGTAATTAGTATGGGTTA
>ERZ778019.520-NODE-520-length-71558-cov-11.420458_pt1 | contig 71558 bp, 69 predicted proteins | sample MGYA00375749_ERZ778019 | MGnify/ENA primary metagenome ERZ778019 (study PRJEB29350, sample SAMN05389821) | bioreactor metagenome | isolation source: Ammonium sulfate bioreactor | place: South Africa: University of Cape Town | collected 2014-03-17 ... | reverse complement strand
ACTGTTGTAGTTGCAACTGTTGTAGTAGCCATTGTTGTAGTGGCAACCGTTGTAGTAGCCACTGTGGTACTAAGTGAAGTACGGCTAGTTGTTGCTAAATATATAATTTGCTTTATAATTAAATAATATCTGAAATCGAATTTCAGTTACTTGTTGTGGTACCTTCCTTGTTTTGTACAAGAAAAACAGCTAATGTAATAAGTCCTGCAAAGACGCCAAGTACCACAAGAGTTGATACAACAAGTAAAAAATATTCTTTAGCAGATAATCCTTTTCCTCTAAACAATGAATAGAATAAGATACTTTTGACTAAATCAATATATGACATACACTGGCTGGTTTGATGAATTCTGTCGAAATGAAGTTTCTGGAATTTGATGAAATGATAGTCCCATATTCTGAGGCTAAATATACAAATGTATTTTAGAATCTATTGGCTAGATTATGTTTCAAACTGTACAAAAATGGTTCCATAGGGATTAGGCTGGGCTTGATACCATCCAAGATCTGTTGTGCGAGCTATCCGCATACTTTATTAAAAGCACAGACTGAAAAAATGAATTCTTTTATTTTGTATATGTTTACCAATTTCGCCTTTCTTGAGAATCCATTTACATCTTGAGAAAGAAAGTCCATTAATGGCATTACAAATCTTCATTCTTATTTTGTTTTTTTTTAAATTATCGTTCTTTCTGAGGACATTTGTATTTTAAACGAAAACATTTTCGTATAAGCAAAATTTGACAAACGCAGAAAAAAAAGCTTTCTATCCATATAGTTTGTTTTTGTTCTTTCAAAAATCAGATTTTGAATTGCTTCTTTGATAAATATGAAACTACGGTGAATTGAGAATGAATTTTTGTATTCGAGTATTTCCAAAATCGAGAACATAAAGATTTCCATAAGTATCAAAAGCTAGATCTGCAGGATTACTTAATTGATTCGCTCGTTGACCATCTCCTTTTCCGCCAGCAACAATACGACCTTCTCTCGCGCCTTTTTCCCAACAAACTACACGATAATTAAATTCATCTGCAATATATAAATTGTCTGAATCATCAAGAATAATTCCTGCAGGACCAAGCAATTGTGTTAGTTCATCTCCAGCATCTTCTCCACCAGCAACAATTATACTTTCCGATGAATTATCTGTCAATTTGAATACAGCATTCAAGCACTACAAAAAGAAAAGTACGAATGCAAAATTTTTTCAAAAATGATTAAAATACTAATAACCGAGATATAGATTGAACCATTACTATCGATTGCCAGAGATAAAAAAGGAGAAGAATAAAGATCGATGTCATTTTTGTAAAAGAAATCTTCTGTAACAACTGTTTCAATATCATGTTTATATTTCCATCGTATTATTGTTTGATTTCGAGCATCACCGGTATACAAATATCCTTCTTTATCAATTTCTAAGCCAATACAGTCGATATTTGAGAGAAGAACTTCTCTATCAGTTATATCTCGATGTGACCATCGAACGATGATATCATTTTCATTATCACAAAATATAATTGAATTCGTATTCGTATCAATAATAAGCTCGCCTAATGTCGGAGGATATGTACTCTGCCAATCAAATCCATCACCACCTAAAATGGTTTCACCTGAGTTTGCACCTGCTTTCCATTTCATTATACATTTAGTGAAATCATCAGTAAGATATATTGTTTGATTGTCATCATTGTCAACAAAGAAACCAGTGATATAATAAAGTGCATTCGATGAATTGCCTTCGATCAAAGTAATTCCATTCATATTCCATTTGTCCATTTGTGTAGAATTCATTGTTTCTAGAATGAATTCATAACATAATAACATCAATCGATAAATTTGTATACCTTCTTCTGTTGTCATTATCATTTCTGTTATTACGGTTGCTGTTGTTGTAAGAAATGTACTCGTTAATGTATTTTCTATTCTTCGTTTCGGGAAAATAATAACTGTCGGAATGATACTTGCCGCAATAATGAGAAAAATTCCTATTACAATCAATTGACATTTTCTATTTTGAATCAATTTGAAAAAAGAAAAAGAGGTTGTTTTTGACATTTAGTTGTTTTGATTAATTTGAACTAACGATATATATATATTGTAAAAGTTTGCTTTAGTAAAGAATAGCAGATGTGAGATAAATCATTTCTGATTCTTTTATAATTTTACAGACAAAATCAATATGTTTTTCTATTTGCTTGTTTGATGTGAAAACATATAAAACAAAGTCACAATTCAATATGAATCTGCTGTTCTCATTTGAATGAATTTGACCGTGAAAGAAAAGTTCGATCGAGCACAGAACGAACGTTAGTAGAGAGACCAATGTGTTTATAAGGGACAAAAACTAGATAAAGTCTGAATAAAAATGGACCAACAGGTGAAAAATAGTTTGAAGTAATAAATTTAAATGTATGTCACATGCTCTGTAATAAAGACATTTGAATGTTCTTTTATCAGTCTCTCTGTACAAATATATATAAGTTGATTTTAAATAAAAACCACGCGTATAGTCGAGATAAAAACAAATAAATAAATAAAAGGTGAAAACGAGCATTTTCTTTTTATTCTATTCAACTATCTCACTATTAAACTATGACAAGCGCATCCTCCTCAAATAATAAAAATGTACCAACAGATCAATTTCCATCTGAAAATGGTATCTTTTTCCCATATCCTCAAACTCCAACATCCACAACAGATCCTTTACAAAGTACGAGTGCACCCAACTCACGAGTTTATCTTAATATGGGCAACAACAGTCAACGAAGAGAACGTACTGCAGTCGAACTAACAGCAACAACACCCGAATCACCAGGTACATCAAATCCATATACGAATTATCCATTACCTTCATCGACAATGCAAGGACAAAATAATTATCAACGTCCTCATCGGACCAAAGCTCGAAATCGTTATCCCTATGTGCCTTTCTATGGACGTCGACGACCAAAAATACTTAATGGTAGACAACAAATAACAGAATTGACTATTTCTAAGAAATATCGTTTTATTTTAAGCTCCTGCATTAGGATTATACACATCAAATGACAACAGACAAGATAAAACATCATCATTGAGACATAAACGAGATGAATTTGAAGATGAAGAAGGTATTTCGTTCGGTTTATTTACTAGGGAATGTTTGATTATAATTTAATTTAATTGTTAGACAATCGACCACCGAGAAGCTTTTGGGTTGTTTTACGTTTGATTTTCTTTGTTCTTGCAATTGAATTTATGGAAGCACTTGAAATAGCTCTTACTGTACCAATTTTAACAAAATTACATGTAGATGAATCGTATGTTCTCATAAAATGAAAATTAATTTCTATTGAAAATCTTCTTTTCGTTTGTTCGTCAAGATACTATTCGTTGGCTTGGGTTGTAAGTCCAATTATTGGTTTTTTTCTTCAGCCTGTTATTGGCATGTGGAGTGATACATTAAAATGTCGATGGGGAAGACGAAGACCATTTATTTTAGCATTCGCTATTGGCGCTTATTTGGGCATTGCATTAATTTTGAATAGTGCTGACTTAGGTGTGATACTTGGTGATGATCTTGCGTCTGAACATGTTTGTTTGTTTATTTATCTTATTTATTGTCAATATTGTTTAATCTTCTTTGTGTTTAAGACTGTTCCGATTCGAGCAGTACTGTTAATAGGTGTTGGTGTTACTTTACTCGGTAGACACAAAAGAAAATCAATTGAGATTAAAATATGTTGAATTTAGATTTTTGTGGCGATACTGCTAATTCACCTATACGTGCTTATTTAATCGATACAATGAATTCAAGAGATCAAGAACGAGGATTTATTCTACATGCTATTCTTGGTAAATAATTTCAATTCTTTCGAAATTATTTTCATTTTATATTTTAGGAGGTAAAACTGTTCATATTTAACGAACGAACGAACAGAAAAAGAATAATATTTTTTTTTCAAATTCAAAGGAATCGGCGGCGGATTAGGTTTCACTGCAGGTACAATCAAATGGCCAGCTGTTCCAATATTTCGATCCGAAGGTAATTCTATAAAAAAAAACAAACGAATAAATTTTTGTTGTTGTTGTTGTTAAATCTAGGTGGTGATTTTAGTATAATATTTTTTATCGCAACTTTTGTCGCTGTTGTAAGTACAATCTTAACATTGACAAGTGTTCGTGAAGAACCATTACCACTTCCATCCGCGTCGACTGAAAATGAATATCGAAAAAATTCACATGAACGTGGTTTAGAAGATTTTCATGAAACAACAGAAATCGAATTAGATGAACGACGTCCACTACTTCTATCCGATCAAAATAGTTCACGAACAACAACTTTACAACGAAAACCAAAACGACAAAAATCGAATCGATACATCAACGATTTGAAACAATATGAAGGATTTCTCGAATTTGATCCAGCAACAGGCGAACGTGTTCCTTATGATCATGTGACAGAAACACAAAATCACACTGTTTTATTGGAAACACTCGAGAATACTCATCAATCGACTTCGACACGAATAACACCTTCTGATTCAACAAATCGTACGGTCTTACAATCACAAGAATTTGGCAATGAACTTCAACAAAAAGCTAAATTAGTTAAATTAGGTATTCGCTGGATTTCTCATCGATTGAATTGAATTTTGTTTCGCAGGTCTTATGCGACGTTCGGACTATGACGATGAGAACGAAGTCGAGAAAAATGTGACAATTAAATCAATGATTATATCTATGATTCGAGTAGGTCTTTTCTTTGTTGAAATATTGATTTTTCGAAGTTGAAAAAATCTCATTAGATGCCTTCTCGACTATGGAAATTAATGATTTGTCAAATCATCGGTTCTGCTGGTTACTATGCAACTCATTTGTATTTTACTGAATTCATGGCAGTGGTAATTAGTTTGAATAAAACTCTCGTAATTATTTGATTGAATTTTGTCAAGGAAGTGTATAATGGAACGGTTGCACATGATTCTCATGCACCACCAAATCCTGAGTTTGAACTAGGTGTCGAAATGGGTTGTTGGGGTTTATTTGTATTCGCCGTGAGTGGTGCTGTTTATGCGTGTAAGTTCGAAATTCAATGAAAATGATTCTCTTTATTCGAAATGATTCGATTTTTAGTTTGTTTGGAATGTGGAATTGCAGAAAGAGTTTCTTTGAAATTACTCTATTTCATCGGTTATTTTGTTTATGTTATTGGTTGTACAGTTAATTTTTTCGTTCAACAAGTTGTTGTCAATATTGCAATGTGTTTTACTTGTAAGTTCTTCTTTGAAAAGAGAGAAAAAGAGAGAGAGAGAGAGACAAACAAAAAAACATCGAATTCTAGTTGGAATATTGGTTGTCTCATTGAAAACTCTTCCGTTTCAAATGCTTGCTCAATTCCATGCCGATGAAACTGTAAAAAATTTATTTCTCGTACAACGTAAAACATAAATTTGTTTTCTATAGTATCGAAATCGAGATGGATCGCGACGTGGTATTGGAATTGATTGTTCACTGTTGAATAGTTGTATTTTTCTTGGTGAATTAATCATTGCTGCATCTCTGAGTCCATTAGTGAAGGTGACTGCTGTCAAATATTGTATGCTCGTAGCTGCTGTATTGACATTTTTGGGAAATATTTCTATGCTGTTTTTATTTTATTTATCACGCTGACAAATAAAAGTGTTAAACGATATCTATTAATCTTGTATTGCAATAATAACGACAAGAAATATAATGAAATAGTTTTCTAATTAAATTTCGAAATTGTTTTCTAACTGATGGAGAAACCAGCATGTAGATATAGAAACTACATGAATAACCAATATAACCGAAATTTCCTGTAAACATAAACGCAAAATTTTCTGCAGCTAATCGATATGAACTTTTCGATATTGACGCAGTAACTAAACTATAAATGATTTGTACTGTATAAATCGTTACGCTAATTAAAACAAGTACACTTTGAATACTAATCATTTTTGTTAATTGTTGTTGAACTTGCGTACGTATTTGCAGATGGTGTAAATGATTGACATTTGTATATGTTAAAATGGCAAAAACAATCATGATACTTGTCGGAATAATGCCAAGTAGAAGAGGTGTAACGAAATAAGCAACATAAGTTGCATAAATTGCATTCGATGCAAGTGAACATGATGTTACATTTGTAATTTGAGAGGTACTGATTCGATTATAGATGATTGCTGGGATTGATTGAAAAAACGAGAGTAAAATTGTAATTAAAATAAAATAACGAGCTGTTTTCATTGATGAGAATTGACGAACACGAATATTTGCTGATGTTGATAAATATTGATCGACCATTGCCCAAGCGGTACAAAATAAAGAAATAATTGTAGCTGAATGGCCGAGATATTGGCGTAATTTACACCATGCCAATGAGCTCGTTGCAGGATCCAAATTAAAATTTGGCAGAACGAAACGAGAAAGAAACGACACATTAAATATGACGAGATTACTGATAAATGAGAGCAACATATAAATTATTGATGGATTTGTTTTCCATCGCTTGAATGAAATAAATATTAATGAACATAAAATGTTACTTAGAACACCAGAAACATAAAAAAATAAGCCCAAAAATGGATTGATTTGTTTACTCAGAGAAATTAAGTGACCAGCATCGAACGATGACATTGAATAAAAATGAAACCTACTCACTTATTTCATCTCATTTTAATCCGATTTTATCTTATAATGAGTTCACTAATTATTCTGTTAAAAATAATAAGAGATCTTTGATCTCCTCGATGAAAGCATACGCATTCACTTCTACTATATAAATATCTATTAATTAATTCGGCATTATTCTAATTAAAGAGCAAGTGCTTTACGTTTTACTTTCAATATTGTTGAGTCGTTTCGAAGGTTCATCTTAAACCTTAAAGTATATTTACAATTAATGAATAACAATGGTGGTTAAACATCTTGATTTTTCACCCTTTCTCCTGATCAAAAATTCTCCTGAATTCAGGAGCTGATTTTGAAGATTTTCTACTGATTACTTCTGATTTTCAAATTTTCATAGAATTTTAATTTTGTCTATATTTTTAATCAGTTAAGAAGATTTGAGATAATATCGAATTTAGCTTAGAGACAGAAGATTGCAAAATCTTAGATAATTTTCTTTTTTATCTCATAAGTAAAGGATAATAACTCAAATGAGTCGCGTGATTATGAAACAAGACTATTCGAATAATAAGGAACAAGTTTGAGAAATTTCTATTAGAAGAATATGTTGTTTCGGTAGAAAAAATATACACTGACAGAGAAACGTTTGATTAGAGTGGATCATTTTAATTTCACGATTATTAAAAGTTAAAACTAGAAAATTCACAAAAAGGAAAGTATAAGAAGTTCGTTTATTTTTATTCTGCGTTCAAAATGGTTAACGTAGCTGGACATTAGTATTTATCATACCTAGTTGCTGTTATACTATTCTCAAGATAGCATTACAATTTCAAAAAATTCAAAATTTGTTACATTCTCATTAATATTGAAGTAAGTCCCCCCACCATAATAAAAGCCGCCCGGATTATAAGCCCTCTCTAAGGCTAAGGCGAGCACTGCGTCAAACATATGAGAAGCCCCTTGGATTTTTGAAAAAAAAATAGAGTTTGTTTTTGGCTCAAAATTACACTCAAAACTAAATTGGATGTTTTTCAATGTTTGTTTTTATTTTTGAAATGAGAAAATAAATAAATAAATTTTCTTAATTGAAACACACAGATTAGTTTCTTCGACGTTGAAGATTATTTCTAAAAGCGATGAAACCAATTCGACTTAAATAGATTTGTCGTTGTCGTTGCATAGTTGTTGTTATTGGATGATAATCTTTCGGTCGATCTTTTTTTATATTGATCGATGAATCGACAACTTCACTCGGAATTTCTGTATCAAGTGTATCGAGAAAATATTTCGTTAGACCATCAAGTATATCAACACAATGTACACGATCATTCTCACAAATCGGTAAATCCATGGCAACAAGAACGAAATAATTCGGCTTTGGAATACGTAATGGAGCTTCTAATTGATCGACAAAATCCGATAATTGTTTATATTGAATAAATTGTGAACCCGATGGATCGATATGTTGCCATTTTTCATAATACATATCATAATCATCATCGGTTAAACCCTTGAAGAAAATGAATTCAATTGAATAAACATATACGTATCTATCTACTTGTTGAACTTCTTCTTGAGCTTGAGAAAAATTCTCTAAAATAACCGCAATGTACATATTGACCTATGTTAATAAATGCAAAACAAACAGAAATTTAGAAAATACAAATCGATTTTAGTTTATTTACGACAACAAGAGATGTAATAATAACATAAGTAACAAGAAATGGTATTGCAATAAGTGTATTTCCACAATCACCTCGATGTGATGGTAAATCTAAATTCGAATCACAATCAGGCGGTTGATCATTTGTCAATGCTTGATAAACCGATGACCAACCGGCCGTTGTACACATTTGAAAAAGAACAATCATCGAATTTGGAAATGTTTCGAAATTAAATAAATCAGTAAGACCAGCTGTCTTTTTGACATAAGCAAAAAACGCCATTCCAAAGATCGAATAAATGAACATGATTAGAAAAAGTAAAAGTCCAATGTTGAACAAAGCCGGCAGAGAAACAGCCAAGGCAAATAATAATGTTCGAATACCTTTAGCTCCTTTGACAAGTCGAAGAATTCGTCCGATACGTACAACACGAACAACACGTAATAATGTTGGATTAACAAAGAAATTTGCAATCACTTCGCCTAGAATTTGTTCTAAAAAACACACACACACAGAAACGTTTTGTTTTCATGAAATTTCGAATCTGTACCGAGAATCGATGCAACAACGATCGTAAAATCGAATAAATTCCACGCAATTGTAAAATATTTCAAATTCAATGCAATGATTTTCATCAAACATTCCAAAGTAAATCTAAAATTTCAATTTCCAAACAAAACAGATTCATTTCATTGAACTCTTACATTCCAACAAAAATCGTATTTATCCATTCGAGAACAATATCATACGTTGAACTTTGGTGATAATGCTCGAGACACATACAAAACATATTTAATAGAATACAAATCATTATAAAAATATCGAATTTAGGATTTGTTGTTAAATCAAAAAGAAATCTGCCGAATACGAACTAGAAAACAAAATAAATTTGTCAATCGATTGAAAACTATTTTATACATTTGGTCTCGGTAAAGCTTTTGTTGGCTTTTTATTTCCGAATTTTTTCATTGCATTGTAATAAATCTTCTGATTTTCTGTCATAAACATTTCGATTGTTCGTCCACCTAACTACAAAACAAAACAAAATGTTCCAAAGAAAAATCACTTCAAATTCGAATGCTTAACTTTCGTTTTTGTTGATTAAAATTATCGATAACAACACCAATGAACAAATTCAACGTAAAAAACGAACCAAAAATTATAAAAAATATAAAATACAAAAGTATATAAACATTCTTCTCGTATTCAGGCTGAAGATCAATCTAAAAACGAACAAATTGAAATCAACATAAAACCGGTCGATTCAATTTTACATCTTTAGCATCACTTGCATCGGCCATAATTTCCACCCAACCTTTGAATGTTGCCTGTCGAAAAGCAAAACAATATCAATTTAATTGAAGATTTCTTTTTCTCTTACAATTTGAAATAAAGCTAAATAACCATTGAAAACATCATCGAAATTGATTCTCGAATTTTCCCAAGTGAAATTTTTGATTAAACAATCATTTCGATTTCGAATATTTTCTTTGACATCAATAGGATCGTGTGTATTCGGATAAACACATTTGTAAAATTTTCCACCGAATAATTGCACGCCCATTATCGAAAATATCAACCAAAAAACGAGACAAACAAGTAGAACATTAAAAATCGCTGGAATAGCGCCCATTAAAGCGTGAATAACAACCTGAAAAACAACACCGATTCATTTTGATATTAAATTTTTCATTTTTTTATATACTCGAATGCCTTCGAATCGTGATAATGCTCGTAGAGGACGAAGTGCTCTCAATGTTTTCATAGATTTTATTGCTGGAATATGAGCGATATCGAGTAAATCCAAGAGACTACCGAATATACTGATTAAAACAATGATAAAATCAAGTCGATTCCAACTCGTTGAAAAGTAATTTTTCGGTCCATAAGCAAACCATTTCAAAAGCAATTCAATTGTGAAGACTATTGTGAAAATCTTGTCGAATATCGATAAAACTTTCGAGAAAATCACTTGTTCTCGAGTGTATCGATCTTCCAAAGCCTTTTTTTTTTGAAAGGAAAATTCTCTATTCAACAATTTTCGAATATTCGATCAACTTACAAGTGTAATACTACTGATTAAAATCGTTCCAATAATAAACCATTCGAAAAATGGTTGTTCAACAAATCGATGAGCTAAACGACGAATATTTAACCAACGATTTTTCATTCGTTTTGAGATTAGTTTCGAACAACAAGTGAAATGTTTCGAAATTGCATTTGGACAACAATCAGGTGGATGAGTAACAACAGTTTCTGTTTCTTCATCGGGACAAATCGAGATTATTTGAGAGTTATTCATTGTTTGCATTTCAATCACGAGATCGCTCGGCTCTTTTCGAGAGAAAAACGTTCGTATTCGATTGATTGCTTCGGCAATTTTATTTTCATCGTCTTCCGTTTCGGTTTCTGTCAACACATCCGAACTGAATGAAGCGAGTAAAAGAGCCAAAAACAAATTCAATATCTCAACAACAAAGCAAAAACAAAAGTTAAATAAAACAATCGGATTTCAATTTCATACAACGAGATTTCCAACGACGAATGTGAGCAGAAAAAATGGAATACACGGCCAACCAGCACATTCAAGACAGATCCACATTAATTCAACCCATTCACCACATAAAACACGAAATACAATTCTAAAGACAAACGAAAAACAAAAAAAAAACTTTCATTTTTCGTCGAAATTCTCTTCTGCTTACAAAAATGAATGAAAAAAGTCGGTGAAATTCCAACGTGGAATATCTTTTCCAAATTTATCGGCATATTTCTGACCGAATAACTGCATGCCCATAACCGCAAAGATAAAGATAATTATTCCGAGAATTAATGTTAAATTGCCGAGTGCACCGATCGATTGACCAATAATCGATATTAGACGATTCAATGTTTGCCAAGATTTAGCCAATTTAAATACACGTAACTTTATCGAACAAAGATTGTCAAAAACAAAACCAAATTTCAATAATAGAGAAGAAGGTCTCTTACCAATCGAAATGAACGTAGAACACTCAAGCCTTTGACATTGGCAAGACTTAATTCAATTAAACTAACAGTTACAATCAAAAAATCGAATACATTCCAACCATTTCGAAAGTATTTCATCGGCGTCATTGCAATTATCTTCAACACCGATTCAGCTGTAAATATGCCCGTAAAAATATAATTTCCTATTGTTAAAATAGTTGTCATTTGTTCGCCTTGACCTGGCCGATCAAGTGCCATACATAATGTATTCAAGATTATACAGATCGTTATAAATAAATCAGCAAATGCGTCTAAGATCACTAAACTTACTATTGACTTGAAACAGAAAAGAAAACGAACGATCCATTTTCGAGATTCTCATTAACATAGACAGAAAAAACGTTTACTCGGATTTTGCTGAAACAATTCCATTGGCAAGAATAGACTTTGAGATATTTCAAAAGAGGAAATCTTTGTTGTTGAGTTTTATCTGAGATTTGATTCGATTGATTGGCAATCGTTATCGATGGTTTCGATTGAGATAATTCAGCTTGAACTTGTTTTTGTTGTTCTAAGTACGATCTCGAGACAATGGCTAAGATTAAATTGACTAGATAAAATGATCCGAAAAAGATCACAGTTAGAAAATAGAAAAAATGATATCGACCAGCTGCTGATAAGACCTGAAATCGAAATTTTACTTTTCGAGAAAATTTGTTTTTGGTTTTCATTTACTAGTTGATAAAGATTTTCCCAATAATCCTGTGTCATTAATCGAAAACAAGCAAGCATTGACCAACCGAAATTATCAAAACTAAAACGCTTGAACTCGACATTTGACTGTGAAAACATGCAAAAGAAATTACTTTGTATAACCAAAATCCGGACTAATCGAGAGAAAGAGAAAAATGTTAATCAATTTTTTTTATAAAAAAAATGAAATGCAAAACTAGTTTACTTGTCACCTCGGTTTTTCCAACAAACATATCCTTGAGGACATTTCGTAGCTCCACTTGCATTCCCACAGAGAAGATAATTTCCATTCTCTTTATACCAATGACCTTTGAAAATTGATTTGTCAATCAAATCTACTTATTACATTATATAAAACTAATTATATACTTTCATTATCAATTTCTTTTAAATAAGATCGATATGAAACATTCAACTGAAAGGATGGCACACATTTTTGTCGAAGTACACCCATATAAAGTTGTAATCCAACCTAGAACAATTCAGAATACGCTGAACATTCAGTTTTTTTACTCAGTTGAAAAATATCGAACGAGAGCAAATATTGATAAAATAAAAGTTGATAAAACTGCCACATCTTTCAAAGCAAAAAACGATTGTATCAAAGCATTAACAATCGTTTTTAAACCTTAAAAAAAAGACAAAACAATCACCGAATCTTCTCTATCAAATACAAATTTTTACCAGGTATAACGGCAACAGTTTTCAATGCTCGTAAAACACGAAATGTTCGTAAAACAGCAACATTTCCCAAATCAACAAATATTGTTACATATCTATTTATATATAAATAAACGAATAACCTTAGATTTCTTCTAGTCGTCTGTTTTTTCTATTCCTACGCAAGTACGATAACCACAAAATCTAACCAATTCCATGCATCACGTAAGAACGTATATTTCTCCAAAATAAATCCTCTTGCTATGCATTTAATCAATGCTTCCAATGTATAAATTACCGTAAAAATATATCTATTCATTTCAATTTTCAATTTAGAAATCTCGAATAAAAAATTAGAATTGAAAACTTACTCAATGATATCTGGTGTATCTTTCATTGTCATAAATATACAGTTGGTTAGAATAGTTATCATAACGAATGTACTGAAATATGGATGAGTTAATATGCGTATGGCTAACCGACGAAAAATATTCAACGGAGAAAATAAAAAACAAGATGATGTCGAACTAAATCGAAATATTGTTTTATTTCGATTGATAACTACGAATATCTATGATTTTGAAATAAATAAAAAAAAACAAAGATTTATTTTATAATTCGTATGTCGTTAACATACATTTTTATCACGATAATAATCATCGATTTCTTCGATTGGTTTTCCAATAAGTTCATCAGGAAATCTACTTTGTAAAACTTCTGGTAATGTTTGTTCAACAGCCAATTCTTTATTTGGTATTTCTTTTGTTTCATTATTTCGATTCGATTTCAAATTTTTCAATGATTCCAAAGTCAACTCACGAAAAACTATTGTTTCATACTGCATTGATAAATAATATACAGTCTTCTTCTTCTTCTTCTTCCTTTTCCTATTATCGTCGTATCTGTATGATGTATTTGTACTGGAAGAAGGTTTGTACAGAACGAAATATGCGATGCATCCAAAGAGCATCTATTAACAACATCTTGAGAAACAATAAAATATGTATAAATCTAATTACACGACAAAAGGTTGCATCGATACAATCGACCAATTGGGCTTGGATTTCAAATTAAAAGAAAATAGTATTACGTTTTTTTTTTGTTTATTTGTTTACTTTCAATGTCATTTGACTGAACTAATTATCATAATAAATTCAAATGTATTTTCATATTTCGAGTTTTCAATGAACAGTTGAAAATAAAACACGTGAATAACGAATAAGAGTTCTTAACTGTTATGTGCATGCGCATATATAAATATGGACGATAACATATCTGTTCTGTTAAACGAGAAAAAAGCATGTTATTAATCATTTGCTCGAAAGAAACAAAAAAAATATATAATTAAGAACCAATAACTGTCGGCTATCAATTGCGAGAAAAGACAAACAATTCTTTTTCAAAGCTCGAGCGAATTGCAATGAAGTGTAATAAGAAAAAAATGTAAAATCTCTTGAAGATAAGATAGTCAAGGTGCATTGATAATGCATACATAAATAAACTAAAACATAAATTTAGTTTTGTTTCTGAATATGACTGAATCAAATAAAAATAGTCGCCCAGTGATTCTTTTCGATTTGTATCCTCGTTCGGTCAAACAAATCTTTGACGTCGAAACATTTGCTCGTTTACAAAGTCTCGGTGAAATTGTTCGTCTTGAAGATGAATCCAAAGCAGCACCTGACGATTTCATCGATCGTTATTTACCTACGGCAACGATTCTCATCGGTCACTCATCGTTACCTAAACAACGTTTAGATCGTGCACCTCTACTGAAAGTTGTTTTCAATGTCGAAGGTAATTTCATGCCGAATGTTGATTATGTCGAATGTCATCGACGTGGTATTCACGTTCTTACAACGGCACCTGTCTTTGCTAAGCCTGTTGCAGAAATGGCACTTTGCATGGCTATATCATGTGCTCGACGTGTACATGAAGCCGATGCTGCTATTCGAAAAGGCAATGAAACACTCTATGGTGAAGGTGATAATTATGATTCAATTCTTTTGAGTGGTCGTACAATCGGTTTAGTGGGTTGTGGTAATGTTGGTCGTGCTCTCCTTCCTTTGATCAGACCATTGGCAAAAGAAATTCTCGTTTATGATCCATGGATTCATTCGAATGTTTTAGCAGATATGAATGTGACTCCTGTTTCTCTCGAAGATTGTTTTACACGATCGACTGCAATCTTTCTACTCTCGGCTGTGACAATAGAAAATCAAAGTTCGATAGGTGCAAGTTACTTTCGAAGTATGTCTCGTGGTAGTATCGTTATATTAGTTAGTCGTGCTGGTCTCGTTAATTTCGATGAATTACTCGATGCTGCTGCCGATGGACATATACGTGCAGCGATTGATGTTTGGCCACAAGAACCCATAGCAGCAGATCATCGAGCACGAAATACACCCAATACTCTTCTACAAGCACATCGAGCTGGAAATATTCCAGAGATTTGGCCACTGATGGGACGTTTAGTTGTCGACGATAGTGAACTTATTCTCAAAAATTTACCACCACAACGTTGTCAAAAAGCTCAATGGGAAACTGTCAGTAAAATACGTAGCAAACCAGTTGGTTAATTTCTGGGCTTGTTTTTTTCGTCAATGAACATAAGAAATATCGAGCATATGACTCATTCTATATTTTTTTTCTCTTCTTTTGGTTTGTGTCTACTGTCGTAATCGTAAAAACGAATCACTACACTTCGATATGCATCGTTGATTTTTGTTTTTCATTTCTACGATCATTTTTACTCAAGAAAGATTTTGTTATACGTAAAGAAATATAAATAATGTTCACCAAAAAAGACATAAAATCACCTCCGTCAATAGCAACGAAATTCGTCACAATCGATCACAGTAAATCAATCACTATATTATCTTCTTATTTTATTTTTTAAATTATATATTTAGGAAAAATAACCACTAGCTTACAAAAGACATCCAACGAACAATCTATTATCATCGAAAATATTATTCTCGTATGGTTAGATTCCAACATCAATGAATCAGACAAAGAATGTGCTCATTCATTGAAAAAACTTGGTCAAATCGTAGATACAATTCATACATATACAAATGCTGATAAATGCATTAGTTTTATCAATAAAAAAACTAAAAATGAAACCATCTTTTTGATTATATCCGGTTCGCTGGGAGAACAAATTATTGGCAATATCCATGATTTGAATCAGATCGATTCGATCTATGTCTTTTGTGGTAATGTCGACAGACATAAACAATGGGCTAATCATTGGACTAAAATAAAAGGCGTATTTTGTGATATACGACCTCTTTGTCAAGCAGTCAGAAATGATGCACGACAAACTGATCGAGATTCAACTTCAGTACAATTTGTACATGCCAACAATGCAAATTATATCAATCCCACATTTATGTACACAACATTGTTCAAAGAAATCATCTTGGAAGTCAACTATGATCAACAATCAATGGATTCATTGGTTAGAGAATGTTCTGCTCGATATGAAAATAACGAACAACAATTAAAGATTATTCAACAATTCAAAAACGAATATCAAAGTCATACTCCTGTTTGGTGGTACACTCGAGAATGTTTTCTTTATCATATATTGAATGGAGCATTGCGTACATTCGAAATCGATGTCATCTTATCGATGGGAATCTTTATTCGAGATCTTCATCGTCGTATCGAACAACTTCATTCCGAACAAAAACATCGTTTTCATGGCGAATTTACTGTGTATCGTGGTCAAGGATTGTTAAAGAGTGATTTGGACATTTTGACAGCATCACGTGGCGGTTTCTTTACATTCAATAGTTTTCTCTCGACGAGTCAACAACGACAAGTCTCACTTAGTTTCGCTTGTAATGCTTTGAAAAAGGCGAATCATGTGGGTATTCTTTTCCGTATGATTATTCAATCATCGATAAATCGAGCTCCGTTTGCTGTTCTCGGCAAAGAAAGTTATTTCAAAGAGGAAGAAGAGGAAGTTCTTTTCTCCATGAATTGTATCTTTCGTATTGGTCATGTCAGAGAACTCGAAATGAAAAATGTCTTCGAAGTCGAATTAATATTAACAACACCAGAAATTGATGATCAACTTTTACAATTAACTAAACAGATTCGATCAGAAATCAATGCGCCAACAGCATTGCATCGTATGGCTAATTTACTTCTTCTATTGAATTGTCCTAAGAAAGCTCAAGAATTCTATAATTTCTTACTTGACAAAACATTGCAAACGAACTATGAAGAATTAAGTCATTTATACATGAAACTTGGCATAACTTATTCATTACAAGGGAAATATGATGATGCTATCAAAATTCTACAAAAGGCAATTGACATTAGAGAAAAGTTTCTTCGTCGCACCTATCTTGATATATCCATATGTTATAATGCTCTGGGTGAAGCTTATGAACCTAAACACGAATATGTGAAAGCTTTACATTGTTTTGGAAAATCATTAGAAATTAGAGAGAAATTTGTTCCTGAAGAAAACATTCAATTGTCAAAAGTGTACATGAATATGGGTCGCATGCATTATCGACTAGCCGAATTGCCGAGAGCATGTGAATATTATACGAAAGTATTAGAAATAAGAAAAAAATGTCTTCCATCAATTCATCCTGATCTAGCTGAGATCTACGAAATTGTAGGAACTGTGCTTTCAGATATGGGCAGAGATAAAGAAGCATTCGAATGTTTACAAAAAGCGTACGATATATTCACAAAGTCTCTTCCTTCGAATCATAGTTTTCTCGTAAGAATTAATTATGTTCTTGGCTTGGTACTCGTACAAATGGGCGAACTTTCGCAAGCTTTCGAACACTTTGAAAATGGAACCAAAATTGGCGAAAACAGTTTAGTTCGAGATGATTCTCTGTTGCTTATGTGTTATCGAGGCATGGCAAATCTACATCATCTAGTTAAGAATTTTCCCAAAGCACTTGAGTATTGCCGAAAAGAATTGAATATTAGAAAGAAAATTGGCCTATCGGACTGTCTAGATTTAGCTGAGAACTACGATAATATCGGTATACTTTACACTCTTACAGGAGATCGTACCAAAGCACTTGAATATTTCGAGAAAGCAATTCAAGTCAAGTGCAATTTAGATCCACCCGAATACGATAGTTTGGCTTCGACTTATGAAAACATGGCCGGTGCTTATCAATCGTTAGGTGATTCGTCAAAAGCAATTCAATGTTCGGAAAAATTCATTGAAATGAAAGAAAAATGTGTTACATTGAATCATCCAAATATGATTCCAAATTATGAATATATACTTAAAATATATACTGACGCAAAAGAATATGCCAAAGCTTTACAATATCAACAGAAGATACATGAAATTATGAAAAAAACTGCCGTTTATTTGAATAGTTCGAATCTAGCAGACAGTTATCAGAGCATGGCATTTTATCACACTCATTTACAACAATATGATGACGCGCTCAAATGTTCCGAAGAATCGATGCAAATCAAGGAAAATCTCGCTTATCTTAATAAAGAATTTATAATTAACGAGTATCTTAATTTAGGCAATATGTGCCGTGCAATGGGACTATATTCGAAATTATTTCGATGGGGTCGAAAATTATTAGATTTCATCAAGAAATCTCTTCCTATAGATCCTGTGACTTTGATTGGTGTTTATCAAAGCGTAGGTTTATTTTATTTTGATATGAAAAATTATGCAGATGCATTGAAATATTGGCACAAAGAACTCGAATCTGCAGAACAAATGTCCCCAAAAAATGATTCAGCACTATTCATGGCACATTATTTATTAAGTGTTACGTATTTTGAAATGGGAGACAAATCGAAAGCCAATGCAACATTCAAAAAATGTTTTGACATTCAAAAAGCATCACCAGGCATCAGTTCAAGTCATCATATTATATTCTATTTCGCAAATATCTATCATTTTCTGGGTGATTATCCACGAGCTATTGCGTATTTTAATCGAACACTCGATATAGCAAAAACAACACTACATGAAACAGACATCTTTTTTTCAAGTATATATAATCGAATGGGAAATACTCAACAGGTTATGGGTGATTACAATAATGCACTTGGATCTCTTCAGAAATCAATTGAAATTCAGGAGAATACTTTTTCTCCACGTATCGATCTTGCAGAAAGTTATAATTATTTGGGTGAAACTCATCGGAAAATGAAAAATCATCCAGCAGCATTGCAATGTTTTGGAAAAGCTTTGAAAATACAAGAAAAATTTACACCTGAACAACATCCTGAATTGGCCACGACTTATCATTACTTTGCACTAGTTTACAGAGATATGAAACAAACGAAACAAGCATATGAATATGCTCAAAAAGCTGTTGAAATAGCGCATCGTTGGTTGACTCCAACACATCCACTCTATGTCAAATGTGAACAAACACTTACTCAAATACGACAGAAACCATAACTTTTTAATATTTTATACGTATATTCGAATAAATCACAAAGATACGGATTGAATTTAAAGTAAAAAACTGTTAGAAAAGTCTAATTTGATAGTCCAAAGTGAATATCCACCTGGTATGCACCATGTAAATGTAACGATTGCCGTTTTTCCTGTAGGATCATAGGCGAGAGTAGCTGTAGTTCCATAGATATAAGGAACATCAGGTCGACTTGGTCGAGGAGGACTATAAACAAGTTGTTCACTACTCCATGGTCCTTCAGGTGAAGCAGCATCACGAATACTAATCGAACAACCAGCCCGATTCGTATAGATCATGAGCCATCGTTTAACATAGGGATTATAGAAAACACTACCGTCCATTCCTAACCAACCAACAAGAATTGCTTTCTTTGTATCATTCAGTGATGGAATTGACGAAGACCAAACTCGAGTACTATTGTCAAAGTATTGAAAATGACGAACGTCAGTAGATGAATTCAAAGGTGCCCGAGCAATAAATGTATTCGGAGCACCACTAGCATAGAGATATACATATTGTTCATCTTTAGTTGATGCCATATTACCAAAAGCTGGTTGGGATTCCGACCAAAAGACATCATCACTTAGTCGTTTCACTATAATTGAATTATTTGAACCGATCGATACTTCACTAATCACTACGCCAATCTTAGGTCCTTCACATTCTGTTGTACGATTCCAATAACCTTTAGGAACCCAGAATAAACCTCTTCCTTCAGATATTTCAACTGGACCAGATTTTGGCCACAGTACTACTCTAAAAAATCAAAATATTCTTGAGTGATGATAAAATTCGTTTCTAGAAATCAAAACAAAAAAGAACAACCTTGGTGCCCAACTATGATTTGTATTAAAGGTTTGTTCTTCTGGAGTAAAAGGAATAGCTTGTTGTGCGGGTCCAACAACGACAAGTGGATTATCGGGCACACCAATTGCACCAGTATTATCATAAAATCCATACAATTTACCATCTTTCGTATAATCAGTATCCGAATAGAACCAAACAATTTTACCATTGATCACACCCACCGAGCCACCGTCTCGATCGGGTTTTATTTGAGCAACTGGATCTGTTTGATTGCCCAGAACGCTTACACTTGGCACAGCAAATAGAGCTCTAGTTTTTATTATACATAAACAACCATTGATAATGAAGAATAAAAATGAAAAACTTCTCATTTTCTAAATTTGGATTCTTTTCTAAAATGAAATCTATTTTTGTACACACCTCCTTTTATATTTTCTCGTATAAGAGCTAAATGGATTTACAAATATCAATTAAAAAGGAATTAGAGGATTGATAGTTTTGTTTCAATAAATGAAAATAGTTTTCTCTTTCTTATTCTTCTTTCAAGTTTGATCTTCTAGACAATTACATCGTAATTATTAAATCTATGATTTTGTTCGAATGAATTTGATATTTTTTAATTTAAAAAAGAAAGAAAACTTTTAAAATGTAAACGATGAATAATCATCTTTGATCGTGGGTCGATTTCTTTTTGATGACGCTGATTTCGGTCGACGGCATGTGCATAAGCCAAGAATGCAAAGACCAAATATAATTAAAAATAAGTATACAAAAAGATTTAACCAAATGCCATTGATTGATGTAGCTAAATCATGGCAAACTAAAGTATCTGCTTTATAAAGTATTGTTAAAGGTAAAGGACATCGATCCAGTGTCGCGTTTAATACTTCATTCAAATACTTTCGAAATTCATAAATAGAAGAATTAGTTGTATTAGCTGGCAATGTCGGCATACCAGCGCTTATATTATTGAAACGATCTTCAATTATTTTTAAATCATTGTCGATTTCTGTAATTTTGTTCGTAGCATTCGATATATTGAGAGAACCCATTTTATTGTTTAGCTGATTTAAGTCCTGTCTTATCGATGAAATATTAATAGCAGTAATCGATGAAGTGAATTCTTCATAGATTTGTTTATTTAATTGATTCATTGCGTTTTCAGTTTCGTTATTAATTGGAGTTAAGTAAGTTTCTAAGACACGTCCAGTAAAATGTACTTGCTTTTTACAATCCTCAATAACATTGTTAATTGTCTGTTTAGCATCGAATTCTCCAAAACTTAAGCCACTCGAATTATCGCCGAGGAATTCATCTAAAAATTTCAAATGAAATCAATCGAACATTATTTTCAAAAAAAAAGAATAAAAATTTTGTTACCAGTTAAAAATGAAATAAGAAATGGTTGATTTTCGTGAACAGTTCGGCAAGTACTTTGAGCTCCAAGATCAACTACATATAAAATAATGCTGACAAGAATAATAACAATCATAGCGATGAACATCGGTAAAATGAAGATACGTGCACAACAGATACCTTTGTTAGAACAACCATCTGATTCTTGATTACTTCGACATAAACCACATAAACATGTGAAAAGAAGAAAAGCGAGTGGAATAAAACCGAAAAGAACAATTAATACAGTTAAAATGATAATTATCAAACGACTGTATTTTTTAATTTGATCTTCTAAATTTTTGTCAAGCATCGGCGAATCTTCGGATGGTAGTTGAGTGATTATATCATCTTTAATGGTGTTCGTCAGCTTGTCTAATTGTTCATCAACCTGTTTTAATCCATTGATAATCATCTGATTAATATTACTATCATTTCCATTGGCAAAACTGCATAATTCTTGTACGGGATTGTTTAATTGATTGAATATATCCGTGATTTTATTTTGAAGCTCTTGGAATTCAAGATATACTCCCGCTGTCAAGTTCGATTGATTAATAATAATTCCTAATTCTTGCATATGAGAGTTACTATCACTGGTTGCTTGAAGAATTTTATTTAAAAAATAGACATCTTGAAAAATATTTTGGAATGCGTTCGTGAATATAACTTGTGCTGCTTGAACCAAAGATGAATTAGCTAAACAAATATACATACACATAGACATACATGACACATTTCATCAAAAATAAAATACCTTGTGTTGTATATGAACTGAGTTGATCGAGTTGATCAACAAGTTTATTTAAATAATCTCGAATATCTTTTGGCAAAATCTCATGATTTACTTCATCGATTGAATTCTTAAGATATGTTTCTGTTCGATTCACCTGTATGCAAATATAAATTATTTGAGCAATAACCAACAACGCAATTAAGAAGATTGAAATTGTGCAAATCCATTGGCAAATACGTTTGCCTTTCTTTCGTTGTCTTCGATTCTATTCGAAAATAAAAACAAATAACGTATTAGGATAATCTATCAGATTTAATTGATCTTCTTACGTCAATAGACTTTCTCATACAACAATTGCAACAGGACATAGCACAAAATACAATTGAAAGTATGAGAAATAACGCCAAAGTTATACTTCCATAGATAATCAGTGATTTAACAGGTTTGAAATTGACGATCGATGAAGCATCCCATGTTTTTCCACTATCGCCAGTAATCTCATTCAAAAATGATTCAATATCAGCATTCGAAAATGTTGAACGAGCTAGCGACGATGAAATACGTTGAGCCAGAGCTTTTCCATTCGAATTATAGTCTGAATGACTAGGGTATCCATTCAAAGAACTGTTATTCGACGGTATGCTGGGTAATGGAAGAGAACTATTCAGACATGTTAAATTCAAAGCCATTTTACTTAGTAATTGACTATAAAATGTAATATTGATGTATGATGTCGATGAATGAAAAGAGAACAGTTTTTTATAACATTGATAAAGGGAAAAAAGAGAAAGTACGTTATTTATTCAGTTCGGAAGATTAGAAAAAATAAAAGCAAATATACAGAGTAATAAATCTATCGTGAATGATTTTTTATTCGGCGAAAGTTTATAACAAGCAACAAATCATGACCGTTGGATACTGACAAATACTGAAAAGGTACATATAAATTGTTGCAAATGATTCATCAGAGGGAAGTAATATTGTATATATATGTTTATTTTGCTTTGATGAAAACAACACTTATACAACTAACGACTATATCGAAATTATTGATGAATAAAATGATTCTCTGGCATAAATTGTTCAATGGCATTAATAAGTGCAAATGCGGCTTTTTGTTCTTCATTTTCGAGTAAACGTGAGACCATGTAATGAACTTTTTTGAGATGACTTCGACTAGTATTCATCATGTCTAAACTATCACCGGCAGTAAAATTCAAAGCAAGTAAACGTTGCCATTGTTCAGTTGTTAAACCTTTCGCTAAAACAATTTGCTCGACTTTATTATCGACGAGAGTATTACCAGTTGTACCTCGATTACGTTTTATTTGATGAGTTAAACCATCATGCCAATCATCTGCTGTTTCAAGTTCAGGTATAATGATTGTATGTTTGAATAGATCAACTAATTGAGATAGAAATTTGATACATTCATTTAATTCTATTTGTTTAGACTGTAAATCAGCTTCACGTTCTAACAATTCGATGTCATAGGCTAGAAAAGACTCAGAAATTTTTGTAAGTCCACTATGAAATGATCCATTGGATGATTTTCCGATCTGTTTTGACATTAGAAGTTAAAATTAATTTTGAAAGAATGAATTAGTTATTGAAATTCAAAGGAACCGACTAAACACAGTGAGAAAAAAAAAGAAAAGTAAAATGTACGCATATCATCGCAAGTCTTCTTTTTCTTTTATATCATTTAGATTCGTTTATTCTTAATTATACTTTCTAAAGATCAGAAGGAAAAACGCAAACACTCGAAAAAACGGCATTCCAGAAGAGTGCATATTGAATATTCTCAGATATAGAATAATGATTCACTCAATTTCCAGATCTGTTAACCGAAAAAATCATGATTTTGTTACGTCATTCATTGTACCCATCCTATATCCATCGACTCATATGAAACATCTAGATTTCTAGTTTGACCTTGTTTAAATCTGTAACTGAGAAACACAATTGTATTAAAACATTGACTAATGGCAACGCATAATATGTTTTCTTTGTTACCAGAAGAAAATAAACAAATTTTATTTAAAAGAAAATGAGTTTTGTCGTTCTGTTTGCTAAAAAGAACGTTGAAAAACTTCGATAGAAAAGAAAGAAAAAAAAAGAAAAGAGAAATCGATTGATTTGTTTTTCTATTCGCTGTCAAATAAAAAAAATTTGAAATACACTATATCAATTGTTTTGACTGAAAAGAGAGCATTGTGAGGCGTTTTTTTCTGCAAAAGTTCTTCAAATGCCAAGAAAACGTTTTTTATTCAATCGTGTCGAAGCCCGTGTTTGTCGTTTAAATGGTATCTTAGAGTCAAGATATTTACCTCATCGACCAGAACTACGTCAATCATTTGCTGATCATGTTGTCTATAGAAATAATCAACTTCCACCGAAAGTCGATCTACGACCGCATATGACGGCAGTTGAAGATCAATCAAGAATTGGCAGTTGGTAATGATTTTCATTCGAAATCAAACTCACTCATATTCTCTTTACTGATATTTTTCTTTTTTTTCAGTGTGGCAAATACTCTCGCTGGTAAATATTCACAAAAAAAAACCAATGAAAATAATATTTTTCTTTACAGGCGCCTACGAATATTTGATGAAGAAAGCCAGTGGTTCTGACATTGATGTTAGTCGTCTTTTTATCTATTATAATGCTCGTGCACACGAAAATGATTCCGGTTATATTGCTGATACAGGCTGTTCAATGACAGATGGAATTGAAACATTGCAACGGTACGGCGTTTGTCTTGAATCAACATGGCCGTATGATATTGAAAATGTGAATAGGTGTCCTGATCGGAGAAGTTATCAGGCTGCTGATGATTTTAAAATTACTGAAGCATTGAGAGTTGATACGGATTTATATCAAATGAGATCTTGTTTAGCACAAGGTTTTCCTTTTGCTTTTGGATTGAAATTATTTACTTCGTTTGATAAAGCATCGAGATCGGGTATTGTACCTATGCCTGATGGATACGAACAAGGACGAGAATCACATGGCAGGTCGGTTTAAAAAACTATGCACAAATTTTTCTGTTCATCTCTCTCTTGTTTTGATCTAGTCACGCGATGTTAGCTGTCGGTTATAGTGATCAATCGAATTCATTTATTGTTCGAAATTCATGGGGCAAATTTTGGGTAACATATGAAATTCATTCGAAATAAATAACAAAAATTGTTGTTTTTTTCTTATCAAGGGAGATAATGGTTATTGTTATATTCCGTATGAATATATGACAAATCCGAATCTCTGTTTTGATGCGTGGACTGTACGTAACTTGGCAAACGATGATTTTAGTCACGATGGATGGGATCAGAATGATGCAGTTAATTATCATCCGGTTGCTGAAGAACAAGATCTAGATGGAAATGAAGCGAATAATAGAGCAATTGAAGAATACGACAATGAAAATGATCTCATTCAAGATGTCAAAAATTTTGCTGAACGAATGTTCGGAACATTTATTTCATTAGCATTATAACATTTGCTTGATTTTATAAAAGAAAAATGACAAAAAGAAAAACTCGAGTTCGCTAAATATAACTATCAATTAGCATGTGTCCACCACACCAACGAATCGTTTGTTCAATCATTTGCATAATCTGTAACATCCATGGAATCTCTTCATTCCATTGTGATCCACCTAACATTTCAATCCACCATCGATAAATACCCATTACTTTATGTGCTAATATATGATTACTGATTGTTGCATAATTCGATGCCACTATATCATTTATAATAATAGTACCTGATGGTGTTAACGGTGCATAGTATCCTTCTTGTTTTGCTTTGTCAATACTAATGATCAGACCAGGAATAATTTTCTTGTTCTCGATAAATTGTAATCGATCACCAACATGAAATTTACCTGCGAAACGTGCTTCACCTGAATCATAATCGAAAATGAGATGATTGGCAGAAACATAGAGTGTTGATGTTCGATTTGATCGTGTTGATTTTACTTCAATCGAGAGAAAATTAAAAAGTCCTTGTTGTTTCGCATGAATGAATGAAGACACCGGTTCATATTTATTATTTTGATTGACTAAAACTCGATCACCAATTTGAACATCGGCAAGAGCTTTTGTTTGACCATTTTCAAGATAAACTTGACTTGCACCTGCAAAACAACTCGCTTTTTGTACAACTTGAGTGCAGTTATATTGCATGCAAACGGTCCCTGGCCCTGATATTGAGATACAAGTGCACGTTAAATCAAAACCAATGGCATTGGAAGAACGACTGCTACTCGATGAACGACTTTGTTGATCCCGTGCAATTGATATCATTATAAATGTATGAAGTAATGCTAATGTCATGTTATAGTATCAGCGATTATCTAAAAGCTTGAAGACAAAATTTGTTAGAACTGTTACAGAAAAAAGAACAAAAGAAATAGAAAGTCATTGTTATTTCGATACATAGAAATTAATGTTTTTTTTTGTTTATGATAATAATGAGATTTCGATTTTTCCATCATAGACATAATTGTTAATAAACATTTGTCCACCACACGATCGCATCATTTGTTCAATCATCATTAAAACTCGTAACATCAACGGAATATCTTCATTCGATTTCGATCCACCTGTAATTTCAATCCACCATCGATAAATGCCCATTACTCTATGAGCTAATGCATGATTGCTGACTGTTGCGTAATTCGATGCAACAATATCGTCGATGACGACAGTACCTGATGGTGTTAATGGTGCATAGTATCCTTGTTTTTTGGTCAATTGTATTTTCGATATTAAACCGGGAATAATTTCATCATTGTCAATAAATTGTAAACGATCGCCAACATGAAATTTACCTGCGAAACGTGCTTCACCTGAATCATAATCGAAAATGAGATGATTGGCAGAAACATAGAGCGTTGATGTTCGATTTGATCGTGTTGATTTTACTTCAATCGAGAGAAATTCAAAGAGTCCTTGTTGTTTAGCATGAATAAATGACGACACTGGTTCGTATTTATTATTTTGATTGACTAAAACTCGATCACCAATTCGAACATCGGCAAGAGCTCTTGTTTGACCGTTTTCAAGATAAACACGACTTGCACCTGCAAAGCAGCTAGCTGTTCTGGTTGTTGTTGAGCATGTATATTTCATGCAAACGGATCCTGATCCTGATAATGAGTCACATGTACAGGTCGAATCGTAGCCACTTTGGCCTTCGACATGAAGAATTACGAAAACCAATAACAATATTGTCAGTGTATAAGTGTTCATGATGCAATGTCGATGTATATTAGTTGTTTACCAGTGAATTCAAAAACGTCCTTAATTCTAATGTAAGAAAAAAAGTTTTTTCTTTGCTCTATTTAAGTGTTCTGTTACGTGCCAACGTTTTTTTTTATCGATTATTTTTTCTCATACAACGAGCAAACATATTTATATTTCAGCAGAAAAAAAAAGAAATGGCGTTGCTCTCGTTTGTGTTCTTACTCATCGGATGAATTTGCAGTTCTGACGCACAAAATTCCGTCAATAAATATTACATTGTACGTTTGAAATTACGTAGTTACGAACTGACGTAGATTATGAACAAATCTCGTCAAATTTTCGCTAAAAAAGATTACGATATATGTTATCAGAAAAAGAAAAGAGCTGATAAAAAAGTCATCATATCATTGACATACACACAGACCAACAAAGCATGCTAGTAGAATATCTGAAACACATTTTCAATCTAATATTCGTATTGAAATGTGCTAGTGGATTGAATTACACAGTCGAACGTTGGAATCGGATTGAAATTGAATTAAAATCATCAATTAATTATTCGAATCCCTATTTGGATGTCGATGATCTATTTACAACATTTGTATCACCTACAGGAAATAATATGACAATGCCTGGTTTCTGGGACGGAGAACAAATATGGAGAGTTCGTTTTGCTCCAACAGAAATCGGACTATGGACATATGAAACAAAATCAAACGATACTGGTTTAACTAATCAAACAGGATTTATTCAATGTATACCATATTCTGGTCAATTATCAATCTATAAACATGGATTTATAAAACCAAGTGCAAACAATCGATATTTAACATATGCAGACGGTGAACCATTCTATTGGTTAGGCGATACTCATTGGTCAGGATTTAATATTGCCGAACGATTGAATGAATCAAATGATGCAAGATTTAGTTCGATGTTCAAAGGATTAATTGACAGACGAGTCGAACAAGGTTTTACAGTGTGGAAAGTCGAAACATTTGCAAACAATAATGAACAAGGAAATTATCCTGTCAATGAAGGTGGAAACGCTTGGTTTAACGGTCGATTCTTTATCGATTTAAATGTCAATTTCTGGCAAAATATTGATCAACGTATTGAATATTTAGCAAATCGAGGCATGGTTATCTCTCTCGCACAAGGAATCGGACGAAGTATGCGAAATTCATTAAGTGAACTTGATCATAAACGATTGGCACGTTATATACTTGCACGTTATGGTGCTTATCCAACAGTTTGGATAACGGCACAAGAATACAACGATGGTCATGCTGGAGCTTGTGGTCCATGTTGGGCAAATGTCTCAGCATATATATTTGATCTTGATCCGTATAAACGTGCAAATAGTATGCATAATGCAGCAACGAATGTCATTGCATATCATGATCAATTATGGTATGGATTTGTTACCTTACAACAAGCTCATAATCGAGTTGATTCAGTTTATTATTGGTTAAGTCAATACAATGCAATTCCAGCACGACCAATTCTTGAAGATGAAGCCAATTACGAAGATATTATTCCATCCTATGGCGGAGGAGTTGTGACTCCGAAATGGAAAACTCGACAAAGTGCATGGCAATCACAAATAGCTGGTACATTCGGTTTCACCTATGGAGCGCAGGGTATCTGGTGGGGTTGTTATACGGTGCAAGATTCAAATTCTAACTGTGGCAGTGGTGTTAATGCACGTGCTTGGTATACTGCTATCGATTTTCCTGTTGGCCAACAAATGTCATTGATGGCTGCATTTTGGACATCATTCGATTGGTGGACATTAGTACCTGATGGTAATGCTATTCTTTGGGCATCTGTTGCACCATCAGACACTCAACGACCCTACCAAAAATCCGATGGAAATAATCGATCATTGATTATTGCCTATTTGCCTTTGCAATTAAATGGAAATGTTTATAATGGAACTGTGAGAAATCTCTCGCCAACTGGTATTTATAAATCACAATGGTTCAATCCTCGTAATGGTACTTATACAATTATCGAACAAAATTGGACACCATCAAAAGATGGTCTATGGAATATACCTAATCAACCAACAGCTGCGGATGATTGGGTTTTATTTATTCAACGTATCAATGGATCGAATACATCAGCTAATTTAGCATTAGAAAAGAATACAAATAGTTCATCAATTTGGAATGTCAATCAAACATCAGATCGAGCTGTCGATGGTGATTTAACGACAGATTGGCAAGCTAGTGTCGAACAAGGTTTCAAGAATTCATGGTTAACAGTTGATTTTCAAGCAAATCTTACATTTAATAAAGTTAAAATATTCGAATACAATCATCGTACAACAAGTTATCGTATTGAATATTGGAATCAAACAAATTGGAGCATTGCTTATGTTGGATCGACAATTAGTAACGATGGTGTTACATTTTCTACAGTTACTAGTCAACAATTACGTGTTGTATTCACTTCGGGTTCAGAATTTTCTCCTATCGTCTATGAACTTGAAGTATATTATATGAATTAAAACGTTTTTTTTTCTTCTTCTTCGATACTCGATTTATAATAACACAGTCACAAATATTTGATCAAGGTCGTAATGACAAGTGTATACAAGTATTTTGCATATGTATTCAAGGATGAAATCGATCCGAGGTTTTTCTTGTAAAACAGAACGATAAATATAAAGTAAAGCATAAATAATATTTCATCGACGATTTGATTCTTGAATTTAATATGAGTAAACTGAGTTTTATATTTGTCTACGGATTTTTTTTACTTGCTAATGGGTTTATACCACACCCGGCGATTCGTCTCGGTGGTCAAGCTGGAAATAGTATATTAAATAAACAATCATTTTTTTTTTTTGAAAATCCTTTATTTAAAATTTTGAGGTATAACTCATACGGAAATGGTTCAACTTGGATTTATTCGAAGTTTAGCAAGATTTTTTCTCGATACAAAATCAAGTGAAATCAATGCTGAAGAATTAACAAAACGACATACAATTGATGAACTGTATCAACTTGTTCATCCTGATTGGGATAGTTCACAACTTTTTCTTTTTACTTTTCCATTGAAAAGCGTTATTGATTTAATTCAAGTTCGAGATGCTCTAGTCGATTTGGATCCACTTACAAAAAATTTGCCTTCGGCTCATTTCGATGCTGAATCATTCGTTGATGCGAATCGTCGAATCATGGATTTAAGAAAGAAAGGTTAAACTTTCATTTGAGACATTAAAAAAAGAAAGGAATCTTCCGTTTTGTTTTGTAGTGATTGAGAATGTGATGACTCCGAATAAAAATTTAAATGAAGCTCGTGGTCTAATTGGTGATCTCTTGCATACATTACAAGATTTTTATTCTCATTCAAATTGGATTGAAATGGGTCGAACAGATATCAATGAACGTATCGGTTTACACGAAGATATTGGTTCAATAGCACCGGCAGATCAACCGACTTGTCGAAGTGATGGATGTACTAAAGTTGTTACAAAATGCGTACGTTTTCTTTCTTTTTTTTGTTCTATGAAATCTTGAGTTAATTGTAAATTTAGAATTTTCTTCAAGCGATTATTTTAAGCACATGTCCAATGGAATATTATGATTGTACAAATAATCTTTTAGATGATGTCAATCAAAAAGGTTTGCTAACGAGTGGCTACGTTGCAAAACAGAAAAATGCCAATGGCGAACCTGTTACTAAACCGAAAAACGTAGAAAAATGTTCACATGGTTCAATTCTGGATGACAGTGCTCATACTTCACCAATCGGTGGTATTAATAAAGATACAATGACACCAGTCTATTCACCTCATTATCATCTTCAGTACGTAATAATTTCATTGAAAGTCATTTGTTTTCGAAGAATGTTTTTTTTTGATTTAGTTTCGATGCAGCTAAATTATCAATCACAGCTACTGAACGATTTTTTAATGATCTACGAAAAGAAATTGGTGATGCTAATTTCGATCGATTATTTTTAATTAATCCAACTGCAAAGGATATCGAAAAAGCAAAAGTTGAGATTGCAGAACGAAAACAACTTCATTTTCTAACATCAACACTTTCCGTTGGATTGAGTAGCAGTGATTTAACTTTTGAACAAACACTTAAAGAACGTATCAAACAAATTCTATCGGCTTTCGGTGTCAAAGATATCCAAGCACCGACCTATGATATCAGTGACACAGGTTTTACTGATACTAACGCGAATATACATGCAGGAGCACTCGTCATCGACAATTCGAAAACCAGCGTATTCAGTCGTCGACATTTTCGTTGGAACAGAATTAAATGAAAGAAGAAAGACACAGTGCCTTTTATGGCATTTTCATAAAATGATTCAATAAATGAAAATATTTTTTATCACATTTGTGAAAGTCATGTTGAAATGAATCACTCTCTGTCGTTTCTTATCATAAGTAACTTTTGAATAGATAATATTTCTACTCGCACAATCTATCGACATATGACATTACAGTTTGAATCTTTTCCAAATGAAATATTCATTCATGGAATATTTCCTTATTTATCGTTCATTGATTTACATTACGCATTTATTCTGCTTAATCAACGTTTTAAAACATTGATATTAACATTTTGTGCTCAATCAGACCATGATTTACATTTAAATCGTCATATAAGTCATCCTCAATTAGGATTTACTATTGACTCGATTTTACCATTTCTACAAACAAATCAACAATTAAAATCGATTGAATTAGCTTATGAAGATTTATCATTAAGATTTCTAAATAATATTTCTCAAATCAATACAAATCATCTAACGAAATTATTCATAAGACCGTATATTGATATTAAATTCGATTCTATGATACAAATTCTAACTGATTGTGTTCAATTACAAGAAATAAAATTAAATCTGATGACAAATCTCGATCGAACTTGGGCCAATGGTCGAAAATTAGCTCGATGGTTTGAAATAATGATACAGACGAATCGTCAACAGACGTTAACAACGATAGACATTTGTGTTTGGTGTATAAATAATAATGATGCAATTAATTTTGATTCGAAAGTTTGGAATCATGAAGGTGTTTTTCGAAATATGAGAAATTGGAAAGTACAAATTAAACCAGACCGAGAATTAACAAATCAACACGGAAGACGAGCAGTTGAATACAGTCGAACTGACGAAGCTTATATGACACTTCTTAATAACAAATCAGATTCATCTTGTCAAGTTTCTTAACAATTCATCTTGTGCATTTATTTTGCAAAGAAACAAAAAATAAAGATACTAAATAGTCTCATAAATATCTTCATAAGTTGACATTAATAATTCTCGACCATATCCTCGAGTTATGAATTGTTTGAATTCTATATACGAAAAAAAAACACAAACGATTAGTAGAGTTTATGTAGAGAAAAACAAGTACTTTTACCTTCACGGTTAAGTTTTCCGTTTGTGTTTATTTCTGAAATGTATTTGTCTATTTGATCAACATTTTGTAAACTATCCGTAACGAGAAGTACGATTTTTAGGTCTTGTTCATTTAAATATCCATCATTATCTGAATCGAAACTTTCAAATGTTTGACTTAATAGATTTTCATTGGCATGTCCTGTGATCATTGGTGTAAACAATTCACAAAATCGAGGAAATAATATTTCGTTAAAATCTATTTGATCGAAAAAAGCAAAAATCCAAAGAAATAGAAAATGTATTTGTATAAATACGCGATGATTTAGCTTTGTTTTGTTCGAATGCATTCGCAGTAATTTCAAGACGATAATGTTTTTTATTATTTGTGTATTCTGGTGATGAAATATTTTCCAAATCCTTCTGATTTTCACGTTCGTACCATTCGAATACAACTAAATTCTTGTAAAATATTGAGAAATTTTTCTTTTTATCGTCTAAAATACCTTTGATAATTTCTCCATTGATTCGTTTTGTATATTGACCATATTTTTTAAGAACGTTGTTACCAAGTTTTTTATTTACTGGTTGCATTTGCATTGTCGTTGATAGAAAAGAAAGATGAGACACACGATATCAATGATTTCCAATAGTGAAAAATCAATATTCTCCAGCTGACGGACAAATGATAAAATAACGATGGAAAACAAGTGACAGGAAAAGAACACGATGAATACATTATACATCCATTTGTGATGAAGGTCGATGTTTCACCACATAACATTGTGACGTCTACCACCTGATCATTCATCAGGAAAAGATAAACAAAAGAACTTATTTGAATCTTTTGTGAATTAGTACATAAGAAGAACACAAAGACTATGTGAAAAGATAAGCTATCAACTGATATCTGATATCAGAAGAAGAAAAAAAAAGAGAGATTTTTTTCGAAAAATGTATATTCTACAAACAACGATTATTTTTTCAATATATAGCAGTCGGTATAAAATTTGCTCTCCTAGAAAATGTTTCACTATCAATTATATATTCTAGTTCTCATAGGCATTGGAAATGCATCCGTATTCTCGAAAGATGTACAAGCTCTAGCAGCTGATTCATTTGTTGAAAGTATCGGTGTGAATACACATTGGACATTTCTCAATGTTTACACGACTAATTATACGGGTTTAAAAGCGAAATTAGCCGAATCAGGTATTCGATATATTCGTGATGGATGTAGTTCAGCAGTTCGTGCACGAATAACAGATCTATACAATGATCTGGGAATTCGATTTAATGTCATAGTCGAACGACGAAAATCTGGTCCCGGTGTACAACCAATAAATATCACAGCAATTCAAGAAGCATTAGATGAAATCAAAAATCAAACTTTAAATGCTGTTGTATCGTTCGAAGCACCTAATGAATACGATCTTTCGCATGGTCCTGATACTGATTGGGTAGACAATATTCGAAATTATACTATCAAACTTAGTCATTTAGTCAAATCAGATGTATTATTACGACATATACCGATAATTGCACCATCGTTAACATCAAGAGAAGCTTATAATGCTGTATCAATCATGGATCCATATATTGATTATGTTAATCTTCATTTGTATCAATGGGGATATTGGCCTGGTAACGACGGATGGGATGGTAAAGGTGCAATTCCTAGTATTACATGGTATTTTAAAAATTTTGCTCAAATCCAATCACCAACGGGTAAACTTGTTCAAGCTACTGAAACTGGTTATCAAGATAATCTTCCAAATCGTGGTTTATCTGAAATAGCCGATGGAAAATATGCAGTTCGTGCATGTGCAGAATTTTTTCGACGTGGTATCTATCGTACATTTAAATACGAATTAATTGATCAAGGTATACCAGGTCCAGAAGGATCATTCGGTTTACTACGAAATAATTTAACTGAAAAATCATCATTTCGAGCAATTAAAAATCTTATTTCCATACTTACTGATAAAGGATCAAGTTTTCAACCTGATAAACTCAATTATACGCTCACTGGTAGTACGGATAATGTTCGACAGATACTTTTTCAAAAACATAATGGTGATTTCTATTTAATGATTTGGATTGAAGTATCCTGTTGGAATTTTACTACTCAAGTTGATTTATATCCATCACCACAACAAGTCATTCTCACACTACCAACTACGCTGAAAATATCTAATGTCATACTCTATGCATTTAATAATACAGGTGATATGAATATTTGTTCACTTTCTGTTATTAATTATCAAGTTTATTTGAATGCTACCGATACAATTACAGTCGTCAAATTAACCAACAATACTTTTCATAAGTAGATAAGGAAATATTCTTATCATTTTTGTTTTGACATTGATATGTGACAGATTTGTTGACAGACAGAATAAAAGAAAACAAATTTATTTTTCGAATCAATTCCACGGACTTCTTATATAATTGGCAATTTATAGCCATGTGATTACTTGTTTTGATGTCGTATATAGTCTTGCCACAATCATTCTGCATTATACGAAGTACAGAAAAACAAAAAAAAATCTATCGGTTAAATAAGCACAATCATAAAGCGAAAAAAAAACACGTGATCAATAAAATCATATTACTCCGAGTAAGACGTTAAGTACATTTCATTACTATTGTAATTTTACATGTCTGGCAACTCGGTTTCATCATCATCGTGTTATTATAATGCATTTGATTTAGTCAATTCAGCTGGTGAAACGACATTACTTCCAGAACATACTCCTCATACGAAAAATGAATCAAACCACAATCGAACAAAGAAGTTTTCTGCTAAACAAAAACGTAAATTAGCGTGCCTTATTTTGTTTATTGTTATTACACTGATTATAATTGTACTTTTTGGCATATTCTTATGGATCATTTATCATCAATCGTTAGAAACATTTTTACCATCTGAAATGACTATACATCAATCACATACAACTACCAGCACCGATCAGTATACAACAGATACACAAATAAACAGTACAATTGCAACAACAATAATAACATCCACTGATCTACCAGATATTGTTCCGAAAAGAAAAGTACTTTTTATTGTTGCTGATGGCATTCCAGCAGATGTAATTGAAAGTGTTTCACTTACTCATTTGAAATCCATTCAAGAAATCGGTTCGTATACAAGAGCATATGTCGGTGGTCATCTAGGAACGTATAGTAAAACAGCTACAATCTCATCGCCTGGTTATATGAGTTTATTAACTGGTACTTGGGGTAATAAACATAATGTTTACGATAATTATGTTCGAAAACCTAATTATAATTATAAGAATATATTTCGATTGATAAAAGAACAACAATCTCAGAAAACAATCGGAATTTTTTCAACATGGACAAAGAATCGTTTGAAATTAATTGGAGAAGGACTAGAAAACGCAGGTAACATATCATTCGATTATAAATTCGATGGATATGAATTAGATCGTGTGACGTATCCTCACGATAAGAAAAGTCTTTATATTTATAATATTGATCAACGTGTCACGAACGAAACTGCACAATGTATTCGAACATATTCGCCTGATGTTTCCTGGGTTTATTTACAATATACCGATGATATTGGACATTATTATGGAGATAGTCAACAATTGAATCAATCGATTATTTCTCTTGATGATCAAATAGGAAGAATTTGGAATTCGATTGAGTACCGAATTAAATCGTTTAATGAAGATTGGTTAGTACTTATTACGACAGATCATGGACGAGATCCTAAAACTGGTCGACATCATGCCGGTCAAACAGATCGAGAACGAACCACTTGGATTATAACCAATAGTCAACAAATGAATAATTACTTTCATGATTATCAACCTGGAATCGTTGATATTTTACCGACAATTCTTAGATTTATGAATATAACTATTCCGATTGAATCTCAAAGAGAATTAGATGGAATTTCTATGATAGGACAAGTATCTCTCATACAACCTGTGATTTATTTAGACAATGATAAACTAAATATTAGTTGGACACCATTAGATAGTATAGGAAATGTTACCATTTGGATTTCAACGACGAATTTTTATAAGAAAGGTATTTCAGATGAATATCAACTGATTGATATTGTTCCAGTGCATCAAATGACGACTCTAGTTGATATTCAAGATTATCCATCGCAATTCTATAAAATAGTACTCGAAGGACAATACAATATAGTCAATCAGTGGATTTTTAGGAAATCAAATTGAAATAAAACAATAACTCTTTCTGCATGATTAAAAAATAAAAAATAAAACTTTTCTTTTTCGTTATTTCGTGCGTAGAAAATCGATAATTGTTGGAATATTGTTTGTATTCCATTGAATATTTGCATTGATCGTTTCAATAGATGATTGAAATTGTTGACGTAGAGTACCTTTGGCATCAATAGAATCAGCAAATAGTTTGAGTTCATCACGTTTTCTTGGCGTAACAAATCGACTGGATACAGCATCGATCAATTTTCTCAGAGAACTTCCTGATTGATCCCATTTTTGTGTCAATTTCGGCCAATTATCTCGTATCCAATTCCATACGATTTGATTTGCTTGTGGAGATCGAGCAAGTCTTCCAATCGATGCAATCAAATCCTGAGCACGAATAATCGATGGATTTTCTAGATGTTGATCGAGAAACCGAAGAATCAATGATGAATCTCGAGTACAAGCAAGTCCTTCGAGTAAATTTAATGTTTCACTTGCAATCGTTTGATTTTGAAGATGAGACCAAAGAAAATCAAATTCAGATCGAGAACCTGCTCGAATAATTGTACAATAAACAGAAACACGAAGATCAGCTGGAATCGAGTTATCCGTTGGATTTCGAGTCCAATTCTGATAGAACTGACGTGCTGATTCAATACAATGTTGATGTCCATAACGACAGACAGTTGATAAAATACTCGGTTGTAATAGAGCATAAAGCCAATCAGTTGATTGATCCAACGGAGTCCATCCAATTTGTTCGTAAATCGGAAGAATTAATTCGAGAAAATATTGTTGAATATCAGTTAAGCTCTTATGTTCACCGAGTAAGATTTCTTGTTGATTGATTGCAGCAAGTGCCATTGTCCATGGTACTAATTCAGTTTCATTTTTCAGATAATTGATTAACGCATAGGCATCGGATATATTCGCTAAACCTGCGCGAGATAATGCAAATATATCATCGATAAGTGCAGCTCGATTTGTTGTTGGAATGAGTGTATGATTGGTGAAAAGTTGATTTACAATCAATTTGAAATTGTGTGCATCATATTTCGTTCGATACACGGCAAGATAATCAGGATTAGCTAAAATCCAATCGGAATCTGATGTATTCATTGACAATATCATTGATGAACTGTTAAACCAAACAATTTCATGTTGATCAGTCGACTTATCTATGTATTTAAATGGAATCCACCATAAATTTTGATTCGAAATTGTTGTTGATCGAAGATAGAAAGGTTTTTGATTGAGTATCAACTGATTTTCAGTTCGATTGATTTCTAAAATAGGATACCCTGTTTGTAATACCCAACCTTCAAGAATTTGTTCGATATTAATCGAATGATTTGTTGTTGCTTCACTCAAATATTTCCAAAGATCGTGTCGTGTTGTCGAATTAAAACGAAACGCTTTTAAATACTTTTGTAAACCTTGTTGAAACGTTGATGCACCTAAAATCTTCGATATCATTCGAATGATTGCCGAAGCTTTATAATAACTAATCGAATCGTATAATTGATAGATCACTGTTTGACTACTAGCTAAATCAACAGTCATCGGATGTGAATTGGACAAAGAATCGAATTCCATAAATTGAAAAATCTTTTCTATTGCAAATTGTTCTTCGAATTTCATCGATGGTTGAACAGAACTTCCAACAAATGTTTCCCAATAAGTAGCAAATCCTTCTTTTAACCATCTTAAACAAACGAAAACACATACATACATACATATGTATTCTTCTACTTACAATTCATTCCACCAAACAGGTGTGACCAAATTACCAAACCATTGATGAGCGATTTCATGAATAATCAATGTAGTAATATATTGTTTTCTCGATCGAGATACAGTTTTCTCATCAAAATAGATGCCTAAATTATCATAGACTAATAAACCTACAATCCACAGATAAAAAGAGCAATTTATTTTCGTTTTTCTCGTTACCGTAATATTCCATAGCTTCTCCTGGAAAATGAATTACATCAAAATGTTCGATTTTCGGTAAGGGATAACTGATATTAAAATATGTATTTAAAAATTCTAATGTTTTGTAAGCGACTTCATCTGCGTAGGTTAACTGCGGTAGAATTTGAGTTCGTCCACAGACACGTGATTTCGTACCTGTAGAATCGATGATACGATCAGGTAGACAAGCAAAATCAGTTTTCGGTGTGATAATAAGTCCCAAAAGATAGGTTGACATCGATAATGTTGGACTGAAATGAGAAATAATACGACCATCGATAAGTTCTTCTTGTTTTTGAATTTCTCCATTTGACCACGGAGTATACGATGCATTGTGTATAACACTGATTTCAAAAATAGCTTTACGAGCTGGTTCATCAATACATGGAAGCATATTTCGAGTACCCATTGGCTCCATATTGGATGACATAAACATACTTTGATTTCCATTGATATTAATATACTGATTTAGATAAAGATTATCTAAATCTTGATTGATTCTACCTGTATAAACAATGTGAATTGTGTAAATATTCTTTGGAATAAACATCGATGAAAATAGGAATTTCATTAATTGATTATCGCTGTCATAGGATTGAGAAACAAATACAGGTATTGAATTCATCGATGAATGAACAATTTCAATACTCGAATTGTCAATAATTAACTTTTCTGCATGTAAAATTATCTGATCAGTATAATATAAACATTGAAAAGTATAGAAAAGATCTCCATCGAATGTTCGATTGTTAAAATGAGGTTCAATCGTTACATTATAGACTAATGGTTGTAAATTGTTAGGTATACGTACGACTGGCAGTGAAGAACTATTGGTAATAGTGAATGTTGTTGTAAATAAATGATTGTTAATCGGACCAATTGAAGTTCTTTGTTTAACACCAAAATAAATTGTTAATACCAACAGTACGATTAGGATAGAAACGACTCCAAATAAAAGAATCCACGCTAATTTCTTTGATATATAGTAAACATTTTTTCGTAGAAATTTATTATTTGGAGTGTCAACATCGAAAATCTCCATTTCGAAAAAGTATATCGAGAGAAATGAATTCGCGGTATATATGATCGTACTGATTTTTCTTTTCTTTACTATCGAAAAAGATAAAGCACGTGCCTATTGTAATGATGACATTTCGACTCTTTAATACCATTGTTTTAGTGCCTTTCAGTACAACGAAAAAAAAATCTTACGCTGGTTAAAAGGGAAGAACATATTATTTATTTTTAAGCTTTTCATTGACTTTACGAATATTTTGTTCAGTTCGAACGATATCTCTATGCGTTGGTGGTAGAATCTTTCGACAAATAGTAAGAGCTTTTTGAAAATATTCCAAAGCTTTTGCATAATCACCAATTCGTTCATTATATAACCATCCGAGATTGTTATAAGATGTGGCAATATCAGGATGATCATGTGGCAAAGTTGCTAATCGAAGTTGTAAACATTTATTATAATATTCGAGTGCATTTTCTGTTTGATTCATTGCGCTATAGGTAATAGCAAAACGATTGTATGTTGCTAATATATCGGCATGTTCAGCTGGTAGAACTGTTCGTTGTATTCGATATGCTTTATTCAAATATTTTAATGCTTCATCATATTGTTTTTTTCTCCAATAAACAAGACCCATTGAACTATATAATTTGCCTTTTTCTTCACAAATCTCCGGAAGAATATCCTCAATCAATGCTAAACTCTTCTGCAGATTCGCTAGAGCTGTATCATAACTATTCGCCCAATGGTCTGCCCATCCGAGACCAGCGTATCCAATACTTTCATTGACTTGTGCTTCATAAATCATTCGTCGATAGCATTTCTGCGATTGTTCATATTGGCCCATTTCAGTTAAAATCTTGCCTAATGAATCTAAATTAGTTTCATCACCAATTTTCTGTTTCATATGTGCAAATGTTTCTTTCAAATAGAAATCATCTTGACTCGCTAAAGTCACTGACGCAATCCAGAATTTCTTTGTTTGATCTCGTTCAATCGATTCAATACGAAACAACGCACCGACCATAATTAAAATCTCTTGTTCATTTTGAAAGTAACTCAACGAATCGATGTGACTAAATGGAACTGTATTTTGTCTCGGATCGATATTGATTTCGAATAGAATTCTATCGATTGCATCATTTAATTCAATTGAATAGAGAAAACTAACGGCCATTTGTCGTTGAAGACTTGTCGAGAGAAACGAATTCATCGAAATAAATTCTCCAACATTCGTCTGCATTAATTTCAATTCATCGACGCCAATCGCTTGGCCACGATAAACTCGAATTGAATCACGTGTTGGCATTTCACGTAAACAACGTTCGTATTCTTTGGTTATTTGATTGGCAAGATCACTAATAAAAAATCGAAATGCGATCAATGTATCGAAATCTTGAACACGCAACGCTTTATTCAGAATTCGATAGAGAAAACATTCGCGTGTGTACCACCAAATAGCTTTTTCCGGTTTGTAGGTTTTCTTGAATTCGTCGATAATCGAAAGTTCACCGGGATTTTGTTCGTAATAATCTTGACAAAGATCAATGAGTTCTTGTCGAGTATTCGATGGATTATGCATACGAAGGAGAACTTCGAGAAATAATTGAAACCACATAAATGTCGCATTTCGACTTTCTAATGATTGACCATCGCCTGTGACTACGGAAACAGTTCCGTAATCTTCGGTTCGAATTCGAACGATTTGATCGGCGGAAAGTTGTTCGAGAAGATCAGATTTTCTTTCGAAAATACCTTTTATCTACGAACAAAAACAAATAGTTTTTTTTTTATCTTATCAACAATCGTTTTCTTCTTTCGAAATTCACTTTTGCATATCGATCAATCCGTTTCTTATCCGTTTTTTGATCCGGAGCGAATATGTAACATGCAGTTAACTGTACTAGATCGTGTACACGAGGTAGGATTTCATTGGCTAACGAATTCGAAGCTATGAGAACGATTTTTTCTTGTGTCATATTTCGAATTTTTTGTTCACATTCATCGGAATCGTTGAAAATTTGTAGATAATTAATAAGTTTTCTTAATTCTCGTTGCATAGTTTGATGATCTTTTGTTTGAGAAATATGTTCATCAAGCCAAAAACACGAGAACAACTCGATATTCGACATTATTATTGTGAAAAAAATGTTGCTACCGATAGAAACTCACTCAACAACAACAAATGCATGTAGAAAAGAAAATTCAAGGACGAAAAACGTGATTCGTTCCACATTCTCAGTATGTGAGCAAATAAGAAAATTCTAAGAATTATTTCACATTTGATGATTGTAAATGGAGGCTGAGAATAAAATGATAGAGTAGGGTTTTTGTTTAGTATCGGTACATTGCAGCAATGACCTTACCCAAGCATTTGTTTTGATAACACAGAGAGGGTTGTCTGTTGAAAGAACGAAAAGAAAGCCCTTGAAAATATTTTTATCAGACGATTGTCTTTCTCGTATAAAAAGCGATGCAGATTTCTGTTGTTTTTCTTCAGTTCGCATAAATCGATTTGTCTTGCAGCAGCAGTGACTGTTCTTAACAAGTCGCATTTCTTCTCCAACAAACGTTTTTATTTTACTGTGCAAATATGTCAGCAGAAAAACAAAATAAAGTCAATCTTGTTCGATTGTAAGATCACTTTTATCTATTTGATCTCATTGTTTCTTTTTTCTCTTCAGCAATTATCACGAAGATAATGAAGGTTTAATCAACCGTCAAATCAATTTAGAACTATATGCTAGTTATGTGTATACGGCTATGGGTCATCATTTTGATCGTAGTGATGTTGCTTTCAAAGGTCATTCTGAATATTTCAAAAAAATGGCAAAAGAAGAACAAGAACATGCCAATAAATTCATGGAATATCAAAATAAACGTGGTGGTACAATCGTTCTTCTTGATATCAAAGTTTGTTGAATACCGAAAAACTGACAAGATAGAAATCAATTTCATTTCCAAATCTACGTAGAAACCGACACAACAAAGCTGGAGTTCACCACTTGAAGCTCATGAATCAGCTTTACAATTGGAAAAAGATGTTTATCAAGCATTACTTGAATTACATGCATCAGCTGGTAAATACAAGTAAGATCAACATTTCATTTGTTGAATTCATTTTCGGTATTGTTTTCTAGTGATCCTCATCTTTGCGATTATATCGAAGAAGAATTTCTTGAAGAACAAGTAAATCCTTTCATATTCTACGTAGATTTAACGTCATTTCTCTTTCATTTTTCAGGTTAAATCAATTCGAGAATATGCTCATTATATCACCAATTTGAAACGTGTTGGTCCAGGTCTTGGCGAATATATCTACGATAAAGAAGAACTTCAAGGTTGATTATCATTCATCCAATTACCAATCACAAGAAAAACAAGAATATGATTCATTTTAATTTTAATTTTTTATTTCATCAATAAAACGTTTTCCATTGATTTCGTTGGAACATCAAACGAAAGAAAATAAATGATTATGAGTCGAATAATATAAAAAAAAATGAAAACTGTTGCGAAGATTCTCGCATTGAATCATTTTAAATTCGATACAATAGACTTTTATTGTTTATTATTTAAAATTTTCTCGTTACATATTTCTTGATATGCGCAAAAGTATTATTAAATTCAGTTTTATAAACATCTGATGGTAAAATAAAAACAAAAATTAATGACATCGATGGTAAAAATGAAATCAAATAACCGATTAGATAAAGCCATGGATCAGCTCAAGCTGTTTTCATACAACCTGATAGAAATGAAATGATCAAACGAGGTAATGCCAAGATAATAAGTATCAATGGACTTATAAACAAATATTTTAATGCATACAATTGACTTTGTAAATGTTGCTTGTAACTTTCACTTTTATGCACAATAGATTTTTGTTGAACTACGAAGATGAGAGTAGTTATAGCTGAGCAAATAGTTAAGACGAATGGAGAAATAAAATGAAAACTTAATATAATTGTATTATATATTTGAGCATATTGATCGAATTGTACATGACACCATTGTTGATTTGCTTCACTGTCCTCAATTAAATCGCGAAATATTGGATAAATCATGAGAATTATTTTCTACCATGAATGATCATAGTTCGAATTTTGCTTTTCTCTCAACTTAGATTCACTTTAACATGAGATGATATGATTAAGACATGTCTTTTTTATTTAAAAGGTAAAAAATAACAAATTTTATCGTCACAATTGTGTTATTGCACATTACAATTCGAAGTTGCGTAAGTCTTACATAGGCGTAAACTATGCAGTTTTGTATTGCTTTTATCTTTAGAAGTTAAATTTCTAGAAGAAAGCAATCAAGAAATGGGTAACATTGTAGATAGGATTATTTCTAAACGTGATGTTAAACCAATCTTTCAAACAATGCTCATGAGCGATTTACATTTGGAATTCAGTTATGTCATTCCGCCTAAATTTCCAGTCGTAGCACCAATCCTTATTCTCGCAGGAGACATTGGCAGACCGGATATACCATCTTTGCAAACGTTTTTGCTCGCTCAATGTCAACGATTTGAACATATCTTTTATGTAGCAGGTAATCATTGTTTCTATGAAGGAGTCTATGAAGAACGTCTTCAACAACTTCGACAACTTAATCATCTCAATTCTCGTATTCATTTCTTACAAAATGATAGTTATCTTCTTCCGAATAATGTTCGTATGCTCGGCACTACACTCTGGTCTCATGTTCCTCCACAAACAGCTTCACTAATTGATCGATGTCTTAGTGATTATAGTTATATTCGGACCATAGTGGACAAGAAAGTTGCAGAAGATAACAAAATCGAAACACGTCAAATCACAGTGGATGATACGAATGAATGGCACGCTCAACAACATGCTTGGCTACTGGAAGAAATAAAAAAAGCACGGAGAAATCATGAACATGTTGTTATTATCACTCATCATGCACCTTCTCGTCGTGATACTTGTTCGGAAGAAGACGAAGAGGCTGGTGTAGCAGATGCATACATCAACGATCATGATGCAGATTGTGTAGATCCTGTTCGTCTATGGGTCTATGGACATACACATTGATCAACAGATTTAATGGTCAACTCAACGAAAGTAGTGAGCAATCAACTTGGATACTCTTATGAAAATTGTGGTTTTCGACCAAATACGAAGATTACATTGTATGATAATGGAAGTATTACTGTGACAGATGAACAACCTATTTCTTCAGACTCTTGAACTGTCGTTTTCTTTTTGAGGGTTGAGAATTTTATTAAAATAATTATAAAGGATGTTTATAATGGTTATTTAGAAAAAGAAATGTTTTTTTTTGGAAAATATTCTTGTTAAAAAAAAGTAATGTTCTTTTAATTCGAATTCACATTGATTTAACCTTTTCTGCTGGCACTGGCAATTGCTGCAGCAATAGCTTGTTGAGCCGCAGCTTTATCTTCGGGGTTGAAATAAGCTGCTCTTGCTCCAATAGGAAAGCATGAACCATGAAAAGCACCATGAAAACGAATTGTATCTTGAGGACAATGACATCGGATCCACATGCAAAGTTTGTCCATGCATGTAAGACGATTTGTTTCCATTTCAGATATTTTGCTGAGAAAGATCGATTTATCATGATACGGTCGTTCACAGCAGCAGCTACATAGACATGAAATGATTGAAAATGCATCATTACGTAAAAGAAGACGTTGATCAGTAAGTGTTGTGTAATTAATACCACCACAGCAATCACTGGCACATTGTTCAGATGCCCATTGATTCAAAACTTGTTCGCCTTGAACTAAATTAAAGCTGTTATTTAAATCACCACGACCAGGTTGACGTGTAACTGCCCTAAAAAGTAAAAAGAAAATTTCAATAATTAATTTACTTTTAATTTTGAACAATCTTATCAATTCTGTTCAAATTCAATACAAAGTAAATGTCAAGTGTCACTTCAATTCGAGAATGCTTATGATGAAGATTCTTGATAGTAGTGCATCTTTAATCAAAGAAGTTTCTCTTCGTAGTTCATTCATAGATCGATAATAAAGGTTAGTATTAATCAATGAAATGTTATTCTACGTACATTGTTGTTTATTGTTTGGTTATGGACGAAATGTAGTTGTTGTATGTTTTTTTTCCACCTGTAAAATGTCGTCGAATGATGAAAATCAATCTTTGGTTAGCCGTTTATATAGAGCATTGGTTGATATGTTTGGTAATCTTGGTAACTGTTTGGATGATTAGACTAACAAACAGAAATGTTAGATCAGCAACAAAACAGTTTCCATGAGCAATAACGCGTGTGTCATAAATGTTCTATTTTTTGTTTCTTTTTTTGTTTGTCAAACAGTTTGGACAAGTGAAAGACGTTACCACCATAAAAAAAGAGAAATACTTCAACGTTCTGCATATTCTATTCGATAGAGCATTTTCTTTTTATAAGTAAAATTTTAAGTGAAGATAGAAATTTAATTATTTTCATTTTCGATGTAGTCACTCGTAAGCAAACAGTAGTTATGCAAACAAAACAACCCTACCATGACCACCGATTAACCACAACTTTTTGTGTATATGCACATAATAAATCTTTCTATAAGGCATTTATTTGCATAGGAACGAAAAGAAAAAGAACAAATATAAAATGAAATCATTTTTTTTTAATTTCAATATCGACTGATATCTCGTCCATAAAATCGTGCTCGTAACCAACCAAATGCCAATAAAGTTCTTCTACGTCGGGTAAACATTTCAGTTAAATAAAACACTATAACCTGATAATGGTTTTGAATCTGTAAAATCAATTACACCCGATTCACCACCAATATACGTATAAACAATCATGATCCCGATTATTTAAATTATATTCCATATGATAAAGATTGTGTTCAGACAATTTAGAACCGAAATCAATAGGCAAACGATTAAATATAATGAAAAGAAGTAAGAGCATTTTTTAGTCTGACTTCTTCACTGATAGAGATTTCAATAAAACGAAAAATAATAACTACGACAGCAAAAAGACAGATATTATTTAAAATACTAATAAACAGGATGTTTTATCATGATTTGTTATTGATTATTTGAATCAAGATAAAAACAAGCTCATTGATAAATACGAGTTCGATAGTTTGACTGTTCTATTTAGACAATATTCTTGAATTTCTTTTTGTTTTATTCATTTCTCGAATGCCATAGGTGATCGACTAGTCTGAAATGCTTCATCTTTGTTGAAAAACGAAAAAAAAAACAAGATTAGAATGCAAATATATCGATTTTTAATATGAATCGTTATTTGAATAGAAAGATTTTTGTAAATGTTGTTGCTGTTCGATTAGAAAGAATCGCTTGATTTTATCATTTGTCATAAGAGAATCATCAAAATGTAATCGATCTTCTTGATTATCGAAAGAACTGATCTCCAAGAAGAAATCGAAAATATTCTTTTGAACTTCATTCGAAAGATTTTCATTGTAAATCGAATGATCATCAACTAATGGAAGATTTTCTTGGATTTCTACTAGAGATATAAGATTTTCCTTTGCTAAACCTTTTAATATATCTAAATAACGTTTAAATATTGGTTCATATCTTGTTAATTTTAATTTTTTAAATAACATTTCAATTGTATTTCGATCATAAACATTGGTAAATTTATCTAAATAAAATATCTTCATTGACAATTTGCCGTTATACCACTGTAACATTTCAAGAAATTCTGTTGTTAATGTTTGAAACATAGAACAACTATAGATGATTTCACTGGAATAGTCAAGATGAGACTTTCGAAAACAAGAATAGAATTCGATTTGTAATTTCTTGTCAATATTGAAATGTTGTTGTATAGTATTCATAAATAGAGTTGAAATTTCTTGATTTGTTTTGTAGAGAATTTTATAATAAACATATGATTGATGACAATTAAGACTTGAACGATTTTCATTGAAAAGACATTGATAAAAATCTTCCATAAATCTTTTCCTCATTTGTGAATTGATTAAAATTGAATCAATTAATTCTTCATTGGGATATGTAAAATCGACTGATTGATAGAACATTCGTTGTATAATTGATTCATATAGAATTTCGTTTGTCAAATTCCATCGATCTTCGAAATAGTTTAAAATATCTTTAAACAACATATATCGATCATATAGAAAACATATACAGAAATATGCACGAATCGATATTATTCTTGGAAAGCGTTCGTCACAAATCTCTTTCAATGTTTTTACGACATTTACTTGAATTTTCTTCTTAATTTTCATTGTTTTCAATATATAATTTCCATAAGCTAATAAACAATTAGCTAAAATCTCTTCGCGATAATCTTTCCATGATAAAATCACATTTTCTAAATTAGTAATGAAATCAAATTTCTCATAATAATATAGATTGTTTTCTTCGTATTGACAGACAAATGTTGATTCGAAAGCAAATGCAATTGACTTTTGAATTTGTTGACATTGATGATTATGTAACAATTGAAATATGTCTTTGTATAATTTCAATGATGATTGATCGTTGGTATTAAATATTTTCAATTTTTGAATAAGCCAATGAGCAAGAATTGAAATAAATTCAATATTTTTATTTTCAATTATTTGATTATGAAAATATTCTTGAATAAAGGATTGAAATTTGCTTGAATAATCGTTAATTAAAAGTAAAAAAGATCGATGAAGACCAGCGAAATGTTTTTCAACTCGTTGTTTTTCCAAATTCAAAATCCATTCAAATAGATTTTTATCAACAATTCGAATAGATAGTTTCGATGATAAATAAAGATTTTCTTGAATTTCAATTAAAATAATTTTGAAAATATTGAAATTCATTGATTGACAACTGAGTAAACAATCAATTTTGTTAGTTAAATAAGTTAAATTCGATGTGACAAATAACGGTTTGATTATGTCGATCAAATTCGGAATTTCTTCTCCATGAATAAATAATTCTAAAGCAGCATATTCAGCAAAGAAATGAAGATCGAAATCTGTTCGACATGGAAGCCAATCTCGAAGAAATGAATAAACATCAGATCGAATAAATAAACATCGAGACAGATATTCGATTGCATCGGATAGAAATTGTTGATTTCGATTATGAAATTGATTTGTAATCGATTGAACTATGTGAACAGTTAACACATTACAATTTTTATCAAAGATTTCTGTTGGTTTTGAAGTGATTTGTAAATATTGAACATCGAATGTCAATTCAATTAAATAGAAAAATGAAAGAAGAGAATTTAATTGTGGATCAAATGAAGTTGTTTCGTGAAAATAATTTGCAAAGATTGTTGAATTAAAATGAACTAGTTTCGATAAATTATTTGTTCGTTGAGTAAATCCGTTTAAATGTGACGAAAGTTCAACATTATTCAATTGTTGTAAAGCAAGAAACGCTATTTGTTGATCATTTTCCATATTGTCATTTAATTTCTCTCCAATTCGATTTGAGATTTGTTCGAATAAATGATCAAATAATTTCAATGATGTTTGACATTGAATAAACAATAGTGTTGATATTAATAATGAACTATTGGATAATTGATTTTGAAGCTCAAGAACAAGTTCAGATCGTAATTGATCTTGTCGATTGAAATGAAAGATCCACGGTTGTTTCATATTTAAAAGAATATTTAAACAAATGATTTTCAAAACTGGATCTTGGATTTTATTTCGAATTGAATAGATTTCTCGACTAGAAACTGAAGATAAAAATAAATGATTATTTCGATGTTTACATTTATGAACACGACATTGAAATTGAAATAATCGAGCAAGACAAATCGACGAAGTAAATAATTGTAGATCTCGATCAGAATTTGATTTGTCATTTTCAATATTCAAAACACGTTGCCGTTCAATATCAATAAGTTTTCTCAAAGATTTCTTCGAAATATAATTCGTTTTCCAATCATCAATAAACCATTTTTCTTTGTAATAGTTATCATAGAAAACCATAAGGCCATAATTTTCTAAATGATATTGAAATAACAAGGGTTTTAACATAGGTAAAATGCGATGAATCAGAGGATCTCGATTGTATTCAATATCTAATTGAATTAAACATTCAACTAATAAGACAGTTAATGGTAAACATTCATTGGAATTTCTTGGACAGAGAATTGATGTGCGATAATATAATGGTTGAACAGATTTTTTTAGAAAAATTAATAAGAACAACGGATTTTCTTGAGAAATTCGAAAGTCAATTGAATTATCTTCATATGGAAAGTAATAATAATCAGTATTTAAATTTGAAATCGTAACAAATTGCTCAATATCTAAGAAATGAAATTTGTGTAAAGCATTTGCACATGCTATAGAAAATTGTTTCGATTCGAAATCAGATCGATTTATTTGTTGAAGAAATTGTTCAACTAAATTTTGAACTTTCGACGAAATACAAGAGAATGCATCTACTAAATATTCCTGTTCATGACAATCATAAACAAGATAATACCAGATTTGTTGAAATCGTTCAAGTACTAATGGCAATGCTGCATAATGCGCATATTTAACATAAATCGATGAATGAGATAAACTTCGTAAACAAATCAATGCAATAAATGTATCAACGATTTCAGTTGACGTATTCGTTGGACAGCATTCATCAACGATAGTTTCATAATGATTTATCAGAAGATTTAATTTATCGAAATGAGATTGATCTTTATTTTGAAAATAGAATTCAATTATCGGAAGTACAATTGATGATTCACAGTGCATCCATCTCGGAAGAAACAGAAACATTGGAGTACCATGAACTGCAGTTTGATAGCCACCACATACGCTCATAATTACGCTAAATATCAATGGATGAATATCATATCCCAAATTGTCAGCCTGTAAATATAATGATAAATCTTTATTCACAATTTGGAAGGGATCATTTAAGATCAATATTGACTTTCGTAGAACTTGAGCAATAGAAAATTCAACGAAGACATTCTTCATTGTTTTATTTAATAACATTAATTGGTATTGAAAACTAGATCGTCTTTTCAACGTTGGAAAACATTGGCAAAAATGTTGAACCGATTTTTCATCGATTAATCTCAACTCGATCCATTCCATAATGATTTCATCGGATAATTTCGAAAACATTTTAGATAAAAATGTGAAACATACAATAGAACATTGATGTTCAAATAAATTATCAAGAATTAGAAAAACAAACGATTTTAACGAGGGATTTTGCCATGAAATATAATTCTCAAATAAATATAAGATTCCAAATGGCATTGATTTGTTATTTGTTGATTTGATAAGTAAGAGAATATATTCTCTGTAATCATCCGATGATCGATTCAGTTGAATCCAATCATTGATTAACGAGAATGTTTGACGAAAACAAGGCTTATCAATAATTGAAAGAATATGTTTCACTATTTGTTCAATTGTTGAATGTTGAATAACTGACAAAGCAACGAAATAATCTCGAAATGAATATGAAAAACCGAACACATCTAAACCTTTGCCAACGAACATAATTGTACTCGAGACTAACAACGAAAGAATTTCTTTGGATGATTGACGTAATTGATTGTTATTCATTGAAAAACCTCGTTGTCGTAAAGTTAAACAACATAATTGTTCGGCATCGTAAGCATCGATAAGATTCGACGAGGAATTTAAACTAAGATAAACAGATAAATTTATTTGAAAATCAATGAGAAGATTTTCTGAATATTTCGATTGAGTTTTTGTCCAAGATTTGGATAGAGCTCGTACAGCATAGTCATACAGATTGACACGAGATTCAGAAAAAAACATTGTCGGAGAGAATGTAGCAAAAGTGCAGATTGAAGATAATAACAAAGGATTTGACAGTAACGATTTCGAATCTTGAAATAGCTCGACTGATTTACTTAGATTTGCTGCAATCGAATCGAAAAAATCCTCGATATTTTCATTGATTTGATCGTATTCTTTGATCAAAGTATCTTTGACTGAATTCATCCATGTGTCAATGAATTTCACTATTTGCGATGGATTCATTAGTGAGATTTGATAATATTTTATAAATGGACCGGTGATTGAACAGAATTGATAACCAACAAATCGACTTGTTAGAATAACTTGATTTCCACCGAATTTATTTGATGGAGAAACTTCATTGAGTTTCGTAGTAAAAGGATCAAATTGCTGATGAAATAATGGTTGATCAAAAGGAGATACACATTCAGGAGAACGTACATATTCATCAAGAAAATTTGTTAAAAGATCTAAAATTTGTTTTCTTTGTTCGTATTGAAGTGTTTCATCGAGCCCATCGAAAAGAATTAAAGTATGACCATGACGAACTAATTCTCTTAAGATATTAGCCTCATTTTCATGACAATAACGCTGAGAAAAGCATGTATGTTCGCCAATATAATCGAGTATTGTTTTTTGTGTTTGAGGGTGAGTTAATAACCATTGACAAAATTCATCGATTCGAATCATTATTGGAATACGAACATGTTCGTTGGAATAGAGAAGTTTTTTAGCCAATGAACTTGTTATCCATCGAAGAAGAGTTGTTTTAGCATTTCCTGGATGAGCAAAGATAACAATCCATCGATCGACTTCTAAAATCTCTTCGATCGATTTCGATTCCGATTCACAGAATATTTGATTTGTTTCGCGTGATGGTACAAATTTGTTGATACTTCCATCGGGATTTCTCTCCGCAACAGAATTCATATCAGGTAAATGATTCAACAATTGTTCATTACAATTGAAATCAATTCGAATCGATTGAAGTTTATCGACCGATGTATTCGAAAGGAAATGATCGTGATTTTCAATCGACATTTCAATTTCAACTTTCGAATGAAATAATAAACAAGTTTCAAGATAATTTGGAAGAAAATCTTCACGTCCGTTTAAACATTCATTTAAACTTTTTCTTCTGCCAATTTGATTTTCATATTTTTCTAATTTCTCTTCGTATTGAATTCGTTCTAACAATTTTCTTGTGTGTTCTGGTGGATGATCAACACCAGCGTCTGTGTACATTATTGAATATATGTCATCTGACCATTCGTCCCATATTTCAAATGGAATTAACTCATTAGCGTTCAAATATCGATTTAAATGACGAACAAATAATCGAATCCAATCAGCATTGAATTCATCTGAAGAATTGAGAATCTCTTCTAAGTTCGAAGGAACATCGTTCAATGTATCGGTATCATCTTCATCAAAATATTTCGATGATATTAATCTATCAACTGATGCTTTTAGACGTTCGATTATATCACTCATAAGTTAGAAGTAGCCAAACTTATTGTTTTTACTTACTCATAATAAATGGGTTTAGGTAATAATAAAACCACGAACGCCGAATGAATACGCTGATTGGTTCTTTTTTCCTATGTAGTTCGACTATAGAAACTTCATCAGATAGCGCTAATGGTACATTTCGTTTTCGGCAAAGAAATTTTCACCGAAAGGTGATTAAACTAATTGATTATTAAATTACAAAGCTGTGCAGTTTATTTTAATCGGTCATTTTACTCGGCGAAAACGGACTAATTCTTCAAATGAAATTCTCTTAATGGTTGTCGAACTCTTTGCACTGAACTTATTATTTTGTTTTTCTTTCTTTCGCAACCATTCAAATTTATTTGTTCGATTTTATATTTTTAAGGATCAATAAATAAAAATGATTAATTCGCTTATCTGCGTAAATGTCTGATTTGAAATGTTCGAATAAATGGTTTCTTTGTTTGATTTTCGATATCTCGATCAGAATGAACACGGGCAGTTGAACTACAATTTTTTAAAAAAATCGTTTAAATGTTATCTCTAACGAACCACTTACCGACATAACCAATAGCAGCAATAACAACATGAACATATCACAATTAGACCAAAGATTGAAGAAAATATACTAATTAATATTGGACTAATATCAATATCTGTTAAGTCGAATAAAACAAATATAGCTAGATCAATCATTTTACTTCGATATTTCCTTACCATTCGATGAAGATTTTACATTTGTTGTTCTATAAAAATATAAACTTATTTTACTTTTATTTATCATCCAAGTTAATAAGTTACGTTAACATTGACGTTGTACTCATTGAAGTTAAAGTTGAAGCAATAGTCAAGGTTTGCGTCGTTACACTAGATGTTGTTGTAGTACGACTCGTGGTGGTTGTGGTGGTCGATGATGTCGTTGTTCTACTCGTAGTGGTAGTTGATGTTGTCGTTGTCATACAAGTAGATGATGACGTTATTACAGTGAATGTTAAACAATATGTTGCAGATTGAATTATTTCACTTTAACAAAAAAAAACAAAGTTCCATATGAAAAACAATCGGTTTCATTTACCTCGTGAAAGCCATTACACATAATTGTTGAGATCCTATTTGACTTGCTGTTGGTGTCCATGTAAATATATTATAAGATATTGATGCATTTGTTGTTGATTCAATCGTATCACTTGAATTCATTCCAATAATGCCAGAAGATACTATTATACTATCAATATCTGATACATTTGGATCACATCGAGTCATTGCTGATATATTAAAACTGATCGATACACCAACTTGAACTTCCATACAACGTGGAAAAGGTAAGATTACAGGTGCTAATCCACATGTTGGTACATCCATAACATAGATTAATAATTGAACGGGAACAGAACTTAGTGGAGTCATACTTGAACTATCAATGAAATCTTCGACCTATTTCAACAAATTAAATTTATCTTGTTGTTAGTTGAAAGTGAGTCGATACGAACTTGAATAGCAACTGCATACCATGTATCTGGAATGAGACCAGTAAATATAATAGTGCAACCTGATAGAACAGTACCAGTAGGTACTGAAGATGGATAGCATATTCCACCACATTCGTCAATTGATTGACGAATTGGATATGATGAAGTTGATTTGATTGTACCCGGAGTTTCAAATGTGGTTGTTCCAACTGGACACTCATCTACACCTTTCGTTGTCGCACATTTAGATCCATAGCATACTCTTCCACTACATCCAGAACATGTACAAAAACAATCTTTCTTACATTTAGTTGTACAATTGTTACATGGATCGTTTTTATGGCTGCTTCTTCTCTGTCGATTGTGACTGAATTCTTTTTCAAACATAAAATTTTCATCTGCTTTCGTTTGATAGAAATTAAACTTTGATTCTTCATCATATGATCTCCGTCGACGATATCCAGCTGTATATGTTGACCATCGACATCGAACATCATCGCCTGAATTCACATCCGAAACAGGAATCGTGATATTTACTGTTTTATTAACAATGGCATATTGTGGTGAAACAACACTTGCTGTTGGTGGAGTATTTATAATTCCATCTGGTCGTAATCGAAGATCAAGCAGCGTAGTTATTGACCATTGTAAACCACTCTTTGCTGGATAATTTATTGGTACCCATGAAGAGCCAACATGTGATAGATAAAAATGTGCACCTGCAGTAAGATTAACATTAACAGATCGTTGACTTGTCATAAGGCCTAATGATGCACTAGTAGATTGACAATCTGTAAGAGTACTGATTTCTTTGGATGAATAACCACCATCAGTTGCACAATCTGCCATACAAATGAGAGTTCTATTTTCACCACTTCGACCGGAAGTTGATATCGGAACATCGGTGGAACATTTAATGGTTGGATAAGTCCATGAATAAGTTTGAATAATATTGATTGATATTACATTGTTACTGTAAGTAGTAACTGGTTCCCATCGTATAGTTCCACCATTGAAATGCATGCCATGGCTGATATAACAGTAGAAAAATAAAAAGAATACAATGGCAATCATCGATTATTTTACGAAAAAAAATGAAATGTAAGAAAACATTTGCGTTTTTAAGGGTGGTTACATTTGTTTTTGTAGATTAGGTGGAAGACATAAAATGATCTTTGTTGATTAATTAAAATTCCATTTAAAGTTTTATTTGTTTATTCAAGTAAAAATGTTCTCGCCAAAAATATCAGAACAAATAACACATTTATGTATAGTGTTTGTCAATCGATTAATGTCGTGTATGATTAACTATTGCAATTGTAAATGGAGCAGATTGGCACGTTTTGTTAAATAATTGTCGAACATAATTGACTAATGGTTCATTGATAATAAATTGAATAATTGAGCCAAAAGTAATGCATATAAAAATGGTGGCAAACAAATGATTATACCGATGGTCCAGGTCAAGAGAAGACGTTTTTTTACTTTAAGTACAAAAAAAACAGAACGATTGATTTGATTGATTAGTGAAAGAAAATATAGTCGTATAGTCATTATTACATGCACTTTTTTGATAGTTTATAACGTCATACAATGTAATCAGATAAATGCAAAAAATATTGTGGTATATATATACAGGTGTCTCTTTATCAATGTATTTACGAATAAAATGTCGATTTTAACAATATTCTTGTTGATTCTTCCATTAATTGATTTAACAACAAGTCAAATTCCGAATCCAATTCGATATCGTCTGAATGTAGGAGATCGTGCTCGTTATGCTGTCGATAAATATCGTTGGAGATTAAGTTCGAAGATATATGCAGCCGATGAAGATCCAACATCAGTTGCTAAAACCCAGGAAATTTACATTCCACGTGAAGGTCGAACCTATTCATTCAAACTTGGCACTTCAAATCCATGCATTGTAAATCGAGGTGCATTCCTTGACTATATTGATTATTGGGGTGGTGTTATCAAGAGTTGGGGTGGTGAAAATCGAACCTATGACAAAATCATCAAGGATCCCGATTGTAATGGAGCTTGTTTAACTTGGTTTCAAGAAAAGAATGAAACTGCTTATACGCATAGCAATTATCAATATCGATTGTATGTTCGTAAAGCAGATTCAACTCCAATTAAGACTGTTACCAAACAATATGATCTGACTACGGGAGATTTAATTTCAACTACAATCACTCGATATACATTATGGGATTTAAGTGAAATACCAGATTCGGAATATGAATTCCCAGCTGATCCCCAAAAAACATGTTATTATGCATAAGACGCTCCTCTTTTTTTGGTCTCCTATAGTACTCAAATAAACTATTTGAGATTTTAATTGAAAAGATAAAAAAAGAACGAAATCTTAGTCAATTAGGATAGGTTTTACAAATGTCAATTGATCAACTTCAGATTGACTTGATTTAGCCATTCGTACTATCGCATTGATAGTTTCATTTGTTGATCGATATATTGTATATAACGAAACAATAACTGTTCCTTGATCATCGACGAAAACATCCGATACTTGTGCAGTTCCTATGCCAAAACGATTTCCATAATCAATGTACGTGGCTTTTGACATATCACATTCAATATCTTGACAGATTATAAACATGCTTGTTGGCTTTTTTGTTGAATCTATATAGGTTCTCAAATGAAAGATGGGTAAATCAGTGATTGGATTGATCACTCCTTGAGCTTGTACAACGGAAAAACTTGTGACATCGGGAACGGAAAGTTGATATTCAATATTTTTCGTACAATTTGGATCAAGACAACGAATATAAGTAATAGCTAGAAAAATACAAGAATAAAATTGAGAATTTTTGAGGGTATGCTGGTATTGTTACCAGATTGTGCTGATTGTCCTGTAGTTGTGATTGTAAAACGAAATTGTGAATCCACAGTTAAATAAACAAAATAGACGAAGATGTGATTAACTTTGAATTGATTCACTAATGTTTCATTACATGTCGCAGTTAAACAATGAATCAAATTGAGTTCTTCACCGCACATTGTAAGCCATGATGTGAAGCCAAATTGATTGATTGCTACATCGACACTAGTTGCTTCACAATCAGCCTTACCGGTTAGATTGAATGGTAGTAATTGTGATGAACGTTGTAATTGACATAGTGAATCTTGACAAGTTTGAACTGTATAACCTGTCACGTGATTATCACGTGATGCATATCGTGCTTGTGGAATTAACATGCTCGGTAATCCATGTGACTTTGTAAATGTTAATCGAAGACCACCTTCACCGAAACCGTAACTATCGGCTGCATTCATAATACGAGGTTGTGAACATTTCAAATCGGCAGCATCACAAATAACTAACTCAACATTATGATTGGGTGTGGCGTGACCGAGAGAAAAAAAGAATTGTGTATTATTAACTTGAGGAGATAGTTGATGAATTCGACGTGGTGAAACACCACCATGAGCTAATTGTGCTTTGCCTAAACCCTCAAGCGATGTCATTGATACTTGTTGACAGTCACGTGTTGTACAAGTATAAACTACTGATGAACCATTAACAAAATATTGAAATACAGATGGACGATAATCATTTGGAGTTAGACTAGCTGCAAAATCAGGATAAAAATCCAGATATCGTGTTACCCAAGCTGTTGCAGAAATGATTTTGTAGTTGTCATCGTTCGATGAACAACTTACAATTGAAATAATTAAGTAAAGACAAAGTAGAACTTTCATCGTGTATTCGTATTTTCAATTGAAATAACAACAAAAAAGTAGGATATAACTATACGCATATATTTATAGAAAGAAAATGATTGATTCTTGAGAAATAAAAACAGATGCGTGTAAATTATATATGAGTCATTTATATACGTATGCTTACGTTGCATTTATTTTTCACAAACAGTACAATACAATATAATAATTATAAACAATGGGATACAATTAGAGTAGGGTACAAACACTTGATGATTTCTTAGTTTTCTCTAATCTCTGCGGTTCTTCAATAGGAGGAGATAGGACAATTTCTTGAGGTTCATCTGAAACCTGAACTTGCAATGGTCGCATTTCGATGAGACCAAATTTGATTGTTTGTTCTCTGAATGCATTAACTATGGATTCGAGTATATTCTGATCAACATTCTGAAATACTACTGGTTGTTGACTACTGTAGACTATAACGCTATTTTCTGTAATAGTTACACCGTTTCCTTGTCTTAATATGATAAGTGTAGCAATCGACAACCAAAGAGAATGATTTCTATTCAAATAAACTCGAATGAGATCATGAGAAGAAATTGATTCCCAATTGGATGATAAATCTCGTTCTATAAAAGATAAAAATTTCTCAACTGTATCTAATTCCATATTTATCATGACATTAAATGAACTCGACGTTTTTTTCAATGCTCTTCGAGCCGCATCTTGTATCGACAAATCTTTATCATCAATTTGTCGGAGTAAATTTTCTGCAACTTCACTACTATCTGCTTTTGTACCCATTTGACTCAAAGCTTTGAATGCACTTAATCGAACATTTTTCTTTTTATCTTCAATGGCAATCAATAGTTTTCGAATGACGTCAATCGACGCTGCTTTTTGACTCATAGCTCCAAACGCTTCGCACGCACTACATCTAACATAATCATTCTCATCCGTAAGTGCATTCATTAACATATTGATAACTTCAGGTATTGCTGCATGTTCGCCCATTTCACAAACAGTTCGACATACATTTCCTCGAACATTTGCATTGTCACTATCGAACGCAGTGACTAATCTAAGGAGTACATCTTTTGTTGCTGCCTTATCCGCCATTTCACAAAGAGCATAACATGCATTACATCGAATATTCTCATTTTCCGTTGAGAAAACATCCATTAATTTATTAACAATTTCATTTGTCGGTCCTATTTCACCTAATTTACAAAGAGTTCTACATGCATTCTCTCGAACATCTTCAAGTTCGTCGCCTAGCACAGCTACTAACTTTGTAATGACTTGATTCGTTGCTATTTTTGCACCTAACTGACCAAGAGTATGACACGTATTCTGTCTCACTTTCCAACTTTTATCATCCAATGCATTCAATAGTTTCTGAATCGTTCTCTTTGTTGCTGCTTGTTCTCCTAATTTGCCGAGCGTTTGACAAGCACTTGCTCGAACTTGCCAATTCGTATCTTCGACTAAATCAGTCAATTTATTCACTACACTTTCAGTTGCTACACTTTTGCCCATTTTTCCGAAAGCTTGACAGGCATGTTCTCTAACATTCTCATTCGTATCATTAAGCACTTGAATTAAATTGTTAATCACTTCAGTTGTTGCAATTTTTTCACCTATTTCACCTAAAGCATAACATACATTCTGTCGAATATCATCATGTTCATCGGTTAATGCACTCAAAAGTGTACTAATATCATCAACGATGACAACATTTTTTCCTATCTGACAAATCGCTTGACATGCTCTCCATCGAACGATTTTATTTTCATCTCTTTGTAATTCCATTAATCGAGAAAATACTTCATTGACAGCTATTTTCTCACCTATACGACCAAGAACTATACATGCATTTTTTCGAACTTTCCAGTCGTCATGTTGTAGAGCATTTAATAACTTATTGATAAGTTCATTTGTTGGTGCTTTTCGAGCTATTCTACCGAGAGCATCCGATGCATTCTTTCTAACATCATCATTTTCATCTCCAAATGCATTGACTAGTGTCGAAATGACTTCAGATGTCGTTATTTTCTCTTCCATATTTCCAAGAACTGTACAAGCATTGGCTCGAATCATCCAATTATCATTGTCAAATGCTTCGACTAACATACTAATTAATTCAGTCATCGCTACATGACCACCGATTGCCGGAAGAGCTCTACATGCATTCTCTCTTACATTCCAATTTTCATCTCCTAATGCACTGACTAATTTACCAATGACTTCACTTGTTGCCGCACTTTCACCTATTTCTCCAAGGGCTTTGATAGCATTTCCTTTGACTTTCCAATTATCATTATCGAGTGCTTCCATAAGTTTACTAATGACTTTAGTCATCGCTTTATGTCCTCCGATAGCATGCAAAGCTTTGCATACATTAACTCTGACATTCCAATTTTCATCTCCAAGTGCCTTAACAAGATTATCAATGACTTCATTCGTTGCTGCTTTTTCACCTAGTTTACCTAATGCTTGACAAGCATGTTCTCGAATATCTTCATTTTCATCTGCAAGTATACTAACTAATTTGTTAAGCATTTCATGAGTCACAACTTTAACACCGATATCACCCAATGTTTTACAAGCATTTCGTCTTACATTGTCATTGTTATCATCGAGTGTTTGCAAGAGTTTACTAATAACGATTGGTTTGGCTGCATTTTCACCAATTTTGCCGAGAGTTAAACAAGCATCGGCTCGAACATAAGGATTTTCATCATCGAGAACGATTATTAATGCTGAAAGTAAATGTGTATGTGGATTCGAAGTTGCCAGTGCTGAAATAATTTTATATGTATTTTGTTTTATTTCTGAATTTGAACTTTGCAATAATTCTCTAATTTGATCCATGATAGGTGCTTCTTGTACTAAGAAAATACTTCGTTGTAGCGAATAGATTAATTTATCGAATATAGTTGCATATCCAACTGTTACAATACATTTTATCCATTGACAAATTGTTTGTAGTAATTTTTGATAGTCGGGAATCTCTGTTTTGATATTGGTTTGATCAATACAATAGATAAGAAGTTGAACATGTTGAAAACCAACAATATCCAATGGTTGATCTAAGATAGCATTCCAAAATAGACGTCGACATGATTCATATTGATTTTGATTGAGAATACCAGCTGCAAATGTAAATACTAATAAATATCGTACATTATATTTATTCGTTCGAATAAATTCAATTCCTTTGCGATTCGATGAACTATAAAGAATATTGATTAAGTATCGTCCTGCGAAATATTCTTGAAAATGTAAATGAACAAAACAATAATCATTTGTTAAATGTGTACGAACACAATCAATTGGTTTTTTATCATTGAGTAATCTTAAGAAACGCATATCGATTAATTGTGAATAATCTTCGAAAGTCGAATTCTTTTCAAATACATTCGGTTGTAGAATAATTGTATTTGCTTCCATTTCATGAAAAGCTAAACTCTCTAAGAAACTTAATTGTTTATGAAAATGTTCAAAAATTTGTTCTTTGTCTAAATCGATAAGATTTCGTCTGAGTAAATATTTTCTACATAACCATTCGGTTAGAATTTGATATAATTCAGTTACATTCGATATATTTGTGATTGTTGTTGTTTGATTGAATTTAAACCAAAGCGAACACATCAATTCGAGTTTAATTGGAATATGTATACAACTCCAAACGACAGGATTCGATTTTAGAAAAGTTAATAACTTTTGTCCTTCGACGAACCGATTTGTTAGTTTGTCATGAATTTGTTCGAAGAATTGTTGAATATAAACAGTAATTTGTTCACTTGTAAAACCAGTTAATTGTGTTATGACATCATATGGTATTGAAATTGCATAAGGTCGAGATGTTAGAATATGATGTTGATGATTAATTAAATAATTGAATAAAGATAATAATTGTTCGGGAATATGATCAACGAATTCATCATAACCATCTAAGATCCAAAGAACTTCACCTTTATCACAATGTTTTTTAAAACGTTGTTTGTCATTATTTGATATTTTATCATAAGGAAAATATTCTTTTTCAACCAGATCGATTGGTGAATATGTTCGACCTGATGGATAACGATCGTTTGTTAAGAAACGTAGATGAATTAAAATAACAAATTGATAATAAGTCCACATTTCACCTTTAGCCCATCGATAAGCAACCGATTGGCAAAATGTTGATTTTCCAATTCCTGCTCGTCCAATTAAAAGAACTTTCTTGTTTTTCTCTTTACATTTGTCGAAAATATCTTTTGTATCAATAAAACTTTTAATTCCATAAACATGTTCGTAACTATCGATGATGAAATCTTTATGTACAGTTGGTTGGAATTTATTTGCAGCTGCTTGTCGTTGTTTCGTTTCGAGTAGAACTAAATTTGTGTGAACTTGTTCGATTGAAAAATATTTTTCTTCATAAATCAAACGTTGAATACGATTATTTCGTAAATATTCGAATCGAATCGATTGAAATAAATCGATTTTTTTCGAATTGTTGATTGACGAACGTTTCAAGATTTGCTCGATTAAGAATTTTACTTTTGTCAGAAGATTTTCATTAGTTAAATCTGAGAAATCAATCGAAATAAGCGAATCAATGATCGAAGCTAACCATCCATTGATTGATGGTTTCCATAATTGACTTTCAATAAGCATACATGGAATAATACGTATTCCACGTCGATGTACATGTTCAAGTTCGAATTTACAATGACGAGAATTTTCATAATCTTCTGTTAGAAAACAACAAACAGCAGAAACATTTCCAAGTGAATTCGATATACTAAACTAAATATATGAATCGATTTGTTTTCAATTAACACTCTTACCTATCGAAAACATTGTCTTCATGATCTCGTTCATTGAAATAAACGAAAATATTATTATTTTCTAGTTGTTCTTTAATTTGACGCACGATATCCGTGCTTTTATGATTATAAGATAATAGAACGTGTTTTTCTTTGTTAAATGACATTTTCAACTAAATGAGAACCTTTCTCTCAGAATAAAAATACGGAAATGATGATGCTGTTCACATTTCAATGACTGTTTTTTTTAATTGAACTTACTTTAGGTTAAAAAAAAAGGTTCTAAACCATCGCGTGCTTCTTCTACGTCACCTAAGAAGTCGATTTTATAATTAAAATCCTGCCAAGAATGGTAAAATTTTACTTGAATTGACGTCTCATTATGGTAATCCGACAACAAAAAGATGCACACTTATATTAATACGCACAATTTTTAGTGCAAGGTCTTTTTTTTAAATCTGCAAATGGCAGATAAAATAATTAGTCTTTCGATGATTCAAATCTATTTCATAGGTTTTTTTTATATCGTCTTAGAAATATTCACGAATCTCATGATATTTGATTGAGTAGTCATTCTATCCCTCTTCCCATGGGAATTGGATGGAATCGGTGGGAATTGGTTCCTTCTGACCTAATTCTGCACAATCATTTCGCGTTTGTTTACAAAAAAAGGAAGTTGAAAAGATCTATTGGTATTTTTCCACCGAAATAATATTTGTTAAATACCAAATTGAATAAAGTTTACTTTAGTAATTTGACCTATGACTATAATACAATGATTTAATATATATATATATGTGCATATCTGTTCGATCTTCTTAAAATAATAGGATGCCATCGAAAACATTGAGCATTATTGATTATATTATTCTCGTCTTATTACTTTTATCATCAGCTATTATTGGCACTATTTTTGGTTTTTTTAAATCAAAAAAAAATTCTTCAAAAGAATTTCTGTTAGGTATAAATTGTCAAAGATTTTCGTTTCTAAAACTAAACAACAAATGAAATTTTCTGTTTTAGCTGATGGAAGTATGGATGTAAGGATTTCACTTACAGATGTCTCCGTTCCTTTTGTAAATAAAAATCTTTTTCTTTTTAAAAAATCCTCAAGGTTTTTCCAACAGCTCTCAGTATAATGGTTTCATTTCTTTCGGCAATAACCTTATTGGGAACACCAATTGAAATCTATACATATGGTACAATGTATGTTTATCTAGGCATTTCATGGATAATAGCATCGACAATAACAGCTTTTGTATTCATGCCAAAATTTCGTCAAATGAATTTTACCAGTGCCTATCAAGTATTTTGTTTTTGTAGTCAAATTCGAAATGATTTCATTTTGTTTATAATTAGTATTTAGAAATTCGTTTCGATCGAAAAGTACGTTTATGTGCATCGTTTTCATTTTCATTTCTAATGGTAAATATTTTCGATATAAAATCTGCAATTGTTACAATTATTTTTAGTTGATTTACATGGCAATTGTTCTCTATGCACCAGCATTAGCATTAAGCCAAAGTAAATTCTTAATTGAAAGTTCGTCTTTTGTCTGATAAAGTTCAAGTTTGAAATTAGCAACGGGATTAAATATTTGGATTTCTGTTATTTCAATCGGTGTTATTTGTACGTTTTATTCATCAGTTGTATGTTATTTGAATGAAAAAAAGATAAATAGTTTATGTAATGATTTGAATCTTGAGGGTGGAATGAAAGCAGTCATTTGGACAGATGTTTTACAAACAGTCGTGATACTTGTTGGTCTTCTTGCTACGATTGTTCAAGGTTTTATTGAATTAGGTGGTATTAAACAAACATTTTTAATAGCATATCAAGGCAATCGAATTCAACTCGATAGGTACGTTGAGATTTTATAATTTTTGAACGGCAAGAATCGATATTTTATTTGTAAAAATAGTGTGAATTTTGATCCTCGTGTTCGTCATACCGTTTGGTCATTACTTATCGGTGGTTCACTAAATTCACTATCAACATATGGTTTCAATCAAACTCAAGTTCAACGTTATATGTGTATTCGTACAACACGTGGTGCTCAACAAGCTTTACTTATCAATGCAATTGGTACAGCTTTAGTAATAATATTATGTGCTGTCATTGGACTTATTCTTTATGCATATTATGCCAATTGTGATCCGTACACAGCTAAATATGTTTCATCATTAGATCAAATATTTCCCTATTTTGTAATGGAAGTTTTGAGTGATAAAAAGGGTTTACCAGGTATATTTCTTGCGTGTATTTTTTCTGGTTCATTATCAACAGTATCGTCGGGTTTAAATAGTCTTGCTGCTGTTATAATCGAAGATGTTTATAAAGGTTTAATGAAACAACAATTGAATGATGAACGACAAGGTTTTATTTCGAAAATAATCTCAGTTCTATTAGGATGTATTGTTATTCTATTAACTTACATTGTTAGTTATTTCGGATCGATATTAAATGCTGGATTATCATTATTCGGTGTTTTTTCTGGACCAATTATGGGCGTGTTTTTTCTTGGTTTCTTTGTTCCACAAGCAAATCATCATGGAGGATTTATTGGATTTCTAGTAAGTCTTTCTTTGCAAATTTGGATTCTATTAGGTGTTCAATTTACTAAAACACAAATGAAAAATGAACGTTTACCATTTTCAATTGCTAATTGTTCCATTCCAATTAACATTACAACAACAATAAAAACAAATTCTTCGATAAGTTCTCCACGAAATCCTTTACTTAATTTTTATTCTATTAGTTATATGTGGTATACACCAATAGCTGTCAGTGTTGTTCTAATTGTTGGAATTATTGTTTCTTATTTAACACGTTCGAAGAATTCAAATATAGTTGATCAAAAATTACTAATCACAATTCATGATATTTCCTATTCTTGTTTGCCAACATCATTACATCGTTGGTTTGGATGTTGTCAAAACAATGAAAATACAAAAGTTGCATATTCTTCAAATACCACAGTCTCGATTATCATCAAATGAAATTCTTTTTATTTGCTTTTTTATCCTGGCAAAATTTATCTATTCCAACAATAAAAATACTTGTTAAAACAAGCATCGAACCAATTAATGTTCGATAATTAAGTTTTGTTGTTGAATACAATTGTTCGAAAATAATCGTGAAAAGAATGTCACATGATTGAACAATTGAAATAATCGATGGATGTTCACGTTTAATTGATTTTTGTGTTAAAATCATTGGAATAAATTGTATTGTTACAAGAAAAATAGCATAAAGAAACTTTTTCTGCATTAAATAATCAAATAATTTATAATTTTGCATTGCAAAAATCCAATGATACGTTTGCTTAATCAATAACATTAAAAAACTCATTAGAATGAAATAAAAAATAATGATACTTTGAGGTATTTGATTTTCAATTAATTTCTTATTTAAAATAATACTTATTGAAAGCGAAAGTGCACATATCAATGAAATAAACATACCGAATAAATGTTTTTTATCGTTATTAATTGTTAAAGATTTGTTGGAAAAAATAAACGAAGGTTGAACGACAAAAATAACGCCGATTAATGTTAAAATACATGCAAATACAATCGCTATTGTTATTCGTGTTCGAAATATAAGAAAAGTTAGAATAGATGTCCAAATAATTTGTGTATATCGAATTGTTGTTAAATCAGCTAATGGAATATAGGAAAGTGCGAAATAAAAACAAAATGTACCATTTGCAGCAACAAATGAATAGAAAAACATTAAACAATTGAAATTATTTCGAGTGAATGGTTGATAATGTTTATAGAGAAAATATCCAATGGAAATAAGAAGTTGAATTATTGATCGAATAAGTATTACATCTAATATAATAATATCGAGTTTTTTTATTAAGAAATTAGTTGATGTAAATAATAATGATGAGATTACTAAATAGAGAATTCCAGAGAATTTTTCGAAAATAGAAAATTTCTTCTGATTTGGTTCATTGATTGAAATAAGAGTTGGAGATTGATTTTGTTGTTCCATTGATTTTCAATTTGTTTTTATCGAAATATTCTTGTTATTCATATATATATATATAGCAATGGTTTCAGATAAATGAAACATATTCTCAAAGGTCAAATGACCAAATGTCATCGATCGTTTTGATAATAAATTACATTTGATAAGATATATACTTCCTTTATTTAAACAGAATTTATGCAAAAACATTTTTATCAAAGATTCGTCATGTCCAATATCAAATAACAATATAATCAATAGATATTTTATACCTCAGTTTGTTACTCTTTAACTGATCATTGAGTTTCTGCAGCAGAATTTGGCTAAAACGAAATGTGAACATGAAAATACATAAAATGAAAATAAATGTTGTACTTCAAAATGACTGCATGTTGTTATGTGTTGACTTACACCTTTCTCCGCAATTAGTTTATAATCCACAAAACATTCCCAACAAAATTCATGTTTGCAGTATCGACATGTCATATGATCGCATCCTTCGATCTTTTGAATATGAAAATGACATTGGGGACATTCTTTACTAAATAATTGCAACCATTTATCGTTGACATCTGTGTCAGTTGATTGACTAATTAAAATATCATATTGATCACATGACATATCGGTGTGCCAAACGCTATGATGTTTCGAACAGGTAGCTCGATTACATTTGATACATGTCACTGAAGGATTGGCGTTTGTCACATCATAGATTTGACCCGAACCACAATTATATGCACACCATAGAAAATCGGGCATTTGTTGAAGTTGAAGAAAAATAATATGTTGATCATATTGATCAAATAGTTCTTTATCATTTCCAATGAAAAGAAGAATTTGCTGAATTCCATTATAATCAAATATTCCGTTACAACCATCTTCCGGACATATAACATCTCCGAAATAAATCATCGCATCTTTTACTTGACATTTTGTGCTTTCGTAAACACATGAATTACATACTGTTCGTTCAATATGAACACATGTATCACCAAAAATACCTTCGAATTCATGAAAAGATTTCTCGACCATACAAACAGCACATTCAAATGTGAATTCTATATCTGAAATTGTTGTTGTTGTCATTTGTTGAGATGCTATTGAAGATTTTATTGATGAATTCAATTGAATTATATTTTAAAGTAAAACCTACTGATGATATCATGAATCTCAGGAAGAGAAGTACTCAATGATCGATAGATTTCGTTGTGATGATCGTCATAGTTTCGAGAGTATGATAATGAACGACGTGCTGCTCTGATCACTTGAAATTGTTTTTTAGAATTATCGTTGATCATCAAATTTTTATTATTAGACATTATTCGTAAATTTTCAAATTTATTTCGTCATATATATTCTTCAAATATAGAGAAACATGTTATTGCATCAGTATTACCAAAAATGGTGATGGTGAGTGAATCACCACACTCGATTTTCTTTTCGTCATTCTCCTTTCTCATGCGTAAATATTGAAAAAACAGAAGTGTAACGAAAAACGTTGTAAACACTTGCTTTCTGATGGATACAAATGAGTCACTATACAAAATTCTTTGACACATCATCATATTGCGTAAATATCTTGTTTATTAACTTCCTTTTTTCATATTAGTTATACAAAAATATGTATAAAATAAAAGTTTAATTTAAAATGTTGATTATATAATTACAGATTTTGATGATTTGTGATTTGTTGAATATCCAAGAAAAATGACTATCACCATGCATTTCAAATAATTGAATATATCGTTGATCGATTAGTCTATCAAGATTATTGAATGCTGATTGACTGTAGTATGTAAATAAAGCTAATTGATCTTCAGATGAATATTCTTCATTGATTGTCTTAGCTTTAAATAAAATAACATTTAGATTTCTATTGATTATATTGAATAGAAATAGTTCGTTCTGTATTTTCGGTACATATAAATGATTGATTGGATCGATAATATCGATTTGTGAAGTTGCTTCGTTAATGTTAAAATATGAATCGATCATGAATAAATTATCAATTCGATCGCCAGTATTACTCAATTGACGAGCAATTTCGAAGGATAAAACTCCACCAAAACTCCATCCGAGAAAATTGTATGGACCATTGACTTGAATTTGTTTAATATGTTTGATATACAATGGTGCTAATATTTCAAATGACAAGCCTTTTTCTATGTTTTTGTTTTTAAGATTAAGATAATAATTATTGAATATGATAAGTTTGTATGTCGATAAATGTGGAACAATATTATTCAAATAACTTTCGGCACCACCTTCACCTGGCGGTAAGATAAATAGAATTTTCTTCGAATTTTCATTGAATATAACAAACGGATCTTCGAAATCATTGGAATAATCCATTTTTACATCTTTTGATTTCTTAACAAAGCAATTGCCAATAATTTCTTCGAGTTTCGATTGATATAAATCAGCAAATCGTCTCGTCTGTTCATAATTCAATTTGCTCCTAATATTAAATCTTAGTTGACCTTTAATTGTGTATCCATTGACAGCAATAATATCATCATTGTCATCATAATCATATCCATACTCATTTCCAATAATTCCATCAGTTAAATACCAACTACTACTACTGTTATTATCGCGTTTATTCGAAGGTTTTACTTCTAATTGACCGAGATAGTTAAAAGTTACTCTTGGTAATTGTTGATCTTTGTATCCAATGATTGTACCATAACCAATTCCTTTATTAGGTATTTTCATCAGATGTTCTTTGACATTCATTAGACTTTGATTGAGATCATCATCGATTTTTAAAACTATGGGATACATTGTTGTAAACCAACCAATTGTTCGACTAATATCTATTTGTTCATCATCGTCAATATCTTCACGACCATGACCTTCTAATGTAACATAATTCATTTGATTTAATGTAATATCTTTTAAAGCATAACCAAGTGCAGTTAAAAGTAAAACATTAATATGTGTATTGTAAATATGAGGACAATCACGTAATAGACGAGATGTTTCAATTTGATTGAGATTAATAATAAATGTTGTTGTTTTGGATTGATCATTGAATTGATTGAGATCGTTATTAAAACGAGATACATTACTTAGAACATTTTGCCAATAAGTACCTTCAGTCAATGAATTTCGTGTACCATAAGATTGGACGATCTGTGACCATTGTTTGTAACTTGTTGATTTTCTTCCTAGATTTGTTGAGCCCGAATAAAAACGATAAAGATCTTCGCAAAGTATACGCCAACTAACGACATCCGTGATTAAATGATGTATAGCAAACCAAATTCGTGCTTTGTTATCATCAAAACCATTGAGATAAGCAACAGCCACTAAAGGTCCATGTTCAATATCAAATTGACTCTGCCAATCAGTTAATATTTCATTTAATGACTGATTTTGATTGTTTAGATAATTGAATGAAAACAGATTGTTGGCATTTGATGAAATATCATAATATTGAATGTATTTATTGTCATCAGTTCGTTTAAATCGTAATCTGAATGCATCGTGATAGTTAATTAACTTGATTAAACTAGTTTTCAGTTTTTCCAAGTCTAATTGTGGCGTTTCAATTAGAAATGCTTGATTCCAATGATGAATAGAAATTGAATGTTTTAGAAAGAACCATTCTTGAATTGGTAACAATGATACTTCTCCTTCCAAAGTTTCTTCATCATTAATATTTCGTTCGGCATGATTTGTTAGAACATTATCACACAAATTTTCAATTGTCTTTTCTAAGAAAATGTCTTTAACAGAAATCGATAGATGAAGATCTTTTCGAATTCGACCGATCAACTGTAATGAACTGATACTATCACCACCCAATCGAAAGAAATCATCTCTGATTCCAATTCTTTCTACACCAAGTAATTCCGACCATAATTCACAAAGTTTCTTTTCGAATTCATTTCTCGGTTCGACATAATTCTTCTCGTCAATTGAAAAATCGACTTGAGGTAATGCTCGAGAATCTAATTTCCCGTTGATCGTCACAGGAATCTTCTCGATACGAATTAATCGAGTTGGAATCATGTAATTAGGTAGTTTTGTTTGCATAAACTGTTTCAAATGAGATTCATCAATATCTTCATGAGAAACAAAGTATCCAACAAGATATTTTGATGATGATGTGTCTGACACTTTGTTTTTGTGATCTTTTGCAAGAATAATAGCTCGTTGAATACCTTCGAATGAAGAGAGAACACTTTCGATTTCACTTAATTCAATTCGTAATCCTCGAATTTTGACTTGAAAATCATTTCGACCAAGATATTCAATTTCTCCATCGGGTAACCATCGAACGAGATCACCTGTTTTGTAGATACGAGTATTTTTACCTTCGATCTTTTCTTGTTCAGTTTGAAATGGATTCGAAAGAAAACGTTGTGAAGTTAATTCTGGTCGATTTAAATAACCTCTTGACATACAATCACCGGTTAAATAGAGTTCTCCAATAGCACACACCGGTGAAATTTGCATATTAT